>WNFV01044949.1_pt1 | contig 10427 bp, 9 predicted proteins | sample 5400101 | NCBI WGS metagenome assembly WNFV01 (sample SAMN13153361, study PRJNA577476) | soil metagenome | isolation source: 115 cm soil or saprolite under grassland replicate 1 | place: USA:California | collected 2016-06-15 | reverse complement strand
TACCTCGGTCGCGCCGACGATCTACGCCGCGTAGAGAAAATCGAGAATCAAAGGCCTGACCCCACGAAAACTGGCTCGGGCTGCAGCTCGACACCGAATTTCTCGCGCACCGCCTCCTGAATCATCCGCACCAGCTCGAGCACCTCCCGCGCGGTGCCGCCGCCGCGATTGATGATCGCCAGGGTGTGCTTCGACGAGATGCCGACGTTGCCGTGCGCGAATCCTTTGTGAAACCCGGCATGCTCGATCAGCCACGCGGCGGAAAGTTTCACTTTCTTGCCCGCCGGAAAGTGAGGCATGTCGGGTGTAAGGAGGGAAGGCGACACGATCGGATTCGTAAAAAACGATCCGTCGCTTCTGGTGTCGGGATCCGCCGGATCGATCACCATTCCTTTGCTGCGCCGAATCGTGATCACGGCGTCGCGAACCTGCTGCAAATCGGCGCCGTGCCCGACGAACTTCTCCAGCTCGGGATAGCGAACGGCCGGCGCTCCGTCCGGCGTCAACCGAAAGGTCACCGAAAGAACGATGGATCGATCATTCTTCTTGAAACGGCTCGTCCGATAACCGAATTGGCACTTTGAGTTCGTCAGCCACTCCACGCGCCCGCTCGAACGATCGAGTACCTCGACGCGCACGATCGTCTCGCTCACGTCCTGACCATAGGCGCCGACGTTCTGAATTGGTGTCGCACCGGTCGATCCAGGAATCCCCGACAGGCATTCGATTCCTGCCCAGCGCTTCTCGACAGCCATCGCCACAATCGCGTCCCAAGGCTCACCCGCCGCGATCTTCACCATTCCATCGCCTTCGACCGTGATGCCTCGCAGTTGCAGATGCAGAACGAGGCCGGGGAAGCCTTCGTCCGCGATGAGGACGTTGCTGCCGCCGGCGAGGACAAGCAGTGGTTCGTGATTCGACGCCGCCCAATCGACGGCCTCGCGAACGTCGTCGACGCTCCGCGCCTCGAGGAAGTACTTCGCCGGGCCGCCGATCCCCAACGTTGTAAGCGGAGCAAGAGGAACATCGCGTCGCAAGGCGTGCAAGAATACTCCGCATGTCAGACGTAGCCGTCGCCTCAGAGAAACAGTGGTTCGGCCATCCCCGCGGATTGGCCACGCTCTTCATGACCGAGATGTGGGAGCGCTTCAGCTACTACGGCATGCGCGCGCTCCTCGCATCCCTGGCGGATTCGTCGCCGATCGCTGGCTGGGGCACCAACGCGCGGTGCTCATCGGCGGAATCATCATCGCGTTAGGCCATTTCAGCATGGCTGTTCCCGGGCTGCCATTCTTCTTCACCGGACTAGGGCTGATCGTCATCGGCACGGGACTGCTGAAGCCGAACGTCAGCACCATCGTCGGCACGCTCTACTCGCGGGACGACACACGCCGCGACTCCGGCTTCTCCATCTTCTACATGGGCATCAATCTTGGCGCCTTCATCGCGCCGCTCGTCACCGGCTGGCTGGGGCAGAAAATCAACTGGCACATCGGATTTGCCGCCGCGGGCGTCGGCATGACGCTCGGCCTGATTCAGTACGTCGCCGGCCGCAAATACCTCGTCCCTCGATCCGAAGGGAAGAGCGCGCACACGGAAGCGATCGAAGAAGTGAAGGCACCGAAGGAGCCGTTCACCGCAGTCGACTGGGCACGCATCGGCGCGATCGCCATCCTCTCGCTCTTTGCGCTGATGTTCTGGGCGGGATTCGAACAGGCGGGATCGAGCCTCAATCTTTTCGCTGATCGCGCGACGCGGCTGACGATCTTCGGCTTCAACTATCCGTCGAGCTGGTTCCAGTCGGTCGAGCCGCTGTTCGTGATCCTCTTCGCTCCGATCTTCGCCTGGATGTGGATCCGCCTCGGCCGGAACGAGCCCACCAGCCCCGTGAAATTCACGCTCGGTCTCGTTTTTCTCAGCCTGTCATTCCTGCTGATCGTGCCGGCGGCTCACGTTTTCGAACGCACCGCACACCGCGTGAGCCCATGGTGGCTGATCGGACTGTACTTCCTGCAGATGGTCGGAGAGCTTTGCCTGAGCCCCGTTGGCCTGAGCATGGTGACCAAGCTCTCGCCCTCGCGAGTCGTCGGTCTGATGATGGGCATCTGGTTTCTTGCGACCGCGCTGGGCAACTACGTGGCTGGGTGGGTGGCGGGCTTCCTCGAGAATCGCCCCTTCTCACAGGTCTTCCAGACCGCGTTCATCAGCATCGCCATCGCCGCGGCGATCCTGCTTCTGCTATTGCGACCGATCAGGCGAATGATGGGCGGCGTGCACTGATCACCTTCCGCTCCACACCGGCTTTCGCTTCTCGACGAACGCGTTGAGGCCCTCGTTTGCGTCGTGCGTTTTCATCAGCTCTTCGAGGTAAAGCCGCTCGACGGCGGCGAGCCGTTCGTCAAAGTCGGCACTCTGCGCGAGCCGGAATGCCCGCTTCGCAAATCGCAGTGACGACGCGCTCTGCCTGTACAGCCGCTGAAGCCACTCGTTCGCGCGTGGTTCGAATTCGGCAGCCGGGAAAATCACGTTCGCGATTCCGCTGGCATCGACCGTCTCGCCCGTCAGCAAAAGCTCCAGTCCTTTTCGAGGCGGCATCTGACGTGAAAGCTGATACGCGGCCACCGGCGGAAAAACTCCAAGGTTGATCTCCGGCTGGCCGAATTTGGAGCGGTCCGAGGCGAGGACGAAGTCGCAGGCGAGAGCCAGCTCGCATCCTCCTCCGAGTGCGGCGCCGTTGACCAGAGCGACAGTGACCACGTCGAGCTTCGCCAGGAGCCGAAAGCATTCGTGGAAGCGCTGCAGCATCGTGATCACGCGCTCGCCGAGGTGATCCCGCACGCTCGCGCCGGCGGAGAATGCCTTCTCCCCAGCGGCGGTGATGATCAGACAGTGGCGATCGTTGGCCACGCGCCCGAGAGCATCGCGCAGCTCTTCGAGCATCGCGATGTCGAGAATATTCAGCGGCGGATCGTTCAGCGTGATGCGATAGGCGTTTGCGTCGGCGGTGAATTCGACTTTCGCCATGGCGGCGAATCTTATCGCGAGGGCTGCCGGCGCGGCAGCGGGTTCAATGCAGCCCGCCATTCGCCGCGGATCGCCACGGAGCTGATCGACAGTCCGTCGTGAATCGTCGCTGAGTGCAATCCATCGGAATCAAAACGCAACAGTTGCTTGCCGTCATGAAGCGATGCGGCAATGAAGGACGAGCCAGTCGGATCGAGAAACACGGACAAAGGGCCTGCAAAGTTCGGTTGGAATCGGCGAATGACGCTGCCGTCGCGCTCCAATTGAAAAATGACGTCGCGCGACGCGGCTAGAATCGTTTCGTCCGGCAGAAAACGAACGCCGAAGAACTCTCCGGGCGGCCGAAGCGGCAGCAGCCGGATGGACGGTATTGGGAAAACAGCACAGTACATTGGTCCCGGTCGACATCGAAATCCGTTCCGTCGAACTCGATCGACGTCCTCGGCGACCCTCGGCTGTCCATGCGAATGAGTTTCGAGCGGGAATGGACGATCAGGTCGCCGCTGGCTGTCAAAGCAACTGAGCCCACTGTCTCCATAAATGATTCACCGAGTTGCTGATCATTACGGAAGAGCGAGGTTCCGCTCACATGGTAGACATCGCCGGCTGTCGTAATGGCAACGACCGTGGGTGGTAGCGAATACATCAGCGTTTCGAGTCTTCGCTGATCCTTCAGATCGGCGCTGTATTCGTTGATGTAGTACGGGAAACTGAGTCCGGTCGGACCTTGCTCGAGGATCACGATCGAGCCGATCGAGACGGACTGCAGAAGCGCGAGCAGGAGCCCGAGCATGTATTAGGTACGAAGGAGCGGGCCGATCCGTCTTATCGCGCCGGCGCGCGCCGCGGCGGCTTCGGCAGGGGCGTCGTCGACCAGATCTCGAGCGAATGATCGGTGAGCACGTAAAAGACTCCCGGCTGCGCGGCGACCGTGCGCGCCGTCGATGGTGTGCCGAACGAGTCTGCCTGCGTGAATTGCGGAAGGGTGAAGAGCTGCGGGGAGGAATCGCGGCCGGTGACGATCGCGCAGTTCCCATCGATGCGGATGTGCTCATCCGGATTGCTCGTCGCCGTTAGCAGGTCAGCGGTTTTCGTCAGCGATATTTCGTTGTACGAGGCCAGGCCGTCACCCAGGACGTAAATCGTTCCGTTCCAGTAGGCGATCGAGTTTCCATTCGCGGATCGGCTGGCAATGATCGAAGGATGCAAAGGATCCGCGACGTTGATGACGCGAATCTCCGCGGGCAGATCAGTGATCGCGTATGCCCGGTTGCCGCTTGGAACGACATCGATGATGCCACCGCTCAGTGATATTGTTTGCGATAATTTGTTATTAAAAATAAGCGTCTTTTTCTCGCAAGCGCCGCTCGTGCAGCCGTGGATGATCGACACCCACACCGCCCCGTTCACCGTAGCGATCGACAGCGCCTGCGCGTCGGAGCCTTCGCTGATGGTCGCTGTGGCTTGCTGAATTCCGATTGGCGAGTAGGCGGCGACGGTCAGGTTGCCACTGAGCGTGTAAAACCCGTTGTCGCTTGCCGCGACGTCGATGATTCCGCCGGCGCGAATCGATCCGGCGTATTGCATCGTCGATGTGAAGAGGTCGACACCAAGCGCATCGATAAGGCCGATGCGATTCGACGACGCGATCACTTTCTTGTAGAACGCGTTTCCGTTGGGCGTGGCGATGGCGCTCGGCATGCGCGACAGCCGATCGAGCGCCACGGTGACGACTCCGGAGGAGGTGACGACGTTCACGATCGTCGATTGCGGAGCGATGCTCATGGCGATCGGCGAATCGGGCAGCGTGACCTCCGACGTAATCTTCTTCGAAACCGTGTTCCAGACGCGCAGCGTCGAATCGGTCAGCTCCAGCAGCGTCGTGCCGGAGAGCAGCAACTGCCGCGCGATGACGTCGTTCGACTGCGGGAGAACGATTGTCGACGGCGGATCAGTGCCGAAGTCGATGAGCGAAATCCCGCGAAACGTTTGCACCGCAGCGACGGCGCCGGACACCGTGACCGGAACCGTGTTCAGCCCCTGCACCTGGCTGATTTGGAGTCCCGCGCTGGCGGCCAAATCGGGGCCGTAGGTGACCGAGGTCGTGCCGTCTGGTGAATTCAAGGCGAAAGCGACCGCGCGCCCCGACCGGGCGATTGAAGTGGCCGGAGTGGCCTGCGATTGTGGTGCGGGCTCTTGCTGCCCGAGGTCGCTGAACCAGAGAAGGCCATCGCTGAGCGCTGCCCAGCCGACCGTTCCGAACAGCGCCGCTCGGCGCACCGTATTCGCAAAAGAGATGCGTCCGACCTTGCCCAGGCTGTCGAGAACCCAAAGCGTCAGCGTGGTTCCGGATGAGGTCAGGAGAAAATTGCCCGAGCCATCCTGCACGAAGGCGGCCTCGTCGCCGTCCCACGAACGTTTCTGAATCAGGTTCTGATTGAACTCGGTCACGCCGTGCGGTGTGCCGACGTAAAAATTGTCGCCCAGCGACACAACCGATGACGCGCCGCGGGAGAACGGCGCGCTACGCAGCGGAAACGGCGCGCTGAACGCGCTGATGTCGTAATCGAGGAGGCCGATGTCGCCCGCGCCAACGTACGCACGCCCTCCGGCGATTGCGAGCGACGTGACCCGATTGATGTTGCCTCCGCTCGGCGGCAGGTCGTCGCGGAACAGATCGATCGGAGTGCCCGGAGCGGTGAAGTTGATCGCGCGCAGCGTGCGATCGGTGCTCGCCGCGAACACGGCGTCGCCGGAGATCGGCGCGATCGAGATCAGCGAAAACGGCACGCTGCCGGCTTCGGTCAGGCCGATGAAAACGTGCGTGTCGATCGGAGTGGAGATGAACACCTTCCCATTGTTGGCGTGGACCGCGGTGACGGTCGTCGGTGGCGAGATCGCGCCGCTCGGCTGGACCGTCGGACTGATCGTGAAGAGGCTCACACGCGAGCTTTCGGCCGCGTAGAGCGTTGAACCCATCAGCGCGAGCGACGACGTCGGGGCATTCGAGACGGCGAGCGGAGAAGCGGGATTTGTCGGATCGACGAGGCTGTATTGCGCAACACCGTTTTTCGTGGCCACGAAGATTGCCAGCGTGGTGACGAGAAGATCGTTGACCGGCGCACCGGCATCGACCATCCGCACCAGTTGCAGCGCGCGACCGTTCTTCCGTACCACGGCGATCGAGTTCCCGCTGCCCGCATACACGAGACTGTTGCCGAGTCGAATGACGCGCGTTGTGCCGGGAACGGCGAGCGTCGCAGTGAGCCGCGGCGGATCGACCGATCGATCGAAGAGTGCCAGGCCGTACGATGTCGCAGCCCAGAGATCATTCCCGTCGATCGCCAGGTCGAGGATCGAGCTGCGGAATGGATCGCTGAGGACGGGAGTGAAGTTGCACTGCGGGAGGGCGGTTGAGGAGACGAGAAGACCGATCACGACCGCCAGCACAGGAGAGGGCATTGGCCAAAATTGTAGCCTGGTCTCGAGGTCTCGGGGTCTCGCAGCGCATCACCGCGAGACTGCGCAACCTCGCTACCGCGAGACCGCCCAAAGGTCCAGCCTCACCGGCACATTGTCATCGACGGTGACGAGAATATTTTTTGGCACGTTGATGCCGAAGTCGGGCATGTGCACGGTGAACGATGACGTGGCGTGAATGCGGCCATCGGGAATCAGCACCACGCGGCGCCGCAACGCTCACCGATTTGAACGAAGAAGTCGGATGCTGCCGGGTCTCGAGATACAGCTCGCGCATTTCGCGATTCCGCAGAGTGTTTCCGGTGTTGAGCGATGCCATATCGATCGTGATCTCTACCGTCGACGCTGACGGTTTCAACGGGTCCGCGCTGATCGCGCCGGAGACCTTGTTCGTCCGGCCATCGAACGCGTCATACGTGTCTTCGGCGTGGAACTCGACGGTGTTTTTAGCGTCGGCCGCGATCTGATATGTGCGAGAGTCGGCAAGGGCCGTGGACGCTGCGAGCAGTAGCGCGCCGGCAAGGTGTAATGCTTTTCGCACGAAGGAAGGATGCGGCACTTTTTCCAAGTCTTTGGTTGCAATCCAGGAACAGTTGGCCGTTGGCTGTTGGCCGCTGGCTGTAAAGACTTCAAACGTAACGCGTTGATTCATGATCGTATGCCGGAAGGTCCCGATCCTCTTTTGGCCAACGGCCAACGGCGAACGGCCAACCAAAACAAACATCCCGCGCGTATCGCGCCGCATGAGAATCCGTCCGCGCCGATCGCGCACCACATACAGCCGGCGTCGCAGCGCAACAGTGGCGGCGCGTTTGCGTGGTGCGAGCTCCGTGCGCCCGCTCGCGAATGCGCGGCACTCGTCGCGAAGCGGGCAGCGGTCGCACATCGGCTGCTTCGGTTTGCAAATCAGCGCGCCGATCTCCATCAGCGCCTGATTGAAAACCCTCGCTGACCCCGCTGCCTGCACCAGATCGTCAGCGCGGCGCCAGAAGTTCGCGCGGCGGCCGAAGAGCCGCGCGAGAATGCGCGCGATGTTTCCATCGACGATCGGCGCTGCGCGGTCGTACGCAATGGAAGCGATCGCCCCCGCCGTGTAGCGCCCGATGCCGGGAATCGTCATCAGCGCCGGAACTTCGCCTGGCAGCGCGCCGCCGAATTGCTCGCGCACGGCGATCGCTCCTTCACGCAGCATCCGCGCGCGCCGGTAGTATCCGAGGCCAGACCACGCCGCGGTGACGTCGTCGGACGAGGCTGCGGCGAAATCGGCGAGCGTTGGAAATCGCTGAAGGAATCGCTCGTAGTAGCGCAGCACCACCTCCATCCTCGTCTGCTGCAACATCACCTCGGAAACCCAGACGTGATACGGATCGTAGGTGCGGCGCCACGGCAGGTCGCGCTGATTTCGACGGAACCAACGCTCCGACTTGCGGGTAATCCGCTGGACGTTTGTCAATGAGTTGTATTGTAGTATTCGCAGTTCGCAGAGAGAGAGACTCATGGCGGAAGAACAGGCCCAATCGATTCAGCCGGAAACCGAGCAAGGGAAGTACGTCTACTGCATCATCAAGACCGATACGCCGCGCGAATTCGGGGCGGTAGGCATCGGCGGCCGAGGCGATCGCGTCTACACGGTCCACTACAAGGAATTCGCGGCGGTGGTGTCGAACTGTCCGCTGATCGTTTTCGATCCGACGCGCGAAAACGCGCTCGCTCATGAGCACGTCAACGAGCTGGTGATGAAGGATTTCACGGTCCTTCCGATGAGCTTCGGCACCGTGTTCCGCACCGAGAACGACATCAAGGAGTTCCTCAAAGGCACGTACGACGCGCTCAGCGACGTGCTGCAGAAGATGGACGGCAAAATCGAATTCGGTCTGAAGGTCAACTGGGACAAGGACCAGGTCATCAAGGACATCGAAAACGAGAACGAGGAGATCCGCCGGCTCAAGGAAGAGATCCAGTCGAACACGTCGACCTCGACCTACTTCTCGCGCATGCAGCTCGGCCGCGTGGTGGAGTCGGCGCTGCAGGCGAAGGCCGACGCATACGTCAACGAGATTTACGAGGCGCTGCGCGACGCGGCGATCGCCTCGCGATCCAACAAGCCGATCGGCGACAAGATGATCATGAACGCCGCGTTCCTGGTCGAACGCGAGAAGACCAAGGCCTTCGACGACCACATCTCAGAAATCGCTAAGAAATATGAGAACAAATTATCGTTCTTATATACGGGCCCGTGGCCGCCGTATAACTTCGTCAACATTCGTTTGAAATTGGAGAGGGCTGAGCGCTGATGCGTTGTCGGTTGTCAGTTGTCGGTTGTCCCCACCCGACCGTTGACAACCGACAACCGATCACCGAGAACGCCGTATGGCTTTTTTAATCGACGACCTCCTGCTCGCGCCGATCAACCTTCCGATCGCCGGCTTCAACTGGATCCTCAGACAGATCCAGACGATGGCGGACGAGGAGCTCCTCAATGATCAGGTGTGGAAAGAGCGCCTCATCGAGCTGCAGATGATGCTCGAGGTGGGTGACATCACCGAGGCGCAGTTCGCGGAAGAGGAGAAGAAAGTGTTCCAGGCTCTTCGCGAAATCCGCGCGCGCAAAGAGGAGATCGCGCTTCAGTACGCGGCAGATCAGGGCGAAGAGGGCGAGGGCATCGGCATCTACACCGGCTACGGCGAGTGATCCGCGAGGCATTCGACGCCCTCAGCTCGCGCCACGTCCTGCTATTCGGCGGCAAAGGCGGGGTCGGAAAAACGACGATCTCCGCGGCTGCGGCGCTTCACTTCAGCCAATCCCGCCAGACGATCCTCTTCACCACTGATCCGGCATCCAACCTCGCCGACCTGTTCAGCAACCCAGAAACCCAGCAACCGAGCAACCTCACGATTGAAACGCTGCGCGCGGAGGAGCTCTATTCGGAGTTCCTGAAAGAGAACCTGGCAAATTTCCTCGAGCTGGGCGACCGAGGGACGTATCTGGATAAAGAGGAGCTGCGGCGATTTTTCGAGCTGTCGCTTCCCGGCGTCGACGAGCTGATGGCGTGGATGCGCATCGGCGAGCTGGCGGAGCAGAACCCGTCGGCGATGGTGATCGTTGATACAGCGCCCACAGGGCACACGCTGCGCATGCTCGGTGCGGCGGAGCACTTCCGCCAATTTGCCGCCGCGCTCGACTCCATGCAGGCGAAGCATCGCGACATGGTGCGACAGTTCACGCGCCGCGACGTTCGCGATGCCATTGACGAGTTCATCGATGCGTTCGAGGGGCGCGCGCGCCTGCGTCGCGAGCTGCTGACCGACGCGTCGCAGTCTGCGTTCGTTCCGGTGATGTTGTCCGAGCCGTGGGTTGTCGAACAAACGAAGCGGCTCATCGATGAGGTGCGCTCTGACGGCATCGACGTCCCGCTCGTGGTCCTGAATCGAACCGCTGCCGACTGCGACTGCCAACGCTGCCGCCGGCAGGCGAAGCGAGACGATGAGGCACGGAAAACTTTCGCTGCGCTGCGATTCGTTGATGCGCCGCGATCATGCACGCCGCTGGATTCCGCAGAACGCATTGCGCGCTGGTCGGCCCAAGTCCTGAGCCGCGCAGACGGCGAAGGATCCCCTGCGCAAGCCCGCGGCGGATCCTTCGCTTCGCTCAGGATTAACGGCCGCCTCATGTTTCTCGCCGGCAAGGGCGGAGTCGGCAAAACGACCTGCGCTGCGTCGATCGCGCTTCAGATTGCGCAGCAGAATCCGAACGAGCGCTTCACGATCCTTTCCGTCGATCCGGCGCACTCGCTGCGCGATGTCTTCGCGCGCGAGAAGGGGCCGTCGAACCTGGCCGTCGAGACGATCGATACTCGCGAGAAATGGCGGCGATTCCGCGATTCGCTCGGCGAAGAAATCGAACGCGCGGTCGGGGCATTGGCG
>WNFV01030181.1_pt1 | contig 10429 bp, 7 predicted proteins | sample 5400101 | NCBI WGS metagenome assembly WNFV01 (sample SAMN13153361, study PRJNA577476) | soil metagenome | isolation source: 115 cm soil or saprolite under grassland replicate 1 | place: USA:California | collected 2016-06-15 | reverse complement strand
CAGAGCCTTTCTGAAGCAGGACTCGGTATGGACGAACGACTGAAGATGGTGATACGCCTGCGCGAGGAAAGCTCTATCCGCCGCTAGAAACGGGCGATCCTGTTTTATTCGGATAAACTGGACGAGACATGGCCATGAACGTAACCCTTATCATCCCAGCCTTGAACGAGGCCGAATGTATCGGGCCGCTGCTGGCCGAGCTGCCGCCAGGCATGGTTCAGCAAGTCATCGTCGTGGACAACGGCTCGACCGACGACACCGCTGGCGCGGCGCGATGCTCCGGCGCGCAGGTCGTGACCGAGGCGCGGCGCGGCTATGGCTACGCCTGCGCGGCTGGGGTCGCGGCAGCGAGCGGCGACGTGCTGGCGTTTATGGACGCCGACGGTAGCTTCATCGCGACCGAGCTCGTGCGCCTGCTCGCGCCCATCCGGGCGGGCACGGCCGATCTCGCGCTCGGCACGCGCATGCTGGGCGGCATGGTCGCCGGCGCGATGCCCCCGCACCAGCTCTGGGGCAACCGGCTCGTCGCGCGGCTGATGCACGCGCTGTATGGCCTGCAATTGACCGACCTGGGGCCGTTTCGCGCGATTCGCCGCGAGACGCTGGCGGCGCTGCATATGCGCGACCGCACCTATGGCTGGCCGGTCGAGATGATCGTCAAGGCGGCCCGGCGTGGCGCGCGCATCACCGAAGTTCCTGTCAGCTATCGCCCGCGCATGGCCGGCCGGTCGAAGGTCGGCGGCACGCTGCGCGGCACGACGTTAGCGACGTATCGCATCCTAAGCACGACCTTTCGCTATGCATTTGATCGGGTATAGGCAAGGAAGCAGTGTTGTCGAGCATGAAGAAGAGCATTGCGCACAGCGATAGCTCTTCAGGTAAAGATTAAGACTTCGGAAGTCTTGATCGCGGCGTCCTAAAAGCTTCCGGCGAGACTTCCGAAGTCTCAAAGTCCAGATCATTTTCTGAAAGACTATAGAAGCGATTCGTCCATGAATGCCACACACCATCGCAAGCGCGCCCTCGTGACCGGCGGCGCCGGGCTGATCGGCTCGCACATCGCAGACCTGCTGCTGCGCGAGGGCTGGAAGGTTCGCATCCTCGATAACCTGGAGCCGCAGACGCACCGCAACGGCAAGCCAGCCTGGGTGCCCACGGCGGCCGAGTTCCGCCCGGCCGACATCCGCGATCGCGCCGCGGTCGCCGATGCGCTGTGCGACATCGACGTGGTGTTTCACGAGGCGGCCTATGGTGGCTACATGCCCGAGATCGCTAAGTACGTGCATGTCAACAGCTTCGGCACCGCGCAGCTGCTCGAGATCATCCGCGAGGAAAACCTGCCGATCAAAAAGCTCATCATCGCCTCGTCGCAGGCGGTATACAGCGAGGGCGCGGCGCGCTGCCCGGAGCATGGGCTGGTCTTCCCGGCAGTGCGACCGATCGAGCAGCTCCGCGCGGGCGACTTCGCGGTTCACTGTCCAGTCTGCGACGCGGTCACAGCCTCGCTCCCAACGCCGGAACACGCGCCGATCGGCGGCGAGACGGTCTATGCGATCACCAAAGTCGACCAGGAGCGGCTAGCGCTGACCTGGGGCCGGCAGGCCGGCATCCCAACCGTCGCGCTGCGCTACTCCTGCACCTACGGCCCGCGCCAGTCGATCTTCAACCCCTACACTGGCGTGATCGCGATCTTCAGTACCCGCCTGCTCAGCGGCCAACCGCCGGTGCTGTACGAGGACGGCGAGCAGACCCGCGACCTGTGCTTCGTCGAGGACATCGCCCGCGCCAACTTGCTCGCGGCCACAACCGATGCGCTCGACGGCCTGCCGGTGAACGTCGGGAGCGGAGTGGCGACGACGATCCGCGAGGTCGCGCGGATGATCTCGGACGCGCTCGATATTCGGATCGAGCCGATCGCCAGGGGTGAGTTCCGGCCAGGCGAGATGCGCCACCTGACATCGGATATTAGCCGCATCCGCGTGGCCGGCTATACTCCGCAGGTGGATCTGGCGGCCGGCATCGAGCGCTACCTGGCCTGGATCAGGGCGCAGGGCGACGTGCGCGACTACTTCGCGGCGGCCGAGGCGATCCTACGGGCCAAGCGCATCGTGCACGAGGTCGGCGCCACAGCCCCGGCCCCCGTATAGAAACACAGCTATGCGATCATTAACCGCGGCAGCGAAGCAAGGGAGCGGCGGAGCAGCGGAGCAACGGTCGTCCGCTCCCCGGCTCCCCCGCTCCCCCGCGCTGCTACTCATGCTGATCGCCGTCGCCGCCGCCGCGATCGAGTGGCTGGCGCTGGCGCGCCGCTACCCGGCGCTGGAGTTCGTCACCCTGCAGCGCCGCTCGTTCGCCCGCCTCGCCGGCTATGAGATCGGCGCCGGGCTGCAGCTGGCAGCCGCCTACCTCGTGCTGACGCTGCTGTATCTGCTGGCGATGCATGTCGCAGGCCGCAGAATATGGAAGATAGAAGATAGCGCGTCGCAATCCTCGGTTCGCGGTTCGCGGTTCGCGGTTCTCGCGGCGATCTGGCTCGGCTGGGCGCTCCAGGTGGCGGTGCTGGTCTGGGTGCACCCCGGCGAGTCGCTCGACATCTACGAGTACATCTTTCGCGGCCACATGGTCGCCGAGCTGCATATCAGCCCGCTCACGACGGCGCCGCACGATCTGCCGCTCGACTGGTTGGTGCGGCACATCACCTGGTGGCGGCTGGTCGACTCGTACGGGCCGGTCTGGGAGGCGATCAGCGGCGCGACGACGCTCCTGGGCAGCTTCTTCAACCCCGACCCGGATCGTACCTTCGAGCTGATCGGGCGCGTGCTGGCCTACCGCGGGCTGGCGGTCGCGGCCTCGGCGGGGTGTGGGGCGCTGATCTATCGCCTGTTACAGGATAGCAATAGAACTATAGAGGGCACAGAGAAGACCGAGAAGAAAAAGATTTACACTTCCTCTGCGATCTCGGTGCCCTCTGTGGTGAGTAATAATGCACCGTTGGGCCTGCTTCTGTGGCTGTGGAACCCACTCGGGCTGCTGGTCGTTGCCGTCGGGGCACACAACGATGCGCTGATGCTGCTGCTGGTGCTGTTGGGCGCGCGCTTTCTTCAGCGTCGTCGGCCGATCCCCGCGCTGCTACTGCTGCTCGCCGCCGCGCACATAAAGGTCACGGCGCTGCTGTTGTTCCTGCCAGCATGGCTTATCTGGACGATCCGACGACCGACGACCGACGACCGACGACCGACGAAAGAGTACGTTCGGGCTTTGCTCCTCGTCTTTGGTCTGACGCTCCTCATCGCGCTCCCAATTTCCTGGTTGCTCTACAAGCCGTTCGGCGGGTGGGAGTCGCTGACGCGCTGGCTGGCCGACCGCGCGCCGCTGTTCACGACCTCGCTCGGCGCGCTGTTCTACACCGAGGCCCAACAGATCGGATGGGACACGCGCTCGGCGGCGCGCGCCGCGAGCCTCGGCACGACGGCGCTGTTCGCGCTGGCCGCGCTGCCGGTGCTGTGGCGCATACGGCGACCGAACGGGCACGATATATCGTGCCCGTTCGGTCGTCGAGGCACGATATATCGTGCCCCGACGACTGACACGGAGACAAGGAGACGACCAGCGACGAACGACGAACGACGGACGGCGGCCTGCTTACGCAACACGCACTACGAAGCGATCCTCTGGCGCGCGATGCGTGACTGCGCGCTGCTGTATCTGCTACTTGGCGCCTACTGGTTCCAGGAGTGGTATCTGCTGTGGGCGCTCGCGCCCGCCGCCCTGGTTCCCACCGATCGGACGAGCCGCTACTCGATCCCTGCGCTCAGCCTCGGCGCGCTATGGAGCAACCTGGTGGTGGACTTCCTCTCGCGCGGCAGCCCGCCGCGGCTGGGGGCGCGCGGGGCGGAGTGGGCGGCGTTCGGGACGCTCGTGGAGCCAATTATTACCCTGACCCTGATAGGAGTGCTTTACCACGTTATGCGCCGCGCTGGCGCGATGGACGGGGCGTCTATAGGCCGATCTCGGTCACCAGGTCCAGTTGAAGCGGGAGAGTGACGGAGCACATATCTTCCCCTACACCGTCGTCGCCAGCCGGCCTTGCTCGCGGCGCGCCTCGATGACATCCGGCAGCCGATTGAGCTTGTCGAGGATCGCGGAGAGCTGCGCGATGCTCTGGATCGCCAGCGTCGTCATCAGCACAGCATGTCCGGGCTTGCGCGTCGGTACCTGCTGCACCTCTTTGATATTGATCCCGGCGTCAGCCACCAGGCCAGAGATGTCGCGCCACAACCCGACCCGATCCCAGGCCTCGATCCGTACCGGCACCGGATAGCCATGCTGCGGGTTCTCGGTGCCCCATGTGACTTCGACCAGCCGCGCGCGGTCGCGCTCGTTGATCACCGTCCGGCAGTCGGCGCGGTGGATCGTCACGCCTTTGCCGCGCGTCACATAGCCGATGATCGGCTCGCCAACGACCGGGTTGCAGCACTTCGCCAGCCGCGTCAGCAGGCCGTCCACGCCGCGCACCTGGATGCCCTTCGGGTCGGTGGTGCGCTCGGGCTGCGGCGTGACCTGCGGGATCTCCGACAGGTCGTCCTCGACTCTGGTGCGCTGCGCCAGCACCTTCTGCGCGACATGGCGCGCGGTCGTGTCGCCGCTGCCGATCTGGGCGAACAGATCCTCGATCGACTTGACGTTGCAGATCTGGGCGATCTCCTCGAACGGTACGCTCAGGCCCAGCCGTTTCAGCTCCTTTTCGAGCAGATCGCGCCCAGCGGCCTCGTTCTCGTCGCGCTGCAAGCGCTTGAAGTAGCGCCGGATGTGCGTGCGCGCGCCCGACGTCTGGACGAAGTTGAGCCAGTCGCGGCTCGGCCCGCGCGCGGTCTTCGAGGTCATGATCTGCACGATCTCGCCGCTCTGAAGCTGGTGGTCGAGCGGCACCATGCGGTTGTTGACCTTCGCGCCGACGCAGCTATGGCCGACTTGCGTATGGATGCGATAGGCGAAGTCGACTGGCGTCGAGCCGACCGGCAGATCGATGATCTTACCCTTGGGTGTGAAGACGTAGACCTGCTCCTCGAACACGTCGGTCTTGAGCGACTCGACGAACTCGCGCGCATCGGTCAGGTCGCGGCGCCACTCGATCAAGCCGCGCAGCCAGGCTAGCTTGGTTTCGAACGAAGCGTCGGAGCGGCCGAAGCCCTCCTTATAGCGCCAATGCGCGGCAATGCCGTGTTCGGCGACCTCGTGCATCTCGTGGGTGCGGATCTGGATCTCGCAGGGCTTCCCGCCGGAGGTGATCACCGCGGTGTGCAGCGAGCGATACATGCTCTCCTTGGGCATCGCGATATAGTCGTCGAACTCGTTCGGGATCGGCGGCCAGAGCGAATGGACGATGCCGAGCACCGTGTAGCACTCGCCGACGTTATCGACGATCACGCGCACCGCGAGCTGGTCGTAGATCTGATCCAGGTTGACCCCTTTGCGCTCCATCTTGCGGTAGATCGAGTAGATATGCTTGGAGCGGCCGGTTATATCGGCCTTGATCCCCTCCTTGTCGAGCGCCTGGTGCAGCCGCGTGCGCACGCGCTGAACCAGCTTCTCGCGCTCGATGCGTCGCATGGCGAGCTGATGGGCGATCTCTTTGTACTTTTCGGGGTTGAGGACGGCGAACGCGCGATCCTCCAGATCCCACTTGATCTGCCAGATGCCGAGCCGGTGCGACAACGGCGCATAGATCTCCAGCGTCTCGCGGGCGATGCGATGCTGGCGCGCGGGCGAGAGCGAGTCGATCGTTCGCATGTTGTGCAGCCGGTCGGCCAGCTTGACCAGCACGACGCGCGGGTCGTCGGCCATCGCGATGAACATCTTGCGATAGGTGCCGGCCTGGGCCTCCTCTTTCGTCTGCGCCTCCAGCGCGGTCAGCTTGGTGACTCCGTCGACGAGGTGGGCGATCTCGCGGCCGAAGCACTGCTCGACTTGCTCGATCGTGACCGAGGTGTCTTCGACGACGTCGTGGAGCAGCGCGGCGGCGATCGATGCGGCGTCGAGCCGCAGATCGAGCAGGATCTCAGTGACCGCGACGGGGTGATCGATATACGGCTCGCCGGAATCGCGTGTCTGGCCTTCGTGGGCTTCGCGCGCGACGGCGTAGGCGTTGCGGATGAGCGCGGCGTTGTCGCGCGCGCGCGTGCCCGGCTCCTGGTAGACGGCGAGCCGCGCGACGAGGTCGTTCGCGACGGGGCTGTTCGCCAAGTCGGGATTCGGGCGTAGTGGCTGAACCTGCGGCGCGGAAGAGGCGCGACGGGATGATCGGGGCGACTCGGTTGCGGCGTCGCTGCCGCCGGCCGCCGGCATGATGGTCGAATCCATATTGCACCTTACGGCGCGGCGACCGGGGGCCGTAGCTTGAACGTGTCCTTCGCGGTCGTCGATACGAACGACGACGGGGCGTCATCGGCGGTCTGTAGGATAGCACGGCGGGTAGGGGTTGTCAAGAATTGCGAGAACCGAGAACCGAGGAGAGAGGATAGAGGATGGAAGATAGAAAATCGCTATCTTCCATCCTCTATCCTCTCTTTCATTGCCCGCCCGCCGTCGCCGGCCCGTAGAAGTTGCGCCGCATCGCCGGCAGGTTCTGCTCCGTCACCGGCGTCAGCGAGCCAATGATCTGCCCAAGCGCGGCCTCGCGCTCGCCGGCCGTCGCGTACTCGTCGACCAGGATGACGAACACCTGCTCGTCGGGCGACTCGGGACGGAACGCGATCGCCGCAGTGCGTGATACCTGCTGCGCGTCGATCTGGAGCATCCGGTAGCGGAAATCCCCGGCGCTACGCTCCTCGCCGGTCGTCTGCGGGCCTACATTGCCCTGCACCGGCGACAATAAGACGCTCTGGAACTCGCCCTCGTAGATCAGCAGCACCCGCTCGGCGTTGTTGTCCTGGATCTGCAGCGCCAGCCCACGCATCGGTTCGCTCGGAAGCTGCCGCGGGGCCAGGATCGCGTGCGGCGCGCGACGCAGCGCATCGTCGAGGCTGATGAATAGCGTGCTCGGAATCTCGGGATCGCGCGCGCTCGGCAGGCCAGTCTGCTGGGCGATGTCGGTGCTCGTCGGGAGCCGCCACAGCTCGTCGGGTGCGCTCGCCGCGACCTCGAACACCTGCGCGCTCAGCGGATGCAGCGCGACGCTCTCGCCCGCGCCTTCGGCGACAACGGCGACATCCAGCAGCGCGTCTGTCTGTGCGTCGATCGTCAGCACGACCTGCAAACGCTGATCGGACGCGGCGGATCGTGTGGGCAGCTTCCTGGTGTCGTAGGTCAGCAGAAACACTGGCCTGCCGAGCAGCTTCGTCTGGCCCAGAAACGCGGGGCCAGCCGCGCGCGCCTGCGCGAGGTACAGCGGCGCGATGTCGATCCGGCCACCCCGGCCGCGCGAGAAATAGGTCGCTGAAGGCTCGGCGCGCAGCAGCGCCAGCGCAGCCTGCGCCTCGGCCTCCGAAACATGCGCGTCCACCGAGCGCGAGCCGAACGATCGGGTGGCGGCGTCATTGCGATATTGAACCAGGCTGCGGCCATCGCTGCTGATCCGCAGCAGCGGTGGCTGGTCGCGCCCCTCCGGGCCGACGGTAATCGCCAGGCGGTGCGGCGAAGCGTAGTCGTACCAGCGCTCGATCAGGTAAGCCGGCTCTCCGCCCACCTGGACGCGATATTGTTCGTGCAATACGCCCGCCTGGAGCGGCGCCCGATCAAAACGGTGGATGGCGGCATCGATCAGCTCGGCGGCGGTTGGCGCGCGCACGAGCGTAGGCGCGGGGCGGCGGGCCAGCAGCGAGGGAACCAGCACGATCGCCGCCGCGAGCGCCAAGACCACGAACGCCAGACCGCCCTGCGCCCAGGTCAGGCCGCGCCAGCGTGCCCGCCCACGCCGGTCGGACGGCTTTAGCGCCTCGGCCAGACCAGCGCGTGCGGCGCGCAGCTCGGGCCGCTCGAATACCGCCCGTCGCAGCGCAAGCGTCTCCTCGTCGGACAGCCGCCCATCGATCGCCCGATCCAGTGCAGCCAGCGTGTCGTCCTCGGCGTCGGCGGGGATCAGCCCGATCGCGCGGGCGGCGTCGATCCGGAAGCGCGTAAGCAGATCTGCCCCCGCAAGCGGGCCGGCGACTTCGCCCAGCAGCTCAGCGACCTCGGCGGCGGTCTGGCCGCGCAGGTAGTGCAGGCCGACCACCAACCGCGCGGGCGTGGGCAGTGCAGCGAGCGTGTCAAGCAGCGCAGCGGCGCGCTCGCGGTCGAGCGCTACGCGCGGCAGGTTCTCGAAGCCAGCGCGCATGGCGCGCTGCCGATGTAGCCGGCGGCGGGGCAGCAGCGCGCGGATGAGCCGCGCCTCGGCGTCATCCGGCTGCGACGGCAGCTCGCGATAGGCGCGTTCGATGAGCTTCACTGCATGGTCGGCGTCGCCGGCGACTAGCAGCGCCAGCCGGTAGAGCTGTTCGTAATGCCGATAAACGAGCACGCCTCGATCGACGGGCAGCTCTTGCATGACAGTCATAATCGATTGCTTTCCAGACTGATCTACGCGGGTACGCAGGATCGTGGATGCAGGTACGTCCAGCGAGTCCTGATGTGTGGTTCGTCAATTCACCAATCATACCATGAACAACGGGCTTACGGTGGCTGCCTATAAGACTTCGGAAGTCTTGGCCGAGGCTCTTGAGATGCCAGATTCAAGACTTCCGAAGTCTGTGCCATGGCTTATTTCAAAGGTGTTGGCTCTGGGCTTTTGCTACTCCGGATCGACGTCGGTCTGCACGCCGGCCTCACTCGTCCGCAGCTGATGGGTCGCCTGCGTCCGTGGCAGCACGGACCGGTGACGCACTCGCGTGATCACCCGGCGCACCGGCCGAAGCCTTAGCGCCAACAGCATGCCGACGACGGCCGCATAGGTCAGCGGCTCGTCCTTAATATCCCGATCTAGCCAGAAGAAGTGCAGCACGCTGAGCGGCGCCGCCAGATACACCAACCAGTGCAGCATCCGCCAGCGTTTTCCCAGGCGTCGCTGCCAGCCGCTCGTCGATGTAAGCGCTAGTGGCACGAGCACAAGAAAGCCCACTAATCCGACGGACATCGAGCGCCGCTCCTGCAGGTCCCGCCAGATCAACTCGCTGTCAAGCTCGCCGTCAAACACAGCGTAGAGCAGCAGGTGGAGTGTGATGTACATGAACGCGTACAGTCCGAGCGGGCGCCGGATCTGTACAGCCTGGCGCCAGCCGAACAGCGTATTGACCGGCGTACAGGCCAGCGCGGCCACCAGCAGCAACAGTCCGACGGACCCGGTGCGGAGCGTCAGGAATCGGGTGGGGTTGGCGGTCAGATCGTCACGCAGATAGTCGATCGTCAGCACGACGAATGGAACGATCGCGACGGCGTGGCCGAGCACGCGGTGCCAGTTGCGTGTGAGCCAGGGCATATTACTGCAAGTGCTGTCCAAAGTCCGCTTCAAAATCGCGCCACACACTATGAATATGTGTGCCGCCGTTGCGCGAGTTGTCGAATTCCAGCAGGAAGGTCGGGCCCTGCAGGCGGTAGTATTGCGGGCGGCGTGGCTCAAGGTTTCCGGCCCAGCCAAAGCGAATGTTTTCGATCCCTGCGCTGCTGATGCGCTCGAAGCTTGGCGTCGCGATGCTCTCGGGCAGCACCCCCAGATAGGTCTGGATTATTTCGAGCACTAGTTTTCGCTGATCTGAAGTGATCTCGCCGACTGGAATGCCGACCGGATCGAGCGGGCTGACATACGGCTGGTTCTGGGTGACATGGTTGGTCAGCGTCCGGGCCTGGAAGATCGCCGTGGCGCGGGTGCGGTCGTCGAGCGAATTGACCAATTCACGGGCGGCGTCCTCTTCACGCGCCATGGCCCGCAATCCGGCGTCCGTCACGTTGGGCCAGGCTCCGTTGAAGAACGGGGTCGCGGCGACTTGCTCGCCCACAATCGTGAGGTGACGCGAGAGGTGGTGCCCCTCGAAGCGCCAGCCCCAGGGGTCTGTGGAACCAGGTGAGCCGAACACAGTGACATAGTACAGCTCAGGATCGTTGCCCAATTCGCGCTGCAGCGAGATGATGTCAAGGGCTTTCTGGTACCCGGCTGCAGAGACGCTCGCACGCAGCAGAGCCAGCGCCAGCGCGCGCTGGTCCGGATTCATCTCGCGCAGGGGCAACCCGTTGCGGGGAAACCCGCTGGGCGTCGTCCAATGCCAGCGTACCCGCTCCGCGTCGTCGAATGCGTAGGTGGCTTTGGCTCGTGCGTCCGCAGGCAGCGACGTGAGAAACTGCATCGCTGCCTGCGCCATTCCTGACACCAGTGCGCTAGATTGAGCTACTGGCGCCGTCGCCATGGCGCTACCTTGTCCAGCTGGTGTGGTGGCGCTCGTGGGCGCGATGGCGCTCTTGG
>WNFV01009973.1_pt1 | contig 10429 bp, 8 predicted proteins | sample 5400101 | NCBI WGS metagenome assembly WNFV01 (sample SAMN13153361, study PRJNA577476) | soil metagenome | isolation source: 115 cm soil or saprolite under grassland replicate 1 | place: USA:California | collected 2016-06-15 | reverse complement strand
TATGACGCATGCCAGCCTGCCGCCCGAGGCGGTCTGGCGAGGAGGTGCCGTTCGGGGGTGGAAGGCCCCGAGGAGGTTCGCGGGCGGGCGCGCCCTGGCGGCCTACTCGGGGCCTTTCTCTGCGCCCAAATCGGCTTCGCGCATCGCCTGACGCCCGCTCTGATCACCGCTTGGTTACCGCATGTCATTGCGATGCGCGAAGCCGATTGACGATGTCGAGGCTGCCGCCGGGACGGCCGTGGGTGACGGTCATGACCTCGGCGAGGATCGACAGGGCGATCTCGGGGGGCCGGCGCGCGCCGAGGTCCAGCCCGGTCGGGCTCCGCAACCGCCCGACGTCGACGCCCGCCTCCCGGAGCCGAGCCACGAACCCGGGGGTGTGCCGGCGGCTGCCCATCACCCCGACGTAGCCGACCCGGCCGAGCAGCGCGGCGGTGACGGCCGGCAGCAGCGCCGGGTCGTCGTGGTCGACGAACACCACCGCGTCGCCCGGCCCGAGCCCCTGGGCGGCCGCGTCGAAGCCGGCGGAGCCGGGCGCCTCGGACTGGACGGCCAACCCGACGATCCCTCCGATCGCCGCCAGGGCGTCGGCGACCGGGCCGTCGCCGCCGACCAGCAGCCGCGCGGGGCCGGCGAACGCCTCGAGGAACACCTCGACGACGCCCTCGCCGGGCTCGCCCTCGAAGCTGGTGTAGTGCCGGATGCCCGACCGCTCCCCCGCCCCCAGCAGCGCCGCGCCGTCGCGGCCGGCCCGCCGGTCCAGCCCGTTGCAGCCGATCGTCCCCGCCAGCAGGGTGCCGTCCGGCCCGAACAGCGCCCGGTTGCCGGGCGCCGACGGCGGGTTGCCCTCGGTCCGCACGGTGGTGCCCATGACCACCGTCCGCCCCGCCCGCCTGGACTCGTCCAGCGCCGCGAACACGTCATGACTCACCGGGGACCTCCTTGAGCTGGTTCAGCACGCCGCCGGCCAGGACGGCCCTGCGCTCGCGCGGGGACAGGTCGAGCGTGGCGACGAAGCCGTCCTTGCCCTCGACCCGGACCTGCACCTCCTCCGAGCCGCCCGCCACCGCCTCCTTGAGGGCGGGGACCTCGAGCCGGTCGCCGACCTGGAGCCGGCCGTGGGCCTGCTCGTCGATGTGCAGCGGGACCAGCCCCTGGGCGATCAGGTTGCGCCGGTGGATGCGGGCGAAACCCCGGGCGAGCACGCAGCGGATGCCGAGCGCCAGCGGCGCCAGGGCGGCGTGCTCGCGGCTGGAGCCCTGGCCGTAGTTCTCGCCGCCGACTACGAAGCCGCCGCCCCAGTCCTTGGCCCGCTGCACGAACTCCCGGTCCTCCTTCATGAAGGTGTACTCGGCGATCGCCTCGACGTTGGAGCGGTCGGCCATGACGATCGCCCCGTCTGGCGCCATCGAGCCGGTCGAGACGTTGTCGGGCAGCACGATCAGCACCCGCCCCTGGAAGCCGTCGGGCAGCGGCGGCGGGATCGGCGGCTTCCTGATGTTGGGGCCGCGGACGATCTCGATCCGCTCGGCCTGCTCGGGGGGTGGCGGGGACAGGATCATGAAGTCGTCGACCACCGGGTCGGGGTCGTCGATCTCGGGAGGCTCGCCGAGGCTGCGCGGGTCGGTGATCGCGCCGGCCAGCCCGGTGGCCGCGGTGGTCGCCGGGGAGGCCAGGTACACCTGGTCGTCGACGGTGCCGGAGCGGCCCTTGAAGTTGCGGTTGAAGGTCCGGACGCTCGCCTTGCCGGTCGGCGGCGCCTGGCCGATGCCGACGCACGGCCCGCAGGCCGGCTCGAGGATGCGCAGGCCCGCCCGCTCCAGGTCCTCGAGCACCCCCGAGGTGGTGATGGTGGTGAGGATCTGGCGGCTGCCCGGCGAGACCGTGCCGACCGTGACCGGCGGCAGATGGCGGCCACGCATGACCGCGGCCGGGATGGCCAGGTCCTCGTACCAGGAGTTGACGCTGGACCCGAAGCAGACCTGGAACACCGGCGTGCCGGCGACCTCCTCCACGGGCACGACGTTGTCGGGCTGGTGCGGCCTGGCGATCAGCGGCTCCAGGGTGGCGAGGTCGACGTGGACCTCCTCGTCGTAGGAGGCGTCCGGGTCGGGGCCGAGCTCGACCCACTGGTCCTCGCGCCGCTGGCGGCGCAGGAACCGGCGGGTCTGCTCGTCGGACGGGAAGATCGCGGTGGTCCCGCCCAGCTCGGTGATCATGTTGCAGACGGTGGCCCGCTGGGTGACCGGCAGGCTCGCCACGCCCGGGCCGGTGAACTCGAAGATGCGGCCGAGGCCGCCCTTGACCGTGTACTCGCGGATGAGCCAGAGGATCAGGTCCTTGGAGGCGACCCAGGGCGGCAGCCGGTTCTCGAGGTGGACCCCGACCACGGTCGGGGTCGGGGTCTCGAACGGGTAGCCGGCCATGGCCAGGGCGACCTCGAGCCCGCCGGCGCCGATGGCGATCGAGCCGCACGCGCCCGAGGTGGGGGTGTGGGAGTCGGCGCCCAGCAGGGTCGCGCCCGGCCGGGCGAAGCGCTCGGTGTGCACCTGGTGGCAGATGCCGTTGCCGGCCCGCGAGTAGCGCAGCCCGTAGCGGGCGGCGCAGCCCTGGAGGAACAGGTGGTCGTCGGCGTTGCGGTGGTCGAACTGGAGCATGTTGTGGTCGACGTACTGGACCGCGAGATCGACCCGGACGCGCGTCAGCTCCAGCGCCTCGAACTCCATGCAGGCCATCGTCCCGGTGGCGTCCTGCAGCAGCGTCTGGTCGATCCGGAGGGCGACCTCCTCGCCGGGGGCGAGCCGTCCCGAGACCAGGTGCTGCTCGAGGATCTTCCCGGTCATGGTGCCCCGCATGCCGGCCTCCACGGTCGCGACGGTACGGGCCGATGCTACCCGCAGAGCCGGGCGACCGGCCGGCGCTCGGCGGCGAGGCGGACCGGGGCGTCGCGGACCCGGGCGAGCAGGGCGAGGAACTCGGCCCGCGGCAGGTCGCGCGCGCCGAGGGTGGCCAGGTGCGGGGTGACGACCTGGACGTCGATCAGGCGCCCGCCGGCCTCGGCGAGCCGTGCCGCCAGGTCGACGAGGGCGACCTTGGAGGCGTCGGTGGCGAGGTGGAACATGGACTCGCCGGTGAACACCCCGCCCACCCCGATGCCGTACAGGCCGCCGACCAGGTCGTCGCCGTCCCACACCTCCAGGCTGTGCGCGTGCCCGAGCTCGTGCAGGCGCCGGTAGGCGGTGCGCATCGGCGGCGTGATCCAGGTCCCCTCGCCGGGCGCGCCGCCGGCGCCCGGGCGCTCGGCGCAGGCGTCGATCACCGCCGCGAACGCGCGGTCGACGGTCGTCTCCCAGCCGCTGCGGCGCAGCCGGGCCCGCAGCGAGCGGGCCACCACCACGCCGTCCGGCGGGATCACCCCGCGCGGGTCGGGCGAGAACCACGGCAGCGGCGCGCCCGGATGCGGCCAGGGGAAGATCCCCCGCCGGTAGGCGTCCAGCAGGGTGGCCGGCTCCAGGTCCGCCCCCACCCCGACCAGGCCGTCCTCGCCGGCGGTGGCCGGGTCCGGGAAGCGCCAGCGCGACGGGCCGGGAACGGGCACGGAAGCCTCCCAGACGGGAGCACGGCAGGTTCGGGCAGCAATCCTGCGAGGCGCCTGGACGGTTGGCAACCTTGGCGCCGGATCGTCATGTTCGTCAGTCTTGTTTGAAGCGAGTGCTATGCGTAGAGTAGGGCCACTCGCGGCGCCACCGCCGGCGCATCCCCCCACGCGCGCCCGGAGGACCCATGCCCTGGTTGCGGCCCCTGCTGCTCGCCGCCGCCGTGCTGCTCGGGCCGGCGGGCCCGCCGGCGGCGGCCGCGCCGCGAGCCGCCACGCCCGGCGAGCCCGCGATGGCGGCCGCCGCCTTCCTGGACACGATCGGGGTCAACGTCGACCCCGGCGGCCAGGCGCCCGTCGCGCAGCTAGCGGCGGCGGGCGTCCGCCACGTCCGCGTCCGCGCCGCCGCCGACCCGGCCGACCCGTCCTGGTCGGCCGTGCGCGCCCTGACCGCGGCGGGCCTGGGGGTCGACCTGGTCGCCGCACCGGGACCGACTGGGCGAGCTTCGCCGACGCCGCCTCCTCCCTCGGCAAGGGGCTGGAGGCGCTGGAGGCCGAGGGCGACGCCGGCCCGCTGCGGCTCGCCGCCCGGGCCCACCCCGCCCTGGACCGGGTCCCGGTGCTCGGGCCGGCCACCGACGGCGCGGCCGACCACCCCACCGCCCGGCTCGAGCTGCGCGGGCGGTGCCCCGGCTGCGTCCCCGTCCCCGGCGTGGGTGGCCCGCCGGGCGCCAACCCCGGCGGCGGCTGGTTGCAGGTGACCGAGGCGACCCTCGGCGACGGCGTCCCCGAGGCGGTGGCGGCCAGGTACCTCCCGCGCCTGCTGCTCGGGCACGCCGGCGCGGCCGCCCGCACCTACCTCGGCGCGCTCGCCGGCGAGCAGGCAGGCCCCGGCCTGCTCGGCCCCGACGGCGCCCCGACCCGCGCCCACCGGGACCTCGCCAACCTGGTCGCCGTCCTCGCCGACCCGGGGCCGGCGTTCACCCCGGGACGCCTCGCCTACCGGCTCACCGGCGACACCGACGGGCTGCGCCACCTGCTGCTGCAGAAGGCCGACGGGCGCTTCTGGCTGGTCCTCTGGGTGGAGAAGCCGAGCTGGGACCCGGCCGGTGGGCGGGAGCTCGCCGTGGCGGCCCAGCCGGTCGGCGTCAGGCTTGCCCATCGGGTGGCGGCCGCCCGCGCGTTCGCGCCCGACCTCGGCACCGCGCCCGACCTCGGCACCGCGCCCGAGCGGCATTTCGCCGGCCCCACCCGGACGATCGAGCTGGAAGTGCCTGACCGGCCGCTGCTGGTCGAGCTGCTGCCGTGGACGCCGCCGGCGGCGGTCGTCTCCGGCGCCCCGGCGAGGCCGGCACCCATGAGGCCGGCGCCCACCGCCGTGCGAGGCGGCGCGCCAGGACCACCGGTGCCGGCGGCCGCCGGGGACCGGGACGCCCCGGACGCGGCCCGCGGCCCGGCCACGGCCGCCGCCGCACCCGACCCCACCGTGCGTGGGCCGCTCGGCTTCACCGGCTCGGCCGCGCTGCCCCTGCTGGTCGCCAGCGGCCTGCTCGTGCTGGTCGGGACGGGCGCCTTCGCCGCCTCCCGGCGGCGCTGGCACCACCACCGCTGAGGCGCGCGGCGTAGGCGGTGTAAAGAAGCTTGCGCATTACCAAGATCACGGGATCCCGACGGCGATCACGTCGGACGTCGCGGTAATGCGCAAGCTTCTTTAGCGGACGTGATCACGATCACGTGGCATCCGCTATCACCCCATTGACCTAGTTCATCTTGCATGCTCCCATGATTGGCGGTTGCCAGAGCAACCATCGCCCCCACGCGCCCGCCGCCGACCCGGCGGCGGGAGGAGGAGGTCGCAGATGCTCCCTCCACCCTTCGACTACGTCGCCCCCCGGTCGCTCGACGAGGTGCTCGACCTCCTCGCCGAGCACGGCGACGAGGCAAAGGTCCTGGCCGGGGGCCAGAGCCTGATCCCGGTCCTCAAGCTGCGGCTTGGCGAACCGGCGCTGCTGGTCGACATCAACCGGCTCGACGGCCTCGGCGACCTCGCCGAGGACGGCGGCCAGCTCCGGGTCGGCGCGCTGGTCCGGCACCGCGACGCCGAGCGGTCGGCGCTGCTGCGCGAGCGCTACCCGACCATGGCGGCGGCCGCCCCACAGGTGTCGGACCCGCTGGTCCGCAACCTCGGCACCGTGTGCGGCTCGCTCGCGCACGCCGACCCGGCCGGCGACTGGGGGGCCGTGATGCTGGCCGTGGGCGCCGAGCTGATCGCCAGGTCGCGTGGCGGATCGCGCGCGATCGCCGCCCGCGACTTCTTCGACGGGCCGTTCACCACCGCCCTGCGGCCCGACGAGCTGCTGGTCGAGGTGCGGGTGCCGGCGCGGCCGCGGACCGGCGGCGCCTACCTCAAGCTCGAACGCAAGGTCGGCGACTTCGCCACCGCCGCGGTCGCGGTGCGGGTCACGATGACCGACGGGCGCATCGGCGACGCCGGCATCGGCCTCACCGCCGTCGGCCCGAGCAACCTCGAGGCCACCGAGGCCCAAGCCGTCCTGTCGGGCGCCGAGCCCTCCGACGAGGCCTTCCGGGAGGCCGCCGAGCTGGCCGCGGCGGCGGCCTCGCCGAGCGCCGACACCCGCGGGTCGGCCGAGTACAAGCGCAACGTCATCCGCGTGTTCACCGAGCGCGGCCTGCACCAGTCGGTTGCCATGGCCACGGCCGCAGGAGGTGTCTGATGGAGATCACCGTCACCGTCAACGGCACGGCCCACCGGGTCGACGTCGAGCCGCGGCTGCTCCTGGTGCACCTGCTGCGCGAGCGGCTGCGGCTCACCGGCACCCACGAGGGCTGCGACACCACCTCCTGCGGCGTGTGCACGGTGCTGCTTGACGGCGTGCCGATCAAGTCCTGCACCTTCCTGGCCGTGCAGGCCGATGGGCGCGACGTCCTGACCGTCGAGGGGTTGCTGGAGGGCGGCCAGCCCTCCCCCATCCAGGCCGCGTTCAAGCAGGAGCACGGCCTGCAGTGCGGCTTCTGCACCCCGGCGATGATGCTGGCCGCCAAGGCGCTGCTGGCCGACAACCCCGACCCGACCGAGGACGAGGTGCGCTGGGCCCTCAGCGGCAACCTCTGCCGCTGCACCGGCTACGTGAACATCGTCCGGGCGGTGCGGGCCGCCGCGGCCACCATGCGGGGCCCCGAGCAGACAGCCGAGCCCGAGCGTGAGGAGGTGTCGGCGTGAGCGACACCGAAACCCCCATCCGCGGGCTCGGCCACTCGGTGCGGCGCAAGGAGGACGACCGCTTCCTGCGCGGCCGCGGCAACTACGTCGACGACCTGCAGCTCCCCGGCATGCTCCACATGGCGCTGCTGCGCTCGCCGCTCGCCCACGCCCGCATCACCGCCATCGACGTGGAGGCGGCCAAGGCCCACCCGGGCGTGGTCGCGGTCGTCACCGGCCGCGACCTCGACGCCCACGGCCTGGCGTGGATGCCGACCCTGTCGGGCGACACCCAGGCCGTCCTGGCCCTGGACAAGGTGGTGTTCCAGGGCCAGGAGGTCGCGGCGGTGGTCGCCGAGGACCCCTACGTCGCCAGCGACGCCCTTGAGCTGATCGAGGTCGACTACGACCCGCTCCCGCCGGTGGTCGACCCGCACAAGGCCCTGGAGCCCGACGCGCCGCTGATCCGCGAGGACAAGCAGGGCCAGACCTCCAACCACATCAACCACTGGGAGAAGGGGGACCGGGAGGCCACCGAGCGCGCCTTCGCCAGCGCCGACAAGGTGGTGCGGGTGGAGACCTTCTACCCCCGCTCCCACCCGGCGCCGCTGGAGACCTGCGGCTGCGTGGCGGACGTGGACCCGGCGACCGGCAAGGCCACCATCTACATGACCTCGCAGGCGCCCCACGCCCACCGCACCCTGTTCGCGCTGGTCGCCGGCCTGCCGGAGCAGAACATCCGGATCGTCTCCCCCGACATCGGCGGCGGCTTCGGCAACAAGGTGCCGATCTACCCCGGCTACGTCGTCGCCACGGTCGCGTCGCTGCTGCTGGGACGGCCGGTGAAGTGGGTCGAGGACCGCACCGAGAACCTCATCTCCACCGGCTTCGCCCGCGACTACCACATGACCGGCGAGGTGGCGCTGTCGGGCGACGGCAAGATCCTGGGCCTGCGCTCCAAGGTGATCGCCGACCACGGCGCGTTCAACGCCGCCGCGCAGCCGACCAAGACCCCCGCCGGCCTGTTCCACATCTTCACCGGCTCCTACGACGTCCCGGCCGCGTTCTGCGAGGTCGACGCCGTCTACACCAACAAGGCGCCGGGCGGCATCGCCTACCGCTGCTCGTTCCGGGTCACCGAGGCGTCGTTCCTGATCGAGCGGCTGATGCAGAAGGCCGCCACCGAGCTGGACGTGGACCCTGCGGAGCTGCGGCGGCGCAACTTCATCCGTCCGGAGCAGTTCCCCTACCACTCGGTGGTCGGCTGGGTGTACGACTCCGGCGAGTACCAGCGCGCCCTCGACCTGGCGCTGGAGCAGCTCGGCTACGAGGAGCTCCGCCGCGAGCAGCGGGAGCGCTTCGCACGCGGGGAGCTGATGGGCATCGGCATCGCCAGCTTCACCGAGGTGGTCGGCGCCGGGCACGGCGCCGACTACGACATCGCCGGGCTGCGCATGTTCGACTCGGCCGAGCTGCGGGTGCACCCCACCGGCAAGGCGATCCTCAAGCTCGGCGTGAAGGCCCAGGGCCAGGGCCACGAGACGACCTTCGCCCAGATCGTCGCCGCCGAGCTCGGCATCCAGCCAGAGGACGTCGCCGTCATGGAAGGCGACACCGACAACACCCCCTACGGGCTGGGCACCTACGCCTCCCGCTCGACCCCGGTCGGCGGCGCGGCCACCGCGATGGTCGCCCGCAAGCTGCGCGAGAAGGCCACCCGCATCGCCGCCCACCTGCTGGAGGTCGCCGAGGAGGACGTCGAGTACGCCGACGGGAGGTTCGCCGTCCGCGGCGCCCCCGACCGGGCCAAGACCATCCAGGACGTCGCCTTCGCCGCCTACACCAACCTGCCGGATGGCATGGAGGCGGGGCTGGAGGGCGTCACCTACTACGACCCGCCGAACATGACCTTCCCGTTCGGGACCTACTGCGTGGTCGTCGACATCGACAAGGGCACCGGCGTGTGGAAGGTCCGCAAGATGGTCGCGGTCGACGACTGCGGGGTCCGCATCAACCCGATGATCGTCGAGGGCCAGATCCACGGCGGCCTCGCCGAGGGCTTCGCGATCGCCGCCATGCAGCAGATCACCTTCGACGAGGACGGCAACTGCATCGGCCAGAACTTCACCGAGTACCTGCTGCCCACCTCCTGGGAGACGCCCAAGTTCGAGACCCACGCGACCGTCACCCCGTCGCCGCATCACCCCATCGGGGCCAAGGGCGTCGGCGAGTCGGCGACGGTCGGCTCCCCCGCCGCCTACGTCAACGCGGTGCTGGACGCCCTGGCGCCGCTTGGGATCACCAACATCGACATGCCGGTGACCAGCGACAAGGTGTGGGCGGCGATGCACGAGAAGGGGTTCGTGTGACACCGGAGCCGCCGTACGCCATGGCCACGGTGGTCCGGGTCGACCCGCCGGTGTCGACGCGGGTCGGCGACAAGGCGGTGGTGACCGGCGACGGGCGGCTGGAGGGCTGGGTCGGCGGCGCCTGCGCCGAGCCGATCGTGGTCAGGGAGGCCCTGGCCGCGCTCGCCGAGGGCCGCCCGCGGCTGGTCCGCATCACCCCGGCGGAGCTGGCGGCCACCGCGATACCGGTACCGGAACCGGAGCCGGGGGTGGTCGCCGCCGTCAGCACCTGCCCGTCGGGCGGGGGTCTGGAGGTGTTCGTGGAGCCGGTGGGCGTCGCGCCCCGCATGCTCGTCTGCGGCCGCACCCCGGTGGCCGCGACCCTGGCGAGGCTGGCGGAGCTGGTCGGCTACGAGGTGACCGGGCTCGGCGACGCCGACCTGGACGGGGTCCGGGCCGACGCCGCCGGTCCCGGCGACGCGGTGGTGGTCGCCTCCATGGGCCACTACGACGAGGAGGCGCTGGTCGCGGCGCTGCGCACCCGGGCCGGCTACGTCGGCCTGGTCGGCAGCCGCCGCCGCGCCGCGACCGTGTTCGACGAGCTGCGGCGGCGCGGCGTGGCCGACGCCGAGCTGGCGAGGGTCGCGAGCCCCGCCGGCCTGGACCTCGGCCCCTCCACCCAGGAGGAGATCGCGGTCGCCATCCTCGCCGAGCTGATCCGCGAACGGCACCGTCGCGCCGCGCCGCCGGCGGCCCCCCAGACGGCCACCGACCCGGTGTGCGGGATGGCGGTGGCGGTCGCCGAGGCGAGCCTCACCGCCGAGCACGCCGGCCGGACCTTCTGGTTCTGCAGCGAGCACTGCCGGGCCGCCTTCCTCCGCGACCCGACCGGTTATCCTGATCCGGCCGGCTGACCCGCGCGAGGGAGGTGCCATGCGGCCGGTCCGCCTCGTCGCGGCCGCCTGCCTGCTCGCCGCCGTGGCCGCCACCGGCTGCACCGACAGCTCCGGCGGCCCCTCCGCGACGCCCACCGCCCCTTCCGGCTCCGCGGCGACCACCGGCCCGGGGACCGCCACCACCGCGGCGCCGCGATGGACCACGGCGACCAAGGCGGGGACCAACAACCTCAAGGTCCCGGAGGACATGCCGATGCTGGTCGCCATCCGCACCGGCAGCCACGACGGCTACGACCGGGTCGTGCTCCAGTTCAGGAACGCCCTGCCGAGCTGGCGGGTCGGCTACGTGAACCAGGTGACCAGCGAGTCG
>WNFV01012333.1_pt1 | contig 10432 bp, 5 predicted proteins | sample 5400101 | NCBI WGS metagenome assembly WNFV01 (sample SAMN13153361, study PRJNA577476) | soil metagenome | isolation source: 115 cm soil or saprolite under grassland replicate 1 | place: USA:California | collected 2016-06-15 | reverse complement strand
CGGGAAGCTCTGCATGGTCATGCAGAGTCCGACCGAGCGGCGTACCTCCACCTCGGTTGCGAGAAGCGACTTAACAACTTCGAACGGCGAGTACGGCCATTCCCCTGCGTCCTCTCGCGCCAACCATCGCTCCACCGCATCAATCAGAATCTCCTGGAACACACGCGGCTTCCCTATGCCGTGGGCCGCGAGTTCAGACAGGATGCGGATCGGGTGATAGGGGTGTTGGTTGGTGGGACGTGCGTCCGATCGGGCCAATTCCCACAGGGTGTCTACCGCTGTCGGCAAATGATCAAGATTGTGTCCGACATTCTCCAGAAGGCGCGGTAACTCTCTCAGCACATCGCTGTACTCGGACGGGTACAGGCCGGCGAGCGGATGGTCGATCTCCTCGACCACGCCGGTTGGGTTTTTGATGGCCCAGCGAACCAACGCGAGCGTCCCATCCGGCTGAAAGAATGCCACCTTATCCAGCAACTTGAGCAATGTTAGCCGGCCCCTGACGCCGGCAGCTTGAAACTCCGTCACCAGTTGGGTCCACAGCGACTCAACGAGAGGCGTTCCGCTGCCCTTGTCTTGCCGAATCTGCCAGTCAACCCGACTGGCATTGACAAACGCATGTTGCAGTGGCTCACCGGTTGCAGCCTGGTACACGCGTTCCAGGTACCCGGTCGAGGTGCCAGACGGCCCGTCGACGGCCGCCTCGGCGAGGATGACATCTCCCAGCAGATCCGGAACGATCCGAATGGACGCTCCGCGGCGCAGCAAGACCCCTGAGCTTTCCAGCCCACTCAGGTGCGGTATCACCTGATCGAATGCCTTGCCCGTAAGTTCGGACATGGCCTCCCGAAATCCTGGATCGCCAATCCGAAACGGCTGCAAGACAGCCACGGCCTTCAGTACCTCGCGCCGCAGTTCCGGATCGCCAACGGTCGGGTCAGCAACGACGACATCACGAAACCGGGTCAGGATCTCCATGCGGATCGAGTCACTTGACTCCAGCATGCCGGGATCGAGCTGCCCACGCTTGATCAAGGTTGCACCAACGACGATCAAGAGGGGGCAGTCTGGCGCGATGGCGGCCAGCCGTCGTACCACGGCAGGATTCGCCTCTCGGCCGAGGATCTCCTGGGCAAGCGCTTCCGCCTCGGTGGCTTGGAGGTCGTCGAGTGTCCACGATGGAAGCTCTGATGGGTGTAGGCCGACCTGTCGAAGGTCGGCGGCCAGTTGACCGAGTCCTTGCGGACGCAAGGACAAAAGGACTTTGGCGTGGGATCTGGCGCGGTGGATACCGCCGATGATCGCCGCGGTGTCGGTGCGGTCATGAGCGTCGTCGATGATGACTACGAGCCGATCGTCGGGCGCGAGCCGCCAGTCATGCGTGTAGACTTGGTCGCCGCTGAACGGGCGGAAGAACTGCTCCCGGGTTAGCCATGGGCCGGGTGCCGGGATACCCAGGAACGGCTCGCTCCACTGGGGAAAGTAGGTGTCTACCAATCGAAGGGCCGCGTCGCGGTCGGACAGCGTACGCACGGCCCGGGAGATATCTTCGATATCCCAAAGCTCCCAGTTGTCGTGCCTGCTGATCTCCTTGCGCGCCTCCGGGCTGGCGACCCGCGTCAGGAAGATGAAGCATTTCTGAACATCGGTCTTGAGCGCACCGACAGCCTCCTTGACCTTGGCTGGGCCGAACTCCCTCTCGCGTTTGCACTGGATGCCGGTGGACTTGCCGACCGTGTGCTTGACGAGGACATCAATTCCGCCCTGCGTGTGGCCTTGGCCGCCATATCGATGAACCGCCGCGTCGGGGTAGAGCGCCTGCGCGAGGTCGGCGCTGAATTGTTCGAAGCGGTCATGGGACAGCTCGTCCAGTCGCAACGTGGTCAGTCGTGGTCGTACCGGCGGCTGTGTCTCATCAGGCTTATCTGCCGTCGCGGTTATGTACCCGGCAGCGACGAGGAGATCACGGACGTCGAGATCCAGCAGTTCGGCGAGTCGGCCCACGACCGCCCTACGTGGCCGCGATGCGCCCCGCTCCCAGCGGCTGACGGTCTGCTGTCCAACATCATCGAGGCGCCGCGCCAGCTCAGCCTGGTCCCAGTTCCGCTGCATGCGGGCCTGCTTGATGATCTCTCCGAAGCTCGTCACCATGATCCAATAGTACCATACGCATCTATTGCGTAGCGATCTACGGCTCGGCCTGTTACCCTGTGCGTTGATCAAGGCGTCGATGATCCTGCGCGACCGAGGAGGTCCCGCCAACCGAATACAGCGTGGACTCCGGAGGGATCTTCGCTAGCGCGGCCTCTACAGCCCATACAGTTCTCTTAGGAAGGACCGGAACGTCTGTGGCACAGGCCCAGAAGGACGAGGCAAAACGGCTCGGCAGGGCTCAATGCCGCGTAGCGTAAGTTGATCATTTTCGTGGGCAGGGTTTCTGGTTACGCGGCGTGGCTCAGTGACGGGCGTGGGTGGGGCTGCTTCGATCGCTGATCGTGACGTCAGATGTTGCGGATCGGCCGGTGGTGCGTCCGGATCAGGTGACTGTTGGGGTGCTGGTCAGCGAGGTGCCGAGGGATGCGGTCGATGACGCGGTTGCGGTGTGTGGGGTTCGGGAGAAGCGGTCGGACGGCAAGTTGCCCGCCCATGTGGCGGTGTATCTGACGCTGGGGTTGTGCCTGTTCCCGGAGGATGATTACGAGGAGGTCGCGACCAAGGTCACCGGGTCGTTGGACCGGTGGGGGTGTTGGAATGCGGTGTGGAGCGCGCCGACGTCCAGCGCGGTCAGCCAGGCCCGGAAACGGTTGGGCCGCAAGGTGTTTGCCGAGTTGTTCGAGCGGTGCTGTGGGCCGGTGGCCGGGGAGGCGGGCCCGGCCGCGGCGATGACGGCGACCGGGACCGCCCGCGGGTCGTTCCTGCGGGGGTGGCGGTTGTTGGCCATCGACGGGTTCGAAGCGGATCTACCCGACAGCAAGGAGAACGCGGCCGAGTTCGGCTACGCCGGGTCCGGGGACAACCGGTCGGCGTTTCCGAAGGCGCGGGTGGTGGCGCTGGCCGAATGCGGTACTCACGCGTTCGTGGCCGCCGAGGTCGGCTCGTACGGCACGGGTGAGAAGACCCTGGCCCAGGGGCTGTACCCGCGGCTACGCCCGGACGAGTTGCTGACCGCCGACCGGGGCTTCTACTCCTGGCAGGCCTGGGATATCGCGCAGGCCACCGGTGCGGCCCTGCTGTGGCGGGCACCCACGCAACTGGACCTGCCCGTGGTGCGGGTGCTTCCCGACGGCACCTACCTCACCATATTGATCAAACCGGCGATCCGCGGTGCCCGGCGGGAACGGCTACTGGCCGCCGCCCGCGACGACGTCGACCTGGACGACATCAACGCGGTCCCGGACGCGTTCGACGAACGCGGCCTACCGGTGGCGCACCTGGCCAGAGTCATCGAGTACGACGTGCCCGACCGGGTCGGGGGCGGTACCGGTGAACTGATCGTCGTGCTGACCAACATCCTGGATCCGGCCGACGCCCGCGCCGACGAGTTGGCCGATGCCTATCATCAACGGTGGGAGGAAGAGACCGGCAACGACCAGCTCAAGACCCATCTACGCGGTCCCGGCCGGGTCCTACGCTCAAGACTGCCGGACCTGGTCCACCAAGAAATCTGGTCGTACCTGATCGTCCACCACGCGATCAGCGCCCTGACCGCGAAGGCCTCTGCCGCCGCCGACCTGGACCCCGACCGGATCTCCTTCACCAAGGCCCTACGCCTGATCCGCCGCACCGCCACCGCGACGGCGGACATTCCCCCCTGCGGACTGGGCTGACCAACTCCCCAAGCACCTGGCCGACATCGCCAATCTGCTGATCCCGCCCCGCCGGGAACGCACCTGTCCCCGCGCCGTCAAGCGGGCCCGGCACAACCAGTACCGGGTCAAGAAACCCCACGAGCCCGCCAGCACCCGCCATGACGGGCCGGCCACGATCCGACTCCACACACTCAACCCCCGCGCAGCATGATCAACTTACGCTACGTGGCATTGCGGCAGGGCTGTGGTGTTCGTGCATCAGCATGACCAGAAGATCACGGACCCTCTGGTGCGGGCCGAGGTCGAAATCTTGCTCCTCACCGGCAAGGCCATGGACTTCGCCGCACGGCTCAAAGGCCACCAGAGCTTGGTAACTCTTACCCATGAACTTGTCCATAGGTACGCGCGTTACGCCGGCCTGGGTGGGCTGGAACTAACCAACACAGTGCTACCGGCGCTGAAGCGTGCCAACCTTGTCGACTATGCGTTGGACGCGCAGGGACGGATCTTACGACTTGACGAGTTCGTTGGCGTGTCGGCCACGGTAACCGAGCAGACGGTGGAACTACTTAACAGTCTATCGCCCAGGCGTTCCGACCTGGCTTTTCTCCATTCGGTGGAGGTTGGAGCCATAGCACCGCTGGCGCAGAGCCAGCACCTTCAAGAGGTGGTCAAGCGCGGCTTCACCGACTTGGAGGCGGAAGAGGCGCTCAGGCTAGCCAGAGCAGTTGGCCTCAATCTCACGGCATCCTCTACCGAACTGAACGAGTCCGTCATTTTCAGTCCGTACGTCTGGGGCACCAAGCAGCTCTCTCTGGCCAAGTTCCTCAAGGAGCTTCCTCCAAACGAGCGAGACGCGCTGCTCGGGATGAGTGAGCAGGTCCTGGCGACGCCAGGCTTGCACATGTCCAAGCTTGTGGCCTCACCAGGCATCATCCGCAGCGCCCAGAGCGCGGGTTTGATACAGGCGGCAAGCGTTCAGTCGTCCACCGGCGCCAGCTCGACATATGTTTTTTCGCCTCTGCTTGAAGCTGAGGACAACCTATGCACGACCACGGAGGCCTTCCACCTCCGCAAGCTCTTTGTCGCCCATATCCTCTTTGGACACGAAAAGGCGAAGGCCGGGCGTGGGACGATCTACAGCCCGGCGGTCCTGGTCAACGCCCTGATCAACAGGGGCATCGTAGGACCCGCCACTAATATCGGAACTGACTACCATCTACTGGAGGCAGCCGGCGTGGTAGCGGTAGAGCCGGCGGAGGGCCGAGCGTTCCTGCGCCTCGTAAAACCTGAGATTGCGCGGTCGGGGTTGGAGTGGATTCGGAGGATCACGGATACCTCGGGTACGGCTAACATCACTCTAAGCCAGCGCCCGACCACCTTCGTGAAGCCCGAGGACGCTCGCGTGGATGACAAAGAAGGCGCATCTCGCGAGATCATGATTGCCTCGATCAACGAACTCCGGAAGGAGATGCAACGTGCCGCCCGACGCGACGACCCCTGGTCTTGATGCTGGCACCCGAGCTGAAGTCCGTGTGGCTCAAGCATGGTTTTGGGACGGCTACTACGTTCGGCGCGGCATCGACCTACAGCACCGCTTTAGCGCGGAAGTCTCGACGGTCACCGATCTTGATCTTCTTGGCTACTCCTTCGAGCCATCCCTGAAATACCACAAGCACATCGGCGAGGTGAAAACGGGCAAGGCGAACAACACGCCCCGCCCGCTGGATCGCGCGCTCTGGATGTGCGGTCTTCGGGAACTCGTCGGCGCCGAGAGCGGTGAAGTCACGACGGCCTTTAAGACCTCCGTGGCCGTTCGTGATGTATGCCGACGCCTCGGAGTGGCAGTCCAACATCTCGACGATTTGGCGGCGCGTGAGAACCGTCTTTGGATTGACCGTTTCAACGACCTCGGATCGCAGGGTGAAACTGTCGCTGTCCTTCGCAAGGCGGTCCATGCCTTCGTCAAGTCGGACCCGACCTTGGAGCGTGGCTACTGGTTCCTGGTATCGGAAGTCTGGTTCCTCGAACCCTTCGACGCGCTGAAGCGCACTCTCGGCCTAATTCGAGAACTCGGAAAACTGTGGCCGCCGGAGACCCACCATGAGGCCATGAAGATCGCCCGCTGGTTTTTCGCAGAGGCCATCTCCATTGTGACGTTGAACCTGGGGATCATCGCAGGCGAAGCGAACTCAATGGACGCACAGACGTTCAAGGATACGGCCATCGCACGACTGGCCTCCGGTGACATACCCTCATACGCAGTACGCAAGCTGTCGGATCGCTTCGACGAGTACCTGGGCAAGATTCTTGCGTCGGTCGACGCTCCCGCCGATATCCGGGTAACGGCGATGGGCGCATTCCTGCCGCTTGCACCGGACTACGCAGAACCCCTTCTTGAATTGGTGTCGAGATTGGCTACCGACGCTGCGACCACGGCACGGTTGCCCTGGCAGCTCGATGCGGTTCTGTTTGAGCGGCTCGTAAGGCGCCGGGACCTTTCACCCGAACTCAGGCATCGGCTCGGGCTCTCAACCGCCACGGAGCGGCTGACGCGGCTGGTCGCGGCGTTCCTGCGCGGCCAATTCACGTTGCCTGGTCCCGTCGATAAAGTCCTGACGACGCCGTTGGTCGGCGACGAGTCTCCGCATGGCGCGAATTCCCAAGCCACATTGTTCGACAGCCAATACGACGGCAACGAGAACGCTCAGAGCCTCGTGGCCCCGAAGACCAGCGACCACGAGGTGTAGGCCGCATGCCAACACTGTTCGCGCCCAGCAGTCGAGGTCATGGGTGCTGGGGGCATCCGTTGGGTGGCCGCTGTGAGGTGGCCCCGGCAGGGGTTCGAACCTGCGCGAACGACCGAATGCCACCCCTGACAGGCCACTCGGCGTGAGAGCCCTGGTGATGCCCCTCATCCGTCACCGCCTGTCTGGACGTCGAGCGGTGGATGTTCGCCGTGCTCGACGGTGGGCCGCGGCCACGACCGGCGTGCGTCAGCCTAGGTTGGGTGACGAGGTCGTCATGCGGATTGTTGCGCGTTCTCCGGGGGTCGGTGGGGTGTGGCGTGATGTTGCGCTGACCTGGGTTTGACTGGGTTCTGCAACGGATCTCTGTGGGTGTCGTTCTTGTGGCTGGTAGTTGTTCATGCTGCCTGGCGCGAGAACGGGGTGATGAGGGTGCGGGCGTTCCCGGTGACGATGCCGTCTGGGGTGCGGTACTGGACGGTCCTCGATGAGGACTTGGCGGTGGTGGGCGTCGCGGACGCGTTTCTGCGACAGGTCCGGTTCGGCCGCGACGGGGCGGAGCTGACGACGAAGGCGTATGCCGGTGGCATCGCGTTGTTTCTTCGGTGGTGTCGGCGTACCGGCCGGGGTTGGGTGGCCGGGGTGGAGCAGTTGGGGCTGTTCATCACGTGGCTGCGGCATGCCGGTCCGGAGGTGAGTGGGCTAGACGTCGCGGCCGGCGGGCAGGTGCTGGTCGGGCCGGGGTGTGAGCCGGTGCGCGGCGCGCGGCGGGTCAACGCAGTGCTGGCTGGGGTGCGGGGGTTCGTGGTTCATGCGGTAGTGGCGGGGCAGGCGCCCGGCCGGCTGTTGCCGCTGCTGTATGAGCTGGCCGACGACCGGGACCTGCCGGTCGAGGCCCGCGGGATGGGGTGGCGGATGCGGGCCCGGCACCGGTTGCATGAGCCGCAGACGCCGGTCGACCGGGCCAGCGACGCCGAGATCGTGGCGCTGTTGCGGGCCTGTCGCAGTGCCCGGGACCGGCTGATCGTGTTGGTGACGGCCCGGGCCGGGTTGCGTCGTGGCGAGGCGGTCGGTCTTCGTCGTAGTGATGTGCATCTTCTTTTCGATTCCCGAGCGTTGGGGTGCGGTATCGAGCGGGCGCATCTGCATGTGGTGCGCCGCGACAACGCGAACGGGGCGTGGGCCAAGTCGCGCCGGGAACGGGCGGTGCCGCTGGACTTTCTGGTGGTGCAGGCGTTCGACGCCCACGAGCTTGAACGCCTGCAGGTGGCACGGGCACTGGCCAGTGATCATGTGTTGGTCAATCTGTTTCGTGAGCCGGTGGGGGCGCCGATGTCGCCGGACGCTGTCAACGCGTTGATGGCGGCATGTTCTCGGCGGGCGGGTCTGGCACGGGTGGTGACTCCGCACCAGCTACGGCATGCTTTTGGCAGTAATCTCGCCGACGCCGGTGGTGGCCTGGACGAGATCCAGGAGCTTCTCGGTCACGCTTCGCTCCGCTCGACGCAGATATACATGCATCCGGATCCGGGTCGACTGCGGGCGGCTGTGGATCTGGTGCCCAGCCCGCGCGAGCAGGTCGGAGCGACCCGGTGAGCGGGGTCGCCGCGCCAGCGGCACCAGCCGTGGCGACGGGCTGGCGGGAACGGCGCGCCACAGCGGCGGGCGGTGAGCCGACGTCGCGGTTGGAAAGCCTGCTGGACCCGGTGTTTGCGGCCGAGGCCGGGTGGGACCCGACAACCCGGGTGTTGTTCCTGCCGCATGAGCACCCGCAGTTGGGCTGGCCGGCCTGCCGCAGCACCGGATGCGTCAGCCCGGTCACCGCCGGACAGCCGCAGTGCGCACGTTGCCGCGCCGAGAGCGGTGCGGGCGAGGCCGACCGCTACGACCTTCCCGCGGTGCCCGGGGTGGGTCCGTGCCAGGTCGCGGCGTGCACACGGCAGCGCGGCCGGGTGCGGGCGCCGTACTGCCGTCCGCACCGTGACCGGTGGCGGGCCTACCGCACAGCCCAAGTCGACCCGGATGAGCAGCGGTGGCGGTGCACCGAACCGGCCGTCGAGGACGGCGGGCAAGTGAGCCTGCGCGGGCTGCCGCCGCTGGTGGTCGCCCAGATTTTGTATGGGCTGCAGCAGCGGACCCGCCACGGCGCCGTCACCAGGCCGGTCGTGCTGCGTCAGGCCGTCGTCGGGTTACGCCGTGGTCAGGTCGGCTCCATTGAGGAACCGGCCGCGCCGATTACCGCAAACCCCGCCACGGTGGTCAGCTCGTTCGTGCGGCATGTCCGCCGCGCGTTCCTCGACCCAGAATCCGAGCGGGTCAAGGACGTGTGGGACCTGACCGCGTTCGGGTGGCGCGGACGCCTGGACTTCACGACCATCAGCCAGGGGTGGTTGCGGGAGGCCGCCAAGCGGTGGGCCGCTGACGATCTGCCCCACCGGCGGGGCAAGGACGGCGCCGGGCCTGTCCGAGCCTACGTGGCCAGCCTGACCGCCTGGTCGCAGAGCCTGCGGGCGGTGCGACCCGACCGCGGCAACGACCCAGCTGTGCTTGGCCGGGCCGATATCGAAGGCTTCCTGCACCGGCTGGCCTACCTGGAATCGGCGGGGCGGCTCAGCAACGACGCCCGGATCCGGCATTGTCGCCATCTGCGGCACGTGCTGGGCCGTATGCGAACCCTCGGCCTGACCCGGGCCGGTGCCCCAGCGAGCGGGCTCGGTGAGGATGTCACGCTCGGCCGTGGCGACGTGCCCGAGGCCCCGGTCCCGGCCGAGCCCGGACGAGACCTGCCGGTCGAGGTGATGCGGCAGCTGTGTGCGCACCTGCCCATGCTCGAACACGACATTTTCCTGCCGGGAGCTCCGCGTCGCCATCGAACTGATCATGGATAGTGGGCGGCGCCCCGACGAGGTCTGCCGGCTGCCGTGGGACTGCCTGGAACACGACAACGACGGCAAGCCCGTGCTGGTCTACGACAACCACAAAGCCAACCGGCCGGGGCGGCGCCTGCCCATCGGTGCGGGCACCGCCGAGCTGGTCACCGCGCAGAAGAGCCGGGTCCGTGCCCGGTTCCCGGACACGTCCATCGCGCAGCTGCCGCTGCTGCCGGCCGCCTACGCCAACCCGCACGGGCGACGCGCGATCAGCGAAAACCAGCTCGTCCAGCGGCACCGCACCTGGATCGAACAGCTACCCGCCCTACTGGTGGCCGACGGCACCGAGTTCGACAAGGCCCGCGTCGTGCCCTACGCCTACCGGCACACCTACGCCCAACGCCACGCCGACGCCGGCGTCCCGGTCGACGTGCTCAGTCAGCTGATGGACCACCGCAGCCTCGACACCACCCGCCGGTACTACCGGGTCGGTCACGAACGTCGCCGCGAGGCCGTCGACCGGGTCACCGCGATGCAGTTCGACCGGCACGGTAACCGGATCTGGCGCACCGCTCAGGCCCTGCTCGACTCCGAACACGCCCGCCGCGCTGTCGGCGAGGTCGCCGTCCCGTTCGGCACCTGCGCCGAACCCAGCAACGTCCAAGCCGGTGGGCACGCTTGCCCTTACCGGTTCCGCTGCGTCGGCTGCGATCACTTCCGCACCGACGTCTCTTACCTACCCGAGCTGCACACCTACCTCGACGACCTGCTGCGCAACCGGGAACGGCTACGCGCCGCCACCGACGTCGACGACTGGGCGCGCGCCGAGGCCACACCATCCGACGAAGAAGTCACCCGGATCCGCCGGCTCATCAACCGCATCAAGGGTGACCTCGAACAACTCGCTCCCGCCGCACGCGCCGAGACCGAGCACGCCGTTGAGATCGTCCGCGCTCACCGCACCGTCATGCTCGGCATGCCGCGCATCCACCCCACCCTGACCGGA
>WNFV01009967.1_pt1 | contig 10432 bp, 14 predicted proteins | sample 5400101 | NCBI WGS metagenome assembly WNFV01 (sample SAMN13153361, study PRJNA577476) | soil metagenome | isolation source: 115 cm soil or saprolite under grassland replicate 1 | place: USA:California | collected 2016-06-15 | reverse complement strand
AGTGCTGCTGCAACCTTTCTCACACGTTACCAGCGTCCGTTCATGCTGGTTGGTCTCGGCATGAATATTATCGGAGTAATCGTTATGCTTGTTATCCTTTATCGCGAACGCAAAAAATTAGAACCCGTTCAAAAATCACAGCCTGCTTTGGAGATTGATTAAATGAAACGTTTTGCTTTGCCTATTCTTTTTGCTCTGACTTTTATTCTTGCGGCCTGCGCCCCCTCGCAAGTCAACACAGACCCGACTGCACCTTCACCTGTATCCGGGTCAAGTATCACTTCTACCCCGACAGACGATCCTGCAATTCTTCCAACGCTTTTTCCTAATCAGAATGACAATGGTGAACTCACTCGTATAGATGAACAGGGCGCTGTTGTTTTCGAGGTCACTCCATTGAATCTTGGTACACCCGCTGACACACTGGAATTCGATGTTGCCATGAATACTCACTCGATTGATCTGGGCATGGATCTTGCATCGCTTTCTACACTTTCGACAGATACAGATATCACCCTCCAAGCCACAAAATGGGATGCCATTCCCGGGGGACATCATGTAAGCGGTAAATTGATCTTTCCGGCGATGAAGAATGGCAAATCCATCCTCGAAGGTGTAAGCAAGCTTACACTCACCATCATCAATGTGGACGCTACCTCGCGCGTCTTTGAATGGGAGTTGAAATAAAGCAAGGAGGTCCTTGTGTCTGGATCAGATCCGAATCAAGTTAGTCGCCGCGATTTCATTAAAGTAACTGCTGCCATTGTTGGAGGCTTTATTGGGGCGTTGATTGGTATTCCATCAATAGCTTATTTGCTTTCTCCGGCAATGAAGTCCGTGAAGAATGATGCAGTGATTGCGTTGGGCCCACTTGAAAATTATCCAATCGGAGTCCCAACCCGTTTCGATTTCACACAGACCAAAGTCAACGGCTGGGAGCGAACGGCAACGGACTATGGTCTCTATGTGGTAAGAAAAAATGAAAGCGAAGTGCGAGTTTTTTCAGATATTTGCACGCATTTAGGTTGTCGTGTTTCATGGCATGCGGATCAAGAACATTACATCAGTCCCTGTCACAATGGTCATTTTGATATTGTGGGAAATGTCGTTAGTGGTCCTCCGCCACGTCCATTAGATGAGTTTGTAACGAAAATTGAACAGGGCAATTTATTCGTCCAGTTGCCACCGTTCAGGCGAACTTCATGACCATATCACGATCACTAAAAAATAATGATCAGTCGGCGTGACTTTCTTAAATTGGCTGCGCTGAGTACAGGAGCACTGGCCTTTCGTCCATTTCAAAGATTTGCCTTACCCACTTTTCCACAAGCCGACAAGCTTGGAAGAATCACTGTCGGTAAGATGGATTTGTTTGCCGCGCCTGATGGAAGTGACCAACCCATTGGAGCGCTGTATGAGGACAACCTTGTCCCGTGGATTCGTGAGGTGGTCGGTTCGATACCTGGGCGTGTCAATCAGCGTTTTGTGGAAACACCGAACGGCTTTGTCTGGGGCGGGTATGTTCAGCCAGTATGGAACCAGCCTAACGTACCAATAGCTAGCCTGCCTACAACCAGTCTAGGGCAGGGAATGTGGGCTGAAGTGACTGTTCCATATGTGGATTTAGTTCTCGATAATCCACCTGCGCGTGCACCTTGGCTGCAATATGTCTCGTCCATCAACCTGCCAGCACGGTTTTACTACAGTCAAGTTGTCTGGGTAGATCAGATTCGCGCGGATGCATCTGGGGAGGTCTGGTATCGGTTGAATGAGAAATATGGTTCTGGTGATATCTTTTGGGGACAAGCCGAAGCATTTCGTCCACTGACTGTAGAGGAAATTTCTCCAATCAATCCCGATGTACCTGATAAACAAATTGTAGTGAGAATTTGGGAGCAAACGCTTTCCTGCTGGGAAGGTAACAAGGAAGTTCACTTTGCGAAAATTTCGAGCGGTGCATTGTACGATGCTTGGGGCAATCGTGTGGATGCGTGGGAGACCCCTGTTGGCGAATCTCCAATTTGGCGCAAGGCAATTTCGCTACCATTAAGTGGAGGCAGCGCCTCAGCGGGTTGGAGCCTCCCCGCTGTTGGCTGGGTCAGTCTGTTTGTAGGGACAGGAGTCGCCATTCACTCCACGTATTGGCATAACAACTATGGAGAGCCATCCTCGCGTGGGTGTGTCAATGCCAGCCCCGAGGACGCGAAATGGATCTTTCGCTGGAGCCTGCCTCAGGTCCCATATGACCCAGGTGATGTCACAGTTGAAATGCCAGGTGGAACGAAAGTTACCGTTGAGGCAAAAACGATATAAGTCCCATTGAGACCGTCTCATTGCAGCAAGGCCTTCAAGTTATCCTCTCTGCGGGCATCCCTCACGAGTTCAAGCGAAAACATTATAATGACTTGAATACAAGCTATTGCAATTGACTTTGATTGAGAGCAACGGAAACTTGGATTATGTCTGATCGCGATCTTGCCGCGCGTCACCGCGACCTCCGAAAATGGGACTCCGCCAATTCAGCCGCCGTGAATGCCATGCGGCTTGTATTGCAAACGATAGATATGGATGGGGTGATCGTGGTGGGGGAGGGCGAGAAACACAGCACGCCGGTTTTATTTCATGGCGAGATGGTCGGCACGGGTCATCCTCCCGCGGTGGATGTGGCAGTTGATCCAATCGAGGGTACGCCTGCACGCGCTCTGGGACGCCCGAATACGCTGGCTCTCGCCGCCCTCGCCGAAGCGTTGAAATGCAAGGTCAGCGATTTAACCGTCTTTGTTTTGGATAAACCGCGCCATGAGAATTTGATCCGTGAATTGAATGAGGCAGGTGCGCGCGTCAAGATCAACTCCGGCGGTTTCATCGTCGGCGCGATGTTGGCCGCCATGCCGGGCACCGGTGTGGATGTGATGATGAGCACCGGGTGCGCCTCCGAAGCAGTGCTGGCGGCGTGCGCGGTCAAGGCAGTGGATGGAGGAATGCAGATCCGCCGCGCGCCGCAAACTGCGGAAGAAGAGTTACGCGTCCGGTCCGCGCTGGGGAAGCGTGCGGATCAGATCCTGACTGAGGCAGATGTTTGCAAATCCGAGGATGTTTTTCTTGCCGCAACAGGTATCACAGACGGCGGCCTCCTACACGGCGTGGATTTCCAACGCGACGGTGTGATGACCGAGAGCCTGGTCATGCGGGCGCGCTCCGGAACGATCCGTTACGTCCGCGCGATCCACCGGCTGGAAAAACTTATGCAGTTCAGCCAAATCGATTACATCGGCGACGGTTATAAAGACAAAGATATGGCTGAGAATCATGGTTAAACTTGCTTCATCCATTCTCGCCGCCAATTTGGCCCGCCTCGCAGCTCACGCCCGCGAAGCCATCGCGGCTGGCGCGGATTGGTTACACATCGACGTGATGGATGGTCACTTCGTCCCCAGCATCACCTTCGGTCCGCTCATTGTGGAGGCTCTGCGTCCCTTGAGCGAAGAGACCGGTGCGCTGCTCGATGTGCATTTGATGATCAAAGAACCAGATCGCTACCTTGCAGATTTCGTTCGTGCCGGGGCTGATAATGTCACGGTGCATATGGAAGCCTGCACTCACTTGCACAGAACCATTCATGGAATCAAGGAGCTGGGGGCAAAGGCTGGGGTCGCTCTCAGCCCAGGCACTTCGCTCACTACACTGGAACAGATTTTGCCCGATGTGGACCTCACACTGATTATGTCCGTCAATCCTGGCTTTGGCGGTCAAAAATACATTCCGTCCTCGACGACAAAAATCCGCTGCTTACGTCAGATGTTGAATTCGATTGATTCGAATGCCTGGCTGGAAGTGGATGGCGGAGTCAATGCAGGGAACGCGGCTGAAATAGTCCAGACGGGCGCAAATGTCCTTGTCGCCGGGAGCGCCATCTTCAGCGGGAGGAGCTCGGTCGCTGAAAATGTCGCTACGTTACAGATGGCTATTGTTTAGGATAATTCATTAAAGGTCTAGCGGGGAATGATCTAATCTGGTCTGCGTACTTAACGGAGACCTGGCAATATCGTCCGAAGTTGATGATGGGATAAAGTTATGCTTTATAATCGTCGCAAATCAGTTGTTATTGTCAAAGTTACAAATATATATCTTAATTATCACGAGGAGAATTCTTCCCATGAAGAAGTTGGTATTCAGAACTCTAGTCGCCGTTCTGGTTCTTCAAGTTTTATTATTTGATAACCTATCGGCTGTCCGCGCGGATGAGACGAGCTGTCCTCCCCCTACGTATGTCACTATTGACATCAAACCCGGCAACTCTCAAAACAGGATCAAACTCTCTTCCCGAGGGGTCCTGGCGGTTGCAGTGCTCTCAACCCAAGACTTTGACGCGAGCCAGTTTACGCCAGAGATGGCGCATTTGAGTGACTCCAGTTTAGCCATGACAGAGAGTTGTACAGGGGCCATCGCGCAGCGCTGGTCACTGGATGATGAGAATGGTGATGGACAATTGGATCTTGTCTTCTTCTTTAAGATACAGGATCTCAATCTAACCTTGAGCAGCGCAGCAGCAACTTTAATGGCTCATGGCTCCTACACTTCTACTGCAATGCACATTGTAGGAACGGATTCAGTACAGGTCGTGCCTTGATAGGTCGGTTGAGGGCGTCAATAAATTAGACGCTAGGTCAGTTCGCATCACAACACCCTCCAATTTCCTTGAACGAGATCCTCAGGATTTCCTGGTCCTGAGGATCTTCTCGTTCGTTTCTGAAAACGCTCCATGAATCAAAGAAAGTATCTGATTATGAGCGGGTAATTCATTTTTCGTTCAACTCAATCAGCCCAATTCGCATTGCTGCCAGCACCGCCTGAGCTCGATTAGGTTGTTTCATTTTTTCCAAAATATTCTTGGCGTGGCTGCGAACGGTCTCCTCGCTCACACTCAATTGACTTGCGATTTGCTTGTATGTATTCGGTGTTGCCATCATTTCTAGCACTTCCATTTCTCTCGGTGTCAAAGAAACAGAAGCTGCTCTCTGCGGCTGTATTCTGCCCACGATTTTTTTCATCACATCAGGATGCAGATATGCCTCTCCATGCACTACGGCACGAATAGCGCGGACCAATTCGCCAGGTTCAATTTGCTTCAGTACATATCCTTCGATCCCCGCGGCAACTAAGTCAAAAACGCGATCATCTACTTCGGTGCCGGTTAGCATGATCACTTTTATCTTGGGCTTGGACTTTCTTAAGGCCAGGGCCATTTTCTGCCCATCCATTTCAGGCATAACTAGATCAACAAGCGCGATATCTGGATCTAAACGCTGCGCAGCTTCTAATCCTACTTGCCCATTTTCTGCTTCACCTACAACTTCTAAATCCGATTCCAGACGAAGGACCATCGCCAAGCCCTTGCGGACTACTGCGTGATCGTCCACGATGAGAATACGGATTGGGTCAGGAACGATGGGTGTGTCCATTAATAGGAAGATTGATCATAATGCGTGTGCCAGCCTCACTTTGACTCAGGATCTCGCACTCACCGCCCAGCGCACGTGCACGTTCCTGTATCCCATGTAGGCCAAAATGTTCGCGGTTGAGACTACGGGATAACGCGGAAGATGGATCGAAGCCGCGTCCTTCATCCGAGATATCCAAGTACACCCGATCTCCTAAAACATTCAGACACAAACGTGCAGAGTTCGCACCGGAATGCCGCGCTGAATTTGCCAAGGCTTCCTGTGCCATCCGATAAATAGTTCGACGCAACCCTGCAGATAGGGAATTGAAGTCGCCACTATTGTTAAAGATAATGCTGAAAGATCGTGGGCGACAGCAACTGCCGACGTAATTCGTAAGGTCAGCCATCAAAAGTTCGATCGTCAATGGAGAGGGCCACAGGTCAAAAATGGAGCGTCGAACCTCATCGTGTGCGCTGCTGGCAAGTGAACGCAACTCAATCAGTTCATTCTTGACTTCATCTGCCTGCAAGGGAAGCATGTTAATACACGCATCCAAACTGTAAACAATTCCAAATAAGGACTGAGCAACCGTATCGTGGATATCGCGTGCGATGCGATTACGTTCGGTTTCCACAGCGAGACGCCGGGCGCGGTCAATACATAAAATAGTGGTACCAAGCGCGAGGGCGGCTTGATTCGCAACGGTCATCAGCGTAGACTCCCGCTCTTTGGTGAGTCCATTTGATTCGTCCACAAGCAACAATCCAACTGGATGTTCCCGCAAATAAAGTGGAACGACAAACCATTTGTTTTGATTCAGCCAATTGTCGAGTTCAATATGTTGAATGAGAATTTCATTGTTCGTCGTGAAAACGTTGCGATTGAGCAAAACCTTGAAGAGTTCGCCATTTTCGGAGCTTAGTGGAAGTGGCTTGACAGAGGGAAATGATTCTTCGGCAGGATATACAAGCCAGCCGCCAAGCTCTTCGAGGGCAGGATCAACCAGCGCAACGACCGCCTTTGAAAAACCGAGATCGGTGGTCACCGCGCCAAGCACGCGCTCTTGGACCGAGATCAGGTCGGGCGCAGCTTGGAGCAGCACAGTAAGGTCGTGAATGATTTCTAGTTGGCGATGAGCTGTCGCAAGATTTTCATGTTTCTGGATAAGTTCATCTCTCGCAATGGATAATTCTTCGCGCGCTTGAGAGATGTCTTTTAATAAGCTGGAAGGGTATGCAAACAAAATGGGGATCAACCAAACACCTACAAGCTGCGTAAATAGCGCGATGGTGTCTAAGGAGGGTGTTGTCTGTACGTTGAGGTAAATGCTGATCAAGTATAGCGGTGTGAATACAAGAGACCCGATGAGTGCTCCCTGGATCTGAAAGAAAAATGCCCCAGCTAATAACGGGCTGAGGGCATAGAGATAATAGGGGCTGTGAGAACCGCCGCTGACTGCCAATATGCCGGCGGAAAAGAGCAGGTCAATCCCCATTGCGAATGGATGATCTGACACCAGCTGATTGAGGCGACGATTGAAGACGGAGATTATCGCGTTGGCAAGAACAGCAATCCCAAAAACGATCCACGGGGATAGCAAGACCTGCTCATTATTATGATCCAGTGTCAATAACGCGGGGATCAATGACGCCCAGCGAAAAGACACCAGAAATGGGAGTGCACGGTTGAAACGGAAGAATGTCACTAGTTTTGCAAACATAACAGTCGTAAGATCATTATAGCCGAATCACCCGCGCGGGGGAGGCAAATCCCCCTGCGTGCGGGATAGCCATTCAAATAGCAATTGATTATGATACAAGGCGTCAAAGGAGGTTTTCTATGGATGTGATTAAGGAAGATCAGGTTCTGGATTGTTCAGGAATGCTCTGTCCTATGCCTGTTGTGAAGACGTTCAAGGCGATCAAGGCGATGGAAGTAGGACAAATCTTGAAGATGGTTGCCACTGATCCTGGCGCGCCACCTGACATGGAGGCCTGGAGCAGACAAACGGGGAATGAATTGCTCCGTTCGATACAGGAAGACGGTAAGTTCATCTTCTTTATTCGGCGAACCAAATAATCGTTCAGCCTATGTGACCTTAATGTGGAGGACAAAATGTCCAAGTCTGATCCGAACGCTCCCAAGAGACTGGCACTTATCGCCAGCAAAGGAACTCTTGATTGGGCCTATCCCCCGTTCATTCTCGCCAGTGCGGCTGGTGCGATGGGTTGGGAGGTAGGCATTTTCTTTACCTTTTTCGGACTGACCTTGCTCAAGCCGAAACTGACCACTGCCGTTACACCGGTGGGGAACCCGGCCATGCCGATGAAAATGCCCTTTGGGCCTGAAGGATTCCAAAGCATAAACTGGCCCATCCCGCAAATGATCATGACTAATGTGCCCGGCTTCAATGCTCTGGCGACCAGCCTGATGAAACAGACTTTTCACAATAAGGGTGTTTCTACTATTGAAGAATTGCGTGATATGTGCGTGGAAATGGACGTCCGTATGATCGGCTGCCAGATGACCATGGATGTCTTCGGCTTCAAGCGCGAGGACTTCATCAAGGAATGCGAGATTGGTGGCGCGGCCACCTTCCTCGAATACGCCGCGGACGCGGATGTGCAATTGTTCATCTGACGAGGTGATGAAATGTCGGTGCTTTCAATTGAAACAGACAACACGCAGAGCGTACCCATCATGAAAGTTATGGGCCGCGTCGACTCAGACTCCGCGCCTGAGCTGGATGATGCACTCACGAAGCTTCTGCAGGATAACAAGAACAAAATCATCCTCAACCTAAAAGGTGTGGAATACATGTCATCCGCAGGCCTAAGGGCGGTGGTCAAAGCTTTTCAAAGCGCGAAAAAATCTGGTGGGGACGTTCGCCTTACTTCTGTCTCTGATCCTGTTGAAGTCGTACTGCGTACGGTCGGCATGATGCAGATGCTCAGGATGTATCCCACCGATGAGGAAGCAATGGCAAGTTTCTAAATATTGCTTGGGAGGGCACGTATGTGGAAGACGAATGACGCTGATGTAAAAAAGATCCTTTACGTTCAAACGCACGGAAGCGCGACGCCAGAGCGGACTGCAACTCCTTTCTTTCTCGCGACCGCAGGCGCGGCCATGGACAATGAAGTATGCATTTATTTCACCATGAACGGTCCACAGTGTCTGGAGAAGGGCGCGCCTGAGAAAATTGTTGTGCCGCGAAAAGGGGGAGGTGGGAAGGAACTCAAGTACTTTATTGATCAAGCATTGGAAATGGGCGTGCGTTTGTTTGTTTGTCAGCCGTCGCTGGATCTGCATGGCTACACCATGAACGACATGATCGAAGGTGTAGAAATGATCGGTGGGGCGGCGTTCAACGACATGGCCGTCCGCGCCGACGCGGTGATTTCGTTTTAATTAGAATTGTTGCCACAGAGATCACGGAGAACTGAGAAAGAGATTTAAAAACTCGATGGTCTCTGTGTACTCTGTGGCTAATTTTCAGGAGGCATTATGCCTACCACATTAGAAAACTGGAATCCAGGCAAAGCCGAGAATCGTCACCCTGAAGTGACGTACGAGGAAAAAGAACGCCTCTTCCTCGAAGTCAAAAATGACATCCGTTACAGCGACTTCCTCTATGGATGCTACGAGTGCGGCATTTGCGTATCGGCATGTCCATCTGCGCGGTTCTATGATTTCAGTCCACGTGTCATCGCGCAGGCAATCGCACGCGAAGATGTTGAACGCATCTACGACATCATTACTGAAGATATTTGGAATTGTGCGCAATGCTTCTCCTGTGTGCGTTGTCCGCGCCAGAATAATCCTGGGGGCTTGGTAACGATTCTGCGTGAAGTCTCCCTCAAAAATGGATTACAGGAATCAAAAGATGCGTTGCAAGGCTACAGCCGTGTGATTTACAAGGTCATGCTCAAAGGCAATCAGGTTTCGCCTGATATGCTCCAGCCGGATTTCTTCCCAGATTGGGGTCCGTGGGTGCAGAACTTCTCGCAGAATATGCATGTCTGGCGCAAAGCTATCCCCATGGATTCGATTCGCGGACTCACGGATGTCGCTTGGCGCACAGATCGCAAAACCTTGCTCGAGCTTTATACGATCTGGTTTGAGTCGGGCAACATGGACATCATCAAAGAATTAGATGAAAGTTTGTACGACTTGTTGACGGAAGTCATGCAGGAAGAATTGGAAGAAGGATGATCGTTTCATCCTTCACCCAGATTGGATCCTGCTTTATTGGTTTGTTCAAAACTGAAATGGAGACTTGCCATGACCGAAAATTTGACTACTGTTGAACAGATCCTTGAACGAAAATCCCATCCGGTTGTTCGTGATGCGTCGGTCGCCCCGACTCCTGATATGCATGACCTTTTGCTGGAGCTCGAAGCGAAGGGCGAGATCATCCTTCAAAGGGTGCCGGAGCCATATGTAGAGTTCACAACGAAATATGGGCGTAAGAAAAAGATTCCGATTGAACACACCTGGCATCATAAATCCTGCGGTCACTGCGGACATATTCCTGGTTATGCATCTTCCATTCTCTGGCTTCATCGTCAGTTCAATTTGGACTACAACGATCCCACAGACCAAACCTCCTGCACTGGCTGGAACTATTATGCTTCGGGCGCATCGAACGCGGTCGGACAAGCTGCAGTCATGTCGCGCAACTTTGCCGCCGCATATGAAACGGGATATTTCCCCATGATCCATTGCGGCACTAGTTTCGGACATTACAAGGAAATCCGCGAACAACTTGTGCATCACAAGGAATTGCGCGACGAAGTCCGCCGCATTCTCGACAAGATGGGTAAGCCCATTGTCATACCCGAAGAGCTCGTTCACTATAGCGAGTGGGTCTATGCCATGCGCGATCGATTTGCCGAAAGACAACTTGTGGATATGAGTGCGATCACTGCCACGGTTCACCCCGCATGTCATTACTATAAGATCATTGCTGAAGATGCCATCTACGA
>WNFV01012732.1_pt1 | contig 10433 bp, 10 predicted proteins | sample 5400101 | NCBI WGS metagenome assembly WNFV01 (sample SAMN13153361, study PRJNA577476) | soil metagenome | isolation source: 115 cm soil or saprolite under grassland replicate 1 | place: USA:California | collected 2016-06-15 | reverse complement strand
CGGTCGGGATGCTTTCGCGCGCCGATACTGCCCCGCTACCAACATCCACCACCGAAGCGGCGATCTTGGTTCCGCCGAGATCCACGCCGACGAAGGACTGAGGACGGAGGACGGAGGGCTGAGTGACCATAACAATCACACTTTTCGAACATATCGAGCGCTAAGCAAAGATACCACTCAGTCCTCAGCCCTCAGTCCTCGGTACTACACCAGGTACGGCTGCAACACGTTCCGCGCCAGCAGGAAGCCGCGCTTGACCAGCTCTTCAGTGCCTTCGAACTGGCGATCCTCATGCTCGATGCTCAACACATAGTCGTAGCCGACGGCGTAGAGCGCGCTGATGAAGCGATCCCAGCGCACCTCACCCAACCCCGGCAACCGCGGGATCTGCCAGCCGATGCCGGCGGCCATAACGCCATGCTGGTACAGCCCATCGCGGTTGACCTCCATGTCCTTGGCATGGACATGGAAGATCCGATCCTTAAAATCGTAGACCGCGCGCTCGTAGTCGATGAACTGCCAGACCAGGTGCGAAGGGTCAAGGTTCAGGCCGAAGTTCTGATCGGGGATGATCGCGAACATCTCGCGCCAGATCGCCGGCGCGTAGGCCAGGTTGGCGCCGCCCGGCCACTCATCGTAGCTGAAGATCATCGGGCAGTTCTCGATCGCGATCTTGACATTGTGCTCGGCCGCGAACGTGACCAGCGGCGGCCAGACTTCGCGGAAGGCCACGAAATTCTCGGGCACGCTCTTGTGCGGGTCGCGCCCGACAAAGGTGCCCACGATGCCAACGCCAAGCTTCTGGGCCGCCACAATCACCTTGCGCAGGTGATCGTTGACCTGCGCGCGATGCGCGAGGTCGGGGTGCAGATTGTTCGGGTAATAGGCCAGCGAAGAGATCGACAGACCGCGCGCGTCGAGCATCTGCCGGATCGCCTGGGCCTGTGTGTCGGTCAGGGTCGCCACGTCGATATGGCTGACGCCGGCATAACGCCGTGCCGCGCCCGCGCCGGCCGGCCAACAGGCGATCTCGATCGTGCCAAAGCCGTTCGCCGCCGCCCAATCCGCGCAGGCCTCCAGCGAGAGATCAGGCAGCGCGGCCGTGAGTAACCCAAGCTTCATCGTCATGCCTTCCTAGCGTATCACTCAGTCCTCAGTCCTGAAAGGCTCAGAACGGGTGTTGCTCCAGCGCGATCGCGCCGCCAGAGAAGACTTTAGCCTCATCCGAGGCATAGAAGGTCACCGCGCCAGCGATGTCGTCGGCGACCATGAGGCGGCCCCAAGGCCGCGGCGCGCCGGCGCGCTCGGCCCAATCATCCGGCGCGCCCTCGTTGCGCTGAATAACTTCCTCACCTTCGGTGCGTACCCAGCCGACGTTGAAGACATGCACGCGGATGCGCCAGCCGCCAAGCGCGCTCGCCAGATTGCGCGACAGCGTCAGCAGGCCGCCTTTGCTGGCCGAGTAGGCCATCAGATTATTGGCCCCAATGTAGGAGTTGATCGAACCGATGTTGATGATCACGCCGCCGGCGCCCTCGCGCTCGTACTGGGCCTTGAAGGTCGGCAGCGCGCGCTGCATGGTCAGAAAGGGAGCGCGCAAATTAAGCGCAATCATGGAGTCGAAATCGGCGGCGCTGGTGGTTTCGAGCGTGCCACGCAGCACCGAGGCGGCATTATTGACCAGGATGTCCAGCCGCCCGAAGCGCGCCACGGTCGCATCTACGATCGCCGCGCAATCCTCGGCCCGCGCCAGGTCGGCGGCCACATACAGCACATGTTCTGGCCCCCCGAGCTCTTCGACTAGCGCAGCGCCGGCATCAGTCGTGCGTCCGCAGAAGGCTACGCGGGCGCCCTCGCGCACCAGCCGCCGCACCGTCGCCGCGCCGATCCCGCGCGTGGCGCCGGTCACAAGCGCGACCTTGCCCGCAAAGCGTTCGGTCATGCATTCCTCCTTGGGTTCTTGACAAGAAACGGGGGGGTGTTTATACTGCGCCGATTGTAATCGGTGTAAACAATTCCGTCAAGCTTCGATTGCCACTTCAATCTATAAGGTTTATACAAAAAAGGCTGCTTTCGCCTGCCCCCTGCGGCAAGCTCAGGACGTAGCTTCGACATGCTCAGGGGAGCCGGCAGCATGGCACGTTACGTTTTTGTAGGTTCTTTTTCACCCCGCTGGGTGAAAAAAGAACCTACAAGAGCGAGTTGCCCGGCGACAGCAAGGTACTACTGATCCAGATGTTCGTGGTTTTGCATCTTTGCCCCGCAGGGCAAAGATGCAAAACCACGAACAAAAGAAGATAAAGTACCGCTGCGACTAATCGTGCGTTTGCTGCCACATACATGCTGGAAAGACGATAGAGACACTGGTTTGGATGGAACAATATGCTTTACAATTTCACATAGCCTTACTTGAATACCCAAACGGCTAGGAGCAGACAATGCAAGCAGTGATGAAGGTTGCGCCCGGCGTCGGCAATGTCGAGCTACGCGAGATCGCCGAGCCGGCACCGCCGCCTGGGCATGTGCTGATCGAGGTGCGCGCGGCGGGCATCTGCGGAACCGACCTGCATATCTACCACGACGAATTTCGCACCCGCCCGCCGGTGGTGATCGGCCATGAAGTGGCCGGCACGGTCGCGGCGCTCGGCAGCGGCGTCGAGCGCGCCACGATCGGCGAGCGGGTGACCACTGAGACCTACTTCTCCACCTGCGGGGAATGCCGCTTCTGCCGCGCCGGCCGGCCGAACCTGTGCCCCGATCGTAAGTCGATTGGCTCGGCGGTGAATGGCGGGTTCACGCGCTACGTGGTGGTGCCGGAGCGCAACCTACACCGGCTGCCCGAGAACGTCGATTATCTCGCGGGCGCGCTGACCGAGCCGCTGGCCTGCGTGGTCCACGGCGCGCTGGAACTGCCCAGGCTGCTGCCCGGCGACATCGCCGTGATAGCCGGGCCAGGCGCGATCGGCCTGCTTACGCTCCAGGCGGTCAAGGCCGCCGGCGCGCGTGTGATCCTGCTCGGCACCGACCAGGATGCGCACCGGCTGGCGCTGGCGCAGCAGCTCGGCGCCGACCATGTGGTGAATGTTCAGCGCGACGACCCGGCCAAGCTGATCGCCGACCTGACCGAGGGCGGAGGGGCCGATATCGTGTACGAGTGCTCGGGCGCGGGGCCGGCCGCGCAGCAGCTGCTCACGCTGGTGCGCCGCGCCGGGCAGTACGCCCAGATCGGCCTGTTTGGCAAGCCGGTGGCGTGGGATCTCGATCAGATCTGCTACAAGGAGCTGACTGTCACCGGCAGCAATGCCAGCGTGCCAAGCGCATGGCGTCGCGCGCTCATACTGCTGGCCGAAGGCAAAGTTCAGACGCGCCCGCTGATCAGCCATACGTTCCCGCTGAGCGATTGGCAGCAGGCATTCGATCTGTTTGAGCAGCGGCGCGGCGTGAAGACGGTGCTGCTGCCGGATGCGTCGTAGCGGCTTCTTAGATCATCAAGATGGCCCCCGCTTATATCAAATCTTGAAAGAGTGTCTGCATCGCCACATGCGACCTATGGTGCTTTTGTGGTGCGGCGGGTAAGCGGCTTTGGCGCTGGCCCGCCGCACCACAAAATTGCGCGGGAGCGGCTTCGCCACCCCCGCGCAATTGCACAGTATCCAATTTGAAATTATCCGATACTGCCGCCGCTGCGATAATTCGGATCATCGTGTGTCGGCCTACTGCCGCTCGTGCCGCCAACGCTGCGCTCCTGCGCCGATGGTTCATCGCCATTGCCGCCGAAGCTGCCCGAGCTGGTGTAGCCTGGGTCGTCGTACGTCGGCCGATCCACGCCGCCGGTTCGATCGCCATACATCGGGCTGCCGCCCCGGCTGAACCCGCGATTGCGTGAGATCAGCATCACCACCACCACGACAATCAGCCCAATCACAAGTAGTGTTGTAAGATCCATTGTCTGTTCCTCCTCATTATCAAGGTCGTGCGTTCGTTCGCACTCCTACTGAACGGTGAAATTAGCCTGCTTGGCCGGGTTGCCATTGACAAAAACCTGGACAGTATAGCTACCTGGATCAATCGCCTTATTCGTCGGCTCCAGATGAAACTCCACGTAGGTGTTCCGATACTGCTTGTCGGCCTTGATCTCCTGGCTATCCTCGAATGGCTTGCCATCGCGCGACCAGCGCGCAAACATTGTCGTGCCGGGGTCGATCCGCTGCGCCTCGACGACCGCATAGATCGCCTGATTCAAACTATTGAAGGTGCTCGTCTCATTGACCGGCGCGTTGTGGTTGGCCGTGTCGATGCTTTCGGCGGTCACAATCCGCCCGAGCTCGGCGCCTGCGGTTGTTGTGCTTGGGCTTTGCGCGCCGCTATTATTATTAAGTAAGCTACAGCCCGACATGAACAGCGCGACCAGCAGCAGCCCGACAGTGGCGCGTAGGATGGCGAGTAGTCGCTTCATTGCTGCATCCCTTTCTATGGCTCTAGATGGCCTTTCGGCGTTATCATTCCGCTTCTGCCTAATAGCAAAGCACGGATCGTGCCAAGACAAGTACGCGCTTCTGAAGGCTTACGCACACAGGCAGTGTTAGGCTACGGCAGCATTGAACATCCTAGGACGTACGCAAAGGGGTGGGGAAGGTTGACCCTTCCCCACCCCTTTGCGTACGTCCTAACACAGCTAGGATTGGAGGCTTTGCCGGATCGCCTGCTCGCTGGTTGGAAACTTGAACTGATAGCCCAAGTCCTGCGCCTGCTTCGGAACAGCGCGCTGGCCGGTTGTGATCATATCAGCCATCTCGCCCAGCAGCAGCTTCATGGCGAAGCCCGGCAACGGCAGCCAGGCCGGCCGGCCGAGCACACGGCCGATCGTCTTCGCGAAATCGCGGTTTGTCTGTGGCTCGGGCGCGGTGGCGTTGAGCGGCCCGTGAACTCGTTCGTCCTCCAGCGCAAGCATCAGCAGCCCCAGCGTATCAGCGAGGTGAATCCAGGCAAACCACTGGGTGCCGGGCAGGATCGGGCCGCCGGTGAAGAAATAGAACGGCATCACCAGCAGCGGAAACGCGCCCTCCTCGGTTTTGAGGATCACGCCCGGTCGCGAGAGCGATGCGCCACGCAGGTCGATTGGCAGCGACTTCGCCCCATCACCATGAATCACCACGCCGCTGCGGAAGATCACAGTGCGAATACCCAGATCCGCCGCCTGCTGGCCCGCGCGCTCCCAGGGCACACACACCTCGCGCGCCAGAAAGTCGTGGCCCGCGGGTGCGCTCTCATCCAGCTTGCGGTCATCACTTGGCCCATAGTACCCGACAGCCGAAGTACTGATGAACACCTGCGGCCGCTGCTTGGCCTCGGCCATCGCCCGCACCAGGCCGCGCGTGCCCACCACCCGGCTGTCGATAATCTCGCGCTTGTACGCGTCAGTCCAGCGCTGGCCAAACAACGAAGCGCCGGCCAGGTTGATCACCGCGGGCGCGCCATCGATCGCGCTGGCCCACACGCCGGTCTCGGCCGGCGTCCAGCCGACATACTCGGCCGCGCCCGGCACCGATCGGCGGGCCTTCTGCGGATCGCGCGAAAAGACTACTACCTGATATCCTTTGGCGATCAGCTGCTTGCACAGCGCCCGGCCGATCATCCCCGTCGCGCCAGCGACGACCACGCGCTTGTTATCTGCCATATCTATCGATTCCTTCCCGGCCAGACGGAGCAGAAAAGCAGCCCGGCCCAGAAGCCCGCGAACGCGCCGTTCAGCAGCAGCACCCAGTATGGCGCGGCAGGCAAGCGGCTAATCTCGGCCACCCACAGCAGGAACGGCAGCGCGCTCAGGAGCAGCCGCGCCGGCCACGCCAGATTAAAATAGCTATTCAACCACTGCCTCACCAACGACGAACGACGAATGACGAATGACGAGCGGATTGATGCAGGCGTTGGTCGTTCGTCGTTGGTCATTGGTCGGAACAAAAGCCACTCCACCCACAGCCCGATCGTCGCGCCCCAGCAGCGCGCGCAGACCGCCATGGGGAAGCCTAGCAGCACATACGATTTAGCTGGCGTCGGGCAGATATAGCGCGACAGCAGGTCGCGCGCCAGCGCACCCGATCCAGCTACCAGCGGCAGCTGAGTTGCCTGGAACAGCGGCGCGATCAGCGGGCCAAAGAACAGCACCACCAGGATCGCGATCAGAAGGGGAGACGGGGAGACGGGGAGACGGAGAGAAGCCCAGCCGACATCTCCCTGTCTCCCGATCTCCCTGTCTCCTTGTCTCTTTGTCACCCCGTCACCCGTCACTCGTCACCTTGTCAGCCCGCAGCCGTCGGCGTGCACGCCAGAGCAGCAGCAATTTGCGCGCTAGTGGCACATACGCGCGGCGCTGGTAGACATTGTAATCGCTCTGATGAATCTTGCCAAGAATGCCGCGATAGATCTCGGCGGCGGCGGCGATCGCCAGCTGGCCATCTGGGCTCAGCAGCGCAATACCAGGCCAGGCCGCCTCATACAGGCAGTTCGCGCGATCGATCTCGAAGCGCATCAGCGATCGAAACGATTCATCGCGCCGTCCGTTCAGAATATCGTCGGCGCACAGCCCAAATCGCTCAAGATCTTCGCGCGGCAGGTATATGCGCCCGCGCTGCGCATCCTCGCCGACATCGCGCAAAATATTCGTCAGCTGCAGCGCAACGCCCAGCTTGATAGCGTAATTCACGGCCCCCTCGCGGTAGCCGATGATCCGCATCGAGATCAGTCCCACTACCGAGGCGACTCGGTAGCAGTACAGCCACAGATCGTCGAATGTATCATAGCGATTGACGGTCAGATCCATCGCGATACCAGCCAGCAGCTCGTCGGGCAGCCCGCGCGGCACGGCGTAGCGATTGAGCGTATCGTTCCATGCAAGCAGCACCGCGTTATCGGGCGGCGGCGGCGAAGCGTGGACGAGTACGACCCAGGACGACAGGGCTTGCATCGCATTCGCCTGCGGCTGATCGACCAGATCATCGCTGATTCGGCAGAATGCATACAGGGCGCGTACTGCTCGGCGTTTCTCAGCCGGCAGCAGCTGGCTACTTAGGAAGAAACTGCGCGAATGCTTGCGGGTGATCTCGAAACAGCTCCGGTACGCTTCGGTAAGCGAAAGTGGCGTTCGCGGCGGCGCAGGCTGCTCCGTCTGTACGATCTCGGTAAATTCCGCCCGCCGCAAGTCGGCCAACAGCGCGGAAGTTTCGCCCTGAGGAACTTCCCGCTCGGTCAGCGCTTGCATGACCCAGCCAGGAGATTGACTGAGCGACACTCCCTGCTCCTTCTTCTGCACCACGGCGGCGCCTGCGCCCGGCACTGCTGCGGCCGACTATCCCGCGATCACACATGCGTCTCTGACCAGCATTACGTATGCTAAACGTTCGGATGTCGCGCTAGCCGCCATTCATCCGCCCGTGGTCACAACAAACCAAATGCGTATGATCTACTCCGAGGCGGGCCGCGAGCCACCCGACAGCAGCTGTCCAGCAGTATCGACAAGCTCGCGCGCATCGTGCCCGAGAAAGACGCCAGGCATCGAATGGCGCAGCTCGGGGTTGACATTAAAGACCCGCCCACCATAGCCGAAATGCACCTGCGGGTATGCTTCCGTCAGGCCGCGCGCCACTGGGATCAGCTCAAGCGCGGTCTCCATTGTCGATGCGGACAGGCAAACCATGTTCGGCTTGAGTGAGAGGACTGTCTCGAGCAGATCGAACAATGGAACCTGGGGACCAAGATAGACCACATGCCAGCCGCGCCGCACCAAAAACAGCGCCGAAAGGAGCGCCCCCAGATCGTGCAATTCGCCCGGCGCGCAGCCCACCACCACCGTCGCCCGGTGGGCGCTGCCTTCGAAAATACTCAGCAGACTGGCGAGCTTGCGGCGAACAAATTGGGTCGCGAAATGCTCAACCGCCACATTGATCTCGCCGCGACGCCAGCGCTCGCCGACATCGACCATCGCCGGCTGAACCAGCTCGAGCAGAACCTGCTCAAATGGGTAGATCGAAAATGCCTCGCTCAGGATCTGATCGGCCTGCCTGCTGTCGAAATTCATCAGCGCCTGAACGATCTCGTCGATCAGCTGCCCGATCGCGCGCGCCTCGTCGTTTCCGGCCGGCATAGTGATCGCCGGCGCATCGAGTGTGTTTGTCAGCAACAACACCGCATGGCTGATATTCACACCCTCATCGGTGCGATCACGCAGCCAACGTATGATCGCAATGTCGCGCTCTGAATAGAGCCGGTGGCCGCCAGGAGTACGCTGCGGCCGTGGCATGCCATACCGACGCTCCCAGGCGCGAAATGTATCAGCGGGCACGCCAGTCTCACGCGCCACTGCTTTGGTATTAAAAACCGGCGCTGTAGAAAACTGCGCCAACGGTGGTGGTTGCGCCATTATCCGTACTCATTTCTTACTTGGCTCTTCACAAGTGTATCACGGCGCACAGATCGTGTCAATCTATTGCACACCATAGAACACCAAAACCGCCCAGCTAAAGCGCTTCGTCTGTGAATTGACGAAGCGCCTTAGCCGGACGGCCCAGGACGAAGTCTGCATGGACTTCACGTGCATTGCTTAGGGAGCCTACTCACGCCAGCCGAGCTGCCGTGACGCTGCGGATGGGCGGTAGATCCTGCTTGAGCAGCTGCCAGGTGCGGCCACGATCGGTGCTGGTAGCGAGCCGGCCGCCCGCGCTACCGGCGAAGGCGGTATCGATATGATACCCACCAACGGCCAATCGACTGCAGGCGCGCTTGTGTCGAGCTGCCAGCGCTCTGCCGTGCCATCGCAACTATGCAGTGCGCGCGCGGCGATGGCGTACAGCCGCCCAGGGCGCGTGGGGTGCGCGGCCAGCGCCTGCACGCCATCTAGAACCTGTTCGCCAAAGCGCGCCCAGGTTGCCCCGGCATCTGAGCTGGCCCAAATGCCATCGGCCTGTGCAACATACAGCTGCCGCGCATCATTGGCTGCCACCACCAACTGTGCTGCGCCAATCGCCGGCCGCCCATCCGACACGCGCAGATCCCAATGCGCGCCGGCATCGTCGCTGGCATACAGCTCGCCGCACGCTGTCCAGGCATACAGCACGCGCGGCGCGGCGTGATGCCCTACCACACCCTCAATATCCAGATCGAGCGCGGCCTGCCAGCTCTGGCCTCCATCATCGCTGCGCTGCAAACCCAGCCGCTGCACTGCAGCAAAGACCAGCAACGGATTATTCGACAGCGGCCACAGCGCGCGCACCGCCTGCCCGCGAAACGGCTGCCCGATCCGCAGCCAGCGCCCGATATTGTTCGGGTTGCTGAACAGCACCGCCCCATCGTCGGTGCCGACAAACAACAAGCCTGCTTTTGCCATCGTGTCCTCCTCAGCCAGTCATCGCAGCAAAGCGCTCAAAGAAATCGGGAAACGTCTTGGCAACGCACTCAGCCCCAGCGATGCGCAGGCCCGGAATTTTCAAACCGGCGACCGCGAAGCCCATCGCTATGCGGTGATCGTGATATGAATCGATCTCGGCCGGCTGCTGCCAGCCAGGGGAGATCGTCATTCCATCCGCGCGCTCCTCGACCGCGATGCCCAATTTGCGCAGCTCCGCCACCGTCGCGGCGATCCGATCGGTCTCGTGGTGGCGGATCAGCGCGACATTGCGAATATGGGTCGGGCTATCGGCGAACGGCGCCAGCGCGGCCAGTGTGATCGCCATATCGGGCAGCTTGCTCATGTCGATATCGATCCCGCGCAGTTGCTGCGGCCCCTGCACCTCGACCCAACTGGCGCCCGATCTGACGATGCAGCCAATCTGCTCCAACACATCAAGGAAACGAATGTCGCCCTGGATCGACTGCCGATTAAGCGCTTCGACCCGCACGCGCCCGCCAGTGAGCGCCGCCGCCGCGAAGAAGTACGAGGCGTTCGAGGCATCCGGCTCGATCTGATAATCTCGGGCACGGTAGCGCTGACCGGCTGCGATGGAAAAGCGATCATAGTTATCGCGCTGGACTTGGGCGCCAAAATCGGCCATCATCTGCGTCGTTATGTCGATATAAGGGGTCGCGGCCAGCGGGCTTGTCATCGTCAGATCAACATCCTCGCGCGCATACGGCGCTACCATCAGTAGCGCCGAGAGAAACTGGCTGGTCTTATCGCCCGCCAGGCCAGTCGCGCCGCCGCGCAGACCCCGGCCAGCCACACTGATCGGCAGGCCATGGTGTTCGCCGCTGCCGCGGCAAGCAGCGCCAAGCGCATTCAAGGTCACCAGCAGATCGCCCATCGGGCGCTGGCGCATGCGCGAGTTGCCGTCGATCGTATAGTGGCCTTGGCCCAGGCATGTGTAGGCCAGCAGGAAGCGCGCCGCCGTACCAGCCAGCTCAACCCACAGCTGAGCGTGCGCGGCCGGCGGCGGCCCGCCAAC
>WNFV01012871.1_pt1 | contig 10434 bp, 11 predicted proteins | sample 5400101 | NCBI WGS metagenome assembly WNFV01 (sample SAMN13153361, study PRJNA577476) | soil metagenome | isolation source: 115 cm soil or saprolite under grassland replicate 1 | place: USA:California | collected 2016-06-15 | reverse complement strand
GAGACAAATCCAAAAGGACAAGGCGGGTTGCACATCAAAACGACACGGAGTGAATTGCCGATGGAAACCTTCGCTGTTACCCTCGAACCCGTCGGCACCACCGCGGCTCCCACCGGTCCGATGGTCCTCGTTTCCAAGCAATCCTAGGTGAGTAGTTTTTTTCTAAGTAGGGCCGACCGGCTGGTCGCCCTTACCTTTGCGACCTTTGCATTCTTTGCGGTTAATTCCCTTTCCAAAATCATTTTTCGATGCGGAATGCCGGCTTCGTAGAACACGGGACCAACGCAGTGAAATCCGAAAGTTTCGTAAAACCCGATCACTGGAACCTGCGCGTGAAGATAAATCTTGCGCGCGCCTAATTTCTTTGCCACAGCAACCGCCCGCCTTAACAATTTCATCCCCACGCCTTTGCGTCGGTGGCTAAATGAATCGCACGCTTATCGTCACGATCGAGCTCAATTTCCGCTGGCACCCCCTGCTCTTTGACAAACACGCGGATGCGTATAGCAAAGGCTTTTCTTAGATCGCTCTTGGCTGAAATTTTCTCTACTCGAACAGCCGAACTCGTCCTTTTGTTGTCGAAAGATTTCAAATAATCACCGCTCACGTTTTTTGGTCTTGCCTCGGTTTCGCAGCAACTCCACAGCTGATATCGGAACATTGAAGTAAACACCCTCGTAACGGCCGCCCGGCTTTGCTACGATTACCCCCGATGAAATCCATTCGCAAAGCGCTCACCATCGCCGGCTCTGATTCCGGCGCTGGCGCCGGCATCCAGGCTGACCTCAAGACCTTTGCGGCCCTGGGTGTCTACGGCACGTCGGCGATTACTGCGATCACGGCGCAGAACACGCTCGGCGTATCGCAAGTCCTGGCATTGAGCCCGAGTCTTGTCGGTGCTCAGCTCGATGCCGTGATCGACGATATTGGCGCGCACGCGGTGAAGACGGGCATGCTGGCCAACACGGCAATCATTGACATCGTCGCGAAAAAAATCCGCGGGCATCGTCTGAAAAATCTGGTTGTCGATCCCGTCATGGTGGCCACTTCTGGTGATCTGTTGATTGAGCAAGAAGCCGTCCCCGCGCTGCTGTCTCGTCTGATTCCTTTAGCGGGGGTGGTAACGCCGAACATTCTCGAGGCTCAAGAGCTCACAGGCATGGAGCTACGCACGTCCGAGGACATCACAGAGGCCGCCAGGCGAATTGTTAAGTTGGGGGCGAAAAGCGTCGTGATTAAGGGCGGTCATCGCAAAGGCCCCGCTGTCGACCTGTTTTACGACGGAAAAACATTTTCGGCGCTGGTCGCGCCGCGCATTCGCACTAAGAACACGCACGGGACCGGCTGTACCTTTTCTGCGGCGATTGCCGCCCATCTGGCGAAAGGCGAATCGGTCGAACGAGCCGTCGCCCTCGCCAAGAAATACATCACCGAGGCAATCCGAAAAGGTTTCGCGGTCGGCGCCGGTCACAGCCCCGTGCATCACTTTCATCGTCTTTGGAAATAGCAGTGGTTTGTCACACCGTGACCGGTACGAGGACTGATGGCCTTGGCGGGAAGGGAAATTGGATTCGCGATGGACAATGCGCGGGGCCTGGACAAACTTACTTTCGGCGACGATCGCGCGCGCGGCGCCGACCGGATCTTTAGCTTCCAGAATTGGCCGGCCAACGACGATATAGTCGACGCCGGCACGCACGGCCTCGGCGGGAGTCATCACGCGCAGCTGATCGTTCCGGTTCGCTGCCGTGGATCTTATACCGGGAGTGACAATAACGAAACGGCGGCCGCAGGCTTCACGGATATCGGCAACTTCATGGGGCGAGGCAACGACGCCGTCCATTCCGGCTTGCTTGGTGAGCAGCGCCAAACGGACTACTTGATCGGCGACCTTAGCTTCGACGCCGACTCGCGTGAGATCGTCTTGATTCAAGCTCGTCAACACGGTCACCGCCAACATGATCGGCCTGCGCCGCTGCTCTTGCCGGCAAACACGACGCACTTCTTTCACCGTCGTGCGCATCATCTCAAGGCTTCCTGAGGCGTGGACATTGAACATCTTGACGCCGAAGCGAGTCGCTTCGATGGCCGCCTTGGCGACGGTGCTGGGAATGTCGTGAAATTTGAGATCGAGAAAAATTTCCCCGCCGAGTTCCTGAATCAAACGCACCGCCTGGGGACCGGCATGAGTAAATAACTGCTTGCCGACTTTAAACATACCGACTTCGCCGGCGAGAACCCGTACCAACTCTTTGGCCTGCTCCAGATCGTCGACGTCGAGAGCGACGATCAAACGCTCGTGCATGGACCCGCGTTTACGAACCAGCTCGAGCGTGGAAGCCATCGTTTATGCCTGCAGTGCTTGTGTCAGGATCGTGTGCAGTTTATTTGCGCTATCGGCGACGGGAATTTCGTCGGTCTTACCATCGTGGCGCCAGCGCAGTTCGATACAACCCTTTTCCAAACCCTTGGCACCGATGGTTACGCGCAAGGGAATCCCCACCAGATCGGCGTCTTTGAATTTTACTCCCGGCCGTTCGTCGCGGTCGTCGACCAATACCTCGACGCCTTGTTGTTGTAATTCTTGATAGAGCTTATCGGCCGCTTCACGAATGACTTTGTCTTTGTAGTTGATCGGCAGCAACAGAACATGAAACGGCGCGATAGAAAACGGCCAGATGATGCCATTGACGTCGTGATTCTGTTCGATGGCGGCGGCGACCAAACGGCTGATGCCAATGCCGTAACAGCCCATCTCGATGGGCCGTCCGCGCCCCTCGGCATCGAGATAGGTCGCACCCATCGTTTCACTGTATTTGGTACCCAGATAAAATACCTGGCCTACTTCGATGCCCCGGTGGGCTTCGAGCACTCCGCGCTCGCAGCGCGGACAAGCATCGCCGGCTATCACGAATCGCAGATCGGCAAAAACCGATGGAGTGAAATCGCGCTCTTGATCGACGTGAATGAAGTGGGCGTCGACCTCATTGGCACCGGTAACGGCGTCGCGCATGCCCTGGATGGATAGATCGGCCACCGTGCGCAGCTTCGACCCGATCGGTCCGAGAAATCCGGGCACAACACCAGCCACCGACGCTACCGCCGCTTCGTCAGCTAAGGTAAGGCGTTTGCATTCTAACACGGTGCGAAGCTTGAGCTCATTGGTCTCGTGATCGCCTCGTACCAGCGCCGCGACGAGCTCACCATCTTCGGTTTTATAGACGAGTGTCTTGATGAATTTGTCTGCGGGAAGTTTGAGAAACTCCGCGACATCGGAAACGCTTTTCTTTCCCGGCGTCGGAACTTTTTCCAATGGCAGCGACTCGTGGGCGATGTCACGACCGGTAGATCGCCGCGCCTTTACCTCGGCCTTGTCGATATTCGCGGCATAGTCGCAGCTATTGCAACTGACAATCGCATCTTCGCCGGACTCCGCCAGCACTTGAAATTCATGCGATAGACTTCCGCCGATGGCGCCCGTGTCGGCCTCCACGGGCCGATAGCGTAAACCGCAACGCGTGAAGATGCGGTTATAGGTCTGGAACATGTTGTCGTATTCGCGCCGGCAGTCTTCGACATCGGTGTGAAAACTGTACGCGTCCTTCATGATAAATTCACGGCCGCGCATCAAGCCGAACCGCGGCCGCACTTCGTCGCGGAACTTGGTTTGGATCTGATAAAGATTGAATGGCAGCTCGCGATAAGACCGTACTGAACGACGCACCAGATCCGTCACGATCTCCTCGTGCGTCGGGCCGAGGCAGAAATCGCGCTCGTGGCGGTCTTTGAAGCGCAGCAGTTCCTTGCCGTACATTTCCCAGCGGCCGCTCTCCTGCCAAAGTTCGGCGGGAGAGGAGATCGGCATGAGTAGTTCCTGCGCTCCGGCCCGGTTCATTTCCTCGCGCACGATTTGTTCGATTTTGCGAATGACTCTCAGCGCCAGCGGAAAGTAGTCATAGATGCCGCGGCTGATTTGCCTAATGAAGCCGGCGCGGACAAGGAGTTTATGGCTGATCACTTCGGCATCGGCAGGGTCTTCCTTGAGTGTGGGTATGAGTGATTTGCTCCAGCGCATGATGTGACTGGGAGAACTTAGCGAAGCGAGATAGTAAAAGCTAGGCGTCCGCCACAACCGTGGCTTGCTCAGCCTTTTTTTCAGCGGCGAACTTTTGGACTTCTTCCATCAAAGCGTCGACGATGTCCGTTTCGGGGACTTTGCGGATGACTTCGCCTCTCTTGAAGATCAAGCCGATGCCCTTGCCACCGGCAACGCCGAGATCGGCCGCACGCGCTTCACCGGGACCATTGACCTCGCAACCCATCACCGCGACGTGGATATCGAGATTGCTGTAGGGCAACATTCGTTCTTCGACACTTTTGGCCAGGGCGACTAGATCAACGTCGGCGCGGCCGCAAGAAGGACAAGCCACGAAGGTAAGCCCTTCCGTCTTGAGTTTGAGTGCCTTGAGTATCTCCCTGCCAACGCGCACCTCTTCCACCGGATCGGCGGCAAGAGAGACGCGGATGGTGTCACCGATGCCTTCGGCCAGTAACGTGCCTAAGCCGACTGCGGACTTGATCGTGCCAACAGTCGGCGTGCCGGCTTCCGTGACGCCGAGGTGAAGTGGATAATCGACTTTGCCGGCGAGGGTGCGATAGGCTTCGATCATCATCAATGGGTCGGAAGCCTTGAGCGAGATTTTAATTTCGTTGTAGCCGACGTCTTCGAGAATGTGGATATGGCGTAGCCCGCTCTCGACCATGCCTTCGGCGGTTGGTCCTTTGTATTTCTGTAACAGGTCTTTTTCTAACGACCCCGCATTGACGCCGATACGAATCGGAATTTTTCGCTCGGAGGCGGCCCTGACGACTTCCTCGACGTACTTTCGCGCGCCGATGTTGCCGGGATTGAGACGCAAGCCGTCGACCCCCTGCTCGATCGCGATTAAGGCGAGCTTGTAGTTAAAGTGAATGTCGGCGACCAGCGGGATTCGGATCTTTTTCTTGATTTCACCGAGTTTTTCCGCCGCTTCGCGCACCGGCACAGCGCAGCGCACGATGTCGCAGCTCGCCGCCTCTAGATCCCAAATTTGTTGCACCGTGGCGCGCACGTCGCGGGTGTCGGTTTTGGTCATCGACTGGACGGTAATCGGTGCGTCTCCGCCCACTTTCAACTTGCCGAGCTGAATCTGTCTAGTCTTGCGGCGGTTGATCATAGATTCACTATAGAGAACGGACGGAAGTCGGTCAACAAAGCGTTATTGGAGTGTCACGTGTTCCAGAACATTTGCAGCTCCGCTACCCCTCGTTTTCGGTGACGCGAGCGGGAGTGGGTTTTCCAGCTTTTTCTTGCGCTCTGGTGTCCGGTCTTTCTGTTGTAGCTGGATTCGCTGCTTCCTTTTTCTTGCGGTCCCCTTCCGGAATGATCAGCAACCGGCGATAGGAGCCTTGGCCAAGACTCTTGGTCGACACCCAGGGATCGTCTTGCAGCGCTGCGTGAATGATCCGCCGATCGGCGGCGCTGAGCGCGTCCACGGTTACCGTCTTTCGCTGCCGTTTGGCTTTTTCGCCCAGGCGCAACGCCATGTCCTCGAGTGACTTACGGCGTCGCGCACGGTAATTTTCAATGTCGACTACGAGGTGGCGTCCTTCATGGCCCGGGCGCTCGCCGGCGATGCGAGTGATAAGGTACTGTAAAGCTTCCAGAGTCTGGCCTTTGCGTCCGATCAGAAGGCCGCTGTTCTCGGCTTGGATTTCCAGGACCGTTTCGTCGCCGGTCGCGGCTAGTTTCTCTTCTATCGTTGCCTTGACGCCCATCAGGTCCAAGATTTGCCGCAGAGCAGTCTTCGCCTTATCGACGGCTATTGAATCATCGACCGGTACGGTCTGTTCGTCACTAATGGTCGATGTCGCTTCGGAAGCATTCAAATCGAAAGTCGATTTTGTCAGCGCCGCACGAATCTTGGCTTTTTGGGAGCCGAACCCGAAGATTCCCTTTCGTCCCTCGGAAACGATATCGACAGTGATCCTATGCCGCGCCACGCCGAGCGATCTGAGCGCATTTTCGATGGCGTCATCTATAGTATCGCCTTCGGTTTCCACGAAATCCATGACTCAAACCTTTCCTCAATCGGCCTATTTGACGTTGCGATTGATCCAATATTGCTGGCCGATACTGAGAAGATTATTGACCAGCCAGTAAACCGTCAGTCCAGCTGGAAATGACACGAACATGAAAGTAAACATTAAGGGCATCAGCATCATCATCTTTCGTTGATTGGGGTCGCCGGCCGAGGGGGTCATCCATTGCTGCAAGAACATGCTCGCTCCCATGAGTATGGTGAGGATGGGAATGCCAAGGTGCCAACTCCCAAAGGTAAAAGGCAGTGATTCCCAGTCGGGGCGGGAGAGATCTTTGATCCACATAAACGGCGCGTGGCGCAGTTCGATGGGCGTGCTCAAAGCGTTGTATAGACCGATGAAGACGGGAAACTGGAGAACCATTGGCAAACAGCCACCGAGCGGATTGACGCCGTTGCGACGGTAAAGCTCCATGATCTCTTTGTTCAGCTTCTCCTTATCGTCGCTGTATTTTTCTTTCAACCGCTCCATCTGCGGCTGGAGCTTTTGCATTTGCTTCATCGAAACGAAACTCTTGTGGGTCAATGGCGCCATTAAGAGCTTGATCAGGAACGTCAGCAAAATAATGTCGAGGCCGTAGCTTCCCGTAAAACGATGAAAAAAATGAAGCACGTAAAGAAACGGGATCGAGATAAACCCGAAGTAGCCGAAGTCGATCGAACGTTCAAAGCCTCTGCCCAAGGGCTTCAAAGTATCGAGTTCCTTTGGCCCAATGAATAGCGTATAGCGGTCGCTCCCTGCCGGTCCGCTGATGGCTCCCGTTAGCGCTGGGCCGTCTTGATGGACCGCCAGTTTATGTTGTGCCCCGTTGTCCGGCAGCAACGCAAAGAAAAAATAAGTGTGCCCGAACCCGGCCCACGAGACGTCGCCGGAAAACTCGTGTCCCTTCGCCGCCTCCGCTGGTGGTTCACGCCGGATCTTGCTATCGACCAACGCGATAAATCCTTCAAAAGGAGCGCCGTGATTTGGCACGGAATGATCGCTCTTGTCAGTCAATAAGAGCTCCGGAATCGGCGTCGTGCCGTCGGCGGCTTTCACCGAAACCTCGAGTTGAATCGGATAAGCGGAACCGGAAAAGGCGAATGATTTGGTGATCACTGTGCCGCTGGAAGTTTGTCCTTGAAAAACCAGCGTCGCTTTGGCTTCGCCCGTTAATTTAAGATCGCCGCCTTGAACCGAGTAAACCAATTCGTTGTCTTCGAACGGTGCGGGAGCTTGCCATCGAACTCCCAACGGTAGCGGCACGCCGGGCGCAGTCTGGACGATTTCCAATGGTGGGCTGTTTTCGTCGACGGAGCTGCGAAACCTTCTGAGCTTGAAACTCTTAAGCCGCGCGCCCTGGGTCGTGAACACGGCCGTGTAATTGTCGGTCTCGACCGTAATTTCTTTAGCCGATCGCGAGGCCGGAACGTCGGCGGGTGCGGCAGGCATTGACGGCGCCGGCGATGGCGCGGTGTTTTGCAACGGCTGCGTAGCTTTTTCCGGGACACCTTTTTCCGTCTCTGGAGCGGAAGTGCTAGATGGCGGGCCGTAAAAGTGCGTCACCAACTGCTGATAGACGACCAGCACGAGGATCGAAAGTGCGATGCCGATGATTGCGCGTTTATCCATCGATTAAAATCATTTCACCGGATCGTATCCACCAGGATGCCACGGGTGACAACGACCGATCCGACAGACGCCGCTGGCAATTCCTTTGAGCACTCCATATCGCCGAATCGCGGCTCCCGTGTATGCTGAACAGCTGGGATAAAACCGACAGGCAGGTGGCAGTAAAGGCGACACGAACTGGTGATAACCCGAGAGCAGCATGGCCAAAAGCTTGCGAACCATTTCACTCATAATTTTCGCCGATTGCGTTGGTCAGTCAGAGCACTTTGGAGTTCATTGGCAATCGCATTCCCAAGGAGGCCGGCGGCACTTCTGCGCGCGATGATGACAAAATCGGTGGCCGGCGGAAAAACGGCACGGCGTCGGCGAAAAACCTCACGGACCTGTCGCTTGATTCGATTCCGAACGACCGAATTGCCGACTTTGCCGCTGACAGTGATCCCCAACCGGGTCTCATTCTTGTCGTTCGACTTGCTGATAACGACGAAATTTGCGGTTTGAACCTTGCTGCCGGCGCGCGACAGTTTTAAGAATTCCGCTCGACTTCTCAGGCGGGCCGTTTTCGGGAACCGTTCCGTCCCTTTCAGCGACATCTCCAGTGACGAAATTACGTACGTGCGCGCTTCGGTGGTACGGTTACTGTCAGTCTTTTGCGCCCTTTGGCGCGGCGGCGCTTGAGCACATTTCGCCCACCGGGTGTTTGCATGCGGGCGAGAAAACCATGCGTCCGTTTTCTCCGTATATTGCTCGGTTGATAGGTTCGTTTCATAGTAATAATGCTCCCTCGGGCCGCCTAAACAGCCAAGTAGTTATATGAATCATACCGACCCAGTGATGTCAATTTTAGCCCGCTTCGGGCTTCAATGAGCGCTGCATCAAGTCGCGCACCGCCGCGCCGGGTTTTTTGCCGGCATAAAGCACTTGATACATCTGGTCGACAATAGGCATTTCGATTCTGAGGCGCGCGGCCAAGGAATGAAGCGAGCGGGTATTGCGCACGCCTTCGGCCACCGTACGGGTCGATGCCGTGATTTCTTGCAAGCTTTTACCGCTAGCGATCTGTAACCCGACCGTGCGATTTCGGCTCAGGTCACCCGTACAAGTGAGAATTAAATCGCCCAATCCCGGTAGCCCCGCAAGCGTCATCGGATCCGCGCCCATGCGCACTGCCAGGCGGGTCATCTCCGCCAATCCCCGCGTGACCAACGCTGCACGCGCATTCTGCCCCAAGCTCAAACCATCGCTGATGCCGGCGGCAATGGCGATAACATTTTTCACGACGCCACCCATCTGTACGCCGATGATGTCCGGCGACGTGTAGACCCTAAAGTTCTGCGTGCTGAAAATTTCTTGGATCGTTTTCGCCACCCCTTCGTCATACGCCGCAACTGTAACAGCCGCAGGAAGCCGGCGCGCCACCTCAATCGCGAAGGTTGGACCGGAAAGGAACGCCTGACGATTTTTCCGTTCTGGACCAAGAATCTCAAACAACAATTCCCCCATCGTCTTCATACTTCCTTCCTCAATCCCTTTGGTGCCGCAGAGAAGCACCGTCTCCGGCTCGATCTTGGCTGCGGATTTGGTAAAAACTTGCCGCACTGCGTGCGACGGCACCGCGCAAATCACCAGAAACTTGCTTTCGACAGCTTCGTCGAGGGACTGAGTAACTTCGATATTGGGCGGGAGCGCGATGCCCGGAAGATAGGCTTGGTTTTCTCTCTTGTCGGCTATTTGCCGGAAGCTATCGGCGCCATGACACCAGAGCACCACCTGCTCGCCCTTTTCGGCAAGGACCTTGGCTAGCGTGGTTCCCCAAGCGCCAGCGCCAACAACTCCGATCCCACTAGGCATGACCGATTATGCGGAAGATATATTGGATAGACAAAATTGCGAACTTTGCACTGCGAAACTTCCCGGAGAGGCAGGCAACTATTCTTCGACTTTCGGCTCTTCCTCGTCCCCTTCTTCTTCCTTTTCCGCCAAGCGTGCCAGCGAAACGACCCGTTCGCCTTCCTCGATCTCGATCAAGCGCACACCCTGGGTGTTGCGGCCGATGACTCGAATATCCTTAATGCGCAGCCGAATGATTTTGCCGATGTTAGTGATCAGCATCAGCTGATCTTCTTCAGTTACCTGCTGCACCCCGATGACCCGGCCGGTCTTATCCGTGGTCTTCATCGTGATGATGCCCTTGCCGCCGCGCGACTGCAGACGGTACTCATCCATCGCGGTGCGCTTTCCGAAGCCGCCTTCGGAAACCGTTAAAACATCAAAGCCAAGAGTGAGTATTTCCATGCTGACGATTTTGTCCCCAGGATCGAGCTTCATGCCGACGACGCCGAAAGTGCCGCGCCCGGTCGGACGAACCTGTTCTTCCTTAAAACGAATCGATTGGCCGTCCGCCGTCGAGAGAATAATCTCCTGCTGGCCGTCAGTGAGACGCACCCCGATCACTTCGTCCCTGTCTTCAAGCCCAATGGCGCGAATTCCCGACGCGCGCGGGTTGGAGTAGGCCATCAATTCAGTTTTCTTGATCAGCCCGTTCTTGGTGGCGAATACGATATATCGGCCCTCCTGAAATTCCCGTACGGTAAGGAAAGCCGAAACTCTCTCGCCTGGTTCGAGGTTGAGCAGATTGACGATCGGTTTTCCCCTGGCGGCGCGGCTCGCCTGGGGAAGTTC
>WNFV01009964.1_pt1 | contig 10434 bp, 7 predicted proteins | sample 5400101 | NCBI WGS metagenome assembly WNFV01 (sample SAMN13153361, study PRJNA577476) | soil metagenome | isolation source: 115 cm soil or saprolite under grassland replicate 1 | place: USA:California | collected 2016-06-15 | reverse complement strand
TCGAACCTGAATCGCTGGTTAAGTTTCAGCGGAATATTTCAAAGCCCTACGGAATGGTCCTGGTCACGGGTCCGACCGGAAGCGGAAAAACCAACACGCTCTATTCCGCACTTCAGTCTCTGAATACAGTTCAAACTAACATCATGACGGCCGAAGATCCGGTTGAATTCAACCTAATGGGCATCAATCAGGTTCAAATGAAAGAGCAGATTGGTTTGAACTTTGCCGCAGCCTTACGCGCCTTCCTCCGCCAAGATCCGAACATCATTCTAGTAGGTGAAATTCGCGACTTCGAAACTGCGGAAATTGCGATCAAAGCAGCGTTAACAGGCCACCTCGTACTCTCAACTTTGCACACTAACGATGCTCCATCAACAATCTCCCGACTAATGAATATGGGTATTGAACCATTCCTTGTGGCGACGAGCGTAAACCTCATTCAGGCACAGCGACTTATCAGGCGCGTCTGCAAAGATTGCAAGCGCGAGCACCCGACGCCTCCGGAAGCGCTTATCGAAGTGGGCTTCACTGCGGAGGATGCCAAGGTCCTCAAGACCTATAAAGGAAAGGGCTGCTCGACGTGTAACAACACGGGCTACAAGGGACGAATTGGTCTGTACGAAGTGATGGAAGTCAATGATGAAATTCGGGAACTGATCTTGATCGGCGCTTCTTCGCTGGAGTTGAGAAAGAAAGCGATTGAAGACGGCATGATTACGCTACGCGAATCCGGGCTGCACAAAATTCGCGCCGGATTAACCACACTCGAGGAAGTGGTCCGCGAGACGGTCGCCTAACGGAAAGAGGAACACTATGTTGCGCACAATCACTTTATCATTCCTGATGTTGGTTTTAGTCGGAATCATGCTTCCCTTCGCCAGCTCTACGGCGCATGGCATTCGTCAAAGTTCCTCCGCACAGCAGCACCGTCGCTATCGGCGTCATTCGCGCGCCTGGTGGCGACGCCACCGCGCGCGCATGAGGTTACGCCGTCTGGCAGCGCTCGCGCATCGCAATGCGCCACTTGGGCCAGTTGTTGTCGGCTCAAACCACCCGGGCGTTGCCAAAGTTGTGCTTCCTAAGCTGCCAGCCGGTTGGAACAATCCCACCCTCGCGAATGGTGGCGAGGTTAGATTTCGAACTGAAAGTGGTGCAAACGTTCCGAGCCAAGCCACGCTTTCAGTCGTTGCACGCAGCCGTCCGAATCCTGCATACCTGACGCAACGAGAGCAACGCACCATGCTTGCAGGCGTTTCCTTTTCAGATTTACGACGGATTGCGATCGATAAGATGATCAATGCTGGTGGCTGGGTAATTAACGATTACGAACGACGGGTCAATGGCGCGCGAGTTTTCGTTGTGATTGCTCAAACTCCCAGCAACGGCCGAACTCTCGACAAGTCGTGGAACTTTTACTTCGCTGAGGTTGACGGCAAAATCTACAGCCTGACTTTAAATACACCGTTACAGTTTTCAGATAGTCTGGCCGCTGAAGGCGAGAAGTTCTTGTCGTCGCTCAGTGTCAGCCCCACTTCCAATGCACAATCCACAAATCGATAGAGCGAATCGCTGAGATCTCACTGTTCGAATCCAGATTCTTTTCCACGCAAAAACCTCTATTTTCTCAGGAGCAGCTCGATGTCACTAACCGATACGGCCCCCCAAATCTCCCTCTCAGAGCTCCTGCGAAAACTCTCCGAGCTGGGTGGCTCCGATCTTCACATTACTACCGGCTCCGCCCCACAGGTTCGCGTGGATGGGCATCTGCGGCCGCTTGACGGCTATCGGCAGCTGACTGCCGCCGATACGAAGCAGCTGGCGTACTCTGTTTTAACCGATGCACAGAAGCACCGGTTTGAAGAAAATCTCGAGCTGGATTTTTCGTTTGGTGTGAAAGGACTGTCGCGTTTTCGCGCCAACCTCTTCAATCAAAGGGGCGCCGTGGGGTGTGTGTTCCGCGCAATACCTTATGAGATCAAAGCCTTCGAGGACCTGGGACTCCCGGCAGTGGTCAAACAGTTGTGCGACAAACCGCGCGGATTAATTCTGGTGACCGGACCAACTGGCTCGGGTAAGTCAACCACACTTGCTGCTATGGTTGACAAGATCAACCGTGATCGTCGCGAGCATATTTTGACGATCGAGGACCCTATTGAGTTTCTGCATAATCACAAAAGTTGTTTAGTAAACCAGCGCGAGGTCAACGCTGATACACATGGGTTCGCTGAGGCTTTAAGGACAGCCTTGCGCCAGGATCCCGACATAGTACTGGTTGGTGAAATGCGCGACTTGGAAACTATTGAATCGGCATTACGAATTGCTGAGACAGGACATTTGACGCTGGCTACTCTGCACACAAATTCCGCCGCCTCGACGATCAACCGCATCATCGACGTCTTCCCTTCCGATCAGCAAGCGCAGATTCGCGCGCAGCTTTCGCTCGTCCTGGAAGGCATTTTGTGCCAGGCGCTGCTCCCGCGCGCAGAAAAGACCGGACGGGCAATGGCACTTGAGATCCTGATTCCGAATGGCGCTATCAGAAACCTGATACGCGAGGACAAGGTCCATCAGATCTACTCCATGATGCAGACCGGACAGGACAAATACGGAATGCAGACTTTCAATCAATCGCTGGCGACGCTTTATCACAAACGCCAGATAACACTCGACACCGCGTTACAGCGATCTTCCAATGTTGACGAATTAAGGGAACTAATAGAGCGAGGATCCGGACTAAATACCGGTAACGGCAGTAAATCGCACCCAAGCCCTTACGCCCAGGGGCGGCCAATCGGCGCTCGACCCATGGTCAACAAGCAGTCTTAGATTCTGGAGCTATTAGCTATGCCTACTTACGTATTCAAAGGCCGAAACAGGCTAAATGAAATTGTCGTTGGCGAACGTGTTGCCGACAATCGCGATGCTTTGCGACAGATTCTTCGGCGCGAGCAGGTCACGCTCACGTCCATTAAGGAAAAAGGACGTGAAATAGGGATTCCGAAAATTGGCGGCAGAAAGAAAGTTAAAGCCAAAGATCTCTCAGTGTTCACGCGACAGTTTTCCGTGATGATTGACGCCGGTTTGCCTTTGGTCCAGTGTTTGGAGATTTTGGCACAACAGCAAGACAACAAATACTTTCAGCAAATACTGTTACAGGTTCGCCAGGATGTTGAGGAAGGTTCCACTCTGGCGGCAGCGATGGCACGTCATCCGCGAGTGTTTGACCAGCTTTACTCCAACATGGTCGAAGCAGGCGAAACGGGCGGCATCCTCGACTTAATTCTCCAACGTCTATCGACCTTCATCGAAAAGATCGTCAAGCTGAAGCGGGATGTGATCTCCGCAATGATCTATCCCGTCGCGGTGATCCTGCTTGCCATCGTTGCGGTTGCGGTGATCATGGTGGTCGTAATTCCGCAGTTTCAAAACATCTTTCTTGGCCTGCTTGGGCCCGGTGAACAGCTGCCGTTACCAACTCGAATCGTGACTGGGATTAGTAGCTTCCTCGCCGGGTGGGGGGGCCTTGTGATTCTGGCAGCTATAATTGCTTTCGCCGTGGCTGTCCGCTTTTACTATAGGACGCCTGGCGGTAGAAAGATCATTGACCGACTCCTTTTAAAAATTCCTATTTTGGGTTCGATTTTCCAGAAGATTGCCGTGGCCCGATTCTCTCGCACGCTTTCAACCCTGCTATCGTCCGGCGTACCCATTCTCCAGTCGCTCGACATCACGGCACGCACCGCCGGCAACGTGATCATTGAGGAAGCAATTATCAGTGTACGCACCGGAGTGGAACGGGGCGAAAGCTTTGTCGATCCGCTAAGGGCCACGGAAGTTTTTCCGCATATGGTGGCTCAGATGGTCGGCATTGGTGAACAGACCGGCGCTCTGGACGCGATGCTCGGCAAGATCGCTGATTTCTACGAGCAGGAAGTGGATGCGGCAATCGCAAACCTGCTCACGCTCATCGAGCCTATTTTGATCGCATTTCTCGGCGTAACGATCGGCTCGATCGTGATCGCCATGTACCTACCGCTCTTCACCCTGATCGGAAAACTGTCCAGCGGAAGCCACTAAGCAAAATTTTTCCCCAAGATTAGTTTTAGAGAAATACAGATACTTTCAGAACTTAAAGCCAGCTTTCGGCTAAGCCGAGGCTGGCTTTTTGTGTTGAGTCATCGTCTAACAGAACAAATCAGGCGACTCATGATTGAGAGTCGCATGAAGGATGTCGGCCTACCAGGCGATCCCATAGTCTTCGCCGTGGTTACTCGAGCCGCCCCACATCGTGCCGTGTTTCACATCGAACATGATTGCGTTGATGGGACCCGACGTGCGCTCCTCGAAAGTCAATTCATAGCCCATTCTCCGAAGCTCCGAACGAGTCCACGCCGGCATCGAATCGGCAAGAAGTATGCGTCCGGGCCGCGTCTCGTGTTCCCCAAATGAACTGCGCATTTGAAAGCTATTGATGTTTGGCGCCTCGACTGCCTCCTGTACGGTCATTCCAAACTCAACCACGTTTAAGAAAAACTGCAGAAGGTTTTGATCCTGGCTGTCACCGCCCTGCACAGCGAAGGTAAGGTAAGGCTTACCGTCCTTCAGGGCCATGGTAGGCGTCAATGTGACGCGCGGATGTTTGCCAGGCTCAACCACGTTGAAAGGGTTCTCCGCCGGGTTAGTTACAAAACTCTGCGCGCGCTGGCTGAGCCCTACGCCGGTATGCCCAGCGATCACCGCTGGAATCCAACCACCGCTCGGCGTTACCGAAACGACCCACCCTTCTTCGTCTGCCGCCTCGACTGAAGTCGTGCCGGCATAGAAAGAACGCTTAAAGTTATCGTCAGCTGTGTCCGCAGAGAGCCGGCCAATCGGTCGAACCACGTCCTGAGTCGCCGCCGGCGTCGAGGTTGTCGTCGTCACTTGCGGAGCGGTCCATTGCTCCAGTAATGCGTGGTACGGATTAGTTTGACCCTGAAACGGATACGGGTCACCGGGACGTATGGCCGGGTCATTGCGTTCCCAGTTAATCTGCCCGGCACGCTTTTTGGCATACTCTTTTGACAACAGGCCACGTATCGGCTCTTCAGGTGGAAAATATGGATCGCCGTAGTAAAAGTCGCGGTCGGCGAATGCGAGGTTCATCGCCTGATAAAGCGTATGGATGTAGCGCGAACTGTTGTAACCCATTGACTTGAGATCCGAGTTTTCAAGGATGTTCAGTGTTTGGAGTAGAGCCGGTCCCTGCGTCCAGTGTGTGAGTTTGAAAACGTCGATTCCGCGGTAGTTCGTCTTGACCGGCTCTTCGATCCTCACTTGCCAATTTGCGAGATCGGCGGTGGTTATCAACCCCCCTTCTTCTTTTACGCCGCGCGCTAGTTCACTCGCGATGTCGCCTTTGTAGAAGCGGTCGTAGGCGGCGTAGATGGCATCCTTACGACTCTTTCCGGCAGCGAGCGCCTGCTGTTCGGCCTCCACTAGTTTGCGCAATGTTGCGGCAAGATCCGCCTGGCGGAAAATCTCTCCAGCTTCCGGCGCTTCGCGTTTTTCTCCGAGGTGCGGCAGCAAGACTTCACGTGAGTAACGCCATTCTTTTAGTCGCTTTTTCTCGCGCTCAATTGTGTTCGCTAGTTGCGCCTCGACAGGATAGCCATCGGCCAACTGGATGGACGGGGCAAGCACATCTTTCAAACTAAGTTTGCCAAACTCTGCGAGGATCACCAGGATTCCGCCTGGCGTGCCCGGCGTGACCGCGGCGAGTGGACCATATTCGGGCGGGTACTTCATGCCCTTCGATTTGTAAAATGCTGCAGTCGCGCCTGAAGGAGCCACACCGAGCGCGTTGATGCCGATTACTTTTCCAGTGTGCGGATTGTAGATAAGCGCCTGGGTCTCGCCACCCCACGATAGTGTGTCCCACATTGTGGAGGTAGCTGCGATCATCGCGCACGCCGCATCGACCGCATTGCCGCCTTTTTGGAAAATCATTGATCCGGCTGTGGCCGCGAGCGGCTTACCAGTAATTGCTATCCAATGGTTGCCATGAAGCGGTGGCTTTTGTGTATGCTGGGCCTCAAGCCCCGAGGGCAACATCAGAACTATAGTAAGCAATAGAAAAAGGCTGATGACTAACCTTGACTTCGTACTCAATTGCATCCAAAAAAATCCTCCTCCAGGTTTTACCCAACGCGACTTAAGAAGGTTCACGGCTCGAGTTGGCGAACTACCTGTTTCTTCTGTCTTCCGGTAGACATTCCGCGCGACACCAGTTTTGCGCTTTGCGAATCGACACCCAGGTCGTAAGCCATATAGTTACACAGAACTCCATCGGTATCCCCTCACCGCCGTTGAACTTCGGCGAGTCCTGGTACCCCAACTCAATTCCTTCCACGAGCCCGAATAGTCTCACACAACGCGTTTTTGGCCGCAAATTTTCCGACCAAAATTACAATCTCGTTTCTGAGCTTTCATGGAGCAGCAGGTCTTTGCTGCAATAGACAACCTACTTCTATGCTAGGCACCTGGCAAAGGAGGATCGAGCATGGTTCAACGCGCGCCGCTTCGTATTGAGGACGCGACTGAAGCGGATGTTCCACTAATTCTGACTTTCATGCGCGAGCTGGCCGAGTACGAGGAGGGCCTTGACAGCGTGTCGGTCACCGAAGAGAAGCTGCATGCGACGCTGTTCGGTCCAAAGCCCTACGTCGAAGCCATCATTGCTTACGAAAACGACAGCCCGGTGGCTTTCGCAATCTATTTCTTTACCTACACATCGTTCGCGGGACTACCCAGTTTGTATCTTGAAGACATTTTTGTCCGTCAAGCCGCCCGTGGCTTAGGAATAGGCCGACAGTTACTCGCCTTCCTGGCGCGGCGCGCGAGCCAGCGCGGTTGCGCGCGGATGGAATGGTCAGTCCTCAATTGGAATGAACCCGCAATGACTTTTTACAAGAAGCTTGGCGCTGAACCCGTGAACGACTGGATAGTTTTTCGCTTGGCTAAGGAAAAGCTTGAGGAGTTGGCTAAGCTTGGTTAGTAGGAGAATGATTAAATGTTGACCAGCTACTCAGTCGCCGGCTCGTTCGCTCACCTCGCGGTTCTGATAGGGGCAATGGCGGCAGCCGCTTTCGCAGCAGTAACCCCGTTTCCGTAGAAATGCGGAGGTGAAAACCAGCAAGCCATCCTCAACATAGTAGTCAAGTCCTTCTTGCAGTTCTGCGTCTTGCCCGGCTGGCGGCTCGGAGTCTCCACGAGAATAATCTCTTTTCGTCTGCTTACCAGCTGTAGTCATTGCGCAATCCTGAGTCAGATCTCTGGGGATGCTGTTCCGGCTCTCCTCTCGACCGTCGACTCGTCCGCTAAAACTATCCCACTAACGTTGCAGATGCCTTTCGGCGTCCGCTGTCCAATGTTCCATTGTTTCTGGCTGGAAGCTGATCGGTTAACCCACAGCATAGGCAAACTTTGTCGCAGCGCAAGCGCTCTATGATAGGCTTGGGAAGCGATGATGCTGGAAGACGACATAGTACGAAGATACTCGCTAGGTCAAAAGCTTTGGTGGCTGATCCTCGGGCGTGTCGTCTCCGCGCTCTTCCTATTTTCCGCGCGCGCGATTTGGGTTCGCGAAAGTGGTCACCGGGCTTGGGCAACAATGTTACCGGCCCTGCTTGCTGTCTGTGGTCTTACCGTTCTTTATGCGCTCCTTCGTCGCTTCTCTGGAGCGCTTGTCTTTCAGGTCCGATTCCAATTTCTTATCGATATCATCCTTGTCACCTGGTTAGTTTGGACCACCGATGTTATTCATTCGCCCTACATCGCGCTCTATATAGTCGTTATTGCCGCCTCAAGTCTGTTTCTCAGTCCGCGAGACGCGATAGTGATGTCGGTAGCGTGCGCCGTTGCGTTCACCACCAGCGCACTGGTCGTCCTTAATGGATCGGGACGGCTTCCTACTCAGGACTTACTCAATGCCGGCCGTGCGCAAACCTTCCAGTCGATCGGCCTATTCGACATTGCTTTTCTGGTTGTGGGACTACTGTCTGCGCGGCTGGCCGAACGCCAATCGCGTTCTGACGTACGCCTTAAGGCTGCTGCCCAGTCGCTAGCGACATTGCGCGCGCTACATGAGCGCATCGTGGAGTCGATCCGTTCGGGCTTGGTCACGACCGACCTGCAGGGTCGAATCTATTCTTTCAACGCGGCCGCCGAAGAAATCACCGGATACGACGAGGCGGACGTTCGCGGTCAGGATGCCTCGATCTTCTTCGGAGATATTAAGCAAATCATTGCCGATTCGATGGACTTGGCACCGCTGGGAGAAGCAAGCCCCCGTTTCGAAGCCGACTGCCTGACTGCGGATGGGCTGCGACTTCGGCTCGGTTTTAGTGTGTCTCCTCTTTTCTCTGAATTAGGCAAAACGACAGGCACAGTAATTACTTTTCAGGATCTCACGCACATACGTGCGCTCGAGGAAACTTCACGCCGCCAGGATCGGCTTGCAGCCATTGGCCGGATGGCCGCTTCAATCGCTCATGAAATCCGCAATCCCCTGGCGGCGATGCGTGGCTCGATCCAAATGCTGCGAGCCGATATGCCCGGCGAGTCTTCGCAAACACAACTCATGGAGATTATCCTGCGCGAATCGGATCGGCTGAACAGGATTATTAGTGACTTTCTGAATTATGCACGTCCGCGTTCAATCATTCAGTCAAAGGTCGATGTGGGAGAATTACTGAAGCAAACGTTCACGCTGCTGCGTCACAGCGCGGAAGTAAAAGAAAATCAAACTATCGAAGCAGAAGTTCCTGCTTCTCCCGTTCTAATTAACGCTGACTCAGAACAGCTCCAGCAGGTCTTCTGGAATCTTGCGCGAAATGCTTTGCAGGCTATGCCTACCGGCGGTACCTTACGGGCCGGCGTGCAAAATCATTCGCATAACCGCTTGAGAATAGCCTTTTCCGATACCGGACGAGGAATGGCACCGCAACAGGTGGAACATCTCTTTGAGCCTTTCTCCTCAACTACGGGAGGCACCGGATTGGGACTCTCCATTGTTTATCAAATCATTCGCGATCATGGTGGTACAATTAATGTCCATAGCCGTGAGGGACGAGGAACAACGATCACGATTGAGTTGCCGTGTGAAAGCGAAGAAGCCAAGGAGCTTCTAACTTCTGATTTGTATGGCTAACCTTTTAATAGTTGATGATGAATTAGGCATGCGCCAGTTTTTGACGCACCTTTTCCAGCGTGAGGGGCACAGTGTCCGCGCGGCCGAAAGCGGTCGTGAGGCAATGGATCTTTTGCGCGCCGCTCCTTCCGACTTAATTATTTCTGACGTGCGCATGCCCGATATGAACGGCATCGAGCTGCTGCGCGCAGCGCGCGAGCTATTGCCTGATATCGAAGTTGTCATGATGACCGCCTTTGCAAATGTTGACAGCGCGCGGGAAGCTTTTTTGTTGGGTGCCTATGATTTCGTGCAAAAACCCTTCGACAACGATTTGCTTAAGGAGACCGTCGCACGCGCCCTGGAAAAGATCACCTTGATAAAGGAGAAGGAAGCGCTACTCGAGGAAAACAAAACCTTAATTCAAGGCCAGCGCACACGCGGCAAACTCAACAACATCATCGGCAGGTCCCCCAAGATGCAGGCGCTCTACCAGATGATTGAAACGGTCGCGCAGGTACAGTCGACCGTCCTGGTCACAGGCGAGTCGGGAACCGGAAAGGAGTTGGTGGCGCGAGCGATCCACGATCTAGGTCCCCGAGCCGAGAAACCTTTCGTTTCGATTAACTGCGGCGCTTTCACCGAGACCTTGCTGGAGTCGGAACTTTTCGGTTACGTAAAGGGCTCATTTACCGGAGCAAATACAAATCGCAAAGGACTCTTTGAAGCCGCTAACACCGGAACCGTCTTCCTTGACGAGATCGGTGAGATGTCTCCGGCAATGCAAGTAAAACTCTTGCGCGTATTGCAGGAAAGGAAGTTGCGGCCGGTTGGCGCCACTGAAGAGACTACAGTCGATACGCGCGTAATCGCCGCGACGAATCGTGATCTCGGGAGCATGGTTAAGGAGGGAACTTTCCGCGAGGATCTGTTCTACCGAATTTCAGTTATTCCAATAGAGCTTCCCTCGCTGCGCGAGAGGCCGGAAGACATTAGGGAACTTGCGAACCACTTTATTGAAAAATTCTGCGCTGATGCCGGTCGCCGTTTGACTATAAGTGAGCCGGCTGTGCGTTTGTTGGAACAGTATACGTGGCCCGGAAATGTCCGCGAACTTGAGCATGCCATTGAGCGCGCGGTCGCACTGGAAACAACCGATTCGATCCAACCTGAACGTTTACCGGAGAAGATTTCGAACTACAATCCCTACCGCATTGCGGAGACTTTTGAGTTTCCCGAAGAGGGTCTGAATCTCACCGCCCATT
>WNFV01009962.1_pt1 | contig 10434 bp, 10 predicted proteins | sample 5400101 | NCBI WGS metagenome assembly WNFV01 (sample SAMN13153361, study PRJNA577476) | soil metagenome | isolation source: 115 cm soil or saprolite under grassland replicate 1 | place: USA:California | collected 2016-06-15 | reverse complement strand
GTTGTGGCCCGACGCCGCGAGCCCTCGCCCATCGAAGCTGGGTCGGCGTGTCCGCGTGAGGAGGTACCGCGGCCGCCGAAGGCACCCGCGAGATGAACACCCTCATCGTCGGCCGCGCCATCACCGGCATCAGCGCCTTCGTATGAGCAGAAGGAAGCAACCGCACGGGAGCGGCGTACGGCCCGCCCAAGACCATCGCCAGCCGGAAGAAGCCCGTGCTGATGCCGTGCAGGGTTGGCTGGGCAGTGCCAGCGCTGCCGGGGAGTCGCGAGGGCGGCCCGAAGGCCGCCCTCGGGTCGGGTTGGCCCCTACGTGGACACCTCCGCGTAGAAGATGTCGGTCGGGTTGCCCGGTCCCACACCCTCTGCGAAGAACGCGGTGAAGTTCGTCCCGTCGTCGTCAAGGCCCGCGTAGTCGCCCAGGAAGAACCCACGGGCCACCGGGGCCTGGCGCGAGTCGAAGGACGCGGGGGTCACCCGTACCTCGTCACCGAGGTCGTCCCAGCTCCCCGCCAAGGCGCAGTCCTGCGTCCCGGGGTGGCAGTGGACCAGCCAGTGGTCGGTGGAGGTCCCCCCTCCGGGCACGTTGTTCCGGAAGTCGTAGTAGCTCACCCCGATCGTCCCGTTCGGGAGGACATGTACGGAAGGAGTGAATGCATGCCCGTTGTGCCCGGTCGCCGAGTCCGGCGTCTGGCTCACCTTGATGGGGGGCGACCAGGTTCGCCCTCCGTCGGTGGACATCGTGAACGCGATGTCGTTGTGGACGGACCCGCTGAACCGGGCGTCCTGCCACACCGCGTACAGGTTGCCGTTGTTCGGGTCCACGGCCACGTCGGGGTTGAGGTCAGCGGCGCGGTGCCGGTCCCGAGCCCCGGGGGCCGTCGGCTGGTCGGGGTCGCGGATCAGGATGGAGAGCATGTCGGCGATGCGGACCGGGCGTCCCTTCGGCAGCCACGTCGTCCCCTGGTCCGGAGAGAACTTCATGGACAGGTTGAGATCGAACTGCGGAGGCCCGTCATCGCTCCGGAAGTTCAGGATCTCGTCGAAGAAGTTGAAGAGCGTCCCGTCGGGGCTCACCACGATCTGGTTCCCGATCGTCTGGTTGTTGCCGCCCGGGTTGTAGATGATCCTCGGCTCCGACCACGTGGCCCCGGCGTCGCTGCTCCGCGTGAACAGCGTCACGCTCTTGAACCCGAAGCCGATGAGGTTGCCGAGCCCACGCTCCGGGTTGAGCTGGTGCCCCTCGGGCAGGGTGAGGAAGTCCCACACCGCGTAGACGTTGTTCGGGTCCGTCGGGTCGGCGGTCATGGAGTTCTTGTCGTGGAGGTTCCCTGTGTCGTCCCGCGCGAGGGTGATCGGAGCGCTGATCTCGGCGTCGGCGATGACGCCGTCCGCGAAAGCGGCAGCCGAGATCTTCTGCGCGACCATCGCGTTGGGCCCAAAGCCCCCTTCCTGGCCCGGCGGGGGCTCGATGTCCAGGACCAGGTGCATGAGGTGTAGGTCGCCGTTGGGGGCGAAGGACAGCCACGGGTCCGTGTTCCGGTCGAATTCGCCGCCGCCGCACTCCGTCAGTCCCGTGAAGGTGATCTGCTGCCAAGCCGCCCCGCCGTCGAAGCTGATTGACGCGACGTTGTCCCTGGCGCCGCCGTTCGACCACCGGTCCTGCTGGTAGATGCCGGCCACCACGTCTCCGACGATGGAATCTCCATCGCCGTCGACCGGGCTCACGTCCACCCACGGCTCCACCTCGCTGTTCGGGAACAGCTCGGGGATGGGCTGGAGCGCCGAGCCGGTGCCGGGCGTGGCGCTGCACGGCGGTGAGGACAGGGGGCTCGGGCCCGACGCCGCCACGGGCGCCATGACCAGAGATCCCGGCCCCGCCGACGCAGGTCCAACGGCGAACACCATGAGGATGACCAGGGCGCTCGCAAGCGCGAGTTTTCGCATTACCGACCTCCTTTGTCCGCTCTGCGGGCAGACGACGGGTCAGCGGGCAGACGACGGGTCAACGGCACCCCCCTCCGTCATTCTGATACGACGTGGGAGCCGGGGCGGGTTGGGCCTCAGGCCTGGGCAATCTGGACCGTCCGGAGGTCGGAGCCCGGGAAGAAGTCACCTCCCTCCTCGACGGAGGCGAAGGCCTCGGCCTCGGCGCTCCCCACCTGCATGGCGACCACCTCCTGTGACGCAACTACTACCAGTACTACTCGCCGATGGCTCGAGGGGATTGCGAGTTGCTGCATCAAGAGACGAGCGGTGAATGAGGACGGAGGAGCTGGTGCGTGCGTGCGCCGCCCGCAGACCGGATGCGCTCGCGGTCCGGGGCCCATCGCGTTACACGACCCCGCGGAGGCGGGTGTCCGTGGCGAGCTGCTCGGCCAGCCGGCGAAGGCCGCGGTGGGCAAGGACGCGGACCGTGCCCGGGGGCTTGCCCATCATGGCCGCCACCCTCTCGACGTTCAGCCCGGCCACCACTCGCAGCATGATGGCATCGGCCTGGTCGGCGGGCAGGGTGGCGATCAGGGCGAGGGCAGCTCGCGTGGAGATGCCCTCCAGGGCGGCGGCGGCCGGGTCATCGGGCGCGGTCAGGTCCACGGGCCCCGTGACCGCCACGTCCTCGGCCTGCTTGCGCGCGGCTCGGCGCAGCCAGTCGACGAAGCGGTGGCGGGCGATGGTGAAGACCCAGACTCGAAACGCCGGCTCGTTGCCGCGGAAGCTTCCGATGCCGCGAAGCACCCCAAGCCAGGTCTCGGAGGCAAGGTCTTCGGCGGCACCCGGCGCGACCACCATGAAGTAGCGGAGCAGACGAGGCTGCAGGTCGCGCCAGAGGTCACCGAACGCATCCTCATCGCCACCCGCGGCGGCGGCCAGCACGACCTCGAAGGCGGAGCCCATCATCGCCGTCCCGGACGCCAGGCGCCCATCTCCTCCCCTGGATGGACCGATATCCAGGGCGACCAAGCTGACCTCCGCTCCCACAGCTGTCAACCCCGTAGGGCCCGACGTGGAAGGCGGCGCGCCGGGGGCTGTGGCTGCCCCCGGCGCGCGGGATCGGGCTGGAGCCGGGGCGGACGGCCCCGGCGGTCACCAACGGTCAGACCTCGAAGAACTCCTGGAGGCGTCGGGGACCGACATGCTGACGTTGTTGGTGGTGTCGGTCAGGACGATGCTCCTCCCTCCCAAGCGGGTACCTCTGCCCGACTAGTGGGCGTCGCTCCCGACGTCAACGGTCAGCTGCTTCTCACCGTGCGGCTTGCCCTCGAAGCGGGCACCGCCAAGGGCGCAGAGCTGGGCTTCGGTCAGCCCCGTGGGCGGCGCCGCCAGTGTCGTCCCCGAGTCGCTGCCGTTGACCACGTCGCTGGCGGCCAGCGTGTTGGTGCTCTGGTGGCAGACCAGCACGATGACCACGTGCTGGCGGGGGTTCACGAACGTCAGCGGCAGGGTGGTGCCAGCACCGATCACGACGTTCTGGTCGGCGGCCAGGTCGTGGCCGGGGACACCGGTGGTCTCCACCACCCAGTACTGCCCGGGCACGACGTCGCTGATGGTGCAGTTGCCGTCCGCGCCGGTCATGCAGGTCTTGGCGGTGGCGGTGTCCTCGGCGCCGTGCGGCGCCGGGCCGTTCAGCGGCGGGTTGTCGATGAACAGGGTGAAGACCGCACCCTCCAGCGGGTTGCCGAGGTCGTCCTGCTTGTGGATGTTGATCGTGCCCCGCGTGCGGTTGGTGAAGGTGCAGGTGACCGTCTCATTGACGCTCACGTCGATGTTGGTGACCGGGCTGCCGTCGTCGCAGGTCGCGCTCACCAGCTCCCAGCCCGTCGGCACGGTCTCCGCGGCGCTGTAGCCGGAGCCCGCAAAGACCTCGCCGCTGCTGTGCTGCTCGCCGTCGTGCAGGCTGAACGACTGGTTCAGGTTGGACGGCCCGCCGGCGAGGGTGAAGTCGAAGCTGGTGTTGGTCGGGTCCGGGCTGGGGTCGGTGACCTTGCGGATGATGATCTCGCCGCAGTTGGAGATGCTCACGGGGATCGGCGAGATGAAGTCCTTGACCGCCGAGGTGAAGGCGTCCGAGGAGCGGCTCTTGAGGTAGGCGCCGCTGAAGGCGTCACACTGGCCCGGCGGGAGCAGCCCAGAGTCGGTCAGGTTGATGGCCGCCTCACCGAACGTGCGCGCCGACAGGGTCCGCGGCGCAGCTGGCGGGATCGGATCGACCACCTGGCCGATGGGCGGGTTGTTGGTCGGGTCGTTGATCGACCCCTCGAAGTTGCCGGCCAGGCTCTGCACCGGTCCCCAACACGGCACCGTGTTGCTGGCCTCGCACACCGTGGCCGGGGTGCCGCTGGTCACCCAGCGGTGGAAGCCGAGGATGGGGTTGGTGCCGCCCTGGGCCAGGTCGTATTTGATCAGCACGTCCCCGGCGGTGCGGACCGGCGTCACCCCGTTGCCGCTGAGCGTGGTCGACTGGTTGAACTCGAAGTCCATGTTGGTGGTGCCCGACGGCTCCTGCACCCGCTCCCAGGCCAGGTACAGGAACTGGTCGTCTCCCACCCGCTGGTTGGCGACGTAGAAGCGGGTCAGGTCGCTCTTGTTGGGCGGGATCGACCCGGTCACCACGGTCGGGACCGCGGTGTCCTCCTTGGTGCCCTGGCCAAATGAATTGTCGTCCCTGGCCGGCGTCACATCCACGGCGGTCGCCAGGTTCGGTGCGTTGGCCCAGTCCTGGGCTTCGTCGTTGAGCACGAGGTTGCCGTCGCCGGCGTCAAACGGGCTGCCGGGAAGGTTGGCCAGGCCCTGGTAGGCGAGCGCGAGCGAAAGAAGCAGCGCCGCGGTGACCGGTATGACCAGGTGGCGCACGAGCCGATGCCGCGAGCGTATGGCCGTCATCAAGGAAACCCCCCGTTCTTGAAGCATCTTTGAGCTACGAAAGGCAGCCGCACGATATGGGGAGAGGGTTACGCAATCAGCCGACGCCGACACCCTTCCGGGTTGCGCACGATATGGGAGAGGGTTACGCAATCAGCCGACGCCGACACCCTTCCGGGTTGTGCCCGCCTTCGTCGCCCATGGTTCGTCTGGCAGGCGGCCGGGCTAGCCGGACGGCGGGAGCACTCTCACGGCCCACCACCCCCTCCCGGTGAGGCGAATCGCTCGTTTGCGCAGGTCCTGTGTACCTATATACCGCTATGTCCTGTATACCGCTATGTCCTGTGCCCTGTCCCACCCTTGTCCTTGCCTCACCCGCCAGGCTCGCTCTTGCGGCCGAGGCCTTCTCGTGGCGCTGCCGGCCCGTACCCGGCGCATGGAGGAAACCGGTACGCCGCGCGCTGAGTGTCCCGATGATTCTGCCCCCGGCCTTAACTAGAACGTCAAAGCAGTCCGCGCCGTTACACTCAGCCAATACCCGACGAGTTACTTCGTAGAGCGCTAATACGCGCTAATACGCGCTAATAAGCTAGTACGCGCTAATAGGCTAGGACGCGCTAGTAAGCTAGGAATACTTCGTGAGGCGATAATACGCTCTACCCCGGTCCGACCAGGGGAAAGCCACGCAGTCGGACGATAGTACAATGCAAACGGCAGGATCAGGCCTGGCCGGTTGCGACAGAGGCCGCGTTTAGGGATCTCGGTCTCCACTGAACCCCACGGTACGCTTGCCGGACTCGGGAGCGCCGACGTGCAGACGTTCATGGGAACGGGGGGCGACCAGCGACTTCGACCCGAGAGCTGACCGTCGATGGCCGCATCGAAGAGCTTCTGGCCCGCACGTCCGCGTCAGGTTCCGTGGCCTTCTCCACCTTGGTAGGCTTGGCCGCGGTAGGCTTGGCCGCGCAGTGGTCGGAGAGCGCACAACCGCGCAGGTGAAGAGCGGCGCCGCCCGGCCGCCGACCGCGGACACCTCCCTTCTGGCCCGGGTTGCTCATGGCCACGACCCAGCACCCCAACCCGCGCACCATGCTGCGCGACGTCACGCCGAGCGCGAAGGCGACTGCCGAGGTCACCGCGCTGCTGGATGACGCCGCCGGGCGAGGTTGACATGCCGCCCGGCTGGCAGCCGACGGTCGACGGTGGCGACCAGGTGGTCGCCGAGACGTCGGGCAACGCCAGCGGTGTGGGTGCGCAGGCGTCGGCGGGTGTGCTGGTGGGGCGCGCGCGGGAGCTGGCGACGATCACGGCGGCGATGGCGGCGGCACGGCGCGGCACGGCGCGGGTGGTGCACCTGGTCGGGGAGCCGGGCATCGGCAAGACGGCGCTGGCCGAGCAGGCGGCGGCGCTGGCATCCGGGCAGGGGTGGGTGGTGGCGTGGGGGCGGGCGTGGGACGCTGCCGCGGCGCCGCCGTATTGGATCTGGCAGCAGGTCCTCGGGTCGCTGGTCCGCGTAACCGACGTGTCGAGTCGGGTCGGGTCGGTGCCGCGACCGTGGCCTGGTTGGCCGACGTGGTGCCCGAGCTTGCTGGGGCTGGTGAGGTGCCGCCGGTGCCGGCCATGGGCCCGGACCGCTCCCGGGTCGCGCTGCAGCGCGCGGTCGTCCATGTCCTGGGGACGGCCGCGGCCGACCGGCCAGGAGGTGCTTGCCACGGTGGCTGGGTTGGCGCCTGGGCGGTTCGCCGACGCGGTTGGCGAGGCGGTGGCCGCTGGGATCTTGTGGCGCCGGTCGTCCGAGCACCCGTCCTGTGGGTTTGTGCATGTGCTGCTGCGGGAGGCCGCCCGTGCGGCGGTCGCGGTCGATGTGCGGCGGGGGCTGCACCTGGAGGTCGCGGCCGCGCTGGAGGCGCTGCCGGCTCGGCATGGGCGGCTGGCCGAGGTCGCCCACCACCGTCGGGCGGCGCTACCGGCCGGCGACCCGCAGGTCATGGTCGATCGGACGGTGGCGGCCGGGGAAGAGGCCTTGCGTGTCTTCGCCCATGAGGCCGCGGTCACCCAGTGCACGGCCGGCCTGTCCGCGATCGGGCCGTACGGCTCCGGCGGGGCGGTGCGAGAGTGGCAGGCCGGCCTGCTGTGCGTGCTCGGCGAGGCGCAGCTCCACGCTGGTGACCCGGTCCGGGCCCGACAGACGCTGACCGACGCGCATGCGCTGGCCACCGGCACCGGCGACCCGGCGCTGGCCGCTGAAGCGGTGGCCCGCATGCCGCGCCTGACGCAGTTCCTGGTCCCCGATCGCGAGCTGGAGTCGTTGCTGACCGGGGCACTGGAGGCGCTCGGGGACGCTGCCCGGTCCTGCGGGCGCGGCTGCTGGCCCGCCGTGCGGTGATCGCCGAGGATGCTGAGGACCGCCGGGCGCACAGCGACCATGCCGTCGAGGCCGCGCGACAGCTTGGCGACGACGGCCTGCTGGCGGAGGTGCTCAGCGCGCGGCTGTATGTGCTGTGGGCTCCGGAGACGGCCGAGGAGCGGCTGGCGACCTCCACCCAGATCATTGAGCTCGGCGTGCGGACCGGGGACGTGCGGCGGGAGTTGGACGGCCACATGCGGCGGCTGATCGCGTTGCTGGAGTTCGGCCGGGTCGCCGAGGCCGAGGCCGAGCTGGGCCGGTACGAACGGCTGGCTGAGCGGTTGGGCCAGCCGGAGTTCCTGTTCTTCGCCCGGTCGCGGCGCTCGACGCCGGCCGCGCTGCGCGGCCGGTTCGACGAGGCGGAGCGGCTGGCCCGGGCGGCGTATGACCTGGTGGTCAAGGCCGGCCTGCCCGACGCCGTCAACGTGCTCGGCGCCCAGCTGGGTGCGATCGCGACGGCGCGCGGCGGGAGTTGCTCGACGAGGTCCTGGAGCTGCAGGCAGACCGGGAGCCGTCGCTGCTGTTCCAGGCCTACGGCTCGTTCGTCGCTGGCCGGCGGGAGGAGGCCCGTGCCCTTGTTCCGGCCGGGTTGTCGGGGATCGACAGCGGCCGGATCCCGGGGCCAAGCCGAGGGCTCTACCTCGCGGTGGTCGCCGAGGTGGCCTACCAGCTAGGTGACGCCGACGCCGCCCGGTCGGTCCGCGACGAGCTGGCACGCTACGCGGACCGGTTCGCCGTCGGGGCCGGCGCCGTGGGCTGCGGCGGCGCGGTCTCCAGGCTGCTCGGGCTGTGCGCGCTCACCCTGGACCAGCCCGACGACGCGGTCGGTTGGCTGCGTCAGGCGGTGGCCAGCAACCGCCGGAGCGGTGCGGCACCGTTCGTCGCCCGCGCCCAGGCCGAGCTCGCCGCCGCGCTGCGCCGCCGGGGCCGGACCGGCGACACGCAGGAGGCGCGGCGCCTGCTGGCCGAGGCGGCCAAAGCCGCAGCGGAGCTGGGCATGCCAGTCCTGGACCACGAGATCGCCAGGCTGGACGCCGACGATGGGAAGGCCGTTCCCGACCGGCCGCGGCTGCGCCGGGACGGCGAGGACTGGCTGCTCACCGTGGGCGGGCGCAGTGTGCGGCTGCGGCACAGCAAAGGCCTGGCCCAGCTCGCCGTCCTGCTGGCCAACCCCGGCCAGGAGATCAGCGCCGTCGAACTGGCCGGCGGCACCCCCACCCCGGCGGTGCCCGACCCGGTCCTGGACGAGACCGCCAAGCAGGCCTACCGGCAGCGGCTGGCCGAGCTGGACGAGGCGCTGGAACGGGCGGCCGCTCGGGCTGACGCGGCCTCCGCCGGCAACTTGGAGGCAGAGCGCGCCGTGCTGGTGGCCGAGCTCAAGCGCGCCGCCGGCCTGGCCGGCCGCCCGCGGGCGTTCTCCGACGAGGCCGAGCGGGCGCGGGTCAACGTCACCCGCACGATCCGCCAGGCACTCGACCGGGTCCTGGCCGCCGACCCGGGAGCCGGCCGCCACCTGCTCGGCTCGGTGCACACCGGGATCCGCTGCGTCTACCGGCCGCACGGCTGACCGAACACCGCTGTTCGCCGGCAACGAACGCCTCCCCGGTAGCCACAACCCACGAGGAGGCACAGCCATGCGGGAGACCTATTTCATCGACCCGGTCAGCGGATGGACGTGGTGGACGCCGCAGTCGCCGGTCGAGGACGGACCGCCATCGCGCGAAGACCACAGGGGCGCGTCGCAGCGCCCGGCGGGCCAGGGGCTGGCGGTCGGGCTGCTCGGCCGGGTAGGCGCCTGGTTCGGCATCTGCGAGCAGGCCCCGTCGGGCGCCTGGCGCCGGGTGCGGGCCGCCCGCCGCGACCCCTGGGAGCCGGGCGCCCGGCGCAGCCACAGCACCGTCTGGAGCTGGTGGTGCTGATGATGATGAGCGGCCACCGGTCAACGCGGTCCGCGCGGGCCAAGCCCGGGCCCTGGAATGTGCTCTTGACGGGTTGAGCGAAGGGAGGCGTGGTCGTGCGAGTGGACCTGTTCGTCGACCCGGCGTGCATGTGGACGTGGCTGACGTCGCGGTGGCTGGCCGAGGTCGCACCAAAGCGGGGCCGGAGGTGCAGTGGCGGACCTACAGCCTGCTGCTGCACGATGGCACCCAGGGGCTGGAGGACTGGAAGCGGGTCTTGTGGGGGGCATCCCACCGGGCGGTGCGGGTGATGCAGGCGCTTCGCACCGACCCCGCCGGGGCCCGCGGCTTCTACGAGGCGCTCCTCACCCAAGGCGTGGCGGCCTACAACGCCGGCCGGCCGCCATTCGCGGATCTGGAAGACGCCCTGATCGCCGCCGGGCTGGCACCGGCGTATGCGGCTGCCGCCGATGACGCCGCCTGGGACGAGCCGATCAGGCGGTCCATGGCCGAGGCGTCCGCCGTCATCGGGGAGGGGGTCGGCACGCCGGCGATGGTGCTGCATCGCGACCCGCCGGTCGGGGTGCTGGGACCGCTGGTCTCGCCGCCACCGACCGGGCCGGACGCGGTGACGCTGTGGGACGCCGTCGCGTCCTTCGCCACTGTGCCAGGGGCGCTGGAGGTGTCACGGCCCCGGCCACAGCGCCCCCACATCCCGGGGTTGCGGTCCTAGGGTTGCGGTCCTAGGCCGTCCTAGGAGCGTGGTACCCACGTCGGTCAGGCGGGCCGCTGGGCAACGACCGCCCGGAGGGTGCTGCCCTGGGCGGCGGGAAAGACCTGCACACCGGTGAAGCCGGCCCCTCGCAGGGTCTCGGCCACCTGCTCAGCAAGCCGCGCGCCGCCGCCCCACAGGGTGTTGCGCAGCCGCGACAGGGCGGCCTCAAGGTCGGTGCCTGGTGCGCTGATCACCGGGAGGGTCAGCCAGCCGCCGGGCCGGTGCAGTCGCTCCTCCAGCTCCGGGTTCATGCGAATCCCCGCCACCATCGCAGGCATGGCGCCCTTGCCGCTGCGGCCCTGTGCCTGCAGCAGCTCCGGGCCGGTGTGCTGCCAGCCGGGGGCCAGGGCGCCGCGCTTGGCGTCCTCGACGAGCCGCCGGCTCTGCAGGTCGGTGCTGCGCACCTCGGCTCCAGCGCCGCGCTCACGGTCGCAAACGCCCACACCGACGTGCTCAGGTCATCGATGACCCGTCGCGCTTCCTCGTTTGGGTCCA
>WNFV01009960.1_pt1 | contig 10435 bp, 12 predicted proteins | sample 5400101 | NCBI WGS metagenome assembly WNFV01 (sample SAMN13153361, study PRJNA577476) | soil metagenome | isolation source: 115 cm soil or saprolite under grassland replicate 1 | place: USA:California | collected 2016-06-15 | reverse complement strand
GTGACACGGTGAACATGGCGAGCCGCATGGAGTCGCACGGGACATCGGACGAGATCCAGATCACGCGGCCGACCTGGCAGCTGTTGCGCGACGACTTCGTCACCGAGCGGCTGGGGCTCGTCGACGTGAAAGGCAAGGGCGCGGTGGAGACCTGGCGGCTCGTCGCCAGGAATGGCCGTTAGAAGCCAAGTCCCACTGGAGGCTGCGGGAAGCGAACCCGCGTATCGTTTCCCCGGCCCCTGCGAGGCGCGTTGCCCATTAGGCGGGGAAATCAGCGCTGGCGGCGCCAAGCCCCCAGGGGCCGTGAGCTGCCGGCTTCCGGCCATGGGAGCTCCGCCTGCGATGCTTCGGGTTCTGGCCACATCCGAGCCGTACTACCGACGCGATCTCGCCCTGGTGCACGACCTGGGCTTCGGCTTCCACGCCGATGCTTGCGCGCCCAGCATTCTTGCGCTGCTGAAGCCCATTCGTGACAGAGGTGGGCTCGTCCTCGAGCTCGGTTGTGGGAGCGGCCGGCTCACGCGTCACCTCGTCGAAGCGGGCCACCGTGTCGTCGCGACAGACGCATCCCCGGCGATGCTCGAGCTGGCGCGGGACGTCGCCCCCGGCGCGGAGGCGATTCGCCGGCTGGTCTTGCCGGATGATCCGCTGCCTGACTGCGACGCGATTGTTTCGGTCGGCCACGTGCTCAGCTATCTGCCGGATGAAGCATCGGTCGAGGGCGCACTCGTGGCAGCGGCCGCTGCCTTGCGTCCTCGGGGCGTCTTCGCGATCGATCTCTGTGACCTTCGCTGGGGGGAGGCGCTTCCGGCCGGGGAGAGTCAGGGGCGGGTCGGTGACGACTGGGCGGTCATCACACGATTCACTCTTCCCCGAGCGAATGTGTTTGTTCGTGAGATCACGACCTTCGTCCGAGACGAGGACGGTGCTTGGCGACGTGACGACGAGCGACACGAGACCGTGCTGATGGACACCTCTCGACTGCCCGCTCTCCTGGCCCGACACGGCCTCGAGGTTCGCGTGTCAACGTCATTCGGCGACGAGGTGCTTCCCAACGGGCTGGTCGCGATCGTCGGCCGGCGCCGACCCGCGTAGCTGCCGACACACGAGATGATCCGCTATCGAGCGGCCCGGGTCCGGGTCCGGCACCCTGAGCTCGCGGAATGACGAGCGGCCGTCGTCGGTACCCTTGCTATCGCGGCACGAGCTTGATCGTCGCGGCGCTCGCTTCCGGGCCGATCATCGGATCGACGTAGTTGGCGCCGTAGCGGTCGTACTTCGCGCGGTACGCAGCGTCGATCTCGTCGTTGAGATCGTCGACTTCCACGAACACGACGTCCTTCTCGACGCCGCCGGCACGGATGTGGCCTTCGTGCCGGTCCTGTGCGCCGCGGAACCACGTGGACCCGCGCCCGCGCCAGGATCGGACGTAGAGGTCGTCGCCGTGGCGGACGACCCAGATCGTCACCGGCTTTCGCAGCGTCCCGGCGCGCTTTGCGGATGCGAGCTCCAGCTCGTCTGCCGCTGCGATCTTGTCGAGCTCGTCGCTCGCCCAGGCGGCCTTCAGAGCTCCACCATGACCTTGATCGCTTCCCGTTCGTTCATCGCCCTGTACCCGTCGGGTACGTCGTCCAGGCGGCCAACCCGGTCGAAGACGTAGCCGGGCTCGATCCTGCCTTCGACAACGTCAGGCAGCAGCTCCTCGATGTAGGCGCAGGCCGGAGCAGGCCCGCCGCTCACGGTGACGTTGTCGAAAAACGTCGTCTGACCTTCCGGAATCGAGTCCTCCTGGAGAACGCCGACCCGTCCGACGGCTCCGCCCGGACGGACAATCCTCAGCGCCGTCACCGTGGCCTGCTCGAGGCCGACGCACTCGAGGACCGAGTGGGCGCCGAAGCCGTCGGTGAGCTCGCGCACACGCTCGACCGCCGTCCACTCCGTCCCAGCCATACCGTCCTCCGTGGAGACATGACGTGTGCAGCCCTTCCCGGCAGAAGGCGCACGTACCGTCGGACCAGACGAACGGTGTGACGACCACGTCGCCGGCGTTGAGCGTGCGGACGTCGGGGCCGACGGCCTCGACGGTGCCGACGAACTCGTGCCCCATACGGCGGCCGGTCTCGTCGCGCTCCATCGACTTGTACGGCCAGAGATCGCTGCCGCAGATCGCGGCGCGGGTGACGGCGACGAGGGCGTCGGTCGGCTCGACCAGGCGGGCATCAGGGACGGTCTCGATGCGGACGTCACCGGCGCCGTACATCACAGTTGCGCGATCAGTTACCTCCCCTCGGTGCTGCCCGGCGCCGCTCCGTACTCCTCGTCGGTCACGTGATCGCCCCATATCGCGGGGTTGCCTTCGTCATCGACCTCGAGCATCGCGAGGTGGGTCATGAAGCGGTCCGGCGCGGCGCCGTGCCAGTGGTCCTCGCCCGGCCCGAAGAAGACGCGGTCGCCGGGGCGGATCACCTCGAGCGGGCCGCCCCGTCCCTGCGCGACGCCGACGCCCTCGGTGACCCAGATCGTCTGGCCGTTCGGGTGGGTGTGCCAGGCGGTGCGCGCGCCCGGCGTGAAGTGGACGCTACTTGCGCTCAGGCGCGAGCCGTTCGACGGCGCCGCGGCCGTGTCGATGTAGACCGCGCTGGTGAACCACTCGCTCGGCCCCGGCCGTGTCTCGGTGGTGTTCCTGATGATCTGCATAGCTGTCTCCTGGTGATGTCGGTCGGTGGGCCGGCTCGCGCTTGGGCGGCCATCTGCGGGCGCGCAGTTCGCCGCGCTCGCGTCTTTGCTCTCCTGACGTGTCGCCGAGAAGATACGCGCTGAACCTGCGACCCGGTGAGCGCCTAGAGATCATCGCCCGGCTGCCCAGGAGTATCTCGATGCCTTGCGCCGGTCGACGACGATGACACCCAGCTCGCCCGTTACGAGCAACCGGAAACCGGTCCACAATGACCCTTGGAGCGAGCTCCGAAGCCGTCCGTTTGACGATTCCAGAACTCGCCGAAGAACTGGCCTGGTGGAGGCGGCGGGAATCGAGCCCGCGCAAGATTTCAATCGGGCGGGGTCTCCTCGAAGCACGGCCGCCGGAAGCGCCTTAGGCTCGCCGCGTGACCCAGTCCGCCGTGGAGCGCTACCTCCGGCTGGGGCTGCAGCTCGGCCGGCACGTCGACGGGATCGTCGATGCCTACTACGGCCCTCCGGAGCTGGCGGCCGCCGTCGACGCAGAGCCGCCGGTCGACCCGCGGGGGCTCGTCTCCGCCGCAGAGGCGCTGCTCGGCGAGCTCGAGGACGGCTGGGTGCGTGACCAGGTAGTCGGGCTGCGCACCTACGCCGGCGTGCTGGCAGGCGAGTCCGGCTCGTACGCCGACGAGGTGGAGGGATGCTACGGCGTGCGGCCGTCCTACACCGACGAAGCCGTCTTCGCAGCCGCGCACGCGCGGCTCGAGGAGCTGCTCCCCGGCGACGGGACGCTGGCCGAGCGTTACAAGCGCTGGGAAGACTCGATCCGCGTGCCCGGCGACCAGGTCAAGCGCCTGATGGCAGGGATCATCGAGGAGGCACGTGCCTGGACGCGCAGCCTAGTCGAGCTGCCGGCCGGCGAAGGAGTCGTCCTCGAGATCGTCCGCGACAAGCCCTGGTGGGCATCCTGCGACTACCTCGGCGCACTGCGCAGCCGGATCGCCGTCAACGTCGACCTGCCGATGTCGGCCATCGAGCTGCTCATCCTCACGCTTCACGAGACGTATCCCGGCCACCATACGGAGCGCTTCAGCAAGGAGCACCTGCTCGTGCGCGGACGAGGGTTGCTCGAGGAGACGCTGGTGCTGGTGCCCACGCCGCAGACGCTCGTCACCGAGGGGATCGCCGGGCTCGCGCCCGAAATGCTGCTGGAGGGCGACGGCGGGGCGGCGCTCGCCGCGGTCACGGACGACGCCGGTATCGAGCTCGATCTCGCTCGCGCCCTCGCCATAAGGCGGGCCCACGAACCTTGCGCGTGGGCGGAGGTCAACGCGGCGCTGAAGCTGCACGACGGCGGGGCGGGCGAGGCCGAGGTACACGCATATCTCGAGCGCTGGGGCCTGATGACCCCGGAGTGGGCGGACCACATGATCCGCTTCTTCACCGAGGCGACCACGCGGACCTACATACACACCTACTCTGCTGGACGAGAGCTCTGCCGCTCGTACGTGGCGGGCGAGCCGAAGCGCTTCCGCCGCCTGTTGACCGAGCAGGTGCGTGTACGCGACCTGCTCGAAGCACGGGACGCAGGCGCGGAGCCGCTTTGTTGAGCCAAGGATGGGGGCGAGCTAAGCTCGCGCGGTGGTGGACGTAAGCGAGGTCGCGGCCGACTCCATTGCTTGGCGGCGGCATCTTCATGCCCATCCTGAGCTCTCCTTTCGCGAGCACGAGACGGCCCGCTTTGTTCGCGACACGCTCGCCTCGTTCGGTGGCCTCGAGATCGAGTGCCCCACTCCGACGAGCGTCGTCGCCCGGCTGCGCTGTGGACAGCCGGGGCACACGCTTGCGCTTCGGGCAGACATGGACGGGCTTCCGATCCAGGAGGAGAGTGGAGTCGAATTCTCGTCTCAGACCAACGGCGCGATGCATGCCTGTGGGCATGATGGGCACACGGCGATGTTGCTCGCGGTCGCGCGCTTGCTCGTCGCGCGGCGCGCCGAGCTGGGGGGTGAGGTTCGCTTTCTCTTCCAACACGCCGAGGAGCTGCCACCAGGTGGTGCGGCCGAACTCGTCGCGGCCGGTGCGCTCGAAGGTGTCGAAGCCGTCGTCGGCTGCCACCTGATCTCGACGCTCGAGGTCGGCAAAGTCGCAGCGCTCGACGGGCCGTGCACAGCGGCGGCAGACACGTTCTCGGTGACGATTCACGGGCAAGGGGGACATGCCGCCTTTCCTCACAAGACGGTCGATCCCATCGCCGTCGGCGCCCAGGCAATCTCGAACCTGCAGCACGTTGTCTCCCGCAATACGCCGCCGCTGGACAGCATCGTCGTGTCCGTGACGCGTATCGCCGGAGGTACCGCGGACAACGTCATCCCAGAGTCGATCCAATTTGGTGGCACGGTCCGCACGTACCGGCAGGAGGTGCGAGAGCGCACACGCGAGACAATCGCCCGCATCCTGAGCGGTGTGACGGGGGCCCACGGAGCCACTTACGAGTTCGACTACGTCGTCGGCTACGACCCCGTTATCAACGATCCGCGGCTCGCGGGGATCGTGCGCGAGGTTGCTGGAGCGGATCGAGTGGTCGAATTCGATCCGCTGATGGCCGGCGACGACTTCTCCGCCTACCTGAGCGTCGCACCTGGCTGCTTCTTCTTCGTTGGGGCGGGCGATGACACCGCGCTCGCGCATCACCATCCTCGTTTCACGATCGATGAGCGCGCGCTGCCGGTGGGTATCGAGACGCTCGCTCGGACGGTCGTGCGCTTCCTGGCGAACGGCCCGAATCACCCGTCGCCGAGCGCGGTGCGGACGACTAGTCCGCCCGCCCCTCAATCTCCGTAGCTATTCTGCACGCCCCCTCCGGAAAATCCCCGGAAAGGGCGGGGCAAGGTGGACCCAGCCTCACATAATCCGAACCGGCGCTCGTTGCGGCGAGCCGCTTGTCGCTCGGCACTCGGTAGGCTTACCTTGAGCGTTTCCGCACTAGACTGTCGCTGTGGGTAAGTCGGCCGCCGCGCTGGTAGCGGAAGGCGCGTCCGTGCTATCAGAGGGGACGCCGGAGAGTAGCGAGCGGGCGGTTGCGCTCTTCGAGCGCGCTCTCGATACTGAGCCCCGGTTCGGGCCGGCGTACGTCGGCCTGGCGAATGCGTACCTCGAACGCGCCGAGGAGCCGCGGCTCGGCGACAGATGGTTGGACGAGGCCGTGGCGGCAGGTGAGAAGGCGGTCGAGCTCGATCCGTCCTCGATCGACGGCTGCCTCGCCCTCAGCTTCGCCTATCGCGCAAAGGGCCACCTGCGGAAGGAGCTCGACCTGTGGCAGCGGCGCTCGCAACTCGGCCCCGACGACACGACCGCGCGCATTCGCGCGGGCTGGGTCCTCTGGTTCACGGGCCGTCCTGACGAGGCTCTCCCCTTGCTCCATGCCGCTGCCGCTCAGCGGCCCGAGGACAGGTGGGTGCACTTCTTCCTCGGCAACGCGAACCTCGCTCTCGGCGACTACGACGAGGCTGAGCGGATGTATCGGAAGCCGCTGGAGCTCTTTCCGGACCACAGCTCCGCCCACGCCGGGGTGATCTGGTCGCAGTTGGCGGCCGGAAAGGACGCGGCAGCGCGATCCCGCCTACGGCAGTTCCAGGCGAGCGAGCTCGACGGGGATCGGTACTTCGTCAAGGTCGCCGACTGCGAGTACTTTCTGGGCGAGGACGAGAGCGCTCTGCTCCACGCGCGCCGAGGTGTCGCGGCAGAGCCTGAGGAGCGCTACTGGCCGCGCGGCTTTCTCGCGAGCACCATTCTCGGTGCCGTCCTGTGGCCCGCGGACCGCGCGGAGGCCGAGGAGCACCTCGAGCGCAGCGAGCGGATCGATCGCCGGCGCCTCGAGGGCGGGGACGAGGGATACATGCCGCACATCGATCTCGCCGCAGTCAAGGCGATTCGTGGCGAGGCCCGAACCGCCTGCGGCTCGCTTCGTGTCGCGATGGCCGCGGGTTGGCGCTACGGCTCCCTCGCGGCGCGCGACAGGGTGTTCGAGAACCTACGGGACGACCGCGAGTTCGTGGCGCTCGTTGTCGCCTGATCTTTGTCACGAAACATCTGCCGGCTCGCGCAGCGCCGCTCAGGCTCGCGCGAGCGCCTGAGCCTCGTCTGGACTGATCGTTTGCCCCTCGGCCCAGATGGATTCGAACCGCTCTCCGAGTTGTTGCTTGAGACGAGCGATGGCCTCGTCGAGTTCGACCCGGTCGTCGGGGTCCGGGATCGCGTCGTTGTCCTCGAAGATGCGCTGCGCACAGGCCACGAGGCGGCCGGCACGCTCGAGATCACCGTCGTGGAGCGCGAGGATCCCCGCATCGAGAAACGTGTATGGGCGCAGGTAGGCATTGTCGTTGGCAAAGATCCATTCGCTCAACATCCGGAAGCGGCGCTCGGCCTCGTCACGGTCGCCGCTGTGGAGGGCGACGTGAACGAGATTGTGGTCTTCACCGGCGACATTCGTGTTGTTGCCGAGGCTCTCATTCAGTTCCCGGCTCTCGAGGTAGAGCGCGCGCGCCTCGTCGAGCTGACCCTCCATCCGCGCGGCTGCGGCGCGCATGTGGAGCGGCATTCGGATCGCCTCCCGGTCGAGCCCTTTGGCGGCGGTGTAGCCGCGCTCGGCGTACCGGCGAACCTCCGCGAAGTCGCCCCGGCGCAGAGCTATGCGTGACAGATCCGAGAGCGCGTCGACAAGCTCGCGCCGCGCCCCCTCGCGCTCCACGAGCTCGAGGCGCTCGACAAAAGCCCGGTCGGCAGCCGCCGTGTCGCCCTGGCGAAAAGCGATCGTCCCGAGCCCCTTCAGCGCCTGTGGCCGATCTGCGCCGTCGATCGTCACCGCTCGTTCCAGCAACTCGCGTCCCTCTTTCATGTGCCCGCGCTGCCACCAGAACGGCCACAGCGTCGCTGCCAGCTCGAGCGCGGTCTGCGGATCCGTCGCGAACAGCTTCTCCACGAAATCGTGTAACGCATCGTGTTGAGCCTCGAGACGGCTGAGCCACGCCTCCGTCTCGGGGCCGGTGCGAGCGAGATGCGGGCGCGCCTCGCGCACTACGGCTAGGAGGCTGCCCTCGCTGCCGGTTGCTGAGGCTCCTGCAGAGTCAGTCACGGCGACGACTGTAGTGCACCTGGAAACGCAACCGGGTCTTCAAACAGGTTTGGTTCGACCAGCGTGGAAGTCGTCCGGGTCGAAAAGACAACTCTTGCAGCGATTCCGCGGTACGAGTGCAGGCGGCGGGAATCGAACCCGCGTAACGTTCCTGCGGCAGCGTGACGCGGTAGCTTCCGTGCATGGGGCGCATGACGTACTGGATGAATGTGTCGCTCGATCTTCGCATCGAGCGGTCTGCCGGCGACCACGTTGCTGACGAGGAGGGCGGCGAGTGGCAGCGCATTGATGAGCAGCTCTTTCGTGAGTTCAACGAACGCGCTCGGGGCTTGGCGCTGTTCGTCGAGGGCCGAATCATCTACGAGATGATGGAAACCTTCTGGCCCTCAGCTGCACAGGACGAGTCGCTGCCCGACGACCTGCGGGAGTGGGGCAAAATCTGGACGGCCGCACCGAAGATACTGGTCTCCAACTCACGCACCACCGCCAGCCACAACACGCGCATCGTCGGTGGCGCTGACGCCATCACCCAACTCGCCGCCATTCGCGACGAGACGGACGGCACAATTGGAGTCGGAGGCGCCACGCTCGCAACGCAGCTCCTGCAACATGGGCTGCTCGATGAGCTACTGCTCTACACCCACCCGGCGATCTTGGGATCGGGCCGACCTCTGTTCGACGAGGTCACCGAACCGCTGGAGTGTGACCTGCTTGAGCACGCTACATTCGAGAATGGCGTGGCCCTGAACCGCTACCAGATTCGCGGCCAGCGAACCGAGTAACGCGCGGGATCGTGTTTCAGCATACGAGCCCGTCGATGACGCTCGGCGCCGGCCTGGTGCAATGCAAACTCCCCTGAAACGAGCTCGGAGCGAGCCCGGGAGCCGTCGGCCTGACGACTCCAGAACTCGCTCCAGAACTAATCCAGTTGAGGCGGCGGGAATTGAACCCGCGTCGCGAGCCCACTGCTGACGATCCAGAAGGGGATCCGGATTTAGGCAACTGGCCGACGCCGGATTCAGCGTCGGGTCCGGGTTACAAAGTCGAGAACGCAGGGGACGATGGTCCGCTCGGCTCCGCTTAGCGGCCAGCGCTCCTGCAAGTACTGCGGGTCGCCGCTTCCCGAGCGGGCCTGGCGGCATCAATCGAAGAGGTGCCCGGGTTACTCCGACCTGTGGGCGATGGATACATACGTCTGCTTCGGCGAGAACCTAAAGGTTCATGGAAGCGAGGCCGTCCTCTTTTCGGTCACGGCTCCTGGGTCCGATGACTTGCCGTGGGACGAGAGCGCCTGCTCAGTCGCAGGCGAGCACAATCACTCGGGCGAGCTCGGCTGTCAGGTGGAAGCAGGGCAGGCGCTTGTCTGGAATCAGTCGGCTCAGCATCGGTTCTCGACTGCGCAGCGTGAGGCGAAACGACGGGCCGACATCGCGCTTCGACGGCTCGGCTCCAAGCGCAAGGTCAGCAAGTGTCTCTCGTGGTGGGAGCTCCAGAAGCGCGGCGTTCTGCACGCCCATGTCGTTCTGCCCATGGGGGACGCCGAGGAGCGCTGGTGGTCGGGCGCCTACGTGCACGCATGGGAAGAGATCGCCGGCCGTTTCTGGTTCGGGTACGTGGACCGCTGGGAGCGAATTGAGGGCAAGCGCAACCCTCCGACCGTGTGGGCCGATACGTCGCCGGCTACACGCTGGGCGGAAACGGCAAGGTGCCGCTAGAGCGGGCCGTCCGGGATCCTCGAATGCCGGCGCGAACGTTCCACATCAACCGGCGGCTCACAGCCGTGAGCAAGGCGACGATGCGAAACGCTCGCCTCAACCGCCGGCTCAACGCTGCATTCGAGGGGAAATGCTCCTGGCCCCGCTTGTCAGAGGACGAGCTCGTCGCGGCGCTGTGGTTTCGCCTTAGAGCAGTGGAGGCTGAGAAACGACCCATAGTCATCGGGTGGGTGCTTGACGATCTCCCGGAAGAGGCTCGCGCGCCGTAGCGGCGAGCGGCCGCGCCTTGCGACGGCAGTCGCTGGCCGGCCGCCGACGCGTGGCGCTGCCCTTCTGAGATGTTCGAGCGGTGCTCGCTGCCCTCGGACGCTCACCCGCCTGTCCCATCCACCCTCAACCAGCTAAAGGGGTGGTGGGCCTGCGTGACCAGGGTGTTCGGGGACGACTCTTGCCCGGAAGCTTGCGAAGCCGGCTGTCTAGGTCCGAAACGTCCAGCGCAAGAGTGAAGTCGTCGTAACCCCGCGGTTCGTCCTTGAGAGCGAGGTCCGCTGGGGGGACAAGCCGTTCCTCCCAGAGTTCGTACTCCTCAGGCTCGAGGGGAAGACCAGGGTAGGCCCTCCAGTTGAGGAGAGAACGCTCGGTTGGGCGAGTGTTCGGAAATGTCACCCGAAGGGGCGAAGGGCTACGTGACCGTGACCGTGCGTTGCGGGCGAGAGGTGTTCGTCGCGTGTTTCCCGAAGGCGCAGAGGAGCTAGACCTCGAGCGCAACGACTCCGCCTCCTGCAACGGCGCGAGCGAGTGCCGCGTCGGCCTCCGCGAGGGGGAAAGACGCGCCGAGCTCGAAGTCGAGCCGTCCGGCGGCCAAATCTTGACCGGCGCCCGCGAGCTGCTCCCCGTCGGCGCGCACGTA
>WNFV01009958.1_pt1 | contig 10436 bp, 12 predicted proteins | sample 5400101 | NCBI WGS metagenome assembly WNFV01 (sample SAMN13153361, study PRJNA577476) | soil metagenome | isolation source: 115 cm soil or saprolite under grassland replicate 1 | place: USA:California | collected 2016-06-15 | reverse complement strand
GAGTCTCCCGACGTGCCCGGGGACTTCGAGCGCTTCACGGCTGCGGGAGCAGCGGTCGTCCAGGAGCCGTATCACCCGGGTGCGATGGCCGAGGGATGGATCGCCACGTTCTCGGATCCGGACGGCAATTACTTCCAGCTGATGAGCCCCATGGAGCCCACGGAGAGCTAGCTGGCGGGGTAACGAGGTCCTTGGTGACGCTGGCGTACGAACGCCTCGCGGCTGCCGACGAGGCCGGGACGGTGAGGGCGATTTGGAAGGAGCGGCTGGGCGCGCTCACGTCCTTCCTGGAGTTCTGACCGGCGGCGTGCAGGACCAGCAGATCGAGCTGACCCTGGCGGCGGTGCGGGGCGTCCTCGGCGAGGACCTGGTCGGCGCCTATCTGCACGGCTCGGCGGTGCTCGGTGGCGTGCGGCCCCGAAGCGACCTCGACGTGATGGTCGTCTCGAGGCGCATGGCGCTCCGCGAGAAGCGGCGGCTCGTCGCTCGCCTGCTCGCGATCTCGTGCCGGCCGCGGCCGATCGAGCTGACCATCGTCGTGCAGGGCGAGATCCGCCCCTGGCAGTACCCGCCCCGGATGGACTTCCAGTACGGCGACTGGTGGCGGAGCGAGTTCGAGCGTGGGGAGGTGGAGCCGTGGCCGTCTGCGACGAATCCGGACCTCGCGCCGCTCATCCGGATGGCCCTGGTGGGCGACACGCCGCTGCTCGGTCCACCGCCTGCCGAGGTCCTCGATCCGGTCCCGCGCCGCGACTACATCGACGCGCTCGCGCACGGGATCCACGAGCTTGTTCGCGATCTCGAGTCGGACACCCGGAACGTCGTCCTCACGTTGGCCCGGATCTGGAATGGGATCGTGACCGACGACGTGTGCTCGACGGACGCCGCCGCCGACTGGGCACTGCAGCGCCTTCCCGCGGAGCATCGCCCCGTCCTCGCGCGGCCCCGCGCGATCTACCTCGGCGACGAGGAGGAGGGCTGGGACGACATCCGCGAGGAGGTTCGAGCCTACGCCGGACCACGTCACCGCGGAGATCGAGCGTCTCACCGGCGAGCCCGGACCGTCGCGCCGGAAGCGGCCGATTCGACGACGAGACGCTGCGGGCGCCTCCCGCCCGCTGGCCTATCCGGGGCCGAGCCCTTGCTTGGATGAGCCCGGCCCCGGATATACGCCCTTCCCTTCTCCGCTGATGACTCGATCGATCACGGCTGCACAGGACAACGGAAATCCGCGTCCGGCGTTCTGGTCACCGTCACATCACCAGCCGCCTCCGCCGCCATCACCGCCTCGTCTGAGGTCAGCAGATAGGGCTCGACGCCAGTATTGAACGTCACCTCGTTGACCGCCCATGAGCCGCCGTTGTAGCCGGGGTCTCCCGGCGCCTCGCCGGCGATCCCGAGCTGCCCCGGGGCGCCGTTGGTCACCGAGTAGAACGGGTCCGTTCCCTCATGCGGGATACGAGCCGGGTTCACGACGGTTCGGACGATATCGCCATCGTGGAACAGCATGCCCTTGTCGGCCTTGGCCGAAGCCGGCCCTGCCGTTGCGATCAGTGCCATGGCGGCGAGAGCCAGGGCGACCATCTGCTTGCGCATTCGAATCACCTCCTTCCCAACCGAGTTCCGCCTTCCGGGGGCGCCACATACCTGGGACGCCGGGGCATCCGCCGGGCATCCCGAGATGCCGCCGAGAGGCGATTACATCCCGGTGAACTCGGCCTGTCTGCCCTCCGCCGCGGGGCTTCGATGGGCAGCGTGTCGTCGAACGAATGGACATCCAGGAGAGCACGGCTCCCGAATGCCCCCATGTACCGGGGAGGTAGGCTCTTGGCGCGATGGCCGATTGGGCGACCATTTCCTCGCTGGCCACGGCGGGAGGAACGCTCGTGCTCGCGGTGGCCACCTTCGCCTCTGTGCGCTCCGGCAGCCGAGCGACCCGTCTCGCCCAGCGGAGCCTCGAGCTGGGCCTCCGCCCCTTACTGATGCCGTCCCGCCTGGGGGATCCCGCCCAGAAGATGCAGTGGGCGGATGCGCACTGGGCCCGTGTCGAGGGCGGCAAGGCATCCGTGGAGATCGGGGACGGCAACATCTACATGGCGATGTCCGTGCGCAACGCGGGCACGGGCATCGCGGTCCTTCAGGCCTGGCATGTCGAACCGGACTTTGACGCCGCACGCGCCGCTCGAACCCGGACTGAACTGGACCGATTTCGATCCCACACTCGCGACCTGTACATCGCGGCTGGAGACATCGGCTTCTGGCAGGCCGCGATCCGCGATCGGAACGATGTCGCCTATCCGGGGCTCGTCGACGCGATCCAGCGCCGGCAGACCTTCGTCGTCGACGTCCTCTACGGCGATCACGAGAGCGGCCGGCGGACCATCAGCAGGTTCACGATCACGCCGGGGGCGGAGCCGCAGTCCCAGTGGCTGTGCGCCGTGGTCAGGCACTGGAACCTCGATCGCACCGAACGGTAGCGCCGCGATGCAGGCGATGCGGATCGTGGCGAGCGTGGTCGGTGTGGCGCTTCTCATCGGCACCTCGATCAGCGTCCTCAAGACGCTGGTCATGCCGGGAGGAAGGATCGGGCGGCTGTACAAGACGGTGGGCGGACTGGTGGGCCGTGCCTTCGGGCTTGCCGTCCACCGCGTGCCGAGCTACATGCAGCGGGACCGCGTCCTGGCCTTCCAGGCCCCCGTCGTGTTGGCCAGCCTGCTGATCTCGTGGCTCGTCGCGTACCTCGTGGGGTTCGGCCTGGTGCTCTGGGCCGCGGTTGGCGACATCGCCGCCTCCATGCGCGAGGCCGGGTCTTCGCTGTTCACGCTGGGCTTCGCCTCGACGGACCGCGGCGGCCCCACGGCGATCGACTTCACGGCCGGCGCCGTCGGGCTGATCGTGGTGGCGCTGCAGATCGCGTATCTTCCCGCCCTGTACAGCGCGTTCAATCGCCGCGAGACCGAGGTCACGCTGATGGCGGTGCGGGCTGGGCAGCCGGCCTGGGGGCCGGAGCTCCTGGCCCGAAGCCGCTTCACGATCACCACGGCGGACCTTCCGAACTTCTACCGCCAGTGGGAGCGCTGGGCGGCCGACGTCGCGGAGAGCCACTCGAGCTACCCGATCCTCCTGGTGTTCCGGTCCACGCATCCCATGACGTCCTGGCTGATCGCGCTCCTTGCCGTGATGGACTCCGCGGCGTTGTTCTCGGCGGTGGCTCCCGACGAGGTGCCAGTCCAGGGCCGGCTGTGCCTGGCGATGGGTTTCCGCTGCCTTCGCCAGCTCGCCGACACGATCGGCATGCCCTACGAAGACGACCCTCGTCCAGACGCGGGGATCGCCCTCACCCGCCAGGAGTTCGACCAGGGCGTCGAACGCCTCCAGTCGGTGGGCTTCCACATGCAGCGCACGCCGGACGAGGCCTGGCCCCACTTCCAGGGGTGGCGCGTCAACTACGAGTCGATCGCCTATCGGCTGGCGTACAACCTCGATGTGGTCCCGGCGGCGTGGTCCGGGCCGCGCCGCTCCGGCGAACCGCCCCTGGCTCCCCAACTGGTCATCAATCGCACGCCCGAGAAGCCCGAGGGAGCGCCTCCGCTCATGCGCCGCGCCACCGACGCGGCCGGGGGGGAAGGGGCCTCATCGTGACGAACGGCATGGTGATCGATCGCGCTGGAGTGACCCACGGCGACCAGTGGCCGATCCCGGCCCACCGAGGGAGGAGGGTCGATGAGCACGTTCAGGTTCCAGCTGTCCGTTTCGCTTGACGGGTACGTCGCTGGTCCCAACCAGAGCGAGGACGACCCGCTCGGCGTCGGGGGGATGGCCCTGCACGAGTGGGTCTTCGAGCTGCAGGCGTGGCGCAAGCAGCAAGGGCTCGAGGGTGGCGATGTCAACGCCAGCTCACCCGTGGTCGAGGAGGCGCAGTGGTACGTCGGCGCGACCGTGATGGGCCGGAACATGTTCGGGGGCGGACCGGGGCCGTGGGGCGAGGATCCACCCTGGAAGGGATGGTGGGGGGACGACCCACCCTTCCACACGCCGGTGTTCGTGCTCACGCACCACCCGCGGGAGCCCGTGGAGATGGGCGGCGGCACCACCTTCATCTTCGTCACCGACGGGATCGAGTCTGCGCTCCAGCAGGCGAGGCGGGCGGCAGGAGGCCGGGATGTCCTGCTCGGAGGGGGAGCCAGCGTCGTCCAGCAGTACCTGGCCGCGGGGCTGGTCGACGAGTTCGAGCTGCACATCGTCCCCGTCCTGCTCGGCGACGGCGAACGGCTGCTCGAGAACGTCGGCAGCCTCCAACTCGAGCAGGTGCGCTCCATCGAGGCGCCAGGCGTCACCCACATCAAGTACCGGGTTCGTCGGTAGGCCCCAGCCCGGCCGCGTCGGCGTGCGCGGATCCCTCCGCGGCGCCCGCCCGGATCGCACGCCGGGCAGCGTGACCCCGAACCCTGTATCCTTCTGTGCGAGGGCGCGGCACCAGCTTCACAGCTTCGAGCAGTTCCCTCCCGGCACCACGCCGGAGCCCGCCGGACAGCAATCAGGTTCGGGCCGGGCAAGAAAGGAGGGAATTGCTAGTGAGCGTAGGCACCGTGAAGTGGTTCAACGCCGAGAAGGGTTTCGGCTTCATCACCCAGGACGACGGAGGCCCCGACGTGTTCGTGCACTTCAGCGCGATCGCGGGAACGGGCTACCGGAACCTGGAGGAGAACCAGAAGGTCGAGTTCGACGTGACCCAGGGCCAGAAGGGCCCCCAGGCCGCAAACGTCCGCCCGGTCGCGTAACGGCGAATCGGAGACTCAACTGACGTAGGGCCCGCCCCGACAAGAGGGGCGGGCCCTCTGGTTTCTCGCGGCTTGTTGACCTGGCAGCTCACCAGCCCGCCGCCCGACGGAACGCCGGGCCAGTCGACCGAACACATCCCCGGCACGAAGGCCCCCTCGGCCCTGGCGCTATCTCCTCGATAGACTCGGTCGATGCAGATTGGGGAGGGCATGGACTTCTCGCTGGAGCTTGCCGAGGAGGTGCTTCGACGAACCCCCGATGTGCTGCACGCGATGCTCTCGGATCTGTCCGAGGACTGGACCGCCCGTGATGAGGGACCCGGCACGTGGTCCCCGTACCAGGTCGTTGGTCATCTCACCCACATCGAGGAGTGCGACTGGATCGACCGGACGAGGGTCATCCTCGAACACGGCACAGAACGCGTCTTTGCGCCAGTCGATCGAGAGGCGGGGTTCGCTCGGTTCGAGGATTGGAAACTCGGCGATCTGCTCGGTCGCTTCGCCTCCGTGCGGACCTCGAATCTCGAGGTGCTGGGCGCGTTGGTCGGGGTCGAGGACCTGGGGCGTCGTGGTGTCCATCCCACCTTTGGGGAGGTGACGCTCGACCAGCTCCTCGCGACATGGGTCGTCCACGATCTGAACCACCTCGGTCAGATCGTCAAGACGATGGCTAAGCAGTACGGCCTGGCGGTGGGCCCGTGGGTCGAGCTCCTTCCGATCATCGACGCACCCTGATCTGGTCGCGGACTCGGGCAGGATAGGTGGGCGGTGATCGGCGCCTCACACGATGATGACGACCTTGCCGCGCGCGTGGCCTGGTTGCAGATACCGTACGGCGTCGGTGACCTCGGCCGGCGGGTACATCCTGTCGATGACGGGCGTGACCTTGCCGGCATCGATGAGCTCCTTCACGAACCCACAGGGAGCGGGCCGGTTCGGAGAATCAACCCGCCTTGCCCACGGGGTTCAGCCTCTGTGGTCGGGATCTGCGGAGGGCCGAGAACACTGAAGCCGCTGCGCGAGCGGCTCGACCACCCGACTCAGGATCGGGCCCGCCACGGCGAGGATCAGAACGTAGGCCACCGTGACACTGGCGAGCCTCGGCTCAGTCCGGCCGAGGCAGCCAGGCCGGCAATGGCGATGGAGAACTCGCCCCTGGCAACGAGCGCTGCTCCCGCCCGCGCCCGCCCGCGAGGTCCAAGGAGGCTCCACCTGCCGCCCCACCACGCGGTGGCGAACTTGGTGAGAGCGCCCACTGCTGCCAGGGCGAGGGCTGCGCCCAGAGCTGGCGGGATGGAAGACGGATCGACCGACAGGCCCACGAAGGCGAAGAAGATGGCGGCAAACAGATCCCTGAGCGGGGCGAGCAGCTCCCGGGCGCTCTCCGCTGCCGGCCCCGAGAGGAGGATGCCGGCGAGCAGCGCCCCAACCGCTGCCGAGACGTCGATGAGTTCGGCAAGGCCGGCGGTGAGCAGTGCGAGTCCCAGGATCGTGAGCAGCAACACCTCGTCGGAGTGGCTGAACAGCAGACGGCTCAACCCCACGTCCACCCGCAGGGCCAGGGCGAGGAGCGCGCCGACGGCGAGAATCGCCAGCGCCACCGATCCCAAGCCGACGAGGGTGGCACCACCGAGGAGGAGCGCTCCGAGGATCGGGAGGTACACCGCCATGGTGAGGTCTTCCATGACCAGGATGGACAGGACGAACGGGGTCTCGCGATTGCCGGTCCAGCCGAGGTCGGAGAGGACCTTGGCCGCGACGCTGGAGGACGTAACCAGAGTGACCCCGCCCAAGAACATCGCCGGTACCACCCCCCATCCGAGGAGCAGACCGGCGACGAGACCCGGGGCGAAGTTCAGCGCGATGTCGAGTGCCCCTGCTCGGAGCGAGCTCCTCATCGTGGACAGCAGCTCTGCCGCGGAGTACTCGAGCCCCAGTGTAAAGAGCAGCAGGACCAGTCCGACCTCGCTTCCGGTCCGGATGAACTCGCCCGTGGTGACCAGTGGCAGGAGGCCGCCCTCTCCGAAGGCGAGACCGGCGAGGAGATAGAACGGGATGGCCGGAATGCCGATCCGCCCCGCCAACCTGGCCAGGATGGCCAGACCGACGACGACGGCGCCGAGCTCGATAAGCGGGGCCGGGTGCACCTCTGCGCCTACCCTGGGTGCGGAACCTCGACGATGTCTTCGATGTCGGGGGGCCGTCCCGCGCTGGGCGAGGCCCGGTCGAGGGGAAGCCAGTCGATGCCCAGACCCTCCAGCGCCGGGCGGAGCTTCGTCCTGTTCACCTCCGCCATCAGCGCATCCCTCCCCTTCACGGTGCGTGCCTTCTCTTCCTCCGTCTTCGTGGCCGTGTCCTGGGCCTCCAGCACGATCTGAGTGCCGCCCTTCAGGTCGAGCCCAAGCCGAACAGGTCGAGTGAGGACCACAGCGACTGTCGCTCCAATGACCAGGACCACGACGAGAAGACGCCGTCCCAGATGCTCGGACATAGGAACCCTCCAGATCGAGCCGCAAGCCGCGGCAAAGGGCGGATCTGAGTCGCTCTAGAAGAGAGGTGGAACCCTCGGAAGTGCAAGGAACCAGCCCGGAGACTGATCGGGCCTCGAGGCCGTCACCGTGAGCAGCGATCCTCCCCGGTTCGGCCTTGGGGTGGCCAGACCCGATCCTGCCTGCGCCTCGGAGGCTGGAGCCAAGCGATAGCCGTGCGGTACCGGCCGCGCTTCTGGAGCGGACCACCGCGCCTCGACGCTGATTGCGTCAAGGCCTGAAGGCTGCAGCACCCAGCGAGTTGCCGAGTCCACGAGCCGTGTGCCACTGTCCTGGATGGTGCCGCCGGGCCAGGTCAGCGCCGCCACCACGATCAGAAGGCCGAGCGGGGCGAACACTCGCCTCGGGCTCATGGCTTGCCACCCATCGATACCGAGCTTACCGGCTTCCAGCCCACGGCCACTCGGCAAAGGAGGAGTCGCGAGAGACAGGACACCGATTGGTCGAGGTAGTTGGGGAGCGTAGATTTCGCCGGTGATGTTCACCGTTCGAGCTGATGAATACGACCGCTTCATGGGCAGGTATTCAGCGCCGCTCGCCCCCCACCTCGCCGATTTCGCGGCGGTTGCCGTTGGCCGGCGTGTGCTCGATGTCGGCTGCGGGCCAGGCGCACTCACGGCCGAACTGGTCCGACGGCTGGGACCGTCTGGTGTGGCGGCAATCGATCCGTCAGAGTCGTTCGTTACCGCAGCTCGAGAGCGCCACCCCGGGGTCACCGTGGCGCGCGCTGCGGCGGAGCAGTTGCCGTTTGGAGATCGAGTGTTCGAGGCCGCCCTGGCCCAACTCGTCGTTCACTTCATGGCAGACCCCATCGGGGGACTGCGCGAGATGGCGCGCGTCACTCTCGAGCACGGTGTCGTGGCAGCGTGCGTCTGGGATCACGCCGGCGGCAGGGGGCCGCTCAGTCTGTTTTGGGAGGCGGCGCGGACGCTTGATCCCGGCGTCCAGGACGAGTCGCACCTCGCGGGCGCCCGCGAGGGCCACCTTGGACAGCTCTTCCGAGGAGCCGGGCTGCGTGAAATCCAGGAGAGCGCTCTTTCGGTGAGCGTCGAACATCCGAGCTTCGATGATTGGTGGGAGCCGTTCACACACGGGGTGGGCCCTGCGGGCAGCTACGTGGCGGGGCTCGGCGTGGGGCGTGAAGCCCAGCTGCGCGAACGCTGCCGCGAGATGCTGCCGGCCCCACCGTTCGCTGTCACCGCCCTGGCTTGGGCGGTCCGAGGCCTCGTCTAAGAGAATGCCGATCGATGGTCCAGGCGGCTGGCTCAGCCGAGCCAGTCCGGGATCCCTCCAGCATCCTTCGCCACGTCGGCGCGGCCGGTCCCGCCCGGTCGAATCACGTACAGCGAATACCCGGACACGAGCAGATACTCGCCCTCAGGCGACCATGTCACGAACTGGCCGAACTCGGGGGTCACCCGCCGCTCGTTCGATCCGTCCGCGTTCATGAGCCAGATGTCGTGGTGCTCGCCCACGTCGCCCGTGATCCAGCAGGGCAGGTCCTGTGCCGCATGGAGGCAGTCGTCCCGCTCCGACGCGAACGCGATCGTCGAGCCGTCGGGTGACCATGCCGGCCATCCGTCGGAGCCGGGCGTGTCGGTAAGCTGCGCCACCTCCCCGGTCGCCAGGTCGGCGACGTAGATGTCGTAATCGCCGATCTCGTGTCCCATGAACGCGATCCTCGTGCCGTCGGGCGAGAAGGCCGGATACTCGATCCAGACGTCCGCTCGGATCCGACGCAGGGTCGATCCGTCTGGAGAAACCAGATACCCGCGCATGATTCCGCCGTCCCGGTCGGAGTTGAACACGATCGTCGTGCCGTCCGGCGACCAGTCCGGTCCCCAGTCGTTGGCCGGGTTCCGGGTGAGGTTGCGGGCGCGGGAGCCGTCGGCCTGCACGGTGTAGATCTCGTCGTCCTCGTTGATCCCTCTTCGCGAATCTCGGTACACGATCTGGAGGCCGTCCGGAGACCATGCTCCATCGAACTCCGAGCCCGTCCGGTCGGCCACGGGCCGCACGTGGGTCCCATCGGCCCGCATCACGTAGACGTCCTCGAAGTCGTCGAACACGACTCGACCCCGGAGGCCGGCCACATCGATCGGCTCACCCACCGCGACGGGGTGCGTGCCGTCCAGCCCGCGCTCCGGAGAAGAGGTCGGGCTCACGGCCTCCCGCGAGGGTGAGTTCGAGGCTTCATGTCGGACTGGAGTCGCCGCCTGACCGTCGCGACGCCCGGGCCCGGTGCAGCCCGCCACGATGAGCATGAGTGCCATCGAAGCCGCAACGTGGTGTCGGATTCGTCGGAAGCGGGAGCCTCTCATGCCTGCCTCCCGTCGAAGGCGTGGACGATCCCACTACGACCTGGCGGCGTGAGAGGTTCCTGGGGCCCACCAGGTCCGCGTCGCGTCAGTCCCTGACGCGCTCCACCCTTGATAAGGTCGGCTCCCATGAAGGTCCGAGAACTCACACCGATCCTCAACGTTTCCAGCCTGCCCACCAGCTTTGAGTGGTTCGCGAAGTTCGGGTGGGCCAAGCACTGGGAGTGGTGCCCGCCGGACGGCGATGCTCCCGTGTTCGGGGCGGTCGTGTCGGGGACATGTGAGATCTTCCTGTGCCTCGATGGCCAGGGAGGACGGGGAGATCAAGGCGTGTGGATCTCGATGTGGGTCGACGATGTCGACGCTGTCCACGCGACCTGCGAGTCCGAGGGATTGGAGGTCGTCGCAGCTCCCGAGGACAAGCCGTGGGGCGTCCGGGAGATGCATCTCCGCCATCCAGACGGCCACATCTTCCGCATCAGCACGGAGAGTCACCGCGAGTGATCAACGTCCCAATGCTTGGTCGAACCTCCGAGCGTTGCCGTTGATGACCCGGACATCAGCTCTCGCGTCCGACTCTGGGGCTCAGACTCCTTAGGTCGCCCTGCGGGCTTACCCGCCGAGGCCGTGCATGAGCACATGGAAACTGTGGGAAGGGATGAAGGTCCATCTCGACACCGACTTCGGCGGGGATCCGGATGACGCCTGTGCCATGGCCATGCTCCTTGGCTGGCCGGGGATCGAGATCATCGGCTCACAACGACGATCGACCGGGACGGGTGGAGAGC
>WNFV01028236.1_pt1 | contig 10438 bp, 9 predicted proteins | sample 5400101 | NCBI WGS metagenome assembly WNFV01 (sample SAMN13153361, study PRJNA577476) | soil metagenome | isolation source: 115 cm soil or saprolite under grassland replicate 1 | place: USA:California | collected 2016-06-15 | reverse complement strand
TGACGGCCGCCGCTTCCGCATGCTGCTCACGCTCTCCGGCTGCGGCCCGCACGAGGAGGACGAGTGGGAAGGCCGGCTGCTGCGGATCGGCGATGCCGTCGTCCGCGCCGGCGGGCCGGTCGACCGCTGCGCGATGACGAACCGCGATCCGGATAGCGGCGAGTGCGACCTCGACACGTTGCGGCTGATCAAGTCGTATCGCGGCGTCAGCGACCGGAACACGGTCGACTTCGGCGTCTACGCGACGATCGTCGATCCCGGAACAGTCTGCGTGGGCGATACCGTAGAAGCGTTGTGACCGACGCGCTGATCGTCGACGCGGTACGCAGCCCGATCGGGAGGCGGAACGGCGCTCTCTCGGGGACCCGCGGCGACGAGCTGTGCGCTCAGGTGCTGAACGGCATGGTCGCCCGCCAAGAGCTCGACCCGGGCGAAATCGAGGACGTGCAGATGGGCTGCGTGACCCAGATCGGCGAGCAAGGCTGGAACATCGGGCGGATGGTGCCGCTCGTCGCCGGCTGGCCGGAGACGGTCTGCGGGACGAGCGTCGACCGCCAGTGCGGCTCGTCGATGCAGTGCAACTTCAACGCTGCCGCCGCGATCTGGTCGGGCCAGCTGGACCTCGTCGTCTCGGCGGGCGTCGAGATGATGTCGCGCGTTCCGATGGGCTCGAACGGCGGCGACCTGTCCGACAAGAGTCGCACCGGCGCGCGATCGCGGCGATCGACGAGGGAAAATTCGAGCGCGAGATCGTCCCGGTCGAAGTCGCGAATCCGCACGTCGGCGCGCTCGTCGCGGTGGACGAGACGCCGCGCCGTGACACGTCGGCCGAGGCTCTCGCGGCACTCAAGCCGGCCTTCCTTCCGGAGGGGAAGGTGACGGCCGGCAACTCGAGCCAGATCTGCGACGGTGCGGCGGGTGTTCTGATCGCGAGCAAGGACGCGGCGGCGCGTCTTGGCCTCGAGCCTCGCGCGCGTTTCGTCTCCTTCGGCCTCGCCGGAGTCGACCCCTACCGGATGCTGCACGGCAACCCGCAGGCCTGCGACCGTGCGCTCGCGAAGGCCGGCCTGTCCTGGGACGACATCTCCGTGATCGAGGTCAACGAGGCGTTCGCGTCGGTCGTGCTCCAGTTCGCGCGCGACTCGGGGCTCGAGGACCGGATGGACGACGTCAACCCGAACGGCGGCGGGATCTCGCTCGGCCATCCGCTCGGCGCGACCGGCGCCCGGATAACGGCAACGCTGCTCGGCGAGCTCGAGCGCCGCGAGGCGCAATACGGAATCGCGACGATGTGCATCGGCTTCGGCCAGGCGATCGCGGCCGTGATCGAGCGCCTGTGAAGATCGCCTACTTCTCGATGGAGTTCGCAGCCGACGACCGCCTACCCACCTACGCGGGTGGGCTGGGAGTGCTCGCCGGCGACCACCTCAAGTCGTCATCCGACCTGGGCGTCCCACTCGTCGGAATCGGCCTGCTCTACCGGCAGGGCTACTTCCGCCAGGTGATCGACGACGAGGGCAGGCAGCGGGAGGAGTATCCCGACGCCGACCTCGACGGCGTCGGGCTCGTCCGCGAGAACGTCGAGGTCGAGGTCGAGCTCGACGGGGAGACCGTGCCGGTTGACGTCTGGCGCCTGGACATCGGCAGCGTCCCGCTCTACCTGCTCGAGTCGGACGCGATCGTTCCCAGGCTGTACACGATCGACCGCGAGGAGCGGATCCGGCAGGAGGTCGTGATCGGCGTAGGCGGAGTCCGCGCGCTCGCCGCGCTCGGACACGAGCCGACAGCCTTTCACCTGAACGAGGGGCACGCGGCCTTCGCCGCGCTCGAGCGTCTGCGCGTGCTCGTCGAGGAGGAGGGACAGTCCCTCGACGAGGCGTTCGAGCAAGTGCGCACGACGACCGTGTTCACAACGCACACGCCGGTGCCCGAGGGCAACGAGGTCTTCGAGCCGGACCTGGCGCGTCGTTACCTGGGGACGCTTGTCGAGCGCTGCGGGCTCTCCTGGGACTTCCTCGAGAGCGATGGGCAAATCGGCCTGACGCCGCTCGCGCTGCGGACCGCTGCCTATGCGAACGGCGTCTCCGAGCTGCACGGCGAGGTCTCCCGGCAGATGTGGCCCGGGTTCGAGATCGGTTCGATCACGAACGGAGCGCACGCGCCCACCTGGATCGCTCCTGAGCTTGCTGACGCGGACGACGTCTGGGCCGCCCACATGACCCGTAAGCGGAAGCTCGTCGACTTCGTCCGAGCCCGCACGGGGCGGGAGCTCGACCCCGAGCTGGCGACCCTCGGCTTCACACGCCGCTTCGCCACCTACAAGCGCGCCACGCTGCTCTTCTCCGATCCCGACCGGCTGGCGGCGCTCCCCGTCAACGTCGTCGTGAGCGGCAAGGCGCATCCCGCCGACGAGGCCGGCAAAGAGCTGATTGCCCAGATGACGGCGATCGCGCGCGAGCCGCGGTTCGAGAACCGGGTGGTATTCCTGCCGAACTACAACATGGAGATTGCGGCCCACGTCACCTCGGGCTCGGACGTCTGGGTCAACACGCCGCGGCGGCCGATGGAGGCCTCCGGGACGAGCGGGATGAAGGCGGCGATGAACGGCGTGCTCAACCTGTCAGTGCTGGACGGCTGGTGGCCCGAGGCGTACTCGCCCGAGATCGGCTGGGCGATCCCCGGCGGCTCGGACGAGGAGGACGCGGCCGAGCTCTACCGGCTGCTCGAGGAGGAAGTCGTCCCGGCGTACGCCGACCGCCCGCGATGGACGCGGATGATGCAGGCGTCGATCGAGCGCGTCAGGCCGGCCTTCAACAGTGACCGGATGGTGACGGAGTACTTGGAGCGGTACTACGTTCCGGCCAGCAACAGTGGCCGGCGCCCCCGCACGGCCTGAGCGAGCGCGCCCAGCACCGCCAGAGTGAGGAGGCCGGCGAACACGAGACCGATGATGATCTGTCGCTGCTTCATATCCACTAGACGGAGATCCGCCCGGTTTGTTTCACACTAGGATCGACGTCATGGAGATTCGCCGGGTCGCCGTCGTCGGTTTGGGCACGATGGGAGCCGGGATCGCTCAGGTCTGCGTCCAGGCCGGGTTCGAGACCGTCGGGCGCGAGGTAAACGACGAGCTCGCGGAGCGCGGACGCTCGACGATCGACCACTATCTGAGCCGGGGGGTCGAGAAGGGGCGAATGTCCCAGGAGGAGAAGGACGCCGCCCTCGGCCGGCTCACGCTGACGACGGATCTGACCGACCTCGCGGGCTGCGACCTCGTGATCGAGGCCGTGATCGAGGACCTGGAAGCGAAACGCGCCGTCTTTTCCGAGCTGAACGGCATCCTCGCGCCGGAGGCGATTCTCGCCACCAACACGTCCGCGCTGTCGGTGACCGAGATCGCCGAGGCGAGCGGGCGGCCCGAGCACGTGGTCGGGATGCACTTCTTCAACCCGGCGCCGGTGCTGAAGCTGGTCGAGGTCGTCCGCACGGCGCATACGACGGATGACGTCTTCAAGGCGGCCTACGAGCTGGCCGGGCGGCTTGGGAAGGAACCGATCGCATGCAACGACACGCCCGGATTCGTCGTCAACCGGATCCTGATCCCAGTCCTGAACGACTGCGTGCGCGTGATCGACGAGGCGCGGGTCTCGCCGGAGGACGTCGACCGGGCGATGACCTACGGCGCGAACTGGCCGATCGGGCCCTGCGCGCTGATCGACCTGATCGGGATCGACGTCCACGTCCATGCGTCCGAGGCGCTGGCGGGGGCGCTGGGCGAGGAACGGATGGCGCCGCCGCCGCGGCTCAGGCGGATGCTCGAGGCGGGAACGCTCGGCCGCAAGACCGGGGAGGGCTTCTTTACGTACTGACGAGGAGCGCCAGGGTCGGGTGACGGCGTCTCGTGTCGGCCCAGATCTCGTCCGCCTCTTGGACCGAGAGCAGGTGCAACTCGACCGCATTCCGGGTCGCCGCCGACGCGAGCCGCACCCCGCTCACGACATCCGGGTGGGCGCCGGGCCGCTCGGCCGCCAGCGCCAGGCATTCCAGGCGTGCCGACAGGAGCTTTGCCGTCCGATCCGATCTCGTCGCGGGGGTCACGGTCCGGCAGTTCGGTCCGGGCCGCGAATGTCCTGCTACGGAAGGCTCAATCGGCTCCAGAGGTTCTCGAGCAGCTGGGAGACCACGGGCTGGTCGACCGAGGCCGCGAAGTTGAGCGCACCGGCCGCGAACACCTTCGCGCCCGCGGGCGTCTCGTAGTACGTCATCTCCGCCGAGAGCCCTGCCTTCGGGAACACGTTCGGGATGCGGGCGAGTAGCTCCGTCCCCGGCGGTGAGTCGGGAGTGCGCGCGTCGATCTCGATCCCGTACCGGCCGAAGGCGTCCCCGTCGCGCAGGCCCGTCCCGGCGAATGCCCACGGCGCGGTCGCGGCGCCCGTCACGACGAAGCCTGCCTGGGTCGCGCCGTGGTTCGAGCCCGCGTATTGGACGCCGACCAGCCCCGCCTCGGGCCGCCCCCGCGCCCGCCACTGCTTCCCCTTCACGAGCCGGTGGCCGTCGCGGCGGACGCTCCAGAAGAAGTTGTTCGCCGCCAAGAACATCAGGTTTCCACCCAGGTCGCGATAGCGCTGGACGACGTCGTAGGCGTGAGCCGTCACGTATTCGGCGTGTCCCGGAAAGACGACGAGGTTGTACGCCCGCGCCAGCTCGTCCCCGGTGTGAAACCGCTCGAGGTCGTCGTCGGACAGGTACTCGACCTGCTTCCCAGTCTTGTTCAGCCACGAGATGAAGGTCAGGTCCCAGTCACGGAACCGGAAGGGAACCCCGAAGTCGAGGTACGGGCGATTCAGGTCGACGCTTCGGATCGCGCTGCTGACGTACCAGGAATCGCCCCAGCCGTCACCGTTCGCGTCCCGAAAGTTGTATGCCTGCCACGTGTTGGTGGAAAGGACTACCGCGACACGGGACTGGGATCCGAAACGGCTCGGGCGGACGATGAACGGCGCGTAGGACGTGCGTCCGTCCCGGGCTGCCGCGCGCAAGAAGTAGAGCCCGCTCGGCCAGTCCCCGGCCCGCACGAAGCGGACGAGCCTCGGCGCGCTCCGGCGGCGGCTCCAGCTCAGCGGCAGCTGCGAGGTCATCGCGATCCCACTCGTCTTCGGGTCGAGCTCGCCCGGCCGCTGGAAGCGGAAGTAGAAGACCTGCAGGCGCAGTGCCTTGGCGTCGGTCGCAAGCGACAGCTCGGCCTGCTGTCCAGGCGCGTAGCTGCGCCTCGTGAAGCCGGCGTCGATCCCCTGGATTCGCACGACCGGCAGCTCACACGGTGCGGCCCCACTTGGAGCGTTGCGCTCGCCGACCAGACCGTCTGCTCCGCCGGGCGGCCGATCCGGATCGTGTCGGTTCGGACGGCCTCCATCGTCACCTTCGCCGGGCGGTCGAGGGTGAACGACACGATCGCGCGGTCGCGAAAGCCGTCTCCGTTCGGGCTCACGGTCGTCAGCAGCCGCCTGTCGCCCGCGAACGGCGTGTCGCCGTTCGAGACCCAGAGGGCGACGAGCCGCGGGCCTGATTCCGACCGCGCGGCCGCCCCGGAGACAGCGACGACCCCGAGCAGGACGAGGAGGGCCGACCGTCTCATGCCTGCGTGCTCTGCCGCCGGCCCTCGAACAGCCGCCGCAGCGCGCGCTCGTCCTCGACCTCGGCCAGCATCACAAGCTCATCGCCCGGTTCGAGCACAGTCGAGCCGCGCGGCGGCTTGGCCGCCCCGTCTCTGATCAGCATGCTGATCCATGCCCTTTCCCCCAGCTGAAGCTCCCGGATCGGCCGGCCGGCAGCCCTCGACCCGGAAGCGACTACGTAACGGCGGACGTCTCGTGGCTCGCTGCGGACGCGGACGGATACCCTCCAGGGCTCGGGCTCGATCCGCCGCATCCGGACCCCGAGTGGGCGCGCCAGGAACGGCATGCTCGAGCCCTGGACGACGACCGAGAACAGCACGACCACGAACACGATCCCGTACACCCGCGAGGCGCCGTCGACGCCTTGCAGGAGGACCAGCGTCCCGAGCAGGATCGGCACGGCTCCTTTGAGGCCGCCCCAGCAGATGAACAGCTTTTCACCGATCCGCAGCCGCACCGGCAGGAGCAGCGTGCCGACGACGAGCGGCCGGGCGACGAACGTGAGGATCACCGCGATCAGGAGGCCGTGGAGCCAGACGGAGTGGTGGCCGACGTTGGCGAGGCTGATCGTCAGTCCGAGAACGGTGAAGACGACGATCTCGCCAAGGCTCGCGAGCGACTTGTGGAAGCTCTCGATCTCGCCCTTGTACGGCGCGCGCACGTTGCCGATCAGCAGCCCGGCGACGAAGACGGCCAGGAATCCCGAGCCGTGCGCGACGGTCGCGACTGCGTAGATGACGAGCGCGGCCGCCAGCGTCCGCAGCGGATACAGGCCCTCGCTCGGCAGCGTGAACCGGCGCATCGCGGGGATCAGGAGCCCGGCGCCGGCAGCGCCGATCGCGAGGCCGACGACCATCGAGAGCGCGAAGTCTCCGACCCCGGCCCAGGCGGAGGCGTGGCTGCTGGTCGCGTAGTCGAGCACCGCGATCATGAGTGCGATCCCGACGGGATCGTTGGCGCCTGACTCTCCCTCGAGGATCGTCGCGGAACGCCCGCGCACCTCGCGGTTGCCGAGCACCGAGAACATGACCGCCGGGTCGGTCGGGGCGAGCGCGGCTCCGATGATCCCGGCCGTCGTCCAGCTGAAGTCGAACAGGTAGCGGGCCGCGACCGCCATCAGTGCCGCTGTCGCGAACGTGCCGACGACGCCGAGCGACGCGATCGGAAGCCCGGCCCGACGAAATCGGCGCCAGCCGACGTCCATTCCGCCGTCGAACAGGATCACGATCAGCGCGACGACGCCGATCCGCTCCGCGCTCCGGATCGAGAGGTGGTCGGAGACTCCGGGAAAGAGGTCGGAGATGACCGCGGCCGCGATCAGGAAGAGCGCGGGGTTCGGGATCGGGAAGCGGTCGCTCAGCTTGATGACGAGTAGCGCAAGCGCGAATGCCAGCGCCACGACGAGTACGACGGTCCCGAAGGACAGAATCTCGTCCACGATCTGACTGTATTAGAGGACTCGGCGCGACCCGGCTAGTGGCCGTGGCCGTTGCCGTGCGCCGGAGCCGACGACGAGGGCGGCTCCGGATGAGCAGGTGCCGCCGGCTGGTTCGCGGCCGGCGGTGGAGGCGTGTCGGGCTTGGTCGGATGCTCGGGATGCTCGGGATGCTCGGGATGCTCGGGATGCTCCGGGTTCCGTGCAGCCGCGGGCGTGGGCTGGCCCTGTGTGGTGGGCGACGGATTCTTGGTCGGCGCGGGAGGCGGCGGCGGCGTCGCGGTGCCCCCTACGGGAGGCGCAGGCGGTTGCGTGGTCGGCGTGACCGGCGGCGCGGGATGGATGGCCGCGGGACGCGGAGCGCCCGGCGAGGAGGGCCCGGCTCGGCCCGGCCGGCCCGGGCTCACCCGAGCCGCAACCGACGTCCTACTCGACGCGGCCGCGGCGTTCGGCGAGACGGCGACGATCGCGGCGCTCCGCCGGGGCTTGGGCGCAAGCACTGGACCCGCGGTCCGAAGCGGCTGGGCGAGCGTGACGTTGGCAGGGTGGGCACGGAGCCCCCACAGGGACGAGAAGGTGGGACCTTGTCCGGAGGCAGCCAGCCACAGGAACGCGGAAACGAGCGTCCCGGCGCCGATCAGGCCGGCGTTCAAGCCAACGGTGGTTCTCCCCATGCCTCAATGATCGTACGCGCTACTCAGGAAGGGAAGGGAGCTCGAACAGAAACAACGACCCGGCGCCCGGCGTCGAGTCGAGCCAGAGGCGGCCGCCCATCCGATTCACGAGCTCACGGCAGATGTACAGACCGAGGCCGGTTCCGCCCACGCCGCTCGCCATCTGGACATCGCTTCGGTAGAACTTCTCGAAGATCCGTTCGCGCTCGTCCTCGGCGATTCCCGGCCCGTCGTCGGAGACGCTGAAGACGACGGAGCGCTCGCCGCGCTCGACCGCAACGCGCACGGGGCCCCGGCGCGCGTACTTGACCGCGTTGTCGATGAGGTTCTCGAGCACCTGCCGGGTGCGCGTCGGGTCGGCGACGCAATGGGCTACCTCCGCCTCCTCGAGCTGGACCCGAGTGGTCGAATGCCGCTCGCGCGCCTCTTCGACCACCGCTCGAGCAAGCGCCGCTGCGTCGAAGCGCTCGTGCACGAGGAGCAGCCGATCCGATTCGAGGCCGCTCGCGACCAGGACGTCCTCGACGATGCGGACGAGTTGCTCTGCCTGATCGCTGACCGTGTCGAAGAGGTGGGCGCGGACGGAGGCCGGCATGCTGTCTCCTCGCTCGCGGAGGGTGATCGCGGCGCCGTACAACCCGGTCAGCGGCGTCCGGAGCTCGTGTGAGACCGTGGCGAGGAAGTTGTTCTTGAGCTGCTCGAAGCGCTGCTCCTCGGTGACGTCGGCGAACGTGTAGACGATGCCTTCCGGGACCTCCACACCAGCGAGCGAGAGCCAGATCTCGTCCCCCCCGAGCTGCACCGGCAGCGTCTGAGGGCGGACGCTTCCCTCCTCGCCGACCGGGATCCTCTCCCAGAGTGGGGTGAGCCCCGGCAGCGCCGCAAGCGGACGTCCCCACACGCGCTCTCGGGGAAGGCCCGTGATCCGCTCGGCAGCACGGTTCCAGAAGCGGACGATTCCCGCGCCGTCAGTCAGGAACACGCCGTCGCGTACGTTGGAGAGGACCTGCAGCGCCTCTGACCGCTCGCGATGGGCGATCCGGCCCCGGACGATCAGTGGTGCCGTCGCCCACGCGATCAGCCCGACCGTCGCCAGCGTTGCGAGCGCGGCTCCGAGCGCGACCAGCCACGCCGTCCGCACGTCGTCGTCGACGACGCTCCGGGGTCTCGCGACGACAGCCTCGATGCGACTCGAGATCGGGGCCGCCGCCGCGCGGTAGAGGCGTCCGTCGAGGCGAACGTCGGCCGGTTGGGAAGGAGCCGTACCGCGGTTCGCGAGCAGAAGCCGGTCTGAGCCGCCTAGCTGGACCTCCGAGCGCAGCTCGGACAGCAACGGCTCCCGCTCGATCCCGACCACCACGGTGCCGATCGGCTTCCCGCCCAGGCTGACGACTGCCGTCCGCCGAGCGACGGGAGCTGCTTGCCTCGCCGGGACTTGGACGCCCCGCACGACAAAGGACGTGCTCGGGTGCCCGCGCGCGAGGCGGGCGAGCGCGCCCGAGTCACGCCGTTCGAGCGCACGCTGGACGGGCACCAGGCGGGCGATCGAGACAGCCTGCGCCTCGGCTCGGTCGAGGATCCGCGCGGAGACCCGACCCGCGTCCTGGACCTCGGCGGCGACGCTCGCGCTCGCGTCATGGCTTGCGCTCCGGGCCGCGTTTCGCCCCACCGCCCAGCCGGCGACGGCGGTCGGAATGAGCGCGACCAGCACTGCAAAGGCCGCCGGCCGCAATCGCGACGACCGCGCCTCGCGTTCGGCACGATTTTCGGAGGAGATCGTGACCGAGGCCGGCATGTCTCGATAGTTGCACGGGAGCTGCCGTTCGTGGGAGTCCAACGCGATTTCTGCTGACCCGCCCTTACACTTTCTTTACGCCGCCATGACTCGGCGCACAAGTGCGCGGGGAATACTTCTAGTGCCATGCGCCGGCTCGTTCTTCTTGCGGCTCTTTCCATCCTGCTCGCGCTTCCCGCAGCGCTGTCCGCGCGTCCGAATCCGAGGGGCGACGGGACGCTTTCGCTCAAAAACGGGCGCGGCGAGTTCATCTTGCAGGTGAAGGGCGCGATCATCGGTCGGATGGGGTCGGGGAAGATCACGGTCACCGACATCGACCCGTACGACGAGCAGGTGCCGGACATCCGCGGCAGGATCCATCCGCGGCCGAGGACGATCAACGACGCGACCACCGTCTATCAGGGCCAGCAGATCCGGTTCCGAGTGATGGAGGGCGCCTACAAGCTCAAGATCAACGGCGCGGGCGTCAACCTCAGCGCGGTCGGGCGCGGTTGGGTGATCCTCGACGGAGACGACCGGTTCGAGAACGTCGGCTTCTACTCCTTGAACGGAGATCCGTACGAGCCGGTCCCCTACGAGCGGACGCAGAAGCTGAAGCTCGCGCTTCCGGTCGTTCCTCCCGGCCCGCGCGTCCGGGCACGTGTCATCCTGGGCCCGTGAAGGACAGCAAGGGACAGTCGATCCTGCTCGTCGAGGACGAGGCGTCGATCGCCTCGTTCGTCTCCATGTACCTGAAGAACGCGGGCTACACGGTTCGCACGGCGGCGACCGGCGGCGACGCGCTGACCCAGATCGCCGGCGAGACCCCCGACCTCGTCGTGCTCGACCTGATGCTCCCGGACATCGACGGCGTGGAGAT
>WNFV01015300.1_pt1 | contig 10439 bp, 11 predicted proteins | sample 5400101 | NCBI WGS metagenome assembly WNFV01 (sample SAMN13153361, study PRJNA577476) | soil metagenome | isolation source: 115 cm soil or saprolite under grassland replicate 1 | place: USA:California | collected 2016-06-15 | reverse complement strand
ACTGGCTGGGATTACAATCTGGCGGATCGTCGATGGCAAAATCAAAGAGGAGTGGTCCGCATTTGATCAACTTTCAATGATGAAACAGCTGGGACTGCTCCCGGCCAATTAGTAAGCAGCACAAAGCCGGTGAAACGATGCACTTATCAAACGGTGAGGAAAAACTATGAACGATGACATAAAACCAAAGCCCCGTGGTAAACGATGGAAGCGCATACTAAAGTGGACGTCAGGTGCGATTCTGGTCGCGTTGATAGCATGGACGTTTATCACTTACTGGACGTCCACCAATGATTGCGAGCGCTACGCTGCAGCTCCTACAAATCCTATGAAAGCTGTCGTGTATTGCGACTACGGCGTGCCCAATCTTAAGTTTCAGGAGATCGAAAAGCCTACTCCTGCCGACGATCAACTTTTGGTAAAAGTTCGCGCAGCCTCGGTTAATCCGCTCGACTGGCACTTCATTGAAGGCACACCGTACATCATGCGCGCAATGGGCGTCGGCATGCGCAAACCAAAGGAGACCCGGCTCGGCGTTGATTTTGCCGGCACGGTAGAAGCCGTCGGCAAAAACGTAACAAAATTCAAACCAGGTGACGAGGTATTCGGCGGTCGCACGGGAGCTTTTGCTGAGTATGTATGCGTCCGTGAGGCCCGAGCAGTAGCGTCGAAGCCAGCCAGCGTAACATTTGAGCAAGCGGCTTCAGTGCCTATCGCGGGAGTCACCGCGTTACAGGGCCTTCGCGACAAAGGAAAGGTTCAGCCGGGACAAAAAGTCTTGATCAACGGGGCGTCCGGAGGCGTGGGAACTTTTGCAGTGCAGATCGCGAAATCGTACGGAGCCGAAGTGACCGGCGTATGCAGCACCAGAAACCTGGACATGGTCCGATCCTTGGGCGCAGATCACGTGATTGATTACACTAAAGAGGATTTCTCCAAAGGTGACCAACGTTACGACGTGATTCTGGACAATGTTGCGAACCATTCGTTATCGGAATGCAGAGGTGTCTTAAATCCTAATGGGAAATACGTCTTGATTGGTGGAGGAGGAGTAAACGAGAGCCGATGGCTCGGGCCTGGCCTCACTCACGCGTTCAAAGCGATGTTTCTATCCAAATTCGTCAGTCAGCAGATGGGCATGATGCTGGCGGAACTGAACCAAAATGATCTGACCTTCCTGGCGGATCTCATGCAGTCAGGCAAGGTCACTCCCGTCATCGACAAGCGTTACAAGTTAAGCGAGCTCCCCCAGGCTATCGAATATCTCGAACAAGGTCACGCTCGAGGAAAAGTAGTAATAACTGCCGACTAACATCTCATTCAATTCGGAGGACAGCCTGAGGGCAGGCCGTCTCCATCCTCGTCGTTGGAGCCGGGCCGCCCTCGGCCCGCAAACAGCTATCTACAAGATGCTTCTAAGGCCTTGAGCTAGACATTACTCGCCGTCCGGGTTTGGCTCACCCTCACTTGAGGGTTTCGATTGGTCCTGTGCTAACGCGTGAATGATTTGCCGGCCAATCCCGGTAGCGTGCTGCTTGCCGCGATTTACGAGAATAACAACGCCCAGCTTCCGCTGCGGAGCGAATCCAATGTAGGTTGAGGTGTTTGCCAGCCCACCATTCTTGTCGATGATGGTGAAGTTGCCAGCGCTGACGTTCTGCCATGCAAGGCCTGACTTAAAGCGCGGGCCCACTGTGAACACGGGCTGCTGAGCAAGGGCCATGGCATTCTCGATCGGCTGATGATTAGGAAGCTCGCCGAGATTGGCAACCAGGAAGGTGGCCATGTCGCGGGCCGATGAATAGATTTGACCGGAGCCTGGCCACTGGAAGGTTCCTCCTTCCATGCCGGGCCGCCCGATCGGGTTGCCTGTCGGGCTATAACCCTGCACTGCGCGACCAAGCAAGTCTCGCGGCAAAGGCAGCGCGGTCGAACTCATCCCGAGCGGGCCAGTAAGCCGCTGGTGCATCAAGGCCGCAAACGGCGTGTTGAAGCGTCGTTGGAGGGCAATCCGCAACAGAACCATGGCAGTGTCCGAATACAGATACTGCTTCCCAGGTTCATGCTTCGGATCCGCCTTCCAGGAATTAAGAAACCGGACAAAATCTGGCCACGTGTATTTACCTCGATGCCAGTGCTCGTATTGCCCGGGCACGTCTGGCAGTCCGGAGGTATGACTGGCAAGCTGTCCCAGGGTTATCCGGCGGATATCGCCGCCGCGCTGTAACTCGGTGACATATTTGGCAACCGGATCGTCGAGGCTGAGTTGGCCCTGTTTAACAGCCTGCGCAAGCAACGTGGTCGCAAATACTTTGCCTACGGAGCCGAGATTGAAGATCGAGTCGGCCGTAACCGATCGATTCTGAGCGTTGTCAGCCATGCCGTAATTGAAGAACTGGGTATTGCCATTCATCGGAACAGCGACCGCAACGCCTCCTCTCCCACCCTTTGGCAATATCGGTTGGATTTTTTGCGCCACGATCTGCTCAACGTTGACCTGAGCGCGCGCCGGAGCAGCGGTTAGCAGCCCCCAAATCACGCTAGTAATAAGGAAGACTGTTCGAGTCACGGGCGGGACTCTTCACTGCTCAAGCAGTTTCTGCAAACGTTGAGTTTCTGCAAACGTTGAAAGACTACGCAATCCTCTCAAGCTTTTCCGGCTTGCTCCCTTCGGCTGGACCCGGATAATAAAGAACAGATGCTTTCTTTTTATCGGGACCCGCCTCCAAGGAAAGGCCGAAATAGGCGAAATAAACTTTCGTCGAATTGTAGTTAAGCGTAGCTCGCGCACCATGTAATGAACGTATTAATGATACTCGCTCGGGTCGCCGCCATTCTCTTCGCGGTCGGCTTATGTGCATCCGCGATTCTCGGTATCGTCGATCCGTCTTTAGGTGCAGACGATCCATCTTGGGTGCCCAGTCGTCCAGTGTCGGTCGCCTAGTCAGCCGTCACTCTTGCATACGCAGCTGTGCTGATTACTCCGCCACGCTACTTTATGCGGCCCACTCTTTTTTATCCGGCTCTGGTACTTCGTTTGCTGGCCTTCGCCATATTCGCCGTTCTGTCCGTCGCGATCATTCGGGCACAGGCGTCCAGCTTTCCGGCATTACTGTTTCTTCTCTTTATCCCAGGCGCGTTACTTTGCGTTCCCAGCGCGCTCTCTGTCTGGGAGTTGCTCTATGCACGCCACAACACCCGCCACGCCTAACCAATCGCCGGAGCCAACCGCTGGCCATGAAAATAATAATAGAACGAACTTGGGGGTCAGTCATAGGGTTAGCCTCCACTACGATAGGGATATTAAAATTTGCCTCAATTGCACATATCCCGACGCTGGATGCCTTGATTCACATAGTTACTGGGTTGATCTTTATTGCCGGCGCTTGGGTTAACAAAGGCCAATATGTTGGCCAAACGAATCGTTACCTAGGAATGTTCTATATCGTCTTCGGAGCGGTTGGTATGAACTGGGCTCACATCATTGTGGGTGTTGTCTCGATACTAATTGGCTTATTGACCTAACCAATCGATGCAGAAGACCAATTTCCTTATTTGTTGCCTGCTTTGCGGAGTCGCTTTTGTGTTGTCGCCCACTGTAGCTCAGTCGGCCGAGTCCGCTGCCACCCCTGAGATGGGCCGGCTTGCTAAGGTTCTCTCCGGGGATTGGAACACCGTGGAGATCGTGCAGCACGGTAAAACTGTGCCCGATGGTGCAGGCCGCCGTGGAACAGCGCACGTCAGGCTCGCTGGCGGCGGCACCACCCTCGTGTCTGAGGGCCATTCTGTTGGGACTGTCGGCGGCGAACTTCAGTGGTTCATCACGATCTGGTGGGATGCAAATGCGAAGTCCTATCGCTTTCTCACCTGCTTCAGGACGCCAACTGACGCGGGGTGCGAGTTGCGAGGCACCGCGCGTTGGGACGGCGACACGTTCGTTAACGATTACGAGGAAGTGATCAACGGCAAGCGAACAAAGATGCAAGATATCTGGACCGACATTACACCCAACTCCCACACACTGACTGAATCACACGACATCGGCAACGGCGTGATGAAACCGTATGTCGTATCCCATAACACGCGACAGTAAATCAGTTGAGAGTCTTTAGATTGCGGTTGAGAGTTGCCGAGCCGCCAAGATTTGCATGCTGCAGCGGCTAAGCCCCTTTTAGGTAGATAGAAAATGAACAAACTGGCATTTGCTCTCGTCGCGATAAACTTCGTGTCGTTCGCGTTGAAGGCCGCGCAACCCGAGGTCAACCCCTCGCACATTGATGTCTATGTCACGCCCTACTACGATTCGAAGGGTCCAGCGATCAAAGTTGGGCGGTTTAGTTCGGGTCTGGCGTCGGCGAGGGAGGATGACTTTTTAACTACCATCGCTGAGATGAAGAAGGATTGGGATCGGCTTACTTTCCCAGAGGTCTATGTCGGTGCGATCAGGCTATACGACTTGGGCTATCGAAAAGAAGCAGTTTACTGGTTTTATTCTGCTCAGTATCGCGGTCGGCAGTTTGGCGTTCTCCTGGATCAGACCAAGATGGGAAGCATCGGTAGCCCTGGGTTTGAGTTGTTGCACGCTCAGAATGCTTTTTATCAGCTCGTGGGGACTTACATCAATGGTTACGCTTTCGGCGATACCGACGGACTCGTAAAGATCGTGGAAAAAGTCCAGAAAGAAGGTCGCCGCATACCTGATTTACAGGCTGCCTATCCTGGCGTTACTTTCAGAAGTAAGAGCGAATGGACCGCGGCTAACGCTGATCTGGCTGATGGGATGAACCAGCTGATATCGATGCTGAAAGAGAAGAAGGACGAGATAAAACGTCAACGCATCGAGCGAGGCATAGAGGAGAAGTTCTCGAAACTGACAAGTAAGGAGCTACCCAGTCGCTAGAGCCAACGCCACCATCATGGCAAAGCTGCAGGCTGTCATAAATCTCAGATGACCATGATCGCATCAATTCTCATCGCGCTGATCGTTCTCGGTCTGCCAACCCTTTATTTCGCATGGCGCAGCCGAGAGTTTCGTAAATTCTTGGCTGGCGCGTTCTTCGTCAGCGCCGGAATTCAGTTCTATTTCTATCTCGGCAATATTTCGGTGCCGCTTTTAAGCACTCACATTGTTTTCACGCCCACAGTCAGCGGGTTGCGCTCCATCGTCCATTTCATCTTGTTCGGGCTCTGTTTCTACTTTGGCTTTATCAAGAAGCCGAAGGGGTCAAGCCTGTAACCGAACGGCTATTCGTTAGGACTCCGCACAGATATCATGCGACTCACTCTTGTACTTTCTGCCATGGCACTTTTGCCGTCCTTGGCAGCTGCCAAGCGTGCCGCACCGCCAAAGGTTGAGCCAGTCATCCACGAGGGTATCCGCTATGTGGCACCTAATGACGATGGTCGCCGCGCGTACGTAGAAGCGAGGGATGTCGAGACCGATAAAAAGCTCTGGGATTTGACGATCTTCGCACACCGTATTGATCCAAAGCTGGAGGAAGACGTTCAGTGGGTTTTCATTAAGGCGCTGAGCGTCGAACGCGGCGTGCTCCTGGTTACCTCCGAACACGGCAGGAGATACCAGGTTGATCTAAAGACGAAAGCGATAACGCAATCGAATCCTGTATCGTCACAAGCGCCGACCGCAACCGCGCCGCCTGGCGATATTCCTGAGTCGGTCAAGAGAGCTATCGCCAATGGCACGTTTGCAAAGAACTACGATGTCTCCTTTCGTACGAACCCATTCTATCTGCGCGGAGATTTCAGTGGCGACAGAAAGACTGACGTTGCTGTCTTAGTAAAGCAACGCTCGACTGGAAAGCTCGGGATTGCGATCATGAATGGTGCGACCGACAACGTAACAATTCTCGGCGCGGGGACTGCCATTGGCAATGGCGGTGACAACTTCGATTGGATGGATTCCTGGGAGATCTACTCCAAGGACCGCGTGGCCAGTGGAACAAGTATCCGGAAGCTTCACGGTGACGCGCTCCTTGTGAGCAAGAGCGAGGCAGCCAGCGCGCTGATCTACTGGAACGGCAAGCGCTACGTTTGGCTTCAGCAGGGTGATTAGCAGTGATCTATGTAGGTAGGAACCGATTGACTGGGCCGTCCGTATCAGTCGGCGTGCCCGGCGGTCGCGCCCTACCAAAACGTAATTACTCGCCGAGCACCTTCCGTAACCGGGATGACCACGCCTGACGCACGCGTTATTGCAAATTCAGGTTTTCCCAATGGATCTGGATCGCGTTCCAAGCCGTCCCACAAAAATCGAGTTCCTGGTATTGATAGTTGAAAGCCACATTACCCAACGCATCGAGACCAACGAGGCCGGTATAGACAAAGGGGCCGGCAAGCGTGTAATCGATGACGTAGTTATCCGGCGCATCTTCATAAACGCTACTGCAGAACGGGCTATAAACACTCGGGTCAGCGTAATAATGCCAGGTCTCAGTCGCCTCAAAAGCACCGAGATCGATCTGATACTTGCGAGGGGCGCTGTAGGTGCGTGTTTCTCCTGGCGGTTGCTGGAAATTGCTGCCGGTTCCATTATCGAAGAGGAGTAACTGATCGCCCGAGATGGACAAAGCATGCTCGCCGATCGGCGGCAATGTGCCCGGGGCGAGGGTGAGGGAGAATGCACGCAGCGACTGGAACTCATACCAGTGCTTTGTAGGATCGCCCAGAATCCACTTGATGTTTCCAGAATCGTAATCAAGCGCGATAACAAAGTTTTCCCGGCTGGAAACGATGAATGAGTCATCAGAGCTGCGGTAGGTGGTAGTGTTGTTGTGAAACCAATCGGTGGGCGCGGGATAGACGAATAGGCTTGGATCGTCTCCGCCGGCAATCATCGCGGCGCTGATGATGTCCGCCAGGTTCCAGGTCCGGAGCACATTGCCGGCGGCGTCGACCTCGAGATTGACGCTCTCAGTTTGATCGACGGTATCGACGTCGAGAATCATTCCTTCCCGGCCCGGGTCAATATTGTGATGGAAGCCGGTGACACCAATCCCGCTGTAGTCGGCCACCGGCGACGTCACGCCATCGAACTCAGTGCGAAGCAGCGAGGTACCGGAGGTAACGTAAAATGCATTGTCGAAGAGAGCGCAGTTTGGGGCCCCTACTCCTGCCGTGCCGACCCAGCGGATTTCGGCGTCAGTGTCGATAATGATCGGGGTGATAGGATCGGCATAGCCCTTCAGGAGGATAAAGTCGTAGCTCAGGGTGGTGCCTGGTAACCGCGACTGAATGACGGTTGGATTGGAGTACGTGCCTCCGTCATAGGGAGGGGTCGTGATAGTGACGGCGAATCTTGTGTTCCGGCGAAACCGGGCGTTGAAACCAAGGTTGATTATGACGCGGTTTGGGCGGCCGGCGTAGAGACCGAAGACCGGGATGGTGAGATTGCCATTTTGGGGATCGAAATAACCCCTCGCTTCCAAATAGGCTCGCGCATAGCGGACCTTGATCGGCCGCGTGGCTGACCCCGGTTTTGGCTGAATCCAGAACTGGGCGAACTTGAAGCCGGCGACATCACTCACGCTGGTGTTGGCGAAACTGATAAATGGCGTTGGACCGTCGAACACTTTAATTTTTTTGGCCATCTGCCCGGCCTCTGCTGCAATGGAGAGCGCGCACAGGAGTGTGGCCACGGGAGCAATCAATCCTACGTTCATGCCGCCTTTTTGTTGGAGAGCGCGGGAAAAGTCAATCTAATTGAGCAACGCTCCGTGGCACACCTGTGCGCGCGATTGAAAGAGGGCGGAATTATGAGCTTTTGATTTCTCCTCGATTGCGCGGCCTAAGACTTTTGGCCGAAGATCCCAGCGACTGAACGGCAAGCGCTAGCCTGGTTAAAGCATGGCGACTGAGCGCAGCTGGTATCGAGTGTCGGATAGCTCAACGCGCGATCAAAACGTAACTGATCCCCTGCTCCTCTCTTCTGTCATTTGATTCCAACTGAGAAAGAGAAGCATTTCGAAGCTGGGGCATAAGACGTGAAGCTTTCTCTCTTGAGACTACCAGAGCATCGAGATTTCCAGCATTCCATTCAGCGACCGCGCGATCGGGCTGGATGTAGCCCGCTTTTTGCAAGTAAAGCAGGAGCCCTTCGTCCTTCGCAGAAACGACTTCGTAGCGCCAGTGGCGCGCCTCCGCTTCGCGACAAACATCGCGTCCAAAAATAGCGAGCGCGTCACGATGATCGCGATAGCCAGTAAGTACCTTCCAAGTTGCATAACCGCCAGTAAAGAAGATCGCAAGGATTAGTGCTGCCAACGTCCAGCGGTAAATACGCGTCGCGCAATTTTCTGTAGCCACCGGCCTATGGCCGGTCGGATCCGAATCGACGCTCGTTGAAACACGGCTCACAGAGCCGTGGCTACAGGGGCGGCGGCTCCCGATTTGCGCCGCAAGTAACAAACAGAGTGGTGGAATAACAGGAAAAACCCGGTCGACACGCTTGGACGGAATGAGTGACATCACGATCAGGCCGCCCAGGCTCCAGCAAATCAGCCAGAAGGTGTCGGGCGACATTTCTCGAAATGCGGTGCCGATTCTCCATCGGCGCGATACAAGATCAAAGACGGCAATCGCGGTTATCAGCAGGCTCCACGGTGCAAATTTATGCAGTAGGTGCGGCAAATAAAAATAAAGCGGCTGCGGACGATGAATTGTTTCGCCAAAACGTCCCAGAAATTCGCGCATAACGACTTCATCAAAGAAGCCGGGCTGAAACAAGATGCCGCCCGTGACCCATAACAAAAAGACAGCTAGTGAGCCGATCCATGGCCACCAGCCAGACCAGGCACCGCCCGAATTTGGTTTCGGCGCGCCTCCTTCGACTCCGCTCTGGACAAGCTCAGCTCGCGCCCTACCATAACGCCATTGGAAAAGCGCAATGCCAGGAAGTAGAAAGGCATAGACAATCGGACCTTTGATCAGCATTCCGACGGTGAGCAATGCGAACAGGTAAACTCGATCACTCGATTTCCATTCCTCCTGCCCTCGGATTTTTTGCCAAATCAGCAGCCCAATGAGAAAGATCACAAACGCTAGCGGCATGTCTGTGCGCACGAGTGTCGCCAGGCGCGGACTCAGCAGATTCAATCCAAACGCACTAAGCGCGACGAGACCAGCAATTGATCCGTACGCGGAGCCGGCGCAGCGAAACAACAAGACTGCCAACGCAATCGCAGCCAGGAGCGATGGCAACCGCCATGCCACTCCCCATGATCGGGTCAGTGCGAAGAGACCAGCCGATATCCATCCTACCAGCGGCGGCTTGGTTGCCACGTGTTCATGGGGCGTCTGCTGATAAAACCAGCGGCCTTCCTTGATCATTTCAAAGGAAGTGAATGCCTGCTTCGCCTGATCGTAATCATCGAGTTGCCACGGTAAATTGCCAATGAGAAACAAAAGGAGGCTTACGGCGGCAACGACCAAAACGGTGCGTCGATCTTCGAGCAGGTTTTCTGTCATGTCTCTTGGCTGTAGTGTGCGCAGTGTTCAGCGCATCCCCTTCTCGCGCGCCAGAGCCGTTTCCGCTGAGGACTCCGGACACTACTACGCGCACGAATGGAACGGTCCATTCACTCGCGCCAGAGAATGGCGCGCATCGGCGCGCCATCGCCACCGGCGATTTTTAGAGGCAACGCGGCCAAACGATAAATACCAGGACCAACGTCGCTGAGGTCGAGCGATTCAACGATGGCGATGCCAGCGCCAGCCAGTGCGTGATGGTTCTGCAACGATTTCGAGTCGATTTCATCTACGGATGGTAGGTCCAACCCCAGGAGCTTGACGCCATTCTTCTGCAGCCACGTCGGGACGTCGGCTGCGATCACCGGAATTTTGTCGGGAAAAAGAGTGGAGTCACTCCATCGACCGGTTTTTACAAGAAGCCGCGAGCTCGCCGCGATTTGTTCGGCGGACGGCTGGAGGTCCTCGATTGTGATGAGGTGTTTTTCCTTCGAATCTAAGAAGGCTTGTGCAAGATCAACAACGGTCGCGCGGCCCAGATAAGTTTCGAGCGGCGCCTTCTCAATTGATTCGCCGTCCGTGTCAAAATGAAATCGAGCATCCGCATGCGTGCCATTGTGTACGCTCATGCTGATCGCTCCCAGATTGACGCTTGCCCCTTTTGCTTTCTCCCTCGTCAATCGAAAACGACACGGCTCGTCACCGGGCCATTCTGCAAGATCATTCGAAAGCGTTCGTGAAATATCCCAAACTTTCATGGCGTGGTTAGTTAAGTCGCGATTCCAATCGCTTCAATAATCGCTCGCGCGGCTCTCTCGCTCGCTCCGCTGTCGCCCAGTTTAGGAATGATCACGTCGAACCCAGAAATCATTTGCCCGCGCGCGCTTCAATTCTCAATCAGCGGCTGCACAGCTTTGACTATAGCGCTCGGTTTTGCGCGCTGCTGAATGAATTCG
>WNFV01009953.1_pt1 | contig 10439 bp, 10 predicted proteins | sample 5400101 | NCBI WGS metagenome assembly WNFV01 (sample SAMN13153361, study PRJNA577476) | soil metagenome | isolation source: 115 cm soil or saprolite under grassland replicate 1 | place: USA:California | collected 2016-06-15 | reverse complement strand
GCCAGTTCCGCGCGGCCTCCGGTGCAGGAGAGGCGTACTTGAATCGGCGGAGCGCCGTGGCGTTTTGCATTTTCCAGAAGATTGCGGATCATCCGGCGCAATAGCCGCGGATCGCCGCGCACCGTGACCGGCTCGCCGTCGAGCCGGGTGTCATCGTAGCGCGCGCATTCTTCTGCGGCGAGCGCGAGCAGGTCCACCTCTTCGTCGGTATCCAGGTCTTTCAAAGCGTCGAGGCGACTGGCGAGCAGAATCTCGTCGATCAGCGCGTCGAGCTCCGCGATGTCCTGCTCGAGCCCGGCTTTGCGCACCGGGTCGGCGCTCTCCTTCATCAGCTCGACCGCCATGCGGATGCGCGCGAGAGGCGTGCGCAGCTCGTGCGAGGCGTTGGCGAGGAGCGCCTTGTGCGCGCCGACCAGCTCCTCGATGCGGCCCGCGGCCCGGTTGAAGCTCCCGGCGAGCCGTGCCACTTCGTCGCTGCCCTCGACCTTGACGCGCGCGGAAAGCTCGCCCGCGCCGAGGGATTCGACCCCCGCCTGCAGGCGCTCCAGGCGAGAAGTCAGGCGGCGCACCACCGGATAGGCGCCGACGCCGACCGCGAGCGCAAGCAGCGCCAGCACGAGGAACAGCCCGTAGGGCGCATGCCGGTGGTCGCGCGGCGCGCGCGCCTCGAGCCACCTGCCGTCGGGCAGGCGCACCGCCCAAGCGGGTCCGCCCCAGCGGTGAACCCAGCCGCCGCGTTCGCGGCCCGCCTCGGGTGCGGGCAGCGGCGCACCCACCGCGGCGAGCGGGGAGCGGTCCGGAGCGAAGAGCGCGATGTCGGCGCGCAGGTTGGCGGCGAGCTTCTCGAGCGCCGCCTGCTGCTCGGTCTTCGGCGCGCCCGCGGGCGGCAACGCGTTTTGCGCAAGCGTCGCCGCCACTTCGTAGGCCTGGCTCCATGGGCCGTCCTCGCCGAACGCCCGCCAGAGCAAGCCCGCGGCGAGCGCGAACACGGCGAGACTCGCGAGCACGGCGAAATAGATGCGGATGTAGAGCTTGCGCATCCCCGCCCTCGATCAGTCCTGCGCCTTGGCGAAGACGTAGCCGGCGCCCCGCACCGTGATGATGCGGCGCGGCTTCTTCGGGTCGTCCTCGATCGCCGCGCGGATGCGCGACACGTGCACGTCGATCGAGCGGTCGAAAGCTTCCAGCGGCTCGCCCTTGACGAGGTCCATCAGAGTTTCCCTGGACAGCACGCGGCCGGCGTTCTCGGCGAGCGCCGCGAGCAGCGCGAATTGGTAGCCGGTGAGCGAACGCGCCTCGCCGTCCAGGCGCACGGCGCGCGCGTCGCGGTCGATCTCGAGGCGCCCGAAGCGCAGCGGCTTCGCAGCGGCCGCGCCCTTGCCCCGGCGCAGGATCGCGCGCAGGCGCGCGAGCAGCTCGCGCGGCTGAAACGGCTTGGGCAGGTAGTCGTCGGCGCCGATCTCCAGGCCGACGATGCGGTCGGCGGCGTCACCGCGCGCGGTGAGCATCAGCAACGGAACGTCCGACTTCGCACGCAGCTCGCGGCACACCTCGAGGCCGTCCATGTCGGGGAGCATCAGGTCGAGCACCAGCGCGTCGAAGGGTTCGCGCGCGAGCCGGTCCAGGCCCGAACGGCCTTGCCTAGCGACCGAAACTCGAAAACCCGCCTCGCCTAGGTATTCGGACACCATCTCGGCGAGGCGGGCGTCGTCTTCGATCAGGAGAATGCGCTCGGCCATGCCTCCCTAAAGCCACCGTCGGGTTCCCGCACGGTATGCACTGTATGCGTCGCCGAATTGCGCCGCAAGCTGCCGCTCCCCGCGCACGATGAAGCGCGGTTCACCCAGCCGCGTACGCGGGAAGCTCAGCCGTGGCGCCAGCCGCGATGCTTTTCCATGCGCGCGGCGAGCTCCTTGCGCTGCGCAGCGGTGAGCACTTCGGCGGCGTCGCCAAGGGCTTGCGCGATGCGCCGGGAGGCCTGCTCGGCGAGCTGGAGGTGCTCGGCGCGCAGGGTTTCGATCGCGGCGCGATCGACGGCGTCCCGGGTGAGCAGCTCGACCGCCTGCTTGCGCGCCGCCTGCATTTTCTCGCGCAGCGGCAGCAGGTCTTTCACCGCCTGCTTCACGATCGGCGCGATCCTCTCTTTCTGCTCGTCGGTGGCATCGATCTCGACGTAAAGGTGCTTGAGCATGCGATCGAGGTGCTCGTCCACCTGAGCGGGATCGAGCGGACCGGCCATGAAGCCGCCGCGGTGCCAGCCGCAAGAACCGCCGCCCTGGCCGAAGGCCTTGAAGCCGATTCCGGCGGCGATGCCGCCTATCAGCGTGGCGATCGCCGCGCGCTTGAAAAAACGACGGCGGGGTCCCTGTTCGAGATTCGGGGTTTGCTTCGTAACGCTCATGATGATTCCTTTCCTCGGTTGCGGGGAGCCTTCCCCGTGGGAAGCAGTCTCGCGCCGGCCGGTAAGCGGGGTTTGTCGGGCAGGTAAAGTTATGTAAAGCCGCTCGGGCCGATCGCCGAAGCCCGGTCGCTCCCCTTCCGAAAATCCTGAGGCGCACCGAGGAATTTCCCCGATAGCGGGCGCGCGCCGCGACCGTTAATGTTGCAGGTGCCGACCGGGACCCCGGCATGCGGTCAGGCGGGAGGAGCGCCGGGGTCGACTTTCTCGACCGAGGATCGCGAGCCGCGCAGGGCACGGCGCCAGTCCTGGGTCGGCCCGCTAGAATTGCGCCTTTCGCTCTCCTTCAGGGTTCGCTCGCTCCGTGCCCGAGCTTCCCGACATCACCGTCTACATCGACCACCTCGAAACGCGTCTCGTCGGGCAGACGCTCGAGCGCGTGCGGCTCCTCAATCCCTTCGTGCTGCGCAGCGTGACGCCGCCGATCGCCGCCGCCGAGGGCACGAAGGTCACCGGCCTGCGCAGGCTCGGCAAGCGCATCGTGATCGAGCTCGAAAGCGAGCTGTTCCTCGTGCTGCATCTCATGATCGCGGGTCGGCTGCGGTGGGTTGGGAAAGACGCGAAGCTTCCCGGCCGGATCACGCTCGCCGCCTTCGAGTTTCCGAGCGGCACGCTCATCTTTACGGAGGCGGGAACCAAGCGCCGCGCCTCGATGCACCTCGTCGAGGGCGAAGCGGCGCTCGCGACGATGGACCCGGGCGGGCTCGAAGTCCTCGAGGCCGGTCTCGAGGAATTCGCCGCGCGGCTCAAGCGGGAGAACCACACCCTCAAGCGCGCGCTTTGCGATCCTCATCTTTTCAGCGGCATCGGCAACGCCTACTCGGACGAGATCCTGCACCGCGCGAAGCTCTCGCCGGTGACGCTCACCTCCGCGCTTTCGGACGAGGAACTCGTGCGGCTCCATCAGGCGGCGCGCGCGACGCTCGTCGAATGGACCGAGCGGCTCAGGCAGCACGCCGGTGGCGAATTTCCGGAGAAGGTCACCGCCTTTCGCGAGGGCATGGCGGTGCACGGGCGCTTCGGCAAGCCCTGCCCCGCGTGCGGCTCGCCCGTGCAGCGGATCGTGTACGCTGAGAACGAGACCAACTATTGCGCTCGCTGCCAGACGGGCGGCAGGATCCTCGCTGACCGCGCGCTCTCGCGCCTGCTCAAGAAAAGCTGGCCGCGCTCGATCGACGAGCTCGAGTGACTCCTTGGGTAAGTGATGTCAAGAGCGGGCAGCTCTCTCGCTTTCCGTGAGCTTCGCCAACACGTGCGCGACGATGCGGTCGCAGCGCGCCCCGGCAAAGGCGAACGCGTCGCCGTAGGCGAGGTCGATCTCCTTCGAGAGGGCCTCGCGAAGCAGGCCCCTGGCGCGGAAAAAGCGCGTGCGCACCGTGGCCTCGGGGACGGCGAGCGCCGCCGCGGTCTCCTCGACGGAGAGCTCTTCCAGCGCGCGCAGCACGAACACGAGGCGAAACGCATCGGGCAGTTCGTCGATCTTCGACTCGAGCAGCCGGCGCGTCTCCGCACGCAGCGCCGCGTGCTCGGGCTGTTCGGGTGTGGCTTCGTCCATGTCCGCCTCTGCGATTTCACTGTCGGGTTCCGCATCGCCGTCCAGCCGTATCACTTCGGCGCTGCGTCCGCGCTTGCGCAGCCGCGTGACGGCCTCGTTCACCACGATGCGCACGAGCCAGGTCGAAAGCCTCGCATCGCCCCGGAAGCGGCCGATCGCGCGATAGGCGAGGAGGTACGCCTCCTGCACCGCGTCCTCGGCCTCGGCGTCGTCCTTGAGGACGCTGCGCGCCACGCGGTAGAGCCTCTGGTTGTAGCGCCGCATCAGGACCGTAAAAGCCTCGTGACTTCCCGCCGCGACGCGCCGCGCGAGCTCCACGTCCGGTAATTTGCCGTCAAACGCCAACGCCGTCGCTGCTTGCATGTGCGCCTCTCCGTTGTCCTGTGCGCCGGTTACGCCGCATTAGATTGCGGCGTGGGGCCGGGCGTTCCCGTCCAAAGAGACCTGATCGTCAACCGCCATTTTCCGGCAGGGAGGAATCCGAACGCCCGACGCCGTATCTGTACACCATTTTCCCGCCGAGCCAGCCCCCCACGGCAAGCAGAACCAACCCCGACGCCGAGAGCAGCAGCACTGCGATGAGGCGCCAGCCCTCGGGCGCAGCCGGGCAGGCTCTTATCACCAGCGCAACGGCGTACACGCAAACCGCGCACAACATCACCAGCATGTGCTGCGTCGCCGTGGCGGCCGCGGGGTGCGCGTCCTCGATCGTGATGAATTCCATGAGCCCGGTCGCTGCGGCGGGCAGCGCCATCACCAGTCCCGCCGCCAGGCACCAGAAACCCGCATGCCACCAGGTCGCTGCGCCGGTCCACGCCGCCAGCGCGTCCCACACCAGCGAAATGGACCAGAGCGCAACGGGAAAGTGGACTACCGCCGGGTGCAGCGGATGACCCGCAAAACGCGCTCCGCGTGCCATCGGCGGGGCTTCAGGCAGTCGCGCCGAGCAGTTGCACCAGCAGGATCACAAAAGCCGCCACCGCCGCCCCGCCGTGTATCAGTATCACGGGCGAGGGCAAGGGCTTTTTGCGCAGGTGCAGCGAGAACAGATAAAACCCGCCGAGCGCAGCGACCAGGAAGATCACGAGCGCCAGAGCCCCGAGCCCGGCAAAGCCCGTTTTGAGCAATGCCAGGATCAGGACCACCAGTGCCGCCGCGGCAAGGAGCCCGTGAGCCAAGGCGAGCGGAATCGGCGGCGGCGTGCGCCCGCGAAAATGCATTACCGCCATGGTTGCGCCGCCTGCGGCGGCGATGGCAAACAGGACCGCGGCTGTGATAAGCATGGTTCTGCTCCTTGTGGTAACTGCCAGGGAAAACAGCGCTCGCCCGGAGCGTTGCGGGTCGGCCCGCCCACTTAACGGTCTTCGGCGTCCCGCATATCCTGTTCCAGCAACGCCCCGCGTCCGAGTTCCGTTACCGTAAAACCGCCGAGCGCATCCGATTCTACGAACCCGAACGCAGCCAGCTTATCCGCGACGCTCTTTGGAACCGGCGGTGAACCGCGTCCTGCGCCAGCCGCCGCCCGGATGTTGCGCAGCCAGTCAAAATCCTCCGGCGTCAGGTTCGAATCCATGCCTGCCACATCTCACAACATGATATTCCTGACCACCAGATGTGAGAAGTGTCCGGACTCGTCAAGACCCGGATGTGCGTTCCCCGAACCGTGCGTCCGCAGGGATCAGCCATAGACGATGACGCCGGTCACGACCGCCGCGTCGAGCAGGACCCAGCCGACGCAGGCAAGATAAATGGTCTTGTCGCGCTTTTGAAACCCGTAGACGAACCACAGGCATGCGCCGATAAGGTACGAGATCCAGGAAAGGAGCGAGACGCCGCCGGCGTTACCGCCCACCCAGATGGTCAGCACCTGCGGCACCGTCATGAGCATGGTGAAGACGGATAGACCCCGCAAGACTTTTTCCAGCCCGCCGACCGGTCGCGGGCTCTTCGGGTCGGTCACGCAGGCACCGTCGGCTGGAAGCATCGCCATGGCATCGCTCCTTGTAACTTGCGCTCGGCGCAGCACCCGGAATTGGATTGCACCGGGCGGCTTGGTCGCAAGCCGCCAGTGCGCTAAGCATCTTTGGTCAGTTTATCGTCGCGGATGCCGGAATAGCTGTCCGCGGCAAGGTGACGCTGTCCGCCTTCGTGATACCAATACAGCTTGGTCGGCTCTTCCCCTTGCGTACTCTTGTGTGTTCCATCGCAGAACGGCAAGTTGCCGGAAAGCCCGCAGCCACAAATGTATTGGGATTCGCCGCCGACGGTCACCGCATAGGGCTTGTTGCGAAAGCGCTTGACGAGTCTCGCCATGATCGCTCCTTCAAGGGTTGTCCTTCCGAACTCACGCAATATATGACAAACGGAGCACTCAAGGGACTGTCGGTCCCCCGGTGCCCCGTTACTCCAATTCCTACAGGGACTTCAAATACTCGATCAGATCGATCTTCTCCCGATCCCTCAGCCCGAGGCTGAAGAAGCTGTCGTAGTGGTCGACGACACCCCGCAGCGTTGCAAAGCGGCCGTCGTGGAAGAAGCCGCCCTTTTGATGCGTCCACAGTCCGGCAAGCGGGGCGGTACGGTACATGTGCGTCGGCGACCGATCGGCCTGAAAAGAGTCGATGCCGATCTCGCTGGGCGCATGCAGATTGTGCCCCGGCTCGGTGAAGAGCGGCGGCACGTGGCAGGTAGCGCAGGCGATCTTCTGCGGCCCGAGCTGGGTGTTGAAAATCACTTTGCCGCGCTCGGCCGCGGCTTCGTTGAAGCTGCCCACAGGCGGCTTCGGCGAAGGGATGGCGAGCTGATAGAAGTGAAGCGCAGCGAGCTTCGAGGTGACGAGATCGGGCGTCCCCCGCGTATTGCCGGAGCCGGTCCGTGCGGACACCGGATACTGATCCGCGTTGTTGAACCGCGCGTCAAAGAAAGTGCCCGAGCCGTGCATCTGGGTCACGGCGACATAGGCGTTCCAGTACGGGACCGACCCGAAACCGGTCCACGTATGCAGGTTCACCCCGGCGAGACCGAAAGCGGGTGGGATCAGCGTGCCCGCCTGTCGTCCATCGGGCCGGAAGGCTTTGCCGTCCTTGTCGAGTACCGCGTCGTAGCGCCCGGGGCCCCAGCTGTTGAGCACCGCCTTCACCGTCGCCACATCGACGCCGAGAAGATTGGTGAAAGGCGTCAGGTTCGGGGCGAGCGAGACGATGACACCCACATTCAGGTCGCGGTTGGCCCAGCCGTCCAGCCGTTTTCCGATGCCGGGCGCGAAAGAATTATCGACGGTTGAATGGCAGAAGGCGCACTGGATGCCGATCGACCGAATTTTCCCGGCGTTGTCGAATAAGCCAGTCACTCCAACCACGGCATTCAGCTTGAGCAGCGCGAGCGTCGTCGCGGGATCGTCGAGATTGACCAGGCCCGCTGCGATCTGCTGCTTCAGCTCGTCGGGTAAGGCGTCCGCGTCCACCTTGAGGCCGACCGCCAGTGCGGTCTTCGGACTCACTCCCCCTCCCACGCCGCCGTTTTGCGCGCCAGCGATGGCCCGGTGCAACTGCAAGGCATCGCCGAAGAAGGCCTCGGAACCGAAGGTATCAAAACGAAAGATTTGCCTGCCTTCGGCGACCGTCCGTCGCGCGTTTGCGTTGATCAGGCGGTCGCTCGGGGGGAGTTCTTCTTCGGCCGCCCGCGCTTGGGCGCTCCCTTTTTCCGCCGTGTCAATCCCGAACCCGATGAGAAGCGCAACACCAAGCAGGAGAAAACCCACAATAGACTGAATGGCTTTATGTTTCATGTGCGACTCCTTTCTAAAAATTCTTATTGTTTGATGATTTGTGTGCGGGCCCTTCGCACAACAGTCGAGCTTCATTGCGTCCCGCTTTACCGATTCGTAGACCGGCCCCGCGTTTGACCGATTAGATGAAGATTCGGCGCACCGCGTTCCCAGCCTCGAAGATTGCCCCTACACGCGACACGGGAAAGAATTTCGCCGGCCCACGTAGAATAAGGGCATGCTGCAACGCCGCTCGGCCGCCGCGATCGTCATCCGCGGCGCCCGCCAGAACAATCTCAAGAATCTCTCGCTCGAGCTGCCGTTGAACGAGCTCGTCGTCGTGACCGGCGTCTCCGGCTCGGGGAAGTCGTCGCTCGTCTTCGACACGCTCTACGCGGAAGGGCAGCGGCGCTACGTCGAGACTTTCAGCCCGTACGCGCGGCAGTTCCTCGACCGCATGGACAAGCCGCAGGTGGACGCGATCGAGGGGATTCCCCCCGCGATCGCGATCGACCAGACCAATCCCGTGCGCACATCGCGCTCGACCGTGGGCACGATGACCGAGCTGAACGATCACCTGAAGCTGCTCTTCGCGCGCGCGGGTCAGCTCTACTGCCGCGGCTGCGGACGTCCGGTGCGCCGGGATTCGCCTGCATCTGTATATGAACAGCTGTCGGCCCGCGCCAAGGCCGCGGGCGATCCGCGCCTTGTCCTCACCTTCCCCGTGACGGTGCCGAAGAATTTCAAGGAGGAGGAAGTGCACGCGCTCCTCAAGGCCCAGGGCTACGACCGCATCCACGCGCGCCGCGACGACGTGCTCGAGGTGGTGCAGGACCGGCTGCGCATGTCTCCGGCCGACAAGACCCGCGCGATCGAAGGCATCGAAGCGGCGCTGAAGATCGGGCAGGGCAAGGTCAACGTCTATCCGCTCAACGCCGAGGGCGACGCCGGAGCGCCCTGGCGCTATTCCTCGGACCTTCACTGTCCCGACTGCGACATCCACTACTCGGAGCCGACTCCGGCGCTGTTCTCGTTCAATTCACCCCTAGGAGCCTGCGAGACCTGCCGCGGCTTCGGGCGGGTGATCGGCATCGATTACGGTCTCATCGTCCCCGACGAAACGAAGACCCTGCGCGAAGGCGCCGTGCGGCCCTGGCAGTCGCCCGCGTGGAGCGAATGCCAGGATGACCTCGAGAAGTACGCGAAAAAGCGCGGGGTTCCGCTCGACGTTCCCTGGCGGGCGCTGCCCGAGGCGCAGCGCAAATGGGTGCTTGAGGGCGAGCCCGAATGGGTGAGCTGGAGGAAATCCTGGCCGGGCACCTGGTACGGCGTCGCGCGCTTTTTTCGCTGGCTCGAGACCAAGGCCTACAAGATGCACGTGCGGGTGCTGCTTTCGCGCTACCGCGCCTACACGCCTTGCTCGGTCTGCGCCGGCGCGCGCTTGAAGCCCGATGCGCTGCTGTGGCGGGTGGGCACGAAGGAGGACGCGGACCGCGTGCTCGACGCCGGGAAGCGCGTCCTGCCGCAAGGGGCGAAGTTCGGCGAGGAGCGCTTGAGCGCCCTCCCCGGCCTCAGCGTGCACGATCTGATGCTGCTGCCGATTCTGCGCACCCGAACGTTCTTCGACGAGCTGCACCTCCCGGCGCCGCTCGATGAAGCCACCGACCTGCTCCTCACCGAGGTCCGTGCGCGGCTGCGCTACCTGGAAGACGTGGGCCTGGGCTATCTCACCCTTGACCGCCAGTCGCGCACGCTCTCCGGGGGCGAGGTCCAGCGCATCAACCTCACCACTGCGCTCGGCACCTCGCTCGTCAACACGCTTTTCGTGCTCGACGAGCCCTCGATCGGCCTGCATCCGCGCGACATGGGCCGCGTGATCGGCGTGATGCATCGCCTGCGCGACGCGGGCAACTCGCTCGTCGTCGTCGAGCACGACCCGCAGATCATGCTGCAGGCCGACCGCATCCTCGACATGGGGCCGGGGCCCGGGGAGCGCGGCGGCGAGGTTGTGTTCTTCGGCGCGCCCGACGAGCTGAAGGCGGCGAAGACGATCACCGCGGAATATCTTTCCGGCAGGAAGCGGGCGGATGCACTTGGTCCGCCATTCCCGCGCAAGCGGGAATCCAGCGGCTTGGAAAGACATTGGACCCCCGCTTCCGCGGGAACGACGGAGAAAATCGAGCTGCTCGGCGCCGCCGAGCACAACCTGAAGAACATCGACGTCGGCATTCCGCTCAGGCAGCTCGTGTGCGTCACCGGCGTTTCGGGCTCGGGAAAGTCGACGCTCGTGCAGGACGTCCTCTACGCCGCGCTGCTGAAGGCGAAAGGCAAGCCCACGGAGGCGCCGGGGAATTTCCACGAGCTGAAAGGCGACGCGCTCCTGGAAGACGTGGTGATGGTCGACCAGGCGCCGATCGGCCGCACCACGCGCTCCAATCCGGCGAGCTATGTCGGGGCCTGGAACGCGATCCGCGACATCTATGCGAAGGCGCCGCTCGCCAGGGAGCGCAAATACACCGCGGGCACGTTCAGCTTCAATTCGGGCAACGGCCGCTGCCCGGGCTGCGGCGGCAACGGCTTCGAGCACGTGGAGATGCAGTTCCTCTCCGACGTGTACCTGCGCTGTCCCGACTGCAACGGCAGGCGCTTTCGCGATGAGG
>WNFV01009952.1_pt1 | contig 10439 bp, 9 predicted proteins | sample 5400101 | NCBI WGS metagenome assembly WNFV01 (sample SAMN13153361, study PRJNA577476) | soil metagenome | isolation source: 115 cm soil or saprolite under grassland replicate 1 | place: USA:California | collected 2016-06-15 | reverse complement strand
CTGGCCGAGGAGTATCCGCACTTCCGTTCATACGCCCAGGCCCGCAGCGACGAGTTCCTGTGGGGCCAGCTCATCGTGCACGTCAACGACGAGATCGCGGGCCTGAATACACCCCTCCAACCGGGCGACCGGGTCGACCTGCTCCCGCCGATCGCCGGCGGCGGACTGCCTACGCCGACCCGAAAGCGTCGATGATCCCGATCGGCGACAGCATCCCCACCCGCCGGACCCCGGTCGTCACGCGGGCGATCATCGTCGCCAACATCGGGGTATTCCTGTTCGAGCTGCTTCTGGGCCGGCGGCTCGACGCGTTCGTCGAGGCGTGGGGCGCTACGCCGCTGTTAGTCGCCCACGCCCTGGGCGGAGATCCGCGCGTCCCCCGAGACGCGCTGGTGACGCTGATCACCTCACAGTTCCTGCATGCCGGTTTCCTTCACCTGGGCGGGAACATGCTCTTCCTGTGGATCTTTGGCGACAACGTCGAGGACCGGCTGGGCCGCCCGCTGTACCTGCTCTTCTACCTGGTCTGCGGAGTGGCCGCCGCGCTCGTCCAGACCTGGATCGACCCCGGCTCGCGGGTCCCGTTGATCGGCGCGAGCGGCGCTATCGCCGGCGTGCTCGGAGCCTACTTCCTGCTCTACCCGGGCGCCTGGGTGACGGTCCTTGTGCCGCTGCTGTTCTTTCTGTTTCCGATCCCGGTTCCGGCCGTGTTCGTGCTGGGCCTCTGGTTTGTCTCCCAGTTCCTGAACGGCGTGGCCGCGATCACCACCGCGAGCCACGCGACCGGCGGGGTGGCGGTGTGGGCCCACGCGGGCGGTTTCCTGGCCGGCATGGCGCTGATCTCGGCGCTCCCCAAGCAAGCTCTGGCTCTGACTGGGCTGCCGCGCGCCATCTCCGAAGCGCGCCCGCGCCAGATAGTTAGCCCTACTGCCCCCACCGTCGCCTGGCGGACCGAGGTGCTACCGCGACGGCGCGTTCGGCCACCACTCCTGGTCCGCGCGGTTTCGCTGCTCTCGGACATCATCCTTGTCCTGATTGCCGTCCGAGTCCTGGTCGTCCTGTTCGGGCTGTCCGGCCCGGGCCCGATTGGGTTGATCGGCCGTCTCGTCGAGCTGTGGAGCTGGCCGCTGGTCCATCCGTTCGCGGAAGTCCTACCCCTGCTCAGAATCGGCGGCATCTCGATCGAGCTGTACTCGCTGGGAGCCGTGCTGGTTTACCAGCTGCTGTTCTCTCTGCTCGCGGGCCTGCTCGACGTGCTCACGCCCCGGTCAGCCCGAGCGTAGGATGGCTGCTCCACCACGGAGACGCTGAGAGCGCAAAGTCGTTGACAACTCAACAGTCTCTGCGTCCTCTGTGCCTCTGACGGTGAACGTTAGATGGCGTCGACCAAGGCGAGCAGGGCCTGCTCGAAGCAGGGTAGGGGCGCCCGAACGGTGCCCGCTCCGACCTGGCCGATGCCTGCCTGGCGATGCGCGATCCCGGTGTTGATGATCGGCTCGATGCCCGTGGCCACAACCTTGCGGACGTCGATCCCCGTCGGCGCGCCGGCGAAGTCGAGGGCCGGGATCGCGAAGGCTGGGTTCCGACCGGCGGTGATCTCGAGCATCTCGTGGGTGATGGCGAGCGCCTCGGCAAAGCCGCCAGCCCCGACGTACGGCACCACGGCCGGCGCCGCCGCCATGCAGAACGCGCCGAGGCCGACGGTCTCGGTGATCGCCGAGTCGCCGATATCCGGACTGGCGTCCTGCTGGGAGTAGCCGCCGAAGTACAGACCGCGCGGCGTATGCACCGGGGCGGTAAACCAGCGCTCCCCGGTCGCGCCCATCCGGACTCCAAAGCGCACCCCATTGCGGGCCATGGCGGTGACCAGGCTGCTCCCCTCACCCATGCCCCCCGCCGCGTCGGCGATCGCCTTGCAGGCGGCCATCGCGACGTTCAGGAAGAACTGATCGGTCTGGCCAAGAAAACGAACGACGGACCTACCCAACGTTACCACTCAGGCCGACTGGCGCCGGGGCTAGCTCGCGCAGCAGCATCAGGCTGGCGGCGATGTTGCGCTGGTGCAGCTCGTCGCCCATGGCCAGCGCCCGGCCGATGATCGCCCGCAGATCGACGCCCGGCCCGCTCCGCAGCGCTTGACCCAAGGCCGGGCCGGCCACGTCCCTGAGCCAGACCAACCGTTGCTGGACCTCCGGCCCGTAGGCGCCAAAGCGGAGCACTCGCCCGACGCCCTCGTTTAGCGTGCACAAGGCCAGCCCGCCCCAGTTCCGCTCCTCGACCACCAACAGGGGCATGCTCCCCGAGGTAATGCCGCCCATCGGCCCGACCGCGCCGACATCGTGGCAGGGGATGAGGCCTACTTCTCCGCCCGCCAGCAGCCGCTCGGCTTGCCGCTCTTCGGCCGCCCAACCCTCGTAGAGCACCGCCCCAATCGCAGCCCCCTTCATGGGCCCACCCATCTCGTCCCAGGCGATCGGTGGGCCGGCGTGCAAGAGCACCCGCTCCCGGAGCAAGGGGATGGCTTTGGCGGCCGGCCGGACGTCGATCAGGAAAGGTCGAGCGTCGAGAAACCGTTCGAGCACGCGCGCGTTGGCGGCCTCGATCCGAGACTCGAAGGCCGGCTCTGCCAGACGCGCGAGCTGTGGGCTTCCGCCCGGCGGGCGCCAGGCAACTGAAACGACGCTGGCGTCCGCCTGGCGCAGCGCTGACGCGAACTGCTCGACGCCAAGGTTGAGCGCACGCACGCCCTCGTCAAGGAGGCGACGCGCTTCAGAACCGCCCATTCCTCATCCCTGGCTCAGCAGCCCGGCCACCCGTCCCGCGACGAGCGCGGCGGCGCTGCTCGATTCCGCGACCACGATGCCCAGGTCCTCCAGGGCCTGACGCTGGCGCTGGTAGCCCTGCGGGTCCGCATCGGTACCGCAGATCGAGGCCAGGACGTGAAGCCGAGCCCCGGCTCGAGCGGTGGCTTCGCGCGCCCGCTCGAGCCCTGGCCTCAGCGCCTCGGCCGGATTGGGGTGAGTGCCGTAGCCCAGCACGACGTCGAGCAGGAACAAGGCCACGTTCCCACGCCCGGCCTGCTCGACGAGCTGCTCGTTTCGCAGGCGCCAGTCGATCAGCGGATGAGGGCGCCCACGGGTAAACGCGTCGTCGCCGAGGTCAACGATCCGGTGCCCGCTCGCGTTCAGAACCTCGCCGGCCTGGGCTTCGCGAGGCGGGCCCCCAGCCGCCGCTCCCAACGCCCTCTGAATGGCCAGCGCCGCCTCCTGGGCCAGCGTCCCACCCGCGAACAGGCCACTCACAACTCGCTGGCCGGGCGCCAGGTCGGCCACGATCTTCTGGGCCATCTGCTCGGCCGCCACGCGAGTTGTGCCCGCCGTAGGCGGACGCTCGCCGCGAGCGAGCGCCACCGCACACCGAGCCGCGTGCTCCAGATCGGCCGCCACCACCACGCGCTCGCCCAGCCGCTCGACCCCAGATCGGCTGAGAAAATAGGCCACCGCCGGCTTGTCGGCGGACGACAGCCGCTCCCAGACCCGGGCCTCGACTTCGGGCGCGCCCGGCTTCGCGATCAGCGCTAACACTCGCGTCGAATCGTCCTCCGCCAGGGCGTTCAGGGCGGCCAGAAACGTAATACCTCCAACCTGGGCCGACAGATCGCGACTGCCGGTCCCCAGGGCATGTGAGATCCCTTCGCCGAGGCGATCGATCAGGCAGCTCACCTCCTGGAGCCCGGTACCCGAGGAGGCGACGATACCGATCGAGCCGCGGCGAACCGCGTTGGCAAAGCCGAGCGGTGCGCCGCCGATCAACGCCGTCCCACAGTCGGGCCCCATCACGAGCAGGCCAAGCTGCTGGGCGAGCCGTTTGAGCGCTACCTCGTCCTCGAGCGGGACGTTGTCGCTGAACAGGAAAACGTGCAGCCCTCGACGGAGCGCGCGGCGGGCCTCGAACGCGGCGTACTCCCCCGGCACGGAGATCAGCGCCAGGTTGGCCTCAGGACGAAGCCGAAGCGCGCTCTCCAGCGTGCGGGGCCGAACGTGGACGCCGACGGCGCCGCCGCCCTCGGCCGGCGCTCCGGGCCCGGCCGCCAGGAGCCGCTCCGCCTCCTCGAGTGTCCGCTGCAAGGCATCTTCGTCGGTTGCTTCGACCGCCAGGCAGAGGTCGTTCGGGCGCGCGTCTTGAAGCGCGTCGGCCAGCAGACCGGTCGCCGCCAGGATCTCCCTGTTCGCTGGCGTGCCCATCATTGCCGAGGCTTGACGCACGCCGGGCAGCTCTGCCAGCCGGGTCGACAGGAGCATCAGCGCAACCGAGTCCCGATACGTGTTCGGCTTTACCACCCCGCCGACCTGCACGCCGTCTCCTCCCGCCTGGCCTTCGGCCGACGATACCACGAACGAGGAATGAGGAATGAGGAATGAGGGCTGAGGACTGAGGACTGAGGACTGAGGACTGAGGGAACACCCTGCACCGTCCGGCCGTCTAGCTAGCGATGGGAGTGGACGCGCCCGCGGCCAGTGTCACGCGGCCGCCGAGTGGCGGGAGAACGTGCTCGCGGCCGCGGGTCGGTCTGGTGCTGGGCGCGGGCGGAGCTCGCGGGCTGGCCCACGTCGGGGCCCTCAAGGTCCTTCACAGCCGACAAACGCCCATCGACCTGGTGGTGGGAGTCAGCATCGGCAGTGTGATCGGGGCCGCGTTCGCCGCCGGGCGGAGCCCGGCCTGGATTGAGCGTCTGGCCCTGGATCTGAACTTCGGCCGCCTGTTCCATCCGCGCCCATCGCGGAATGGGCTGGTGGATCCAACCGCCCTCCGAAGGCTCGTCGACGATCTGGTCGGAGGCACACGGTTCTCTGATCTGGACCGTGAGCTGGTCGTCATCGCCTCAAGTCTCGGGCACGGGGGCGCTGTCATGATCCGTGATGGACGCGTCGCGGACGCCGTGCTGGCCAGCACTGCCGTTCCGCTCGTCTTTCCGCCGGTCCGGTACGAGGACGACTACTTGCTAGACGGAGCGCTCGTCGACGGCCTGCCCGTCGCCGCCGCGCGCGCCGCGGGCGCCGACATCGTGGTCGCCGTCGACGTCGACAATCACGCCCGCCGGCCCGTCCGAGCTCCAGGGCTTGGTCATCTGGCGTGCCAAATCTTGTCTCGCTCGAACGCCAGGTCAAGCGGGGCACCGAGCCGCGCGCTGCTGTTGGCGCGCACGCTGGACCACCTCGCCCGTCCGCCAGCGCCGCACGCGGCTGCCGACGTGGTGATTAGGCCCCAATTCGGCCCGATCGCGGCCCGCCATTTTAGCCAGGCCGCGCTCTGCGTCGCTCTGGGCGAGACCGCCGCCGGGACCGTGTTGCCCACTCTCGAGCTTGCCCTGGCCAGTTAGAGAACGACTGGGTCGGCGGGGCGGACGCGCCGGTCCGCCGCTACGATACGGCTCCGAGCTCTTGGCGCCTAGCGATGGTGATGGCCGTTGTCGTTGTCGTCATGGTGGTTGTTGTTGTCGTGATGGTGGTTGTTGTTGTCGTGGTGGTTGTTTTCGTTCTCGTTGCGCTTGTTTTCGTTCTCGTGGCGGTTGTTTTCGTTCTCGTGGCGGGGGTGGTTGTCGTTCTCGTGGGCCTCCGTGATCTCGAACTCGCCCCGCTGGAGCTCTCTGCCGCTTTCGGTGCGGATGATCAAGGCGAAGCGGCCGAGCATCAGGAAGTCATGGTCCTGGCGCTCCAGCGTCCCCACCACGTGGCCATCTCTATCCCTCAGCTCGACGTCGCCGAAGTTCACGTCCGTGTCGGTGTCGAGGTGGCGGAAGACCCAGCGCACCCTCTCGTTCCTGTCGGCGTCGCGATAGTCGAAGAACGCGAAGATGCGCTTGGGGCCGAAGCGGAAGTGATCGCCCGGATTGACCGGCAGGTCCTGGTCACGGTCGCGGGCAAACTGGATCGGGCCGACGATCAGGTCGGCCGGGGCTGCGGCTCGGATCACCTCGCCCGCCTGCTGGCTCGGCAGGGCACGCCAGCCGAACTTGGGGGTCGACCCATGACCGGCTCCCATTCCCACGGCGGTGCTCGGCACCGCCACCGCGATGGCCAACAACAGTACGACGTGCCGGAAGGTCCACAGTTTCCGAAGCATCTCCATCTCCATCGTGACGGCCCGAAGGACGTCTATTTAGCAGCGAGCCCAGTCGCGTCGCTGAGGACATGACCAGACCCGAGGACCAAAGTGCGCGCCCAGATACGCGTTATGGTAACACCTTAGGGCGAAGTGGCGAGCGCTCGCGACGGGCCGAAACGGGATGCCCTGGCCCGACCCAGCACCCTACGTGTGCCGAAGCGGACTTTCCAGGCTCTCGGTCTGCCCGGAGACCTCTGGGCTCTGGTCCGGCCTCTCGATGTCCGGCTCGAGGTCTTCGCGGGCCTCGTTCGCGGCGACGGCGGCCGGCCGGTGCTTGCTCTGGGCCGCGATGGCGCGCTCGCGCAGCTCGAGCAGTTCGTGGCTGTAGCGGACCGAGTACGTCTCGGGTTTTTCCAGCCGCCGATACCGCTCGGGGAGAAGCTTCAGGTTGCGACTCGCGAACTCCCAGATCTCGGACAGCGGCGGCAGGCTGCCCGGGACCACGCGACCATCGATCACCACAGGCTTCAGCAGCCGCTCTGCGTCGTGCCCTGGGCGGGGCTCGTCGGCCAGCTGGACGACGTCCTCCTCGAAGTTGCCGATCCGGTACACCTCCTTCTTGCCGGGCAGCGTCGTCTTATCTCCGGCTAGCTTCAGCTTAGGGACGGCCGTGCCACTATCGTCGACGCAGAGGACCTGCTTGTACACCCCGCCCAACGCGCCGCCCTCCACTTCGCGTTCGACCGAGCCCGCCCCGACCCCCAGGGCCGTGCCCACTCCAAACGCGTCGATCGGCGCGCCCTGCGCGAGCAGCTCGGTGATCCGAAACTCGTCCAGATCGCCGCTCGCCAGGACGCGCACGTCGCGCAGGCCGGCCTCGTCGAGCACCTGGCGAACGTACTGACTGTCGGCCAGCAGGTCGCCGCTGTCGAGGCGGACGCCCGCCAGGATGTGGCCAAGGCTCTCGCGGTACTTCTTGGCCACGTCGGCCGCGGTGTGTATCGCTCGACGGGGGTCGTAGGTGTCGAGCAGGAGGGTGTAGCGGTTGTACGTCTCGGCGATAGCCTCGAACGCGGCCCGCTCGTCGTCGAACAACTGGATCAAGGCGTGCGGCACCGTGCCGGTCGGCAGAAGTCGAAAGTGATAGGCGGCCGCCAGAAAGGACGTGCTCCAGCAGCCCCCGATCCGCGAGGAGCGAGTGACCACGAACGGCTCCTGGGCCCGCCGCAAGGAGAACTCGGACACCGGGCGGCCCTGGGCAGCCCAAACGATGCGCGACGCCTTGGTGGCGATCAGCGTGGCCAGGTTGATCGCCTGCAGGAGTCCCGATTCCAGCAAGATGCCCTCACGGAAGGGGGCCGTGACCCGCAGCAGGGGCTCGTTAGGAAAGGCGATGGAGCCCTCTGGCATCGCCAGGATCTCGCCGCTGAAGCGCAGACGGGCCAGCTCCTGGAGGAAACCGGGCTCGTAGTCACGGATCTGGGCCAGAAAGGCGAGGTCGTCCTCCGTGTACTTGAAATCGCGCACGAACTCGAGCGCCATCTCAAGGCCGGCCACCAGCAAGTAGGAGCCGCCGAACGGCGCGCCCCGCGCGTATAGGTCGAAGGTGGTCATGCCGTTCAGACCCGCCCGCCAGCTAACGTAGGCGGAGTCCGGGTGGTACATGTCCGTGATCAGGCCAGGGCGATAGTTGATCTGGCTGCGCGACATGGCTGCTCCGACTCCCTCGCTTCCCAGCCGCCTCAGACCCGCCTCGGACCGAGGACGAACCGGAAATCCAAGCCTGCCTGATATAATGTACACGGCAAGCCGGCCGGGAGGTTGTACCAGATGGTTACGATGACTGACACAGCGGTCAGCCATCTCAAGGAGATCATGCAGAAGCAGGCCAAGTCTGACGTGGCTCTGCGGCTCTACGTGACCCCCGGGGGTTGCTCGGGTTTCTCGTACGGCATGGACCTCGACGACGAGGCGGCCGAGGACGACCAGACGTTCGACTACCAGGGCGTCAAGGTTGTCGTCGACCCGTTCAGCCTCCAGTACCTCGACGGCGCGCAGCTCGACTACGTCGACGCGCTGATGGGCGGCGGCTTTACCGTCCAGAACCCGAACGCGGTCAAGACCTGCTCCTGCGGCCAGTCGTTCGACACCTCAACTGGCGGCGGCCAGGCCAAGCCCTGCAGCTGACCGAGTAGCGTTCAGATCGTGCCGCTCAGGAGGCGCTGGCCGGTCGGCGTGACGCTGCCGCCGGCGGGCTCCTCGGTCAGGCCAACCCACTGCCAGGCGCGGAAGGGCCCAGGGCACTGGACGGACGTATACCCGTTGCCCTGGCGGTCGGTCCAGGTCAGCAGCCCGCCGCTCTCGCGCTTGCCATCGGCCCGCAGCCACCAGAGCTGATAAGCGCGACCCTCCGCCAAAGGCGGCAGCGAGCGCACCATCATCATGCCGTCCCCCGTCTCGGGATCGACGTACAGGCGTCCAACGGCCGCGGGCGCGAGCTGCGTGCCCTGCATCGGTCGTAGCTGGATGTCGGCGGCCTGCAAGACCGACACGACTTTGTCGTAGCGCGTCGCTCGCTCGCGCAGGTTGGCCGCCAGGGTCCGCTGCTCGTTGAGCTGCATCTGCAGGCCGGCCGCCCAGAGCGTCGTGCTGAGCGCCACGACCAGCGCCAGACCGGCCGCAACGCTAGCCGCCTGGAGCTGGGGGCGCACCATCCTCACTCGCGTCCACCAGGGCCGGGCCCGTTCTCTACTGCCCAGCCGGGCCGCGACGAGGACGCGCTGCTTCAAGTCGCGCGGCGGCTCGTGCTGAGCAAAGCCGAGCGCCAGGGCGCCGGCGGCCTCCTGATAGGCCAGCTGCTCGGCGGCGCAGCTCTGGCAGGTCGCCAGGTGCTCTTCGAGCTCATCGCGCTCATCGACCTCGAGCGAGTCGAGCGAATACGCGGCTAAGAGGTCGCGTGCCTCGTCGCAGATCACGGCTGCGCGGACCTCATCTCAGCCAGCTCCAACGAAGCCCGCAACTTTTGCATGGCCAGTCGAAGGCGGGTCTTGATCGTGCCGAGCGGCTCCCCGAGCAAAGCGGCAATCTCCGCTTGCGTCATGCCGCGAACGTACGCCAGCTCGACGGCCAGGCGCTGCGGCTGGGGAAGCGTCCTGACGGCTCGGACGACAGCCTCGCCCGTCAGGCTGGCCAGCAGCGCCTCCTCTGGATCGAGCGCCACGCGTCCCTGCTCGGCGAAGCGATGGTCGGAGCTGTAGCGCAGCTCCAGGCGTCGGCGACGCAGCCGGTCGACGGCCCGATGGTGGGCCACGCCCAGCAGCCACGAGAGCAGACGGCCACGTGACGGCAGATAGCTGTCGGGGCGTTGCCACAGCTTGAGGAACGTCTCCTGGACGATCTCCTCGGCCGCTTCCTGGTCGGCGAGCATCTTGAGGCCGAGCGAGAAAAGCGCGCGCGCGTGTCGCTCGTACAGGACCTCAAGGGCTCGAACGTCCTGCCGCTGAAGACGATCGACCAGCGATTCGTCGGAGACGGCCGTGACATCCTCGACCTGGTGCATCATCGACGCGCCTGGGCCTCGCTCGAACCGAACGTTGGCGGGAGTATACCCGCGCCCCCGGCGGCCGTCCAAAGCGCACACAAGCGTCGACATCTCGTGGACTATACGCGGGAACGAGTCACGCGGATTGCTCGGTAATGCATGCCTGACGCGCGAGGACATTCCGGTGGCGAGCGCTTGGGGCGCGCGGCGCGGTAGCCAGCCGTCTTCGCAGGGGCGCGATTCATCGCCCCCTGGTGAGGAGAGGGCGCGATGAATCGCGCCCCTACCATCTTCGTCCCCGTGGTCCCGACTTCGTCGGGACTCATAGCTTCGCTCAGTATGCCGACCCGTTCAGGATGACAATGGAGGCGCCCGGCGCACCTGGACCAGATTGGTGTGATAAGTCGAGTTGTCCCCCAGGTCGGTCAGGTAATCCGGGGTGGTCCAGTTGACGTTGCGGCCGTTGGGGCTGTGTTTCTGCCAGTGGACGACCTCACTGACCGCGACGCCAGGCGGAACGGTGTCGCCGACCCGTGCCAGCAGGCGGCACGAGCCGCGCTCGTTGAACACCTCTACCCAGTCGCCCTCCGACACCCCGCGGGCCGACGCATCGCGCGGATTGAGCTGGACATCCGGCCCGCCGGCCATCTGCCGGAACGACTCGAGATTCGCGAAGCTCGATCCGATGAAATGCTGCTCCTTGGGGGTCAGCAGCTTGAGCGGGTAGCGCGCGAACAGCGCGGGCGTCGCCTCCGGGCTCTCGAGCTCCGCCACCCAGTCGGGCAGCGGGTCG
>WNFV01028952.1_pt1 | contig 10440 bp, 6 predicted proteins | sample 5400101 | NCBI WGS metagenome assembly WNFV01 (sample SAMN13153361, study PRJNA577476) | soil metagenome | isolation source: 115 cm soil or saprolite under grassland replicate 1 | place: USA:California | collected 2016-06-15 | reverse complement strand
TTTGATCAATTTGATTGAAGGCGCTCCTACCCCCACAGAAAAAGGTTATGTCTTGCCCCAAAGCGATAAACCCATGAGCATTGAAAACCACAAAAATTTCAAAGAACCACGAGCGGTGTGCCATTTGGCAAGATCTCCGAGGCGGAAAATAACTTCGCGGAGTTTGCCAGCAGTATCGCTCGGGACCGCACTCCATAGGCTCCGCCGATCTGATTTATGCACATGCCGCAAATAAATGTAACAACGTAGGGACAGGTATTTATGAATAGTTCAAATTACTGCCTGCGGCGGCGGGGCATTTCGGTATCCAAAATTTCAAGCCAGCTTGCGCTTCGGCTAGACCTCATTTATCTTCTTCTTGGCCTTGTCGAGAGGCCGACGGTCCGCGTGAAGGGCTTAGCCCGCTCGCATCAAGAACTGAATATCACCTGACTTCCAGCCCGTGACGCGGACATCGGGCGCCAAAGGAAGGAAGGTCTATGAGCAAGACAAATCCCGCCAATCCTGATCCTGCGCGTCCACTTCCGGAACGCGCCAACCTTGAACACTTAAAAAAAGAAGCGAAGCAACGGCTCAAAGCCGTGCGTCTCGATAATCCCGGTGTGACATTATCCGCCGTCCAACTGACCGTTGCGCGAGAATATGGGTTTTCCAGTTGGCGAAGTCTGATCGCTTACGTCAAATCACAGTCCGATAAAAAATCTCAGCTACTTGACCGGCTGCGGGCAGCAAGCGCAATGAAGCCTCTGAAGCAAGCTCTCTTGGACGGATTGGAAGCGGTAGGAAAAGGGGACTATCAAACTGCCGTGGCGCATTTCCGCCAGGTTGAGATCGCACATCCCGCTGTTACACTGTCCACCTTCCAACGCTTTGTGACACAAGAATTCGGGGAGAGAGTTTGGCGCCATCTAATTGCTTACATCAAATCACTACCCGATGAAGCCCAACTACGGCCGGCGGACTCAGATGTGTCGCAAGCTTACAATTACGGATTGGAAGCGTCAGGAAAAGGGGACTATCAAACTGCCGTGGCGCATTTCCGCCGGGCTCTCAGAGAACGTCCCCTGAGGATCCGGGCGCATTACTATTTGGGGCGAGCGCTCATACGCCTACAGCTTTATCGCGAAGCGCTCACTGCTTTCGAGGAACTGCTCAAATTCGATCCTGAGAATCTGCCTGCGCATTACGAAATCGGCAAACTGTACCTCACCGCCAGTAAGTTACTGAGCAAATTCGACCCTGAGAATCTACTCGCCAATTACGAGATCGGCGCCCGATACTTATCCCCTCAAGACTATGCCGATGCAATAGCGAAATACCAATGGTTGAAATCACAAAGCGAAAGCTCAATGGACTGCCAGACGGTTTGACACGGCGCGCAATAAACGCAATGAAGCTGGTCCGTTTTACCCCTGCTTCTCTTAACGGCGACCCCGTTAGCGTGCGAGGAAATATCGAATTCGATTTTATGGCCTGAGATAGATGAGATCGCGCAGGAAAGGCGACCTGATTTGCGGATGAAACCTCGCGCGCCAGCTTTGCGGAGAGGAATCGATTCGCGGCCTAAATCAGGCCAGGCGACATTTAGGACACCGGTACTGTACCAACCAGTACGCCGATCATCAGCGCCGACATCAGTCCCAGCGTGATGGGAACGGAACAGCCACAACGTCCCAGAAAGATAGGCGCCAATCGCAAGCGCGATCCATCCGATTCGGTTTTGGGAAAGAGCGATCCCAAAAGCGGACACATCGCCGGGCGTCTTAATCGTCAGCCTCATCTCAAATCACGTCATTCCAGAACTTACGCCCTTGGCTGTGAGTGGCACGCCACTTGGTTATTTAATAGGGATGACCACAGAGAATCGCAACAACTGGTCAGTGGCGGCAATGACGGCGCAGCTTGTCTGGCGTTCCCGATATTTGCCTGAAATACGTAGGAAGGAGATTTATGACCACTCTTTGGCAAGATCTGCGCTATGGCGCACGAATGCTCATCAAACACAGAGGCCTCACGATCATTGCGATCTTGTCGCTGGCGCTCGGGATCGGCGCAAACACCGCGATCTTCAGTCTGGTGGACGCGGTGTTATTGAAAAGCCTGCCGGTCAAAGAGCCGGAGCAGTTAGTGCAATTCAAATGGCTGGTCGGGAGCAGCTTCAGGACTTTCAGGTATGAAGGCTCCGCGCGGACAGACGAAGTGACTGGCTTGCGCATCAATACGTCGTTTCTGCAGCAGAACTTCGAGCAATTTCGTCAACAGCAGAACGCGCTCAGTGAATTATTCGCCTTTGCAGAGTTGGAGCAGGTGAACGCCAATGTAGACGGGCAGGCGGAGGTGGCCAGCGGGCTGGTCGTTTCCGGCGGGTATTTCACCGGATTGGGTGTGCAACCGGTGTTGGGCCGCGCAATCACGGCGGAGGATGATCGATCGGCTGCGTCTGCAGTTGTTGTCCTCAGTCATCGATATTGGGAGCGCAGATTCGGCGCGAACCCGGCGGTCATCGGCAAACAGATCAATCTGAATAACGCGGCCTTCACAATCATCGGGGTCACGCCGCAAGAATTCGCCGGCGTGATGAGGAACGGGAACGCGCCTGATCTGACCATACCGTTGATGGCGGAGCCGCTGGTCCGCGGGAACAATACGAACCTGAATCAGCAGGGGCTCTGGTGGCTGCTGATGATGGGGCGATTGAAGCCGGGCGCGACAATGGAGCAGGCGCGCGCCGAGCTTGAACCAGTCTTTCAACGCACGGCTTCCGAAAATCTGAGCCGCCCGGCGAATCAAACTCAGGCCGCGCCGACGGTTCCGCAGGATTACCCGCGATTGGCCGTCGAGCCGGGCCGGCGCGGTGACACGCACTGGGGCTGGTATCAGCGGCAATCGCTTTATCTGTTGATGGGAGTGGTCGGGCTGGTCTTGTTGATCGCGTGCGTCAATGTAGCCAACCTGCTGTTGGCGCGCGCGTCGGAGCGACAGAAAGAGATCGCGGTGCGGCTGGCCTTGGGCGCCGGACGTTTCCGCCTTGTGCGACAACTGCTCACCGAAAGCGTGCTGCTGGCGGTGGCGGGCGGGGCGCTTGGTTTGCTCTTCGCGCTCTGGGGCAGAGACCTGTTGCTGAAGCTGCGTTTTTCGGGGCAGGAGATGTCGTTTTTGCAGACCGGATTGAATGGGCGCGCGCTGGCGTTTACGTTCGCGGTTTCGGTGTTGACCGGCTTGTCGTTCGGGTTGGCTCCGGCGTGGCGCGCGACGCGCGTTGATCTGACGCCCGCGCTCAAGGATACCGGCAGGAGTTCCTTCGGTCATTCGCGTTCGTGGCTAAGCAAATCATTGGTCGTGGCGCAAATGGCGCTCTCGTTATTGCTCTTGATCGGCGCGGGGCTGTTCCTGCGAACGCTGAACAATTTGCAACACGTCGCTCCCGGATTCAACACGCAAAACCTGCTGCTCTTCCGCGTAGACCCGCGCCTGAGCGGTTATCAAGGCGAACGATTGACGCAACTCTATCAACGGATGTTCGATCGGATTGAGGCCGTGCCCGGCGTGCGCTCGGTCACTTTCTCGCGCCACCCGTTGCTGGCTGGCAGCAGTGGGAGGCGAGGGTTTTATCTGGCGGGGCAGAACGCTGACAGGAATAATCCGCGCACGGCTAATATCCACTTTGTCCGCGCTAATTTTTTCGAGACGATGGAAATTCCTGTCCAACTTGGTCGGAGTTTGAGCCAGCGAGACGCCGCCGCCGCGCCCAGTGTCGTCGTCATCAACCAAACTCTGGCGCGCCGTTTCTTCCCCGACGAAAACCCCCTCGGCAAACGCATCCGCTTCAATCCTGACCGACCTGACTATGTGGAGATTGTCGGCGTGGCGCAGGACGCGAAGTACACCAGCTTGCGCGATGAGATTCCGCCGACGATCTACGTGCCCTGGCTGCAGATCCTCCCGGGCCTCGGCCAGATGAATTTTGAAGTTCGCACGGCGGGTGAACCGACGAGTTTCCTCGCCGCCATCCGCCAGGCCGTGCGCGAAGTGGACGGCAACCTGCCTCTCTTTGATGTTAAGACACAGGTCGAACAGGTGTCGCAATCGCTCGCCCAGGAGCGCCTCTTCGCCGCGCTGCTGAGCTTTTTCGGCGCGTTGGCGCTGGCGCTCGCCGCGCTTGGTCTGTACGGCGTGCTGGCCCATTCCGTCGCGCAGCGCACGAAGGAGATCGGCGTCCGGATGGCGCTCGGCGCCGAGGCTCGCCACGTGCTGCGACTGGTCATCGGGCAGGGGATGCTGCTGGTTTGCGTGGGCATTGCGGCGGGTTTGATCCTGGCGTACTGGCTGGCGAAATGGCTGTCGGGCTGGCTATACGATGTGGGCGCCGCCGATCCGTTGACCTATGGCGCGATCGCTTTGTTGCTGGCCGTCGTGGCGCTGCTGGCCTGCTGGATACCGGCGAGACGGGCGACGAAGGTCGATCCGATGGTCGCGCTCAGATGCGAATAGATGTCAGATGCTAGATGTCAGATGTCAGATGAAAGTTGAGTGATGCGAGAGTCCTCTTCACTAGCATCTGACATCTGACATCTGACATCTTTTTCTTGAGGGAATTATGCGGACACTGTGGCAAGACTTGCGCTATGGCGCGCGAACGTTGTTGAAGAAACCGGGCTTCACGTTGATTGCCGTGTTGACACTGGCGCTCGGCATCGGCGTCAACACCGCGCTGTTTACGGTCTTCGACGCGTTTGTGTTGAAGCCGCTGCCGCTCAAGGATCCCGACAGCATCGTCAAGATATACGGGCGCATGCCCGATGGGAGCCGTTACCGGCTCTTTTCTTATTTGGACTACCTCGATTACCGCGATCGCAATCATGTTTTTGAAGGACTGGTCGCGTTTAACAAGGTGGCGGCCGTGTTCGGGGAAAAATCGGCCGGTCCAATGGACGACTCCTTTATCGTCGCCAGTCACGAGTACATCTTCGGCCAGATTGTTTCGGGCAACTACTTTTCGGTGTTAGGCGCGGAGATGGCTCTGGGGCGAGCGTTTCTGCCTGATGAAGATCGCGAGCCGGGAACACATCCGGTGATGGTATTAAGCTATGGCTTCTGGCAGCGACGCTTCAACGCCGATCCGAACATTGTGGGCAAAACAATCAAACTGACCGGACAGCAGTACACGGTCGTCGGCGTCACGGCGCGCGAATTCATCGGCACGGAACCGGACGCGCCGCAGTTCTGGGTTCCGTTGATGATGCGCGATCAAACACATCAGGCGGGAAGTTGGAATCACAAACGCTGGTTGTCGGAGCGCAATGCCGATTCATTCGCGTTGACCGGCAGGTTGAAACCCGGCGTTTCGCGCCAGCAGGCGCAGGCCGAAATGAACGTCATCGCCGAACAGCTTGCCAGAAGCTATCCGGAGCGTAGCCGCAAAATAGGAGTTAGCCTTTCAGGCGGAGCGACCTTTGTTGAGATCGATGAGGGGCTGGCCCCGCTGATCGTTCCGCTATTGGTGGCGGTCGGGTTGATCCTGCTGATGGCCTGCGCCAACGTCGCCAATCTGTTGCTGGCGCGCGCGGCGACCCGTGGCTCTGAGATCGCCGTGCGGCTGGCTCTGGGCGCGAGCCGCTGGCGCGTGATCAGGCAGTTGCTGACCGAGAGTGTGTTGATTTCGGCGCTCGGCGGCGCGGCCGGGCTGTTGATGGCGATCTGGACGCTCGACGCGCTCTACCCGCTGGTCATGTCACGACTGCCGGTTCCACGCGCGCTGATCGAATCGTTCGCGCTCGACCTCGACCCGGACTATCGCATCTTCGGATTCGCGCTGCTCGCGTCAATGATCGCCGGCGTCGCGGCGGGGCTCGCCCCGGCTTTGCAGGCGTCCAGGCCGAATCTGGCTTCGGCGTTGAAAGACGAAGGCTCGACGTTCGGTCAGCATTTGAGCCAGTCGCGCTTGCGCAACGCGCTGGTCGTGATTCAGGTCGCGGTGTGTCTGACGCTGCTCGTCGGCGCGGGGCTGCTCGTCAGGAACCTGCAGAAAGTTCGGACGATTGATACGGGGCTTGAGACAGCGAACGTCTTCACAATCTCGGCAGCGAATCCACTGCGCGACGCTTCTGGCCCAATGAAGACGCCATCGGCAAGCGCATCGGCATCGCCTCCACGCCGCTCGCCGGCGCGAATGAATCGGGCGCCAACCTGCCGCAGTTCGAAGTCATCGGTGTCACACGCGACACGCGCAGCGGGTGGGTTTGGGAAAAGGATGAGACTTTCATTTACGCGCCGTGGTACGAGTCATCTCAGAGTGTCGAACGTCCGAACGCATACATATTGGTTCGTACTGAAGGCGATACACGGCAAGTGATGGCCGCAGTGCGCGGCGCGGCCGAAGCCGTTGACCCGAATCTCTCCGCAATCCTGCGACGCGTGAATGATTCGTTGACCATGCAGATGGCGCCGTTCGAGGCGCTCGCGCAAGTTGCCGGCGCGCTGGGAATGCTGGCGCTGCTGGTGGCGTCGGTCGGTTTGTTTGGCGTGATGTCGTTCATCGTCAATCAGCGAACCCGCGAAATCGGCATCCGCGTCGCGCTGGGCGCGCAGAGCGCGGACGTCATACGTTTGTTTTTGAAGCAGGGGATGAAACTGACCGTCATCGGCATAGTGTTCGGGCTGCTGGGCGCCATGGCGATTTCACGATTGCTGGCCGTGGTCTTGATTGATTTGAGTCCGTTCGATCCGTTGGCCTTCGGCGGCGTGGCGGTGTTTCTGTCAATCGTAGCGCTGTTAGCTTGTTATCTGCCGGCGCGGTGGGCGGCGAAAGTTGACCCGGTCGTGGCGCTTCGGCGCGAATAATCACATATGTCAGTCACCATTCGCCCTCTTCACAAATTGGATGTTGATCGGGTCATCGCGCTTTGCTCGGCGATTCAACCCGAATGCGTCCGCGACCTGGAAGAGTATTTGCGACGATTTGACGAACCGGGTCGCGCGGCTTCCGCGTCCCTGTGCCAATGGGCGGCGATTGAGGAAGTCTCTCAACAGCTCATTGGTTATGCGGTGTGCTGGAATGTCGTGCGGCGGAAGTATCGAATGGGTTTGATGGTTAATGCGGACTGGCGCAAACGGGGGATTGGCGGTTACCTCCTGAGCGTCATTCTCGCCGCGTTGCAATCGATGCCGGCGGCCACGTTGCAATCGCGCGCTTGGGATGACCAGACGGACTCATTGCGGTTTTTGCGTCGTCGCGGCTTTGTCGAGACCCATCGGATGGTCGAGTTGCATTTGAATCTGAGCGAAGCGGACCTGACGCGGCTGGCGGAGCTTCCCCGCAGTCTGACGGCGCAGGGCATTGAATTCACCACTCTGCGACAGGAAGGGCAGGACGAGCAGTTCTGGACAAAATTGACCGATTTGCAGCAGGCTGCAGTGATCGGTTGGCCTGATCCCGATCCTGACGGCGTCATGGCGATCCCGACAGGAGATGAGGTGCGACGGATGTTCGATTCGTGGCAGACGACGTCTGACACTTTCTTTATGGCAAAGGCTGACGGAGTGTTCATCGGCTACACCGTTCTCGGCCCGGATCATAACGCCCCGGAAGCGATCGGTACGGGGCCGACAGCCGTGAGGCCGGAATATCGCGGCCGTGGCGTGGCGACTGCGTTGAAAGTCCTTGCTTTGACTCACGCGCGCCAGCAAGGCTGGCGGACGGCTGTTACTCGTTCAGCCAGTCCGGCGATGATTCGCGTCAACGAAAAGCTCGGCTTTCAGCGCGGTCAGGCGGAGGTACGGCTCGTGAGAAAGCTTGAGACTCGCGACCGCTGACATATGGCGTTTGCTTGGAGAAATTATGCAATCTCTGATTCAAGACCTGCGCTACGGCGCGCGAATGTTATTGAAGAAACCCGGATTTACATTGATCGCAGTCATCACGCTGGCTCTCGGCATTGGAGCGAACACGGCGATCTTCACCGTCGTCAACGCCGCGCTCTTGCGGCCGCTTTCTTATCCGGAGCCGGAGCGCATCATGCGACTCGCGCCGGATTGGTCGAACGTGAGTTTCAGGAGCGCCAGTGAACCGAAGTTTGTCTTCTGGAGCGGGCAGAGCCAGTCGTTCGACGGCGTCGCGGCGACGATCGGGATCGGCTCTGGCGTCAACCTCTCTGGGGGCGGCGAGCCTGAGTTCGTCGCGGGCGTCAGGGTCAGCGCGGATTTCTTCCGCGTCCTCGGCATGAATCCGGCCATAGGGCGCGGCTTCACGAAAGAGGAAGATTCTCCGAACGGCGAGCGAGTAACGATTCTGAGCCACGGATTGTGGCGGCGGCGCTTCGCCGCCGACCCGGCGATCGCGGGCAAGAGTGTTTCGATCAACGGCGATCCGTACACAGTGGTAGGTGTGGCGCCTGAGGATTTCCGATACGGCGACGGGCAATGGGACGTGTTAGTCCCGATGCGCGTCAATCCTGCCAGCGTGGCTCAAGGTCACAACTACACCGTGCTCGCGCGGCTTAAGGCGGGCGTGACGCGCGAGCAGGCGCAGGCCGAGATGAAATCGATCTTCGAACAGTTCAAGGCCGCTTATCCGAACCAGGTTTGGCGGAACGAAGTCGGGATTCGGGTTGAGCCTTATCTGGCCAGCCTTACGGCTGAGGCGCGCCCGATGCTGCTGATTCTGCTCGGCGCTGTTAGTTTCGTCCTGCTCATCGCCTGCGCCAACGTCGCCAATTTGCAGTTGACGCAAGCGACCGCGCGACAGAAAGAAATGGCCTTGCGGCAGGCGCTCGGCGCGAGCCGGTGGACTCTGGCGAGACAGTTGTTGACAGAAGGCTTGTTGCTTGCCCTGATTGGCGGCGGGACTGGGCTGCTGCTCGCCATGTGGGGCGTGGATGCTTTGGCTGCGCTGCTGCCACAGGGCCTGATCCCGCGCAGCGGCGAGATCGGCTTCGATTGGCGCGTACTCGCCTTCACGCTCGGCGTGGCTGTGATAACCGGCTTACTCTTTGCGCTCGCTCCGGCGCTGCAGGCGGCGCGCATGGATGTCAACCGCGCGCTCAAGGAGGGTGGCGGCAAAGGCGCCGTCGGAGGCGAACGCGGACGGATGCGGAACGCGCTGGTCGTGGCTGAGGTCGCGCTCGCGCTCACGCTTCTGGCCGGCGCGGGTTTGTTGATCCGCACTTTCGCAAATCTGCGCCGCGTCGATCCTGGTTTTGACCCGGGCAATGTGCTGACTTTCGAGGTCGCGCCGAACGGCGAGCGGTACGAAACGACGGCCCAGAACGCCGATTATTTCGGCCGTGCGCTCGAACGCCTGAATGGCCTGCCCGGAGTCGAATCCGCCGCGGTGACTAGCAATCTGCCGCTTGGCGCATGGCTCAATCTCGGCGTCGGCGTCGTGGGCAAACCCGATTCGGAGGCCTCGACCGAAATTCGGATGATCACGCCGGACTATTTCAAAGTGATGAAGATGTCCATCCGTCGCGGGCGCGGCTTCACCGAAGCCGATTCGGCGGGCGCGCCGCCGGCCATCATCGTCAACGAGACTTACGCGCGGCGGACTTTCCCGAACGCCGATCCGATCGGCCAATCACTGACTGTTGAAGGTACGCGGGCCTTTCAGATCGTCGGCGTCGTGAACGACGTCAAGCAGTTCGGTCTCGGCTATCCCGCGCCTGGCGCCGTCTTCATCCCCGTGGCTCAAGTGGATGACAGAGTAATGCGCGCCGCGCGGCGGTACGTGACCATGAAGTTCGCCGTTCGCGCGTCTGGCGACCCGCTCGCTCTCGGCGCGGCGGTCAAACAGGAGACGCTCAAGGTCGATCCGTCGCTGCCGCTGACCAACATGCGCTCGCTGGAACAAATAGTCGGGCGTTCGCTCGCCGAGCAACGGTTCAACTCGACGCTGCTCAGCCTGTTCGCCGCCATCGGGTTGCTGCTCGCGGGCGTGGGAGTTTACGGCGTGATGTCATACGCCGTGACGCAGCGCACGCATGAAATCGGCGTTCGCGTGGCGCTCGGCGCGCGGGCGGGAGACGTGTTGAAGCTGATCGTCGGAAAAGGATTGGCGCTGGCGCTGGTCGGCGTCGCGCTCGGTCTGGGAGCGTCGTTCGCGCTGACGCGTCTGATGAAAGACTTCCTGTTCGGCGTGGAGCCGACCGACCCGCTGACGTTCGGCTTGGTAGCGCTGTCGCTGACCGTGGTGGCGCTCGCGGCCTGCTACGTCCCGGCGCGGCAGGCGACGAAGGTCGATCCGATGGTTGCGCTCAGGCGCGAATGACGCGGCAATCCCGAGTTTTACCTGAGTGAGAGGAGCCTGATGATCTCCTCATTGCCGGATTTTTTGGCCCAGTCGAGAGCGCTTAAGCCGTCGTGGTCCTTCGCATTGATGTTCGCGCCCCTCTTCAGGAACAGTTCGATGACCGCGCTCCGTCCAAATGCCACGGCGTAAATCAGCGG
>WNFV01009951.1_pt1 | contig 10440 bp, 14 predicted proteins | sample 5400101 | NCBI WGS metagenome assembly WNFV01 (sample SAMN13153361, study PRJNA577476) | soil metagenome | isolation source: 115 cm soil or saprolite under grassland replicate 1 | place: USA:California | collected 2016-06-15 | reverse complement strand
GCCCACCATGGCGCCGCGGATCGCCTCGGGGTCGCGGCGCTGCGCCCAGTACAGCGCCGCGGCGGCGGCCCGCTCCAGTTGGGCGCTCACCGTCCCGCGTCCCCCGGACGGACGGGCACGTCGACCCGGTCCTGCTCGGTCCGCCCCGGCGCCTCGAACAACGTCTCGCTGTTGCGCGGCGGGCGGCGCATCAGCGCCTCCAGGACCCCCGGGAACGGGTCGACCTCCACCGTCCGGTCTGCGAGCGGCTTGCCGTCACCGACAGCGAAGTCGTCGGGCATCGTGCACCTCCTGAGCCTCAGGCGGGCGACCCGGACCGGAGGCTCAGACAACGGCCCGGGTCGCAGCACCGCTGGTCGAAGTATCGCATCCCACGGCGACGGGCGTTCAGAAGATCGCCGGCTCCGGCGGCGGCGCTGGGGCGGTCGCAAGGCCCCAGGTCGCGAGCTCGGCGGCGACCGCCGGGCCGACGTCCACCGCGACGCCGCGGCGCTCCGGGGCGGTCGCGCCACCCAACCTTCGCTGCTCCAGATGCCGGGCCGCGGCGGTCAGCTCCGCCTGGCCGGCGTGCCGCACCCGACCGGCGGCCAGCGCGTCCAGGAACAGCCCGTGCGCGACCACCACGTCACTGGAGGTCGGCCGGGTTACGGCGACGCCGGCGGCCTCCAGCGGCCGGATCAGTGTCGCTGCGTGCGAGTGGGGATCGACCACCACCGCAAGCACGGTCCGCTCGGCGCGGATCGCCACCACCGCCGGTACCGCGTCGGTGCCGTCCAGGTAGCGCAGCAGGTCCAGGAACACCAGATCGCCCTCGAGCCGGCCGGCGGCCACGATCGACGTGTGCTGCCGATCCTCACTGACCTCGATCCCGAGCGCGCTCTCCTCCACCATGGTGATCATCCTCTCGCGTCTGGCCCGCCGCCGCGCGTTGCCCAGCCGGGCACCCGCGGCCCTGTTGCACTTCGCGTGCTCGATCCCGTTGTAGCCGGCCCGGTCGTCGGTGTGGCCGAGGTCGAGCGCCTGCCAGGGCAGCAACGGCCGGCCACAGCGCGGGCACGGCTGGCCGTAGGCGTACGGCAACAGGGCACGGCGGAGCGCCTTGTGCGAGCCGGTGCCGGTGTCGCTGTTCACAGCCGGCTGGCCTCCCACAGATCCCGGCCGATCACCTTCCAGCCCTCCAGGCTCTCGTCCGGCCACTGGTTCGCGTACGCCCGCCGCCACTCCGCCAGCGGCATCGCCTGAAGGTCCTTGGCGACCGTCTCGGTGCTGATCGTGTGGCCGAGCGCCGGCATGAACCCGGGCCAGGTCGCCGGGTCAGTCACGTCGGTGTCGTCGCCAGCCGACCACTCCGCGTAGAACAGCCCCTCGCTCACGCCCAACGCCGCCACCGTCCGGCCCTGGTCGACCTTGCCGCGCCAGAACACACTGCGCTCCGTCCCCGCGGTACTGAGACACCAGAGCTGGGCGTTGGCGCGGGTCGCCATCGCGGGCCGGCATGCCTGCTCGCTGGCGGCGTCCAGCTTCCAGCACTCGTCCAGCACCGCCAGGTCCAGCGTCTCTCCGTGCCCGGCGCCCTCGTCGGTGGACAGCAGCGTCATGATCGACCCGTTGGCGCAGCGGAGCGCCTCCGCCCCGGTCGCCTTGTCCAGGGTGAACATCCCGCCCAGCCGCGAGCGGCGCAGCTTCGGCCACCACACGTCGAACAGCTTGCGGCGGGCCGCCAGGCGGGTCTGGCCGGCGTAGACGATCGCCTGGCCCGGCGTGCTCAGCATTCGGTAGACGACCAGCGCCAGCACCGCCGAGGACTTCCCGCTCTGTCGGGGCGTGCCGATCGACACGTTCCTGTAGGCGAGCTGCCCGCCGGCATGCTCCAGCGCTGCGCGGGCGACCATGGCTTGCCATGGCATCAGCCGGAACCCCAGCGCCGCCGCGGTCGCGCCGAGGGCCGCCCCGTAGGAAGGGCGGTCAGTCGCCGGGACCGCGAAACGCGGGCGTGCTGACCTGTCCAAAGAACCGCTCCAGCTCGTCGCCGAGGTCACTACCCGACCGGCGGTGCAGGTCGCCCATCACCAGCCGCAACTCCCGGGCAAGCATCGCCGCGGCCCGGTCGCCCGGAGCGGCATCCAACCGCTTTGCCAGGTCGACCGCGGCCCGGCCGAGCGCATTGGAGGCGATTTGGACGCCCAGCGTCCGCAGCTCGGCCCTGGTCGCTCGCTCCATCGCTCTCACGCTGCAGATCGTACCGCCGGCCCGAGTGGCGAACCGCGGCCCAACACACATGGCCACGGTGGCGGGGGCGACGGTGCCCGATCGCGTGGGCGGCTTCGACCGGCCCCCCCCCTTTATCCTTCTTGTCCGGTTCACCATATCCTTCTCTCGGCTCGCCGGAACCGGGCGATCTCTGCGGCGACCTTCAGCGCGTGCAGCCGCGGCGTGTCGCAGCCACCCGGCTGGTTCGGCTCGCAGTCGGTGAGGTCGTCGCCGGTGAGCGGGCGGCCGAGGCGGGTCTGAAGGCAGCCGACGCACAGGAAGCCGCCGAGCGTGGTCATGCCCGCCACAGCCCACACGTCGTCGTGGACCATGTAGTACTCGGTCAGGTAGTAGTCGCTGTTGCCTGGCATGTCGAACGTGTCGACGCGGCAGTCCCGACAGCGGGCCTTGTGACGGCGGTGGGTCACGGCTGGCCGCCCCGCTGGCGGTAGGCACGCTGCCGGCAGGCGGGCGAGGCGTAGCGCCCATCCGACCTGGCCGCTGTGAACCGCTGCCCACAGCCGCACGCGCAGACCCGATCGGCGCGCTGGCGGCGGCGCCGGTCGCGCTGCTGGGCGAGTCGTTGCCCGCGCGCGCACCGCTTGCAGTAGCCGATCCAGGGACTCGGGGACTGCATGAAGCCCCAGACGCCAGCCTCCCGGAGCTGCTTCCACGTCCGGTCGCAGCCCTTGCAGCGCGGCTCGCCGTTACGGCTAACTTCCGGGTCGTGACCGAAAGGTTTACCCGTCACGGGTTCCTTGACGCGGCTCAGCAGATCGTCGCGGGCCCACAGCAGCTCGGCGAGCTGGGTCGCGGTATCGCCCTTCAGGTCGTCGCGGCGGAGCCTATCGGCGGCGGACTCGGGCAGGTCGGGGCGCAGCAGCTTCACCCGGAACCGGAATGCCGCCTTGATCGCGATACGATCGAGCGGCAGGTAGACACCGATGCCAAGGACCTTCCGGGCGACGCTCTCGGGTGGGATTGGCCCCGTCCCGAAGAAGTCGCTGAGCCCGAGGTCGGCCCACGCCTCGGTGAACCAGTCGCTCATCGCTCGACCCGTCTCGGCCGCTTCCCGCTGCCCGGGCAGCGGCGCCTGTCCCGGCCGGCGCCGACCGTGCGGACGGCTCTGGCCGGGACGGGGATGCCGATGTAGTGGATCGGCACGCTGCCGTCGTCGCGGAGCCGCTTGAGGCCGGCGCAGCCGTCACAGACTCCGAGCCTCATTCCGCGATCCTCCCGGCGGCGACCAGCTCGCCGTAGCAGCGTGGGCATGCGCCGATGCCGATGAGATGCAGCGGGCCACCGATGGTGCGCTTGCGGCCGGCCAGGTCCCACGCTCGGACTCGGGTGCCGGGTGGGGCGAGCACGCCGACCGAGTAGATGGCGACCGGGCCCGGTGGGCACTGGCGCCCGCAGCGGTCGCAGGTCAGCTCGAACGCGTCGGTGTGAGTGGCGTGCACGTGCTCTCGGCCGCACGGGACGCACAGGATGTGCTGCGGGTGGGCCAGGCACAGGTTGGCGGCGCGGGGTTGCCCGTCCGGGTGCCCGGCGAGCAGATGCCGGCACGCGCTGGGCAGGTCCGGCGGGCGGCCGAACACGAGGTGTGGGTAGGTGGCCAGGATGTCGCGGAGCGGCGCGGCCATGAAGCCGGTGGGGGTCATGGCGCCGTCTCCCAGGCGGCCCCGCATTCGAGGTGGCCCTGCTCGAGCCGTCGGCGGCCGTAGGCGGTGCCGGGGTCGAACTCGGCTGTGGCGTCGCATGCTGGGCAGCGGACGCGGGCGGTGCCGTTTGCGTGTCCGCCGTCCCCGGGTTCCGTCTTTGGGAACGGAACGACGGAACCTTGCTGGTCAGCGGCCCGTTTCTCAGGCTCGGAAACGGAACCCGGTTCCGTCTTTGCTCCCTCGGAAGTGGCCTCTGAGCTGCGGAGTTCCATGGTTCCGTTGCCGGACATGGAACCCGGGGCGGCGGGCAGATACCGCTCCCATACGCCCTCGAACGCGGCCCGTGTGTAGCCGCGGGCCGTCTTGCCATCTGCGAGCTTGAGCTTCTTGGGTTCGATGGCGAACGGCTTGAGCAGCTTGGCCAGCCGGCTCGCGGGGCCTTTGGTCCGGTCGGCCTCAACGTCACTGCCCCACCAGTCGCCCCACGGCCCATCCTCCCGCTCGACCAGCTTGGCCAGCAGCGCCACTGTGGCGAGCTGCTCGCGCCGGCCGGTCTGGCGCTCCTCGCCGTCGCGGATGGTGAACGCCTCGCGGACGTGGCCGAGCAGCAGCGCGCCGATGCTCTCGCTCTGGCCGGCGTCGTCGCCGTGCAGCTCGACCGCGGCGGCGGCCGCTCGCTTGGGCCAGTCGCCACCCGCCAGGTCGGCGATGGCGAGCAGCGGCTCCCAGCCGTCTTGGGCGCGGTCGTTCAGCTCGGCGGGGAGCTTCGGCTCGGCGGCCTCCAGCAGCGGCAGCGCCGAGGCGGCCCAGCCGGCGACCTGGGCGCGGAGCGCCTCGGCCTCGGGCCGGACCCGGCGGATGCGGAGCCGCTCGACCGGCTCGCCCCGTAGCTTGCGTTGGAGCTGGATCGGGATGGACCGGTCGGCGAGCATGTCGGGCAGCGCGCCGACGCCGGCGAGCACCTTGGGGCAGAACACCGCGAACTCGGCGACGGTCTGGTTGGCGCCGTCGCCGACGCAGCGGCGGACGGTGCCGCCGAGCCGGTAGCCGGCTTGCAGGCAGGCGCGCAGGTCGCCCCGGTCGTCCCGGCCGCCGCCCTTGGCGAACAGCTCTTGGACCTCGTCGAACAGGACCGTGGGCGCCGGGTCGCCGATGGAGCGGAACAGCGCCGCGGCGGTCATCTCCGCGGCTTGCAGGGCGCTGTTGGCCAGCAGCACTAGGACTTCCAGTAGCCGCGTCTTGCCGGAGCGCTTCTCGGGTGAGCCGACATGGAGGTAGGGGGTCGTCTCGGCGGCCTTGAAGCACCAGGTGTGGACCACCCACAGCGTCACGGCGACCGCCTGGGCCTGGTTGGCGAACACGACGTAGCGGCGCAGGAACGCCTCGACGGCGACCAGCACGGCGGCGCCCTGGTCGAGCGGGACCGGCTCGGCCGGCGGTGGCGGGACGGCTGCCTCGCGCTTGCCCTTCGTCTTGGCCTTGCCGCGGGCCGGTCGGTCCGGCTTGGGGTCGAACTTCTCCCGCAGGTCCCGCCAGCTCCAGTCGCAACTGTAGTGCTGGCAGCCGGCCACGATCGCCCCGCCGGACCGGCGGGCCACGTATGCCGACAGCTCCGCGTGGTCGCTGTTGAACGGGCAGGCGCGCAGAACCCAGCGGTAGCCGCCTTGGACCCACGGCCCGTGGTGGTGGACGTCCAGGTGCTTGCCGATGAAGGCCTCCAGGTCGAACGTGGCGGCCTGCTCGCCGCGGCGCCCGCCCGACTGGCCAACGGCGTTGGCCAGCTCCGGCTCCGGCAGGATCGCCGCGAGCGCCCGGAGCTGCTCGGCGGAGGCGGCCTCGAGCGGATCGGGCACCTCCAGCAGCCGGGCGACCCGGTGCGGCCGGTCGGGTGTCGAGTCGCCCTTGGCGTTGCGGGTGCCGGGCACGCGGATGATCCGCGCGGCATTGAACATCGTGCCGTCGACGTGGACGGCCTGGTCGTCGAACCGGAAGGCCAGCGCCTCCAGGCAGCGGTGGAGCAGCTCGCGGCTGGCCTCGTCGTTGGGCAGGTCGACCCGCACCAGCACGTAGGCGCCGTTGCCGGAGTCGGCCAGGACCGGGGCGGGCCAGCCCTCCCCGCGCAGGAACGCGGCGATCTCCCGGGCCTTGGCGATGGCGGCGGCGTGCTCGTCGTCGGTGGCGGAGACGCCGGCGGGGCGGACCGGGTCGAGGTCGATCGGCAGCCAGCGCCGGCGGGCGACGTCGTGGTCGCCGGTGGTCAGCTCGGCGTGCTCCGCCACCCGGTTGCTGGCGCGGGCCAGCAGCGCCGGGTTGACCGGGTTGGCCGTGAAGTAGATCCCGGGGTGGCGGCCGTCCAGCCGGATGGCGGCCTTGGCCATGGCCTCCAGGTCGTCGAAGTAGCCGGAGATCACCCTGGCGCGGCCGGCCTTGGGGACGCGCAGCTCCGCCGTCGATCCGGGCTCCAGCAGCACGCGCAGGGCGGCCTCGATCGCGGTCACGAGCCGGCTCCGTCGCGGTAGGCCTTGGAGGCGATGAGCCGGCGGCACTGTTCGGCGAACGGCCAGCGCGAATCCAGTAGTGGCAAGCCATCCAGCAGGCCGTCCAGGTCGGCGTCGAGTGCGGAGGTGGGGACCACCGGGTCGGGGAGGTAGAAGTCGTCGGTGGCGACCTGCAGCGCATCGTTCAGCGTGTCGATCTCGGCTCGCATCTCGGCGAGCTTGGAGGCGGCGTCGGCACGGATGCGGCCCAGCCGGTCGGCGTCGAGTTGCTCGTCAAGGGCGGCCTGGGCCTGGGTGAGCCAGTCGAGTCGCGCTTTGGCGACCCGCCTGTCCAGGGTCGTGTCGAAGTAGGGCCTGGTCGCATCCCGGGCGAGGCGCCTGAGCAGCTCCGGCTGGAGCGCGGCCAGCGCGTCGATCTCCGTCTGCGAGATGCCCATGGCCGCGCGCCAGGCGTCGGCGCGGCGTTCGGTCTCCTTCAGCGGCGTGGATGGCAAGCCATACTCGCGGACCTGGGATGGGGTGAGCGCCACCCGGCGCACCTCGAACTCCAGGCCGCCGAGGTCGACGGTCTTGGAGGTGCGGTTGCCGTAGGCGTCCTGGTGGGGCACCGTCGCGGCCCCGAGCGTCTTGAACGCCTGGAGCTTGCGGCCGACCGAGATCCCCATCTGCCACCCGGCCGGGTCGGCGTCAGCGAAGTACAGCACCACCATCGCCCGGCCGTCCTCTGCGCCGGCGATGGCCATCTGGTAGATCAGCGTGTCCGAGATCTCGCCGGTCGGCAGGTACAGATCGGCGTGGCGTTGCTCGGCGACCGGGGCGAGCACCTCGCCAAGCGATGCCTTCTCGCCGACCATGACGAGCTTGAAGGGCTGGGCGCCGGTGAAGCCGTCGACCGCGACCTGGGGCATGAGGTCGTCGACGTCGGGGATGCCGACGTTGATCCCGACGGTGATGTAGCCCGCCGGGTCGGGGGCGGTGAACCGCCGGATCGTCGGGGCGGCGTTGCGCTGGTCGACGATCTGGTCGAAGGGGAGGTAGCCGAGCCAGCGGGCGGCCTTGCCGGCGTCGCCCTGCAGCCAGGTCCAGTCCGGGTCGGTGTTGGCGTAGGAGGTCCCGTTGGGCTTGGGGCGGCCGAGCACCATGTAGTGCAGGCCTCGGAGATGGATGGTGCGGTCCCCGAGCCCGAGCTCCCGGGCAGTAGTGGCAAGCCATGCACCGTCGCGGTGGCTGGCGTCGGTGTCGATCCGGTAGGGGTCGTTCTGGACGGCGAGGACGGTGAGGTCCTTCAACGGACAGCCTGCTTCGGCGGCGGCGTCCGAGAGCGCCCGGCGCAGCGGCGAGCCGTTGGCCTGGTAGTCGCTCACGCCGACCACCTCGTCCTCGAGGCCTCGGCGAGCGTCCAGCTCCGGCAGCAGCGCCACGCCGGCCACCAGGGGCCCGCCCGATCGTCGACCCGGCCTTCCCGGCGGCGTCGGCCGGCGTCCAGGTCGACTACGATCCCGGTAGCCGGGCCGGGTATGATGCTGGTGGTTGAGTCCTGGGTGAGGGTCGAGACCTTGGCGGCGCCCTTGGCGAGGGGGCGCCGTCGCCTTGTGTCAGGTGGTCGGCGCACGGCCACCACCTTCGCCTTCGCCAGCGAACGCCAGCGTGACCAGCTTGGCGATCAGGGCCGGGTCGTCGATCACGGGGCTGAGCCCTTGCGCCTCGGCTTGGCGGCACCACCACCGCCAGGCGGCGGCCTCGTCCGGCTCGAGCCCGCTCACGCGGCATCACCGGCCGAGAGCAGGCGGCGGGCCAACTCGGCACGCTGCTCGATGGTCAGCGCCGGGCTGCCGCTCGTGATCTTGTCGATGCGCTCCAGGGCGAACCTGTAGCGGGCCTCGCGGCGGGCGGCCTCAGTCGCCTGCTGCCACTGCTCCGGGGTCCGGTCGCGGCCACGTCGAAGGGCCGTGGGCATGTCGCGCTCCTTGCACGCGGAACCATCCGGCCCTTGCGGGGTCGAGTGGTTCGCACGCACAGCCCGTGCGACAGCCCTTGCTGATGCCAGACTCTAGCAGCAGCGTCAAACCGACAGGCGGAAGGCGGGCGCGTCCGGCGGGAGCGCGTCCAGCGCGGCGATCATGCGCTCCTGCCGGATCGGCTTGTGGTGGCCCTGGGGACAGCGCAGGTGCCAGGTGATGCCGCCGTCGGGGCGCACGTGCGGCTCAGGCGGGCGGGGCATGGCTTGCCGCCCGTCGGCCGTGGCCACCTTGACTCCGAACGCGCCATCGGCGGCGCGGCGGACGAACCGCACCAGCCGCGGCGGGTTCGGGTCGCCCGCGCGCTCGCAGGCGGCGCAATGCAGGTCAAGCATCAGGTCGAGCGCCATGGCCCCTACCTCCGCCGCTTGACCTTGATCGCGTCCGGGTCGAACGGGCCCCGGCCCTGGGGATGGACCTCGATCCGCTCGATCATGGCCGCCAGGATGGCGCGGCGACGATCAAGCGAGAGCTTCGTCCACTGCCCGCGAAGGTTGCGCGGGACCGCGGCCGCCACCCGGCCGTGCTGGAGTCGGCTCACGGCCGCCTGGTGGCGCTCCTGCTCGGCCTCACGGTCGGCCAGCTTGCGCCGGAGCGTGGCCGCGGACGGCTGAGGCTTGCGGCCCTGGCGCTCGGCGAGCTCCGCCTCCGCGAGCATCCCGTCCAGCGTGTCCAGGTCGGCCGTCAGCTCCGCCAGCCGCTCATAGTGCGGCCGGGTCGGGTCGTCGGTGGGCCGCTCGGCGGCCGCCTCGTGCCAGGTCGGGTTCTCCACGGCCATGAACACCGCGCGGAGGATCAGTCGCTCGACCGGATCAGCCAAGCGCTTGACGCAACGACGGCCGCCACGCGCAGGGGCTGGGCAACGGTAGGACCGCTGCCCGTTGCGGCCATACGCCTCCAGCTTGGCCCCGCACACGCCGCAGAATGCCAGCCCGCTGAGCAGGTGGCGCGCCACGCCGCCCACGGCAGTCACCCGGCGGGTCGGGTCGAGCAGCACGGCGCGGACGGCCTGCCAGGTAGCTTCGTCCAGCACGGGCTCGATCTCAGTGGACGGGTACCGCTTGCCGTGGTGCTCACGTAGCCCGGCCATCCTGGGGCTGGTCAGCATCCGCTTCAGTGATTGCGTCGTCCAGCGTCCGCCGACCGGCGGCGGCACGTGTGGCGACTGGCCAGGTTCGCCGTTCCAGTCGAGCACGATTCCGCGCAGCGAGTCGCCGGCCAGGACCCGCGTGGCGGCGTCTCGGATGCTGACGCGCTCGGCCGCCGCCCGGTCGGCGGAGACGATGGGGACGGTGCGGCCGTCGGGTAGGCGCCGGCGGCCGCGCTCCCCGAACGGGCGCTCCCCGCCTGGGTGCCGCCGGCCGCTCTCGGCCTCCTCGAGCCGGGCGCGGCGGACCCGCTTGGACAGCCGGGCCACCTCGCGCTGGGCGTTCAAGACCTCGCCGTAGAAGCGGTTGCGGTGCTCCGGGTCGGCCAAGTCGTAGTCGTAGCTGGGCAGTACCAGCCGCACGCCGGCCCGCTCGCACAGCCGGGCGAACTCGATGCCCTGGGCGAGATCACGGTTGGAACGATCCTCCGCCCACACGATGACGACATCGAAATGGCTGATCTCAATACCTTCCAGGAGCCGCTGCCACTCTTTGCGGCCGCCGTTTGCCGGGGTCTTTCTGGCGAATTCGCTGGCCGATTCCCACTCGTGGAAAACCTCGACCACCTGCCAGCCGTGTTCGTCGGCAATTTGGCGGCCGTCTTGCTCCTGGCGTTCGACGCTGCGCCCGCCGGTTCGTGACAGGCGACAGTAGATGGCGGCCCGGACGGGCGGCGGTGATGCCAGCTCGTCGGCGATGCCAGCGACGGCGGTACGGATGGCGGCCATGGCGGCTCCCTCGCTTGCTGGTCGGACCGCCATGATAGCAGTTATACGGTGGTCCCGATCACCGATGCCCGCTCCTGGGGCGCCACGCCCTGGACGGCCAGGGCCATGACGGCGGGGGTGAACAGGGCGATGCCGAC
>WNFV01009950.1_pt1 | contig 10440 bp, 16 predicted proteins | sample 5400101 | NCBI WGS metagenome assembly WNFV01 (sample SAMN13153361, study PRJNA577476) | soil metagenome | isolation source: 115 cm soil or saprolite under grassland replicate 1 | place: USA:California | collected 2016-06-15 | reverse complement strand
CCGTCGCAGGCCGAGCTCGAGGGCGAAGTGATGTGCCCCGTGTGTGGGACGACCCTCGATCAGTCGAGCTCACCCGCCGCGGAGCAGATCAAGCGGGTGATCGCGAATCGCGTCGCCGCCGGCGACACGAAGAGCGAGATCAAGGATCGACTGGTTGCGGAGTACGGCGAAGCGATCCTCGCGGCGCCGCCGCACAAGGGCTTCGGACTCCTTGCGTGGTGGCTGCCGATCGCCGGCATTCTCGTGGCCGCCGCGCTCGTCGGCATCGGGGCGTGGCGCTGGGCCCGCGCGCGCGAGCCTGCGACCGCGGGTTCACGGCTGGATCCGGCGCTCGAGCGCCGGCTGGACGACGAGTTGCGACGGTTCGAGAGCTGATGGAGAAGGCCGGCGGGCTGTTCCTGCTCGGGTTCGCCTCCATCGCGTTCCCGTGCGTGCTGCCGCTCGTCCCCGGCTACCTCTCGGCCGTGTCGGCGGTCGAAGCCCAGAGACTCGGCGACCGGGGCGTCGGCCGGCGAGTCGCCGTCGCGAGCATTCCCTTCATCGCGGGCTTCGCCGTCGTCTTCGTTGCGCTCGGCGCGGCCGCGAACCTGATCGCCAGCGTGATGGACGACCAGACGAAGCAGGCGCTCGCCGGTTTCATCCTCGTGGTCGCGGGGCTCGCGTTCATGGGCCTGCTCCCGTGGACCGACCGTCTCGTCGCGGGCGGGCTCGTCCACGGAGCGCGAAAGAGCGGCTCTCGGGTCCTGCTCGGAGGCGCATTCGCGATCTGCGCCGCACCCTGTGTCGGGCCGTTCCTCGCGGAAGCCTTCGCCGCCGCGAGCAACTCGGAGACGGTTATCCGCGGATCTGCCTGGCTTGCGGCCTACTCGGCCGGGCTCGGCGTCGCCTTCCTGCTCGTCGCCGTGTTCTTCGTGCGCGGGATGGCGTTCTTCCGCTGGATGCGCGATCACTACCGCGTGTTCTCGATCGTCGGTGGAACGATCCTCGTCGCACTCGGTCTGCTGCTCTTCTTCGACGAGTTCTACCGCGTGCAGGTCTACACGCATCGTGTGCTCGAGGCGTTCGGCCTCGGCGATCTCTAGAGAATCGGCGCAGGCAGATCGAGCGATTCCCGCGAGCGCAGTTCGCGCAACTGCGCGAGCAGCGCGTCGAGCTCCACGCCTCGGTGCGCAGGCGCAAAAGGCTCGAGGCGCCGGACAGCCTTCTCGAGCTGTCGTTCCGTCCCTATCCGTCTTCCCCGTCCAGCCTGGTACCAGGCGACGGCGACGTGAACGAGGCCCTGGAAGAAGTCACGCTCGTCCGGCGGCGCCGCGCGCCAGGCATCCTCGAGCTCCTCGTGCGCGGCGAAGTATTCGCCGGCGCGGATGAGCTCGACTCCGGTCCTAAGGCGTCGACTCGTCGACGCCGCAGAGAGGACGCGGGAGCTTTGCTCGCGCGTCCGTCTTAACCCGATTCTGGGGTCGGTCACCGCCTAACCTGCAGCTCGGCCAGGATCGATACGGACTCGAACTTCTCCGTCTTCCACCTGGACGTCGTACGTGCGCAGCTGAATCGCGAGGTCGAACTCGTTCTGTCCCGTCCGCACGTCGTATTGCCAGCCGTGCCATGGGCACGTGAGCACGCAGCCTTCCAAGCGGCCTTCGCCCAGCGGGCCTTGGAGATGAAGGCAGTGCTGCTGGACGGCGTAGAAGCCGCCGGCGCAGTGCGCGAGGGCGATCTTCTCGTCCCCAGCTTGCACGGCACGCACCGATCCCGGTGGCACGTCCTCGACTTGCGTAACGGTGACGAACCCCTCGTCGGTCACTCGCCGGAACGATAGTCAAATGTCGCCGCGTAGCCGCAACGGCCGCGAACCTCGATCTCGAGCTGGTCGCTCTGCACGGAGAGAACGTCGGCGACGATCTCTTCGCCGCTGCGATCATGGCCCGGGATCGCGCAGGTCACCGGCTCGTCCGAGTCGACCGGCGCGCGTTGAACGACCTCCACCCAGCCGTTCGCACGCATTCGGCGCCGCGACGGCGTATGGTCGATCGCGATTCGTGCAGGGCTCACCGCCCACACCTCACCGATGTGATGCGCGAAGTTGGCGAGCGTCGTCCCGCCGGCCTTCCCGAGAAAAACGGTGGCGAGCGTGTCGCGCTGCTCAGGCGTTCCGCGCTCGTCCACGTAGAGCGAGACACGCCACGGCGAGCCGGGCTCGTCGTCGTCGTACGACCCCGCCATGACGACGGAGAGGCCGGAGAGGTCGAGCTCGTCCGCATGTCCGGCCGCGATCGTCCACCCCAGCGCGAAGTCGCACACGCCGTACGTCGACCGGCCGCCCTTGCGGCCGCCGATCGAGCGGCAGGGACAGATCGCCTCGCAGGAGCACGCCTCGAAGTACGGGCCCGAGACCGACCACGAGCGAATCGGGCTCACGACATCCCCAGCTCGTGCAGCGCTGGAGCGACCGCCGGCACCCAGGGCGCCAGACAGCCGGCGACCAGCAGGGCGAAGCCCGACGCGCGCACGAGTGGGCCGGACCGCCGCCACGCGCGCTCGACGAGGATCAGGACTGCCAGGCCGGCCGTCCAGCGGAGGTCCATCGTTCCGACGGCGATCAACGCTGCCATCAGGTGCCAGCAACAGGCGACGCACCAGCCGCCGTGGAGCACGCCCACGCGCGCGTCGCGCAGAGGACCGCGGAGGCGGGCGGCCGCCAGCGCGAAGCTCAACGGAGATCTGCACGTTGCGAGGCAGCGCGCCTTGAGCCCTGAAAGCTGATAGCCGCCGGCGACGAGGAGCGCGGCGCTGCCCGCCCAGGGAACGGCAGCCGGCCAGCGCGCGGCGAGCTCGTCGATTGCAGCGGCGAGGAGGAGCGCGACCAGCCCGGCGAGCACCCAGACCAGCGCATAGCCGCAAACGAGCGAGCTCGTTCTCGCGACGTGGACGAGCGTCGTCCCGCCGCCGCGCCGGATGGCGGCCGCGTAGCCGGATGCGAACCAGGCAAGCGGCGACAGCATCATCGCGGCGGTCATGCCGGTCCACATAACGAGGTAGTCCGCCCGCGCCATGCCCATCGTCCCGATCCCTGCTTCCGGGCGGGCGAGCAGCGCCCAGGCGACGACCGCTGCGAGGAGGAGCGGCGCGGCTAAGCCGCGCGTCCACGGCCGATCCACCTACCGACCCTAGCAACGGCACCCCCGGCCGCGGTACGCTGCCGCCGTGGCCACGATCCTGCTGTGTGGGGTCGATGTCTACTTTCGGGGCAAGCTCGAGGTCCTGCTCCCTGGGCATCACTTCGTCACGTCGGACAGCGCCGATTGGCCCGACCTCGTGATCGCCGACATCTCTCGTGTCGACCCGGACGACGTCGCCGACTCGTATCCGGACGTCCCGATCGTCGGCTTCAGCGGCCACACCGACACGGCGGGACTCCGTCGCGCGCACGAGGCGGGCTTCGACCAAGTCTTGGTGAAGAACGCGCTCCAAGAGCGCGCGCCCCAGGTCGTCGAGGAGCTGATCGCCTCAGTAGAGTGATGGTCTAGATGACGTACATCATCGCCGAGCCCTGCATCGACATCAAAGACCTGTCCTGCGTCGATGTTTGCCCGGTCGACTGCATCCACCAGGCCGACCGGATCCTGGTGATCGATCCGGAGGAATGTATAGATTGCGGCGCCTGCGAACCGGAGTGCCCGGTCGAGGCGATCTTCCCGGAGGACGCGCTTCCCGATAAGTGGGAGCCGTTCGTGAAGATCAACTACGCGTACGGCGAAGGGCTCGACGTCGTCAACAAGCTCACCGACGAGTACGCGACCGAGCACAACGTTCAGAACCCACCGCTGGAATAAGTCCCGCTTAGGCGGGCACAACAGATTCGTAGTCCAGTAGGAGGTTTTGACAATGCCTCAGGAAGCATGGAGTGGAAAGCGCGAGCGTCAGTACGAGCACATCAAGGAATCGGCGAAGAAGCAGGGCCGCTCGACGAAACGGGCCAAGGAGATCGCGGCGCGCACGGTCAACAAAGAGCGGGCTCGTAGCGGAGAGAGCAAGAGCCGCTCGCGGACTTCGACCCGTGACATCTCCTCGGGCCGCCGCGGCGGTATCCGGTCGGGCACGCGGCGCACGAAGGGCCGCACGAAGGAGCAGCTGTACAACGAGGCCAAGCGCCGGAACATCCCCGGCCGCTCGCAGATGTCGAAGGCCCAGCTCCAGAGGGCGGTCGACGCAAGGAAGTAGGCGATAGCTAGGCTGGCGGCGTGGAGCCCAAGACCCTGGACCACGTCGCCTTCTGGCTGGCGGACCGGGAGCCGATCGTGGACTTCGTCACGCGGCATCTCGGCATGCACGTCATCGACCGGCAGGACGCGTTCACGCTGGTCGGTTCCGATGCGCTGCGCGGCAAGCTGACGCTCTTCACCGCCGACGGGCCGCGCGAGCAGGGTGCCTTCAAGCACGTCGCGCTCCGCGTCTCCGACCTGGAGAAGGCGCGTGCGGCACTGCCTGACGGCGCGGACGGAACGCTGGAGCTGGGTGAGGGGATCCGCGTGCGGCTCGTCGAAGCGCCGACGGAGGTCGAGTACGACCTCGACCACGTAGCCCTGTACTCGCGCGACCCGAAGGCGACCGCTGAGGAATACGAGCGTTACGGATTCGAGCCTGCGTCCCCTTCCGCCGACGGGCAGCCGCGGGTGGAGGTTGGCGGCGGGTACGTCGAGTTCCACCAGGGCGAGCCCGGAGACCCCGAGAAGCCGCTGTTGAACCACATCGCCGTTCTGGTCGATTCCGTCGACGAGCACATCGCCGAGGCGGAGGACATGGGCGTCGTCGACAACGTCGTCGATGCGGCGAACACGCGTGCCGTCTTCGTCTGGGGCCCGGAGCGGGTGCGCATCGAGTACGTCCAGCACAAGCCGGAATTCGCACTGACCTAGTAATAGCCGGGGCGGGCATGGCCGGGCTGTGTGCGGCCGTGCGCGCACGCGAGCTCGGTGCGGCTCCCGTCGTGTACGAGAAGGGAACGCGGCCCGGCGGCTCGATGCTGCTGTCGAGCTGCGTGATCTGGCGCTTCCGCGGGTGGGACGACTTCCGCGACGAGTGTCCGACCGGCGACGAGCGGCTCCAGCGCGTGGTCTGGGAGCGGCTCGACGACGGGATCGCCTGGCTCGAGTCGCTCGGCGCACCGGTGGTCGCACACGAGACGGGCAATCCGCGCACGGTCGGGAAACGCTTTGATCCTCGCGGCCTGACGGAGGCCCTGGTCCGCGCGGCGGGCGACGTTCGCCTCGGCGAAACCGCGACACGGCCGGCGATCCTCGCAACAGGCGGCTTCCAGGGCGACAGGACGCTGGTCGTAGAACACATTCGGCCGGAGGGCGTCCTCCGTCTTCGCGCCAACCGCTGGAGCGCCGGCGACGGACTGCGGCTCGCGCTCGGCCTCGGCGCCGAGCTCTCCGACGGAATGGACGAGTTCTACGGCCGGAACATGCCCGACGCCGACTTCTCGGAGGACGAGTTCGTTCCGCTCGCGCAGCTCTACGGCCGTTACGCGCGCATCTACAACGAGCGCGGCGAGGAATTCTTCGAAGGCGAGGTGTCGTGGTCCGAGAACGACCTCGTCCGGGCGACGGCGCGCCAACCCGGCGCACGCGCCTGGTACGTCCTCGACGACGGCGCCTTGGAGCAGCGTGTGCGAGAGCGTCCGGTCGCGGACATGGTTGCCCTCGCGCCGACGCGGATCGATCCTGCGGAGCTGCCCTTCGCGCCTCCGCCCGGCTCGCGCGTTGCCGTCCGCGTCGCGCCCGGGATCACGCACACGATCGGCGGGCTCAGGATCGACGAGCGAGCGCGGGTCGAGGGCGTTGACGGCCTCTTCGCCGCAGGCGCGGATGTCGGCGGCATCTCGACCGGCGGTTACACGAGCGGCCTGGCTGCCGCGCTGGTCCTCGGTCGAATCGCCGCCGAGACCGCGTTATCGTCCTAGGTCATGGCGATGGGATTGAAGGAGATGGTCGCCGAGGCGCGAGCCCGGGTCGAGGAGATCTCGCCGCAGGACGTGAAGGGAGCCCTTGACGGCGGCGAGAACGTGCTCGTACTCGATGTCCGGGAACCGCACGAGTATGCCCAGGGTCATCTGCCCGGAGCGGTCAACGTCCCGCGGGGCGTGCTGGAGCTGAAGGCGGACGCGAACTCGCCGGCCGCCGATCCGGCGGTCGCCGCGAAGCGCGACGCACGCGTCGTCACGTATTGCCTGAAAGGTCCGGGTGCCCGGTCGCTGTTCGCCGCCGACACCCTGGCGAAGATGGGCTTCACGAACGTTGCGGCGATGTCGGCAGGCGTGAACGGGTGGACCGACGCCGGGCTACCGCTCGAGACGATCTCGGACTAGACAGCCTGAAGATACGCGCACTGCCGATTGTCGCCCGGTAGCGGCGACGGCGCGACCTTCGTCACACGCAGCTTCTGGTCGTCCTGGTCGACCTCTGCACCGACCTCCGGCACGTCCCCCTGACCCTCGCGCAACTCGTAGCCGCTCGGCTTCCAGAGGAACAGCAGGTACCCGTCTTTGTCCGCCATGCGCAGTGCGAAGCCTAACGAGCGGTAGCGTACGGAGGGAGCGCCACGCGGACGGTCGTGCCGCCGCGCTCGCCCTGGTCAACGGTGAAGACCCCGTTCAGCGTGCGCGCGCGCTCTGCCAGCTCGTCCAGGCTGCGACGGCGGCGTTCGCCCGGCGCGTCATCCGCGATCGTGGCCTCGATGCCGCCGTCGTCGGTTTCGCGCATCGTCACCGACAGCGTCTCCGGCGGGCCGCGCCGCACGGCTTGGTCGATGGCTTCGCGGATGATCTGGTAGAGCGCCGCCTGCGTCTTCTCCGCGAGCAGATCCGCAGCTTCGACGTCGAGGTCGACGCGGACGTGATGCGCCAGCGCGATCTGGTCCGTGAGCGCGCGCACCGCCGGCGCGAAACCCTGGTCGCGGAGCACGACCGGCTCGAGGTTGAAGGAGAGGCTGCGCAACTGGCCGATCGTCGCGCGGTGACGCTCGAGTGCTCGGCCGATGATCTCCTGCGCCTCGTCTCGGCGGCCCTCCGAGATCGAGTTCAGGCCCGCGTCGAGCAGAAGGGCGACGCCGGACAACGCCTGTACCGCGCCGTCGTGCAGCTCGTTGGCGAGACGCCGGCGCTCGTCCTGTTCCGCGGTAAGGAGCTGATCGGAGAGCTGCGATCGCTCAGCCTCGCGGACCTGCGCATCTTCCAGCAATTGCGCATTCTCGTGCTCGCGGGCGGCAAAGTCGGCCAGCACCGTGGCGCGCACGACGTCCTCTCGGCCGAACGGCCGCTCGCGCGTCAGGCGCAACGCACCGATTTCGGCGTCGTGTGCCTGGAGGGGGATGATGATCGCGTTCTCTGCCGGCGCACGTCTCGGTCGTTCCCCGGGGTCGAGCAGACGCACACGCGCTTCGAACAGCCGCTCCGCCTCCTGGCGCGTACGCTCGAGCACGTCGGGGCTGCCCGCGATCGATCCCATCGTCTCGACGAGCGACTCGAGGAAGCGTGCCTCGCTCGTGAGCTCGAGCTCGGCCGCTTCGTGACGTCTGCGTTCGGTGACGATCAGGTAGGCGGCGAGCAGGCCGGCGAGCGCCACGGCCAGGGCGAGCCCGACGATCGTGAGAACGCCGCTCCCGGCCGCGAGGGCAAGGAGGGCGAGCAACGCCGCCGCGGCGAAGGCCACGACCAGCAGCCCGGCCTTAGATGCGGTGTCGAGAGGAGTCCATATGTGTCGACCGGTCATTTCAAACGGACGCACGGGACGCCCGTGCGTCCTGGAAGCGGCGCCGCAAGCGGCGCCTCAGTCGATGATCGCTTCGCGAAGCGCAATCGCGACCGCTTGCGTCCGCGTGTCCGCCTCGAGCTTGGCGAGGATGTGACGGACGTGGCTCTTCACGGTCTCCTGGCTGATGAAGAGCTTCGCAGCGACGTCCTGATTCGACATCCCATCCGCGAGCAGCTGCAGGATTTCCCGCTCGCGGCCGGTCAGCATCTCGTCCTTGTCCTTGCCGGTCAGGAATGCCGGCATCAACGCCGGATCGACATAGCCCTCGCCCGAGGCCACCTTCTCGATCGCGCGCAGAAGCGTCTGATGCGGCGCCTCCTTGAGGATGTAGCCCTTCGCACCGGACTCGAGCCCGCGGCCGAGCAACGAGCGCTCGCTGTACGCGGTGAAGATGAGGACGGCGGACTCCGGGATCTTCTCCGTGAGGATCTTCGTCGCCTCGAGCCCATCCATCCCGGGCATCCGCACGTCCATGATCACGACGTTGGGGCGCCGCCGCTCGGCGAGGGCGACCGCGCTCGCGCCGTCGGAGGCCTCGCCGATCACACGGATGTGCGGCGCGCGCGACAGCGAGAGCCGAAGCCCTTCGCGCACGACCTCGTGATCGTCGACGATGAGACAGGTGATCTCGGGAGGGGTGGAGGACACCTGCTGAGGATGATATTCGGCTAAACGGTCAGCGATAGCTGCTCGGGCTCGGGCGAAGGGGCCAGCCGCACCGTCCGCCGATCCCGGATCTCGTACTCGCGGGCGAGCCGCGAGACCTCGTTGCGAATGGGCTTCGTGTTGTCCGAGGGGAGGTACGCGCGTCCTGCGTAGAGCTCTTCGTAGAGCGGAACCTGCTCCGGCCAGTCCTCGGCGAGGTGCTCCAGGAAGTGCTCCCGCGTCCCTGGCCGCAGGAAGAGGAGGTTGGCCCAGACGCCCGTGGCACCCGCCTGTCGTGCGGCCCGGACGACCTCACGGAGCTGCTCCGGCCGGTCGGAGATCCCCGGCAGGATCGGGGCCATCCCGACGGACGCTTTCAAGCCCGCGTCGACGAGCTCCTTCAGCGCCCTGAGCCGCTGGCGCGGATGGGCCGTCGACGGCTCGGTGCGCTTCCAGACCTCCTCGTCGAGCGTCGGGATGGAGAAGGTGACGGCGACGTCCGCCCGCCTCGCCGCCTCGACGAGCACGTCGAGATCGCGGAGGATCATGGGCCCGCGGGTGATGATCGAGAACGGGTTTGCCGCGTCGCGGAACGCCTCCAGGCATGCGCGTGTGAGCTTGTACTTCCCTTCGGCCGGCTGGTACGGGTCTGTCGCCGCCCCGACGACGACATGGTCGTGCTCCCATGACGCCCGCGCGAGCTCCCGCCGGAGCACGTCCGCGACGTTCGTCTTCACGCGGATCGAGTTTCCGTAGCGATCGTCGGACGGACGGTCCGAGCGGCGCTCGAAGTGGCGCACGTAGCAGAACGTGCAGCGGTGGACGCAGCCCATGTACGGGTTCAGCGACCATTTGAAGCCCATCCCCTTGACGGGGTTGAGCGCTGACTTGCAGGGCTCTTCGCGATACTCGACCCGCATGGCTTCGGCGGGAAGTATAGAACAAACGTTCGTACAGCTCGAAGACGGGATTCAGCGGCTGACGCTCCCGCTCCCGACCGGGCCGAAGCACGTCCACTGCTACCTCGCGGGCGGGACGCTCTTCGACACGGGGCTCGGGCTCGGCGAGGCGCCCTGGGAGTCGGTGGAGGTCGAGCGCATCGCGATCACCCACTTCCACCCGGATCACGTCGGCGGTGCCGCTGCGGCCGCGAAGGCCACCGGCGCGCCCGTCTACCAGGGCGGCCTCGACTACGCACAGTGCGAGCGCGTGTGGGGAAGCAACGACTGGCCCGAGCGCATCGCCGCGTGGTTCACGGGCCACGGCGTGCCCGCGCACGTCGCGGATGACCTGATCGTCCAGGGACACGCGTTCGCGCCCTTCATCCGCTACGCGATCGATCCCGACCTCGTGTACGAGGGCAGCGAGGTGGACGGCTGGCAGGTGGTTGAGCTTCCCGGTCATGCTGACGGCCACCTCGGCTTCCTACGCGGCGGCGTGCTCGTCGCCGGCGACCATCTCCTGCAGAGAATCTCGCCGGCGGTCGGCCTCTACCCGGAGAGCCGCCCCGATCCGCTCGGCGACTACCTGGCGTCGCTCGAGCGTACGATCGAGCTCGCGCCGCGGATCGTCTATCCCGGGCACGGCGAACCGATCGAGGACGCCGCGGCCCGGGCCCGCGAGCTCATCGATCACCACCGAGCCAGGCTCGACGAGACCGCGGCTGCGCTCTCTGCCGGCGACCGCACCGCCTTCGAGGTCTCGCTGGCGGTCTTCGGCGAGAGCCTCGGCCCGACCCAGCGCCGTTTCGCGGTTGCAGAGACGCTTTCGCACCTGGAACGGCTCGTGCGCGACGGCCGGGCCGCGCGGGGTGGTGACGGGGTGACCGTTACCTATACTGGCCCGTAGTTGGACGAAGACATCCCTCCTAGTACCAACGCCCACGGGGTCGGGGCGTGACTGTCCTCCAGATCGTTGCGGTCCTTGCGATCGTCCTCGGCAACGGGTTCTTCGTCGCGGCCGAGTACGCGCTCGTGACCGC
>WNFV01009949.1_pt1 | contig 10440 bp, 14 predicted proteins | sample 5400101 | NCBI WGS metagenome assembly WNFV01 (sample SAMN13153361, study PRJNA577476) | soil metagenome | isolation source: 115 cm soil or saprolite under grassland replicate 1 | place: USA:California | collected 2016-06-15 | reverse complement strand
TGATCGACGGTACCGGATCGGTCGTCAAGATGTTATGAATCGTCGGGATGACCAGGACGTTCTTGCTGTGTGCCAGTTCGACGAGCGTCTTATCGCGCGCGTCGCTGCCGTGCAGGATATCGCCGCGCGCGTTGGCAGAGTACCAGAACGGGCTGACCTCGTCGAGGATGTCGGCGTTGGCCTCGAAGGATTGGCGGTTGACCGAATCGAATGAGTCGGGCAACCATGCCGAGATGTAGCGGCCGGTCTTGGGATGGAAGCTGGCGAGCCGCTGGTCGGGGGATGTCGCAATGTCTTGCAGCACCTGGGCGGGCTGCGGCGCGACGATCCGCGGCGGGCGCGGCGTCGCCGTCGGCTCGGAGGGCACGGCGGTCGGGAACTGTGGCGGCGCAGTCGCCTGCTGCGCCAGGCCAGCGGTGTCGGCGACCAGCGCGATCCAGACGATCAGCGCCAAGGAGTAGATTAGACCAAGAATCACTTTACGGAGCGTCAGGCGAAATTGGCGCATCATGGCCTTATATCAGGTCGCGGGCATCAGTAAGCGTCAAGCTCGTGCAGGCGCGCGTCGCTGATTCCAAAAAAGTGCGCGATCTCGTGCAGAACTGTCCGGCGCACCTGCGCCCGCAGCGCCTCGCGGCCGGGGAAATCGCGCTCCAGCGGCTCCTGAAAGATCGTTATCAGATCCGGTAGAAACGGATCGCCACCGACTCGGTTGATCAGCGGTACACCCTGGTATAGGCCGTACAGCGTCTGCCAGGGCCTCAGGCCGACATCGCGTCGCTGTTCGCGCGTCGGGCGCGGGACTATCCGCACCTCGACATTCGCCAGATAGCGCGCGAACTCGGCTGGCAGTGTTTCCAGAGCCTCAACGACGATCGCTTCGAATGTGTCAGCATCCATACACGCGCGCTCCTCGCACAGCGCCATTATACGCGCCTATGTTACGAGGTGTCAAGGGTTTTGTGTCAAAACATGGCGGAAATGCGCGAGAAACGAGGGTAAAGGGGTAGACAACGGGTCTGTAGCAGAGGGGCGAGGAAGCAAAAGGGAGCAAGGAAGCAAATTGCATCCCTGCTCCTACGCCCGCTTACTGGTTAGACGGCCGCGACGGTATAGCCCGGCTGAGAGTTCAGCACCTGTGCGAGGCGGGTGAGCCCGCGATGCTGGAGCGCCTTGACCGATCCGATGCTGCGGCCGAGCGACTGCGCGATCTCGGCCAGGCTGCGATCCTCGCCGAAGCGCAGCCGCAGGACCAGCCGCTGGTCGCTGGTCAGCGATTCCATGATCCGGCTGATCTCGTGGTAGGAGAGCCGCGACATCACTGCCTCGTCCGGCGGCTCCAGCGCGCCGAGCAGCGCCTCGTCGAGCGGCAGCGAGGGGCGGCGCCGGGCCTGCCGCAGCACATCCACCGTGCGCGCGTAGGCGATCCGATAGAGCCAGGCCGAGAAGGGCCAGCCGCGATCCTCGTAACGGTCGAGGCTTTCGAGCACCTTGACGAACACATCGCCGCAAATGTCCTCAGCCTGCGCCGGGTCGCCTAGGCGCGACGCGATGTAGCGCCGGATCTGCGGCGCATAGCGCTCGTATAGCCCGCTGATTGCGTCGGCGTCGCCGGCCTTGGCGCGTGCGATCACCAGCGCCTCCGTCTCGTCGGCTCTGGAGGAATCGCTCTGGCTGGATGCATGGGTCGGCGACCTCATGAGATTGGGTGATCCTTGCATAGTCCGGCCTCAGTTGGGCGTACGGCGCAGCGCGGCGAAGCGCATAGCCAGGCTTTTGTACCATGAGCGGATCGAAAATCTGATCGCAGTATACGGGGGGGGGATGAACGCTCTGTGATCGTCGGGCGGTTACGTTCAGCGACCGCAAGCCAGCCCGCAAGCGGCCCGATCGGATGGGGATGTGCGATATACGGCCGGTCATTGGGCAAATTGACCCGAAAAAATATGATTCTGTAATCTTGCTGTCATGTTGTATAATTCCTTGGCGCCATGTTCGCGGAGTCGAGAGGCGTATGGATCCGTACGACGCAGGTGCGTAAATAACATAACGATCACCTGTAGTTCTGACAGATTGTTCATTTACTTCATCCGGGCTTAATATTCGGCGCGCGATCGCGCCGCTGGCACGCTCCTTGCAATATGCAATCTGATGGGTCGGCCCTATGCGGTGAACATGCCGTAGCCGGCCCCAGAAAGGCGCTTCGTTATGCCCTACGAGCGATTAACCGATCTGCCGGACTCGGTGCGCGAGAACTTGCCCGACCACGCGCAGGAGATCTATCGTGCGGCATTTAACAGCGCCTGGCAGCAGTACGACATGCCTGAAGAACGGCGCTCCGGGCGCAGCCGCGAGGAGACCGCGCATGCTGTGGCGTGGAGTGCTGTCGAGCAGAAGTATCAGAAAGACCCACGGACCGGCAAGTGGGTGGAAAAATAGGAGCGATGCTGATGCAGAACGACGATTTCAACTACGAGGAGGTGGATGCGATGCGCGATAATGAAGCCAGCTACGAGACCGAGTGGCGGCAGGAGCAATGGATCATGCTCGCCGGTGGCTTGAGCGTCCTCTTCGCGGCCGTCGCCGGGGTACTGATCCTGCTTCTCCGCCGCCGCCGCCCAACCCGCGCCCAGCGCGCCGAGGCGGCGCTGATCGCCGCAGCCGAGCGAGCCGAATCGGCCGCGCGCACGATGCGCAAACGCGGGCCGGGTCTGCTGGAGCGCGGCGCGCGCCGCACCGAGGAACTGGCGCGCACGGTTCGCAAGCAGGGGCCGGGTATGGTCGTCCGGGGCGGCGAGCGCGTCGAGCAGCTTGGCCGAACGATCCGCAAACAGGGGCCGGGCGTCGTTGCGCGCGGCGCGGATCGAGTTGAGCAGGCCGCGCGTGCGGTGCGCAAGCAAGGGCCGAGCATGGTCGCGCACAGCGCAGGCCGCGCCGAGCAGGCCGCGCGCACGGTTCGCAAGCAAGGGCCGCCGATATTGCGACGGAGCGTCCAGCGAACGGAGCGGGCGGTCGAGTACACCCGCGGGGTAGGCCAGGGGATCGCGGGCCAGACCAGCGGCGCCGTCGCGCGCACGCGCGAGGTCGGCGGCAGCGTCGTCGCAGGCGCGCAGGATCTCGTCGGGCGCGTTCAGAAACGCATCAACCACTAAAACGAACGACCAACGACCAACGATCAGCAATGATTTCGTTGGTCGTTGGTCGTTCGTCATGCGTCAGTTCAGGCCAGAACCGCCACCTCGTCATAACCGGCCTCGTTGATCGCCTGGATTAGCTCGTCCAGGCCGATTTTGCCCTCGTGATCGACGCGCACACTCTTGTCCTCCAGATTCACGACGACCTGCTGGACCCCAGGCAGCACGCTGACCTCCTGCGTGATCGCCCGCACGCAGTGGTCGCATGAGACGCCTGGGACGCGAAACTGGTCGGTAGTCATATCAGTCTCCTCAGAGAATGCTCTATCTCGTTTCTCTCCCTACCCCCCTGGGAGGGGACGGCACAATTATACCGCGTGGGCGCGGCTATGTCAACTCTATGCTGAAAATCAACGAGCGCAGCGCAACAAATAGCGTATCGGCTATAATAGCTCGCGGTTATCGGCGATCGCCAGAAGGAGCATTCCATGCCAGAGGCAATTATCGGCGTGATCGGCGGAAGCGGGCTGTACGCGATTGATGGTTTGGATGATGTCGAGCGGATCGAGCTGACGACCCCCTTCGGTGCGCCGAGCGACGCCTATGTGCTGGGCAGTATCGGCGGGCAGCGGGTGGCTTTCCTGCCACGCCACGGCGTCGGTCACCGGTTAACCCCCAGTGAGGTGCCGAGCCGTGCGAACATCTATGGCTTCCGCTCGCTCGGCGTGCGCTACCTGATCTCGGTCAGCGCGGTCGGCAGCCTGCGCGAGCAGTACGTGCCCGGCCATGTCGTCATCCCGAATCAGCTCTTTGATCGTACTAAAGGTATACGCCCCGCGACGTTCTTCGGCGAGGGGCTGGTTGTCCATGTCGCCTTCGATAAGCCGTTCGACCAGCGGCTCTCGGATCTGCTCGACCAGGCCGCACGCGCGGCGGGTGCGACGGTCCATCGTGGCGGCACATATGTCTGCATGGAGGGGCCGCAATTCTCGACGCTGGCCGAGAGCGAGGAGAATCGGCGGCGCGGCCACGACCTGATCGGCATGACTGCGCTGCCGGAGGCCAAGTTGGCTCGCGAGGCTGAGATCGCCTATGCGACGCTCGCGCTGGTGACTGACTACGACTGCTGGCATCCCGACCACGACGCCGTCACTGTCGAGGCGGTCGTGAAGGTGCTGCTGGCGAACGCGCTTCTGGGGCAGGACATCGTCCGGCGGGTCATCCCGCTGATCGGCGCGGGATTCGACAGCCCGGCGCACCACGCGCTCGCGGCGGCAATCATCACCGATCGGCGCGTGATTCCGCCAGCGAAGCTAGAGCAGGTCGATTTGTTGGTGGGCAAATATCTTACGTGAGGTGCGCGGCACATTGCTATTATAGGTGGAAAGGCGCATTTGTGACTGAGAAGCATCTGGCGGTAACAGTGGAGATGCTCGCGGCGGCAGCGGCATGCGCGGGCCTCAGGTTCAGCGATGCCGAGCTAGCACTGATGCTGGATGGCATCCGGGAATACCTGGCGCAGTACGAGCAGCTTCGCGGCGTTCCGATCGACAACAGCGTGCCCCCGGCGCTGATGTTCGACCCACGCCCGCCGGAGATGATACCGGCGACGCCGCTGCCGCCGCTTCCTGGGCGCGCCGGCATCGCCCCACAGGCGCCGACCAACCTCGAAGAGCTGGCGTTCGCGCCCGTCACACTGCTCTCGCAGTTGATACAATCGCGCCAGGTCAGCTCGGTGGCGCTGACCGAGATGTACCTGCGGCGGCTGAAGCGCTATGACCCGGCACTGCGCTGCGTCGTCACGCTAACCGAAGAGCTTGCGCTCGAGCAGGCCCGCCATGCCGACGCCGAGATCGCGGCCGGGCGTTATCGCGGACCGCTGCACGGTATCCCCTGGGGCGCGAAGGATCTGTTGGCGACGCGCGGCATCCGCACGACCTGGGGCGCGGCGCCCTACGCGGATCAGGTTCCCGACCACGATGCGACCGTCGTTCAGCGGCTTGAGGGCGCCGGCGCGGTGCTGGTCGCCAAGCTGACGATGGGCGAGCTGGCCTGGGGCGATGTATGGTTCGATGGGCAGACGAAAAACCCCTGGAAGCTCGACGAGGGATCGAGCGGCTCCTCGGCCGGCCCTGCCGCGGCGACGGCGGCCGGGCTGGTCGGCTTCGCGATCGGCACCGAGACCTGGGGGTCGATCGTCTCACCCGCGACGCGCTGCCGCGTGACCGGACTGCGCCCGACCTTCGGGCGCGTCAGCCGCCACGGCGCGATGGCGCTGAGCTGGAGCATGGACAAGATCGGCCCAATCTGCCGCTCGGCTGAGGACTGCGCGCTGGTCTTCGACGCGATCTACGGCCCAGATGGCAACGACGGCAGCATCGTCGATGTTCCGTTCAAATGGAACCCCAGCGTCCGCATGGCCGACTTGCGGATCGGCTACCTTAAACGCGCCTTCGACGAGGCGCGCGAACTGAAAGCACACGACGAACAGGTGTTTGAGGTGCTGCGCTCGCTCGGCGCCGACCTGATCCCGATCGAGCTACCAGAGTATCCGATCGAGGCTATGTCCCTCATTCTGTTCGCCGAGGCGGCGGCGGCGTTCGACGATCTAACGCGCAGCAACCGCGACGATCTGCTCGCGCGGCAGGAGGAGCACGCCTGGCCGAACGCCCTGCGCCAGGCGCGACTGATTCCGGCGGTCGAGTACATCCAGGCCAACCGGCTGCGCACACTGGTGATGCGCGCGATGGACAGCGTGATGGCCAATATCGATGTCTACGTCGGGTTCGGCGCAACCAACCTGCTCCTGACTAACCTGACCGGCCACCCGGCGGTCGTCGTCCCGACCGGCGTGACGGATGCCGGCGAGCCGATCAGTATCACCTTCACCGGCCGGCTGTACGGCGAGGCGGCGGCGCTGGCGGTCGCCAAAGCCTACCAGGATGCCACGGACTTTCATCTTCAGCGTCCGCCGATGGACTGGGCGTAGCGCCCGGCAGATCGCATCACGCCCGTCTCACTTCAAACCCAACTTGTCGGCCAATGTTTGCAGGTCTGGAACTTCTAGATCTGGTTGCGCCTGCGCTGGAGGCGTCGCTCCGAATCCTTCTTTATTGTAGCGTCTGTTTACCCATACAGTTGATAGACCAAGTGCTTTTGCTGGAACCAGGTCGTGAAAGACACTTTGGGCAACATGGAGAATTTTGTTCTTGGGCAACCCAATTCGGTCAAACGCCAGGCGAAAGTTGGTCAACGACGGTTTGTAGGATTTTGCCTGTTGCGCTGTGATAATCCAGTCAAACTCTACCTGTAGACGCCGTGCTGAAAATGCAAAGAGGTCGTCGTCGATATTGGAGATGATAGCGAGTTTGTATTTCTTTTTCAGCGCCTGCAAAGCCTGGGCTGAATCAGGAAAAGCGGGCCAGTCTTTTACCGACTCAGAGAAATGCTGTAACTCAATTTGAGTTGGCGCGAAACCCAGCTTAGAGCCAAACCCTTCCAGTACGATTCGTAGCACCGTCTTATATTCCTGATATTCTCCCCGCTCGGTTTCAGATTCCAATTCGCCGTAAAGTTCGAGTGCTTTGTCAGCTACACTGTCGATGCGGTGGTTCGCTAAGACGGGACGTAGTGCTTCCCAAATTCCCGATTCCCAATCAATCAGAGTACCATAGCAATCGAACGTTAACACTTGAAAGTCATCGAAATTTAACATGATTATTCTCCTGACGAGTTTCATACTTCTGGAAGTGGCGGCGGCCGAAGCGGTACGGGAGATGATTGAATCAGCGACGTTGTGGTTGTGCCGTACAAGAGAAAGGCATCGAGGATCCGATCAAGCTGATCGAGACTTGGGAGATACACCTTGAGAACGAAGCAATCCTCGCCCGTCACGCGATGACATTCCACAACCTCGGGAATATGCTGTGCAAGCTCCGCTATCTTGGGTAGTTGCCCTGGATTGGGACGAATGCGCACATAGGCCGCGATCGGGAGGCCCAGCGCCGTCGGATTGAGATCCAGGCGATAGCCTTGAATGACACCAAGCTCCTCTAAACGGCGCACGCGCTCAGTAACTGCTGGCGATGAAAGGCCGACACGACGACCAAGCTCCGTCATCGTCAGGCGCGGGTTACGTTGTAGCTCTATTAAGATCCGTATGTTGACCGCGTCGGCCACGCTATCGGATGGGGTGTAAGTAAAAAGCTGTTTATAGCTTGAGTTTTGAGGCATGCTGTCCCTCTTTCCTTAATGTTCCGCTGTATTTTCTGCACACAACAGTATAGCATAAGGGACGTGATAGGTAGACGTGAGGAGAGTATGGTTCAACTTCGACCGATGCGTGTGCGCGATCGCGTTCCACCGCATGCTTTCTTCCTGGTAAGCGCCGTCTTTCACTACCTTGGGCCAGCCTTTGCGGTGCTCCTGTTCGCGCACATGACCGTGCTTGGGGTCGCGTGGCTGCGGATCGCCAGTGCGGCGGTTGTCTTTGCCCTCTGGCGTCGACCGTGGCGAATCATTGCCCGACAATCGTGGGCGCAGCGGCAGAGCTTACTTGCGTTGGGCGCCGTGCTTGGTCTGATGAATGCGTGTTTTTATCAAGCCATCGCGCGTCTACCCCTAAGTACGGTGGGCGCGATTGAGTTCATTGGGCCAATCCTGTTGGCAGCATTCGGCGCGCGAACGCCGCGCAATATCGCGGCGCTCGTGCTTGCGGCTGGCGGTGGATGGATCTTGACCGATGTACGGCTTGGCGGAGAACCCCTCGGCTATCTGTTCGCCTTTGCCAATTGTGCGCTCTTTATGTTGTACGTCGTGTTCGGGCATCGGATCGCGCAAGATGGGGATACGGCAGGAATAGATCGGCTCGGAATGGCGATGCTGATCGCACTCATCACGGTCAGCCCGATCGGGTTCACGGGTGCGCTTGCTGTGTTGCAAGAGCCATACCTGTTGTTGGCGGGCATCGGGGTTGGTGTTTGTTCCTCGGTGATCCCTTATGTCTGTGACCAACTCGCAATGGCGCGGCTGCCGCGTTCGACATTTGCGCTGCTGTTGGCCTTACTGCCGGCGTCGGCGGCGGTGATCGGGATTGTCGTGCTGCACCAAATACCGACGGTCGTGGAAGGTATCGGCATTCTGCTCGTCGCGGTTGGTGTCGCGCTGCATAAAGAGCGTGATGTGCTTTCGAAGCGTGAATAGCAGGCGTCGGTTGGGTGGCACAATTGACACCCGCGCCTGCTATAATGTCTGACGATCGTCCTCTTCCAGCGCCCGCACTCTACATCACCAACACGGCATGACAGAAGGAGTAATCCTGATGGTGCAGCACAACTACGCCCAAATCAACGGCATTCGACTCCATTATGTGACGGATGGTACAGGACAGCCGATGGTCTTTCTACACGGCTTTCCCGATTTTTGGTACCTCTGGAAGGACCAACTCGCCCATTTTCGTCAGACCCGTCGCGTTGTTGCGCCCGATCTGCGAGGCTATAACTTGTCGGAGAAACCAAGCGACGTTGCCCAATATCGGCTTCCGACGATCGTTGAAGATATTCGTGCTTTGGTGGATCACCTGGGAGACACGCCGATCATCCTGGTTGGCCACGATTGGGGTGGCGTGGTCGCATGGGAGTTTGCGGCGCGGTATCCCGCGTATCTCAGCAAGTTGGTTGTGCTGAGCACGGGTCCGGTCGATGTCGTTCGCCAGGCGTTGCGCGACCGTGAGCGGCGTAAGGCGTGGGGGTACATGCTGATGGTAATCAGCCCACAGGCGGAACAAATCTTGCGGGCCGAGGATTATCACTTATTCACACTGACCGTATTTGGCGAAAATGTAAACGTCCCGCCTGGATACTTTACCGACGCCGATCGAGCCGCGTACCGTCAGGCATGGGCGCAACCCGGTGCCATTAACGGTGGCGTGAATTACTATCGGGCAGCGCACCTGCTCGAGTACTTCACCGAAGCGGATCGCCAGGAGTTTCTCGACTGGTGGACGCGCCCCGAATGGTCGATCGGCGGCGAGCGGTTTTTTGACGGCTTACGCCCCGTTGATGTGTTCGGGGAAGCGAGACCGCCAGCAGACGATCAGTTCGATGATGCCGCAGGACGAGAGGTGGTAGTCCCAACACTCCTGATCGTCGGCGAGAAGGAAGATTTCTCCCTCACCGACCATTTCAACTGGTTTGGGCGCCGAGTACCTTATGGAAGATCGGTCCAGATAGCGAATGCAGGACATCGAGTCATTCACGAACAAGCAGCGCTTGTGACGGAGCACATCCAGGCCTTCATCGCGCAGGAAGCGTAGCTCGCCGTACACAGAGATTATGATCGGCTTGAAGAGTAGCGGCCTGGGAGTTCACCCCCTTTAACGCGCCGCCGAAGCCTAAACCTGCCGAAACGAGCCAGACCAGCTGGCGGCGCAACACGGCGCGCGGGTTCGGGCTAAAGCATGCTCGTATAGGTGGCTTTGACCTTGCCGAGGTACATGCGCAGATAGGGGCGCCGCGCATTTGACAAGCGAATGCGCTGGAGTTCGTCCAAGATCAGGCGGGGATACAGATGGGTATACGTTGCAGCAGGATGGCGTGGCATCGCGTAGCTAAGATTTTGGATGGCGCAGAGGCAATCATAGATCGTGGCGTCGGGCTGGCCGGAGCGATTCATGTCCATGCAAGTATAGGCGACCACAGTCGAGAGCAGCAGCGACAGATCCTGGGGCATGGGCAACATATCATGCAGGATGGTGTAGAACAAATTCAGCAAGCCGGAGAAGGACGACAGCAACTCGGTAATAAAAGCGCGGTGGTTCTCCTGGATGGCGTGGCGCAGCAGGATGGTGAGGAGCGTTTGCAGAATCGCGGGCCCGTAGACTTCGCGCTCCTGCTCGGCTTCGTCATAGTTGTCACTCCACATCCCGGGGCCGGCAGCGTAGGATCGCCAAGCCTGCATCGTGGTGCGGATCGCCGGTACGGCGAAGGCCATAGCGTGCCGCTGCGCCTGAAGCTCCGCCAGCTGTTGCGCTGCCGCACACACGTCTGCCGGAGCGTTGCGGCCATGCGGGCCCGTGAGTGCTACCAGCAGATCCAGCCGGTCGGTCGTAGCCTTCTTGCTCATTGCTGCTATTGTCTTCAGCGTGGCCGGTTCCTCAGGAACCGGCATCCGCTGCCGGTGTGCCTGTGGGATGCGCGGAAACGATTGTGTGGCGCGCGCTTGACCAGATCAACGAAAAGCCCCGACTCGGCCACAGGAGGAGCATACCACATGCGCATGCAGGCCGCAAGCTGGTCTAGTGCACGCA
>WNFV01009943.1_pt1 | contig 10444 bp, 13 predicted proteins | sample 5400101 | NCBI WGS metagenome assembly WNFV01 (sample SAMN13153361, study PRJNA577476) | soil metagenome | isolation source: 115 cm soil or saprolite under grassland replicate 1 | place: USA:California | collected 2016-06-15 | reverse complement strand
CTCAATCCGCACCTCGCCCTCGGCGTCAAGGACCGCGACGCCGGCCGGATCTTCTACGAGCCGCTCGCGGCCTACGACCAGGCGGGCGGCCTCGTGCCGGTGCTGGCGGCCGAGATTCCGTCCCTCGAAGGACGCGGCGTGGCGCGCGACGGCCTCAGCGTGACGTGGCGCCTCAAGCGCGGAGTCACCTGGCACGACGGTCGGCCCTTCACCGCCGACGATGTCGTCTTCACGTGGGAGTATGCGGCCGACCCCGCCTCAGGGGCCATCAGCGGCGGGCTCTACCGCGAGATCGCGCGCATCGAGAAGCTCGACAGCCACACGGTGAAGCTCGTCTTCGCCCGCCCGACCCCGTCGTGGGCGCTGTGTTTCTGCGGCTCGCCCGGCGAGGTCTTGCCCAAGCACGTCTTCGAGCCATTCCGGACCCGTGCGCGCGAGGCGCCGGCGAACCTCAAGCCGCTCGGGACCGGCCCCTACCGGATCGTCGACTTCAAGCCGGGTGACATCCTCCGCGCCGAGATCAACACGGCCTATCACGTGCCCAACCGACCGTTCTTCGACCGGCTCGAGCTCAAGGGAGGCGGCGACGCGGTCTCGGCGGCTCGCGCGGTGCTCCAGACCGGCCAGTACGACTTCGCGTGGAGTCCGGTGGTCGAGGACGACGTCCTGCGGCGCCTCGAGCAGGGAGGCAAGGGCCGCGTGGACATCGCTGCAGGGGCGACCGTGGAACGCATCCTGTTCAACTTCAGCGACCCGTGGGCGGACGTCGACGGCGAGCGCTCGAGCCCGAAGACCACGCATCCGCTCCTCGGCGATTCCTCGGTGCGCCAGGCGATGGCGCTTCTCGTCGACCGCGCCGCGATCGTCTCGGAGATCTACGGCCGACAGGGCGAGACGACTCCGAACTTCTTGAACGCGCCGCCCCGCTATCGCTCGCCGAACACCCGCTGGGAGTTCAGCGTCGACAAGGCCAACCAGCGCCTAGATGCCGCAGGCTGGCGTCGCGGGCCGGACGGGATTCGCGCACGGGACAGCAAGCGCTTGCGGCTCGTCTTCCAGACGACGATCAACGCGCCCCGGCAGAAGGTCCAGGCGATCGTCAAGCAGGCGTGCGCGCGGGCGGGCATCGACATCGAGGTGAAGGCCGTCGTCGCGTCGGTGTTCTTCTCCGCCGATCCGGGGAACAACGACACGTACAACAAGTTCTACGCGGATCTGCAGATGGAATCCCCACCGGCGGGGTCACCCGATCCGCTCCGGCGGATGGCGACCTTTCACTCGCGCGGCATCGCCTCGAAGGACAACCGGTGGTCGGGCGGCAACGTGACCCGGTGGCGCAACGAGGAATATGACCGGCTGTGGGACGCCGCGGAGACGGAACTCGATCTCGTCAAGCGCACGGCGATGTTCATCCGGATGAACGACCTGCTGGTCCAGCATCCGGTGTTGATCCCGGTGCTGCTGCGCAACGTGCTCAGCGCCGCCGGCGCCAAGCTGCGCGGCACCGACGTCGGGCCGTGGGACTCGGCGCTCTGGCAGCTGCCGTATTGGTATCGGGAGGCCTGACATATGACCAGGGCGGAGCTGAAGGCGCGGCGGTACGAGACGATCGACCGGCGGCCGACGACAGATCGGTCCTCTTCGGCGCGCCGAGACGCTCACGCTCGCCGAGTTCGCCGCGCTGACCGCTCTCCTGTCGTGAGGCAAGATGGCTTCGCCCTCGAAGGCGCACCGCACTCCCGGGTGCGGGGAACGGGCTCCATGTTGCCGTCCCCGCACTCGCGCGCCATGTCTCCATACGGCGACGTTGTAGAGCCAAAGTTGCTCGATTAGACTGCCCTCGAGGCCGGTCTCCCAGGACATGATCGACGTCGACAGACATTCCGCCTCCCCGTACGCGCGTCCCTCCGAAGGTCGTCGTCGTTCAAGGCTTGCCGTCCACGAGACCAGTCCGGCCGAGCCGGCGAAACCACGCCTGCTCGACCGTGTACGCACTGCCCTGCGCAGCCGCCATTACAGCCGGCGGACCGAAGAAGCGTACATGGCGTGGATCCGGCGTTACATCCTGTTCCACGGCAAGCGTCACCCGATTGAAATGGGCGCGCCGGAGATCACGCGCTTCCTGAGCTTTCTGGCGGTCGACGGCAAGGTGGCGGCCTCGACCCAGAACCAGGCGCTGAGCGCTCTGCTGTTCCTCTATCGCGAGGTGCTGGAGCTCGACGTCCCCTGGCTGGACGGTCTCGTCCGGGCCAAGCGCCCGGAACGCCTCCCAGTCGTCCTGACGCGCGAGGAGGTCCGCGCGGTGATCCAACGCCTCGAGGGCGTGCCGCGGCTGATGGCCTACCTGCTCTACGGCGCCGGGTTACGGGTGCTCGAGTGCTGCCGGCTGCGTGTCCAGGACGTCGACTTCGCGACCAACCAGATCGTCGTCCGTGGCGGCAAGGGCGACAAGGACCGGGTGACGATGCTGCCGGTGGCGGTGAAACGGGCGCTGGCGCGGCATCTCGAGAGCGTCCGCGAGCAGCATCAAGATGACCTGAAGCACGGCGCCGGCTGGGTCGAGCTGCCGACGGCGCTCATGCGGAAGTATCCGAACGCGGGCCGGGAGTGGGCGTGGCAGTGGGTCTTTCCCGCGACGCGCATCTACTTTCATCGGGAGACGCGCCAGCGCCGGCGGCACCACCTGCACGAGGTTGCGCCACTCGTTCGCGACACATCTTCTGGAGGAGAACCACGACATCCGGACTGTCCAGGAGTTGCTCGGGCACCGGGACGTGACCACCACGCAGATTTACACCCACGTCCTGAACCGGGGCCCGTCGGGCGTGCGCAGCCCGGCCGACGGCATGCCCGAAGCATGAGGCGGCAATGGGCCGCGCTCCCGAAGTCGTCGGCCCTAAAATTTATCGCGACGGGATACGCGACACGGCCCCGTCGCCGAACGCGACGGTCACGAGTTGGCCTGTGCGCGCTAAGATCTTGGGATAATGGTTCGGAGTTAAGAGACGAGGCAGTGCCCTTCAGAAATATGCGACGGTACGCCGCAGGATTCTCTGCAAAGAACAGGTCTGCGTATCTCGGGGCTGATTTGTAGTTCGACGGCTTACAGATGACTACGCTTGGCCACCGGGTCGCTGTCCCGCACGAGGGCGCTGTCAGCTCACGAACCGTTCTGCTCCTCGGCCTTGGCTGGCTGCTCATCGCCACCGCTCTCGGCGCTGCCGGAGCCGTGCGCGCCTTGCGACCGCCGGGACCGCCCCTGGTCGTCTTGGGGTTGACGGCCGTCGTCCTCGTCGCTGGGTGGCTCTTGGCGGGGTTCCGCGCGTGGCTATCGGCGATCGACGAGCGGTGGTTCGTCGGATTACATCTGACGCGCTTCGTCGGGGCCTATTTCCTGTACCTCTACGGACAGGGACAGTTGCCATACGCATTCGCAGTGCCGGGTGGGTGGGGCGACATCACGGTGGCGAGCCTCGCGGCAATACTACTCGTGGCCGGCCCTCCACGCCACGCCTGGCGGCGCTCGGCCTACATCGTGTGGAACGTGTTGGGGTTGGCGGACATCTTGTTCGTGGTAGCAACGGCGGCGTGGCTGGTGGCGGCGGACCCCGAGTCAATGGCGGCGCTCCTGCGGCTGCCCCTAAGCCTGCTGCCCACGTTTCTCGTGCCGTTGATCATCGCGAGCCACGTGGTTCTGGGGGTGCGTCTTGCGCGCCGAAGTGCTGTGCGGTAGGTCTCAGCTCAGGCGTCGGCGCCGTCGAACAAGCGGTTGCACCGGCGCCGGCGCGACGAGGCTTGGTTTTCATGTCATACCGCGGCGGTCGCGCCGGCCCGGTGAACCGCAGCGTTAGACAGCATGCGGTTCATCCTCGCGTTACTAGCGATTGCGATAGTGATAATCGCGGCGGTGCCGAGCGCTGCTACGGATGCTGCGGGTGCCCGCTGGTCTTCGGTTCCGAATGTCAACCAGCAGGTCACCCTTTCTCACGCCGAGACGGCGCCGAGCTGTTCGGGTACGACGCCGCCATTGACTACGCGTTCGCTAGGACCAGTGCGCCCGGGACAGTCGTTGCGCGACCTTGAGAAGGCTTGCCGCACGCTGCGTTACGGGTGGTATTGGAACGAAGGGTCCCCCAACCCAGTGGTCTTGCTTCGCCTCGGTGAGGCTGCCGTGATGGTCGAGTTCTCGGATGTGACCCCTACGAGCTCGGTCCATCGAATCACCACCGCTTTCCCGGTCCGAACAACCGACGGCTTCGGTCCAGGGTCCCAGCTCTCGACCATGATGCGCGCTTGGGGCAAGGCACACTTCGGGGTTGGCGAGTGTGCCCTCTACGTTTGGTTCGCAGCACGCCCGGGATTGTCGTTCAGCGTCGACGTTCCTGAAACGCTCGACTGCCTTGCTCGGGGTCGAATAGAGTCCACTGGTGATGCTTCCCTGCTGCCGCGGGGCACTAGAGTTGGACCTGTACTGTTGTTCACGGCCAAGTAACGTGCTGTCTAACACCAGGCTGAACCCGACGCCGGACGAACAGCGCTGGCCCCCCGAGACAATGCTCGCCGGCGTCCGGCGCGGGTTAGCCTGAACGTAGCCAGACAGAGATGGGTTCCACTTCAGCCGGCGGGATTGAGGTTGCGACAGCAAACAGAGTTGATGACGAGCTGGTCGCCGCCTTCAACCGTTTGATACCGCAACTGTCGCGAAGTGCCGCCGTGCCGACCCCAGACCTGATCCGCGAGATTGTCGAGGCCCAGGCCAGCACGGTGCTGGTAGCGCGAGACCGCCGGGACGATGGGCGAATCGTCGGTATGTTGACGCTTGTCATCTTCAGAATCCCGACAGGCGTGCGGGCCTGGATCGAAGACGTGGTGGTCGACGAGGCGGTCAGAGGGCGTGGTGTGGGCGAAGCCCTGAGCCAGGAGGCAGTCCGTCGTGCAGTTGGGTTGGGCGCTCGTACTGTTGAGCTCACGTCCAGGCCCTCGCGGGAGGCGGCCAACCGACTCTATGAGCGGCTGGGATTTGTCCGACGCGATAGCAATGTGTACCGCTACACCCCGTGACGGTAGGCTGGCTGACACCACGTTCGACCGGACCGCTGGCGCGCATTCGCTCGCCGCGGCCGGTCAACGTGAACGTTCGCCAAACTGCGGACGCTCAGTGACGAGGCTATACTTCCGATATGAGTAAGCGTGACCTCGACATCGCGTCGCTGACACCCGACGAACGGCTCAGCCTCCTCGAGGAGCTGTGGGACAGCCTCGCAGCTGTGCCTGAGGCGCTTCCGCTCACTCCTGCCCAGCGTGTCGAGCTCGATCGCCGCCTCGACGAGCTCGATGCTGAGGGGCCAGTCGGTATCCCCTGGGATGAGGTCCTGAGCCGAATTCGTAACCGCGGTCGGTGAAGCAGGTCATCGTTCGACCGGCGGCTGCAGCGGATATCGACGACGCCTATCAATGGTACGAAGCGCAGCGGCCCGGCCTGGGCGAAGAGTTCCTCGTGGCGCTCAACGCAACACGGGATCGCGTTGTCGAACAACCGGAAGCTTATCCCGTCTTGCAGCGTGCTACCCGACGCGCGCTCATTCCGAAGCGCTTCCCTTACGGCCTGTTCTACCGGGTCTATGGCGACACCATGTCATCGTCGCCTGCATGCATGCAAAACGAGATCCGCGGGGATGGCAACGTCGTTCGTGATGGCGAACAACGCGTTCGACCGGACCGCTGGCTCGCATTCGCTCGCCGCGGCCGGTCAACGTGACCGATGGGCAAGGATGAGTTCAGCGTGAGCAACAGTCAGCGTACTGGAAGGCGGCTAAGCGCGAGGCCGGCGCTTTGGCTAGTCGTCTTTGTGCTAAGCCCTCTGCTTCTTCTGATCCTCCTCGCTTACGGGATCTCTGTCGTCCTTCTCCACCTGGCGCTGTGGCTTACCTGGGGGCCGTTAGGCAGGCGGGTGCTGTTCGTCTATTCGAACAGCCCGGTGTGGCAAGGCTATATCGAGCAGAATCTGCTTCCCCGGCTCCCCGAGAACGCGGTAGTTCTGAATTGGTCCGAGCGACGCAACTGGAACCGTTGGACGCTCAGTTACTTGGCGTTCTGCTTTTTCGGTGGCAGTCGAGAGTTCAACCCGCTAGCGATCGTGATTCAACCACTTCGGCGGGCGAGGTGCTTTCGCTTCTGGAAGGCATTTCGGGACTTCAAGCACGGGAACCTACATACTCTGGCGAAGGTCGAGAGTGAGTTCTTCGAGCAAGTTAGACGGGTTGCTCAACGCCGTGCCATCTAACTTCGGCATGCAGCCGCCGGCCTTCGGCCGCGGCTGATGCCAAGCGTTGATATGACTTCCGCTGTCAACAGCGATGACGTCGGTGATCGCGAAGGTTGGCGGTGCTGATGTTCATGGTGGTTGCTCGAGCCACCGGTAGAGACGGAGCCTGTAACTGCGACGGTCGATCATGCTGATATCCGTGGGTTGGTTACCACCTTACTGGTGTCCGTCGCGGCGCCTGCTTCGCTCTAGGCTCGAGGGTCGTGGCCTCGTAACGCGCTCGAAGATTGCGCCGAAGACCGGGGCCGCGTCCCCGCCAATGGCTCGAGATCGTGATCAATGGGGGGGGTTCACTCCATCAGCTGTGCGTCGCGGCCTCGTACGAGGCGATCGGGACCGTCCGCGCGATCGCCCAGGCGAACGCCGCCATCTCCCGGGCAATCGCGACCACGACTTGGTTCACGTGTTTGCCGCGCGCACTCAGCAGCCGGTACCGCTTGCAGAGTCGCAGCTGAGTCTTCCATGCGATGGCCCGGGCCTCGGCCGGAACGTGCTCTAAGCGGAGCTGCAGATGCCGGCTAACCTTCGCCGGATAGCGATACGCCCATGCGCCTTCGACGAGCGCCCGCCGGGCGTGCCCGTTGCCCGCCTTGGTGATCCCGCCTTGCCGCCGGTGCGCCCCCGACGAGTACTCCGAGGGCGTCAGGCCCAGGTAGCTCATCAGCTTCTTCGGCGTCTCGAACCGTGTCAGGTCGCCGACCTCGGCGATCAGCGTCACCGCGCCGGTGAAATCCACCCCGCGCAGGGCCTGGGCCGCCTCGACCACCGGATGCAGCCGCCACGTTTTCGCTGCGGTGTGCAGTTCGGCCTCCAAGCGGCGCCGCCGTTCGGTCTGCTCGGTCACTGCGTGGACATACTCTTGGAACACGATCTGTTGCGCGGGCGTTGGACAGACGACCCGCGCCAGCCAGCGCAGGTTCCAGTTCGCGCGCCCCTCGTAGCGAATGTCCTGGCGCAGCAGAAATGCCTTCAGCCGTACCTTGCTCCGTTTGAGGTCGCGCATCGCGTCCTCCCGCGCCCGGCTCAAGTCGCGAACGGCTTCGTCGTTCACCGTGGGCACGTAGATCGAGCTCAGATCGCCGCTGCGCAGCAGCCGGGCCAGCGTGACCGCGTCGCGGCGATCCGTCTTCACGCGATCGCCCGGCTTGCGCGGGATGAGCGACGGCGCCACGACGCTGCAGCTGAGCCCCCGGCGGGTCAGGTATCGATACAGCCAGTACCCGCATGGCCCGGCCTCGTAGGCGAGGACGAGCGTGGCTCCCTTCCCCTCCAGCTTCCGGATCAGCTTGTCGATGTCGCACTGACGCGTGCCAATCGTGCCCAACGACACCACGTCGGCACCTCGATCCTCCAGAGCGTAGGCGACCGCAATGGTGTCTTTGTGAACGTCGAGACCGACGAACAGCGTCTTGCTAGACTCACCCATGGCTGACCTCCCCGCTCGTTTGTGCCAAGAGCACGTGCGGCTCTGGCCTTGCGGAGGCTAACCCGCGTAGAGCGCCGGAGGTCAGCCTCACTGCGCGGAAGTCATACTGTCTAGGCCGACTGGTCATGCAAGCCATCAGCCGTTTTCGCTTATCGGTCGCGGTCCATTTACTGGTCCCTCTTTGTCGCCTGATGGCCTCAGCATGAAGCCGATCACCCGATTTGGGATGGAGAAGCACGACGGCCCATATGAGACATGGCCGCTACGCTCGCGCGTTTCCCTGGATGGCAAGCCCACCGACATTTCCCTGCCCGGCTACACGTTGCTGCATCAGTTCGAGACAGCGAACGGGTACATCCTCGTGACCGATTACGATTGTCCTTACGAAGAGATCACCAGCTTTGCCCTCATCAGCAAGCAATTGCGTTTGCAATCGTGTCGGTGGCTGGTTGGATGTACGAAACATTCTTGCTCGAGCGCATCGAATGGATCGACGATCGAACTTTCACGGCCTTCTTTTGTGGCAACTTGTGTTGCCGGCTCACGGTTCGATCCTGGGGGATCCCGTACATCCGGCCCCGTCTGAAGCTCCAGCTGGATAGGTCACTCGTACCTGGCGATGGCGGTGTTAGGCCGCCCATGGGGACGCCCAGCATCGGAAAGCTGGCGAACGCATTCATCCCCGCGGCCACGCCTGCAGTCGCATTGCCAGTCGCAGCGCTTTCCGCTATTTATCGTTTCACACGGACACACGGTGGGTTGTGGGTCGGGGGTACCGTTTTCGTTTCAAGCAGCGGCGTATCGTTCGTACCGAACCGCCTCAACCGACTCGTACACAACGACCCAGAGGCAGTTAACGTACGTGGCGGAGAAATCAGAGATGTGCGGCGCGAATTCGGTTGGGTTACGGGTATCGTAGTGGTGAGACACGTGCGCGGCGAGTTCCGATTCCGTTGTTATGGTGCAAAGCAACTTGCGGCAACCATGGCCGCGCACTTCAATGTCGGTCCGGAACCACCGGCGGCCTAACATGCGCAGGAAGCTGACGGCGTGCGGCACTCTTGCTCATGGCAAGAGGCGCCGGCGCTCGCACGCCGCAGCTTATGCGCCGCGTTCGGCCGAAGGTTGACCATCTCGCAGGAGGATGCAATGAAGACACGTTCAATTGTCGCAGCGGCAAGTATCGGGCTCATGTTTCTGCTTGTGCTGGGTATCAAGGCGGAGGCCGCTGAACTCAAAGTGCTGAGCGCCTTCGGGATGCAGTCGGTCATGGAAGACCTCGGGCCGAAGTTCGAGCGCGCGACCGGACACAAGCTCGCGATCTCGTTCGCTACCGGGGGCGCGACCGTAAAGCGTGCCCAAGATGGCGAATCCGCCGATGTCGTCATTGCTCTCCGGCAAGGGATCGATAGCCTGGTGAAGAACGGCAAGGCTGCTGCGGACAACGTGACGGTGGTCGCCCACTCGGGCATCGTCGTGGCCGTTCGCAAGGGCGCACCCAAGCCCGATATCTCGTCGCCAGACGCCTTGAAACGCATGCTGCTCGCCGCGAAGTCGATCTCCTATGTCGATCCAGCGAGCGGCGGCGCGAGCGGCATCCAGTTCGCCAAGGTGCTCGATCGCTTGGGGATCGCCAACGAGATGAAATCGAAGACGGTCTTTCCCAACCCTAAAACCCCCGCAGCGGTTGGAGTCTTGGTTGCAAACGGCGAGGCCGAGATCGGCGTGCACGTAATCCAGGAATTGATCCCGGTCGCCGGCATCGATCTCGTTGGCCCGCTGCCGGGCGATCTCCAGAACACCATTGTCTTTTCGGCGGCAATCATTACCGGCGCCAAGGACGCCGCCGCCGCGAAGGCGCTGGTCGATTTCCTGCGCACACCGGACTCAGCGAAGGTCATCAAGGCGAAGGGCATGGACCCTGCCACTCCGTGATGGTCTGATTCCAGCTAACATCGCAATTCAGCTGACGGAGAACCTCTCTCGATAAAGTAGACGCTCTAACGCTCGACATAGTCTACCGTCGTGCTGCGAAATGAATTAGTCGAGAGTGACGTCGCGGGGTGCTGCCCTGCCCTCGCGTGAACGATTCGATGCCTAACGGCCCAGAGCTCGGTGTCTACAAAATCGAGGGAAGATCCCTCTTGGCGACGATGATGAAACTCGGCCGGCTCCTTCTCGGGATCCGCGCCCGCCTGGTTGGTAGGCCGTCACCAGGAAAGCTCGACCAAATTCGACAGGCAGTTGACCGGGATGGTCGATGGGAAGAGCACGTCGAGTGGCGCATCTCGACCGTGACATCGACCCTCATTGAGCGCACGGGCGAGCGTGGCTACCGCAAATATCACGTCAGAGTAGAGTGCGACTACGTCTTCGAAGCGCACTGTCCGACCCTCGCTCGCGCGTGCGAGATTGCACACATCTACGAATACCTAGTCCCACGCCTGTGGCAGGAGTTCGGCTGGCCCAGCTGGGCCAGTCGGAGCAAAATCGACGCCGACAGTGATGCAGTCTAACAATGCAGTAGAGCAGAGCGCTGGCTCGCATACGCTCGCCGCGGCTGCTCACCGCGAGCGTTGGACGCCGCGGAGGAGCCATTGACGAGCCGGTCGCGAATGACGACGTGCCTTTACGTTCTCGCTCTTGGCGTCGGAGCCTGCACGCCCGAGAGAGGTGGTCCCATGCACGACGTT
>WNFV01009941.1_pt1 | contig 10444 bp, 11 predicted proteins | sample 5400101 | NCBI WGS metagenome assembly WNFV01 (sample SAMN13153361, study PRJNA577476) | soil metagenome | isolation source: 115 cm soil or saprolite under grassland replicate 1 | place: USA:California | collected 2016-06-15 | reverse complement strand
GCGGGGATCGACGGGACCGAGTTGGGGGACCTGTTCGGCGCCGAAGACCCCGACCTGGCGCTGGCCGAGTTCCGCGCCTCGCTGGGTCCGGCGTTGGACGCGTTGACCCCGCGCGAGCAGCAGATCATCATCCTGCGGTCCTTCGGCAACCTGACCCAGACCCAGATCGCCGCCCGGGTCGGCATCTCCCAGATGCACGTGTCCCGGCTGCTGGCCCGTTCCCTGGCCACCCTCCGCGGCCAACTCAGCGCCGGCTGAGGGTGCCGATGAGTTTCGCCGGGAGTCCCGGTCTCTCCCGGTGAACCTCACGGAAAGGGTGAGCACAGATGGACGAGACACAGACCACGCGGATCACCGACGTGGGCACCGTGGGCGTGCCAGTCACCGACCAGGACCGGGCGCTGCTGTTCTACGTGGACACGGTGGGCTTCGAGAAGCGCATGGATGCCGCGTTCGGCGAGGGTGAGCGCTGGATCGAGGTGGCGCCGCCGGGGGCCACCACGACGATCGCACTGGTGCGGGCGCGCGAGGGGGTACCGGCCGGGGTGGAGACCGGCATCCGCTTCGCCACCGAGGACGCCACCGCGGACCACGCCAACCTGCAGGCCCGCGGCGTGGACGTGGACGTGGAGGTGCTGCGCTGGCCCGGGGTACCGCCGATGTTCTACTTCCGCGACCCGGACGGCAACCGACTGGTCATCGTCGAGCGGAGTTGACGATGAGCGCTCGGGTGTCCTCCGATTCGATCCGCGAGGCGACCACGCGCGGCTGGCCCGAGTGGGTGGCCGCGCTGGACGCCGCGGGCGCGGCCGGCTGGAGCCACCGCGAGATCGTCGCCTACCTGCAGACCGAGTACCCCGAGGTCAGCTCCTGGTGGCGGCAGTCCATCACGGTCGGCTACGAGCAGGCCCGGGGCCGGCGGGCGGCGGGGGAAACCGCCTCAACCGGCTTCCAGGTCGGGGTGCAGCGCAGCATCGCGGCGACCGCGACGCGGGTGTGGGAACTGATCGTCGCCCGGCCCGAGCTGTGGCTGGGCGACGGGGCCTCGGCCGTGGTGGCCAAGGGTGAGCCGTACACGGCGGCCGAGGCCAGCGGGCAGATCCGGGTGGTACGACCCGGCCACCGGCTGCGCTTCACCTGGCAACCCCGGGGCTGGCCGGCGCCGGCCACGGTCCAACTCACCCTCCTGAGATCCGGGTCCGGCAGGACCGCGCTGCACGCGCACGTGGAGAAGCTGCCGGACCAGGACAGCCGGGAGACGATGCGCGAGCACTGGCGCACGGTACTGGAGCGCATCGCGGCGACGGCCTGACCATGCGTACGGACTGGGAACCGGTGCACGCCGGCAAGTCCGGCGCCCGGGTGTAGCGGGGGGTTCTGACGCGGCGCCGGTCGGCCGCTGAGCGGTGAACCTGCAGTCGATCTCAACCCGGATCAGGATCGCGCCCGGGCCTGACGCGGCGCGGGCGCCTGGCCCGCCAGGCCCCGCCACCGGCGCTGACCGTCGGACCGCACTCTTGAGGAAGATAGTTGACTCTGACTAGTCGTTGCCGGATAGTTGGTCCCAACTAGGTTGCCGCCCGACCTCAAGAGGAAGTTGTGATGAGCGACACCAGCACCGACAGCCCGGTCCGGGTCGCCGCGAACTACGCGGTGGCCAAGCGACTGGGCAACTGGACCACCGAGCGTCATTTCCAGGTACGTGCACATCGCGGAACCGTCGTCCTAGACCTGCGTTCCCCGCACATCCCCGTGGGAGACGTGCACATCGAGATCGAGCTGGACCACGCCCTGCTCAAGGTGCTCGTCGCCGACGACGCGGTGCTCGACGACTGGGACCTGCGGCGGATCGGCCGCGGCCGGGTCAAGGACGGGCAGGCGCCGAAGGTGGCCGGCAACCGACGGGTTGTGGTCACCGGCCGACTCCGGCACAGCGAGATCCGGGTCCGCCGGGGCGGTATGGCCGTCCTGGTGGCGATGTGCTCCCGCGAGTTCCTGGCCGACCTGCGTGAGGCGCGCCGGCAGAACCGCACTCCCACCGTGGCCGACCCGGCCCACACCACCCAGCCCTGATGGCGACGCGCAAGGTCAGCAACCTGCTGGCGCTGGCCGTGCTGGCCTACCTGACCCAGCGGCCGATGCACCCGTACGAGCTGAGTCGGGCGTTACGCGACAACGGCGACGCGCGCAGCATCAAGTTCACCCACGGCTCGCTGTACATGGTGGTCGGGCAACTGGCCAAGGCCGGGTTCATCACCGAACAGGAGACCAGCCGCGAGGGCCTGCGTCCAGAGCGCACGGTGTACGCGCTGACGCGGGCCGGCCGCGACGAGCTCCATGACTGGATGCGTGAGCTGGTCGAGCAGCCGCAACACGAGTACTCGGCCTTCGTGGCCGCGCTGTCGCTGATCGCGGCGCTACCGCCCAGCGAGGTCCGCACGCTGCTGCGCCGGCGACTGGAGCGGCTCGCCGGCCAGCGCGCCGAGATCCGTGAGCTGATCGACACGACGCTCGCTGCCGACGTACACCCGCTCTTCCTGGTCGAGGAGGAGTACCGCCTGGCGCTGCTGGAGGCGGAGTCGGCGTTCGTGCAGCGGTTCATCGCACAGATCACCGACCCTGAGGCCGGCTGGGGCCGGATGTGGGCGCAGTTCCACGGTGAGCCCGACCCCACCGAGGAGAGGCAGTCATGACCTACCGACGGCTGGAACCCGCCGAGACCTACGACATCGCGCGAAAGCCGCCGCCCACCGGGGAAACCGCCCGCCTGATGGCGCTCGGGGCAGTCGCCGGCCCGATCCTGTTCACCGTCGCCTGGCTGGTGCTCGGGTTCCTGAGCCCCGGCTTCACCATCTTCGGTACCCGCATCGCGCCCTATTCGCCGGTTAGCGCCGGCATCAGCGGCCTGGGCCTCGGCCCCACCGCACCGTTCATGAACGCCGCCTTCGTGCTGAGCGGAGTCCTCATGGCCGTTGGCGTGGTCAGCACCTTCCACCGCATCCCGGAACTGGGCACCGCCGCCCGGTGGTGCTGCATCATGCTGCTCGGCCTGGTACCGCTGGGCTCCGTCATGGACGGCATCTTCACGCTGGAGTCGTTCCTGCCGCACTTCGTGGGCGCCGGACTGGGGTTCGGATCGCCGGTGCTGAGCTTCCTGATCACCGGGCTGCTCCTTTACCGGATCCCGCCCTGGCGACGGTTCGCCAACTGGCTCATCGTGGGCAGTCCGCTGACCCTGGCGCTGGTGGTGCTCTACTTCGCGACCTTCTCGCCCACGGCGGAGGGGGCCAAGACCGGCGTGGCCGGGCTGACCGAACGCATCCTGATCATCGAGGTACTGGCCTGGTTCGTGGCCCTGGGCTGGCTGGCCTTCCGCGGCCACCCCCGCGCTTCTGCGGCTGGCGAGGAGTCGTAGTGCGGCGGTACCGCTACGTGGGGCCGGCCGAGGTCCGTCGAGCGGCGCTCCAGGGTGACGAGGGGTACCCGATCCGGTCGCTGGCCGAGTTCGAGCGTTGGGTGGCGACGCTCGACCGGCGGGATCTGACCGAGCCCTTCATCGAAATGTGTTCACCTCCGGGCAGGGCCTCAACCGGCCACCGCGGCCTCCAGATGGGGTACGGCGCCCTCTTCCAGCGGAGACTTGCCGCAGCGCACCGCTACAGTGCCCGCGTCCCGATACGAAGCTGCGCCGTACCCCGGTCCCCCGTGGACCACGCCGGCCTGGCCTCCTCGATGACACCGACCGACGCTCTGTGCTACCGGTAGCCTGCCCAACAGCGCGCAGACCCGGCAGGGGTTCACCGTCGGCGGACACTCGCGCCCGTCGACAGCCCGATGTCGGCCGACAGAGGGACGCTCAGCTCTCCGTGAGCCGCCGCAGCCCGTCGCCCTCCAGCCGGTAGAACACCTTCCCGGCGAAGACGGGTGCGCCCAGGGCCTCGTAGAAACGTCTGGCCCGCTCGTTGGCGTCCTCGGTCTGCCACTCCACTCGGCTGCAGCCCGCGGCCACGGCGATGGCGCACAGCTCCCGCATCAGGCGGCGGCCCACACCCCGTCGCCGCTTGTCCTGCCGCACGTACAGCTCCTTCAGGAACAGCGAGCTGGTCAACCCGGCGGCCGGCCACAGGAGGGAGTACGACGCCAGGCCGACCACGTCCCGGCGATCCTTGGCCAGCAGGGCGTACGCGACCGGACGGGTACCGAAGAGCGCCTCGCCGATCTCCTTCTCCCGCCGCGCCTGGGGCTCGACTTCAGCAGCACCGTAGAAGCGGTCCATCTCCTCCATCAGCTCGGCAAGCCGGGCGATGTCGGCCGCTGTCGCGTGTTCGATCGTGAGCACTACTCGGCCCCTTCCGACCCGGCGGTCATCGTCAGCAGGTCGTGGAATTCCCGAGCCTCGGGCACACCCCTCGCAGACGACGGCAGCCCGCGCAGGATCTCCCGCCCTCGGGCGGTGGTGCCGCCCCAGTTGCCCCTGCAAGTCGGCGAAGTCGCTGGCCAACTCACCGAGCAAGATGGCCGGGTGCCGGTACCGAGTGGCCCGCCCATGGTCGATGACGGTCTGCTCCCAGTCCTCGACCGCGGCCGGGCTAAGCGCGCTGGAGGAGATCGTCTCGGTGACCTCGCGGCGAAGCGTCTCAAGCTGCCGGGTAGGAACGGCTGCGGTGGCACGCGGCGCAGATGTCCCGCGAGGTGCGAGGGCCGCGAGCCGGCCGCCGGCGCCGAGTGCCTCGTCGAGCCGGGCCGCAGTCGCGGCGCCCGGTGACTTGTTACCCGCCTCCAGGTCCCAGATGAAGCCTCGGGAGAAGCTCGCCAGTTCGCCGAGTGCGCGCAGCGAGAGCCCACGCTGAGCGCGCATCTCGGCCAGGCGTTTGCCGAAAGCCGAGTCGCGGCCCATGGCGGCCACCTCCTGCACGAGGTGTTGGCTGGGAACGTCCACTTGCGACGGTAGGGCCTATCGGTGGAGGCCGCTATACCAGGCAGGGTGATCGGCGTAGGTGGGTTGCCGCTCGCCTAGCCGGGTGCCGGCTCTTCGGTGCGGTGCTCGGCCAGCTCCTGCTGCATACCGGTCACACCGCGCTGCGGCTCTCTGACGCGTGCTCAAACCGTTAGAGTGCCCGACCATGGCCGAGGCACCGTTTCTGCGCGCCACCCGTGAGTCCTATGACGCCATCGCCGTTCATCGCGGGGACAGGCTCGGCTCCGCCGACCTGAGCAGCAGGCCTCTGGACCGGGCGTTGCTCAGATGTTGGTCTTCCAGGTGGGTGACGATCGTGGGCAGCGCGATCAGGTGGACGGTCTGGCCATCTCGCTGGACCGGTACCGGCAACAGCCGGACGCGGTAGCGGAGCTGCTGGTCAAGGCTGGGTTCGACGTGCGGGTGCGGGTGGTGGGCGCCGGATCCTGGTGTGGAGAAGGTCCCGCAGGGCTATCTGCTGGCCGGCAAGCCGGCCAACACCGGGTAGCGGCGTGGCCTGTCCGTCGCGCGCACGGCCCGGTCCGTTCACCGGAGGCGTAGATCGTGCGCCTCGTCGTATCCGTAGTCACCGCCGCTGCCGCCGTTCACCTCCGGCGGGTTGACGTATCGCCGGGCAGAAACGGCACCGAGCCGGCTGCTCGGCGTGTCGTGGGCCTCGTCGTACTCCAGGTCGTCGCCCCGCGGAACGTTCGGGTTGTCGGCACCGACGTCGCGGGCGGGCTGGTCTTCTTCCATGTCCGCCTCCGTCGATGGGCCTCGAGGGGTACCGGGCGCCGCCGCCGTAATCCATTGTCTGCCCGGGCGCAGGCCGGCACCACGGTAGGACCGCGGAACGATTGAGCGAATCGCTGCTGTCCCGCCCCGTTCGAGCGATCACGGGCGGCCCGGATCATGCCGCTAACCTCGGGTTTGGAGCCGACGGGGGGACTCGAACCCCCAACCTACGCACTGCGGGCGACCCGGCTTGACGGGGTTCCGTACGAGGTCAGATAGCCCATCGCAGAAGCATGAGGGCCAGCTCAGCTCGGTTGGTTGCTGTACTCGGCTGCTGTACGCATCAGCAGCTGGAATGCTGGGGCCTCCAGGCAACGCCTTGGCGTTAACTCTCGCGTTGGTTCCCACAAGTTCTGTACGACTCAGGGGAGCCTCGGTTTGATCGGTCATCTTCATCGCCGTTGGGGCTGCCTGCACCACCTTGTCTGGTTTGGGCGTAATTGGCAATCTCGTCGTCGTGTCACACTTGATATTGTCGGTTCGAGCCGGACAATAGGAGCACCTGTTCCCGACCCGGGGCTGAGGTGGGTGTAATGCCTTCAACGCAGACGCTCGCCCGACAGCTGCTGGCAGAAGTCGGCTACGAGGTAGAGCACGTTCGGCCGAGGGTAGCGGCCCTCGTGGACGAACGTGTGGTCCACGTCGATCTTGTTGCTTTCGGGCGCTTGAACGGTCCGTACGACGCAAGTACGGCCACAATCGTCGTCGAGTTCGTCGACGATGTCCATCGCATTGGAGCATCGCCCCGTGATCAGCTTGGCAAGATTGCTACTGCTCTCAGTGCACCGGCCGCCATCGCCGCCGATAGCAACGGATGGATTTTGTTCGCGGTAGAAGCTGATGGAGGTATCAGTGCGCTGCGTGACCTCACTTGGGCCGCCGATCCTGGTGATCTACGAGAGGTCCTCAGCCCTCGGCGGCTACTTGAGGCAAAGTTAGGAAACCGCCAACTTGCTCTCTTCCCGGCGGCGGCAGTTGTGTCTGCCCGTGGGCGTTCAGTCCGTCACGACGCTCTGGCCCCACGCGTCGACCGAGCCTTATCTAAGGCCGCAGAGGTGATGGTGGACTCGGGCATCGTCAGAGAACCAAGCCAAGCACATGGCCGCGCTGCTCGTGCTGTCATAGGCGCCCTGACAACGGTCGTGTTACGTGACAAATCCTCGGAGCGAGCGAGTCTGCGCTGGTCCGCTGACGTACTGCTTAACCGCGCTATGGTCACCCATCCGCAGCAGTTTAGCTGGCTTAGTTCAGTCCCAATTGTTGAACGGGACCTCACCGAGGAACTGGTCGACTACTTCGCCGATATCGATTTCTACGCCGTCGAACCGATGCTACTTTCAGAACTGTACGAGAGTCGTCTTGTCGATGACGCTCTTCGTCGAAGCTTGGGCACTCATTACACCCCACCGGGCTTGGCCCATCGGATTCTTGCTTGGCTGCCGGTTGAGGACATAGAGCCAGAGAAACGGTCGGTTTACGATCCCACATGCGGCTCTGGCAGTCTACTCATTGCAGCCCACGATCGCTTGAGGGATTTGCAGCCGGACGTATTGCCGCCTGACCGAGCTCACGAACAGCTAGTCACGATGGTACGGGGGGCAGATAAGGATCCGGTCGCTGTCGCAATTGCAGACTTGGCTCTATTTCTCAACGCTTTGCCAGCTGGTAATGGTTGGAAGATAGAGGAGAGAGATTTTTTCTCCGATAGCTTGATGGATCCCGCCCCCTCCATTCTTGTCGCAAATCCACCTTGGGAATACGACAACCAACAAAGACAGGACGATCAAGCACAACGCGTTCTGGCACGTCTTGTCGAGCAAGTGCCGTTAGGCGGATTGCTTGGCGTAATACTACCCGTGGGCTGGCTAAGTCGACGGAGTCAGGCAGCAAGGGAAAGCCGTGCCAACCTCTTTACCAGACTTGATGTACTGGAGGTATGGCGGATGCCCGCCGGCACGTTTGCGAATGCCGGCATGGGAGCGGCGGTCGTTCTCGCCAAGAATGACCGGAGAAGTACAGATTCCCGTCCGGCTGTAGTTTATCGTCGCGTTAGTGACCGGTCCCGCTTAGCATCTTTCTTCGATAACGGCGAAAATCAGTGCGTGCTGTCATGGCAAACCGGCCCGGACGACTTGGCTCGCGGTCCACTTCAGACTTGGTGGAGGAATAGTAGGCGGCGGTTCAATACAGTAGGTGATTACGCGAAAGCTGTTGTCGGACCCCAACCGGAGTCGCCAGCTAGGCTTGCGGCTCGTGGTGACCGCCTTCCTCCTAACACCGCAATCGTGCGGTGGGACAAGGTTTCGGCCTTCAACGAAGTACACGACGCGCCAACGAGGCCTGTGCGCTTCCCCGAGGATATGCAGAGTGGCAGTAAGCGCGGGCACGAGATGATCGGGCGCCCAAAGGTCATCGTCTCAGGCTTCAAGAATCCAGAAAAGCCCTGGCGCATTAAAGTCGCTATTGACAGCGTTGGGGATCTTCTCATTCGCAATGGTGTTACTGCAATCTTACCCATACGTGGCCGAAACACCGCAGCGAAACGGAATGGCCTGTCCGAAGAGGATGTGCTCTACGGCCTTTTTGCGTTCCTCGGTAGCGGCTTTGTCTCGGCCTGGCTCGATGAAGGCACAACTACGCGGTACATGAGCACCGTCGAGGTGCAGTCCATTCCGGCACCCGATCCGGCAACCCTTGGTCGTCTAGCAAAGATTGGTAGGAACCTGTTGGCGGCCAGGGAAAAAACAGCGTTGATCGGGGATCTAGAACGACTGGTATGGAAATGGTCGAAGCTTCCGGAGAACCTCCGCGCCATTGTGATCGAACGTCTGAACGAGGCCGAGGCCCCAGAACGACGCAGACGGTATCCGTCTCAGTCGAGCGACGGGCAGATAGCGTCAGTCGAACGATCGGGAGTGATCCGGCCCAGGGCCGGTGTGGTCTTGACTCTCAGCGATCAGAATGTAACGCTTGTGGTTCCAGGACGTACACCAACCAAGGGAGAGACTGTAGGGCTTCCGCCCCGCCTACCAGGCGCGCTGCTCCGGCCAGGCAGCTCGCTGGTTGTGCTTGATGACGGGAGTTCTTCACTCCAGCGTTTGAGCTATGTCTTTGATGAGGTCGCCTACCTGTCAGATGAGCAAATTGCCGCTGAGTTCGAGGCGCTTGCGCAGAGCTAGATGCACTCCGTCCCCCGGTGGAGTACCCGACAATGAACGAACCTGTGGTCCATCGTGCTGTGACCGTTAACTTCCTGGATGTTGGCCAGGGCGCCGCAACGGTGATAGTGGATCATGCAATTGGAAAGGCGCTCCTGATCGACTGTCCGGGCGGGAAAGAGTCCGCGGTGGAGGCAGCGCTCGATCGGTACCGAGCAGAACTCGACGTTGCAATGATCACTCATTTTGACGATGACCACTCTGCCGGTGTTGTAACTCTTATCCATAATCGACCATGCAGACAGCTGGTCACTCGGGTAAACGTGGGCTACCGGACCCAGACTGACATAGCGCAGCATCGGCAGATAATGGCCCGACTCAAGCGCGGGTTACTGACCCTTGAGCAGCCTCGTCGAGATGACCTGGGATTCCTTGGAAATTCGGCTGAACGGGTTGGCTGGAAGGTGCTATCGCCTGATGCGGTCACCGATCTCGCTGCATACGCCGCCGGCAGCCGTAATCGAGTTAGCCTTGTACTGCGGCTGGAGATAATACCAGGTAAGTCCAGTCCATCTCGGCACTTTGTTATTGCGGGCGACGCCGACGGTCCCGTGTGGCGACGTTTGCTCGCAAATAATGAGGATCTTTCCTGCTTTGCCCTACTTTGGCCACATCATGGCGGACAACTTGGTAGACCACGCTCGCGCCTCAGGCACGACGTTCTAAGAGCGTGCGCGCCGCGCGTGGCAATTATCAGTGTCGGACATCGCAACGGACATCGCCATCCAGCGCAGTCGACGCTCGATGCGGTCCGTGAGTCAGGGGCGAGGCTGATGTGCACAGAAGTGACGGAACGCTGTCACACGTTAGTCAGGACGAGTGAAACCTACATGTGCAGCGGAGACGTCGAGATAGGTATCGACGCGGACGGCACAATGGCGGTAACTCCATCCGTTGATGCTCATATGCGTGTCATTGAAGGCTGGGATCGTCCTCAGTGTATGGTTCGCGGGCAATTGTCGTCGTCTGCGTAGATCGAGCGATACTCGGGAGTCGGAGCGTGTGAGATTCCGGACCTGGACGGAAATCTATTGGGCTGGTTCGTCTCTCCCCGTGCTCGTGCGAACGTTGTCAGGGCTGTCCTGACACCAAAGGGGCGAATGGCGTTCGGCCACCGGAAAGTTGCTACGGCGCGGTGGGGCGCGCCAGCCGGGCAGGCCTCGGCCTGCCCGTACTAGCCGGCCCGAGGGGGCACAGAGGCTCCAGCGTCAAGGGCGGCCGAAGGCCGTCGCAAAGCGATGCGTAGCACCCTTGCGCTGGAGGGGTGGCCCCTCAGGCTGCGCGCCACCGCCCGGAACCGTGCAAGCACGGCCGTTCCAAGATCATAGGTCTTGACTGAACCTGGGCGGGGCTACGCAGCGGAGTATCGCGATGTGATCACGCTCGGCGCGTGCGATGCGGCGTGAGGACGAAGCTCCGGTATGACGAGGTCTTCTCACAGATCCCTGTCGTCCGGAGCTTCGTCATGTACCAG
>WNFV01019733.1_pt1 | contig 10447 bp, 10 predicted proteins | sample 5400101 | NCBI WGS metagenome assembly WNFV01 (sample SAMN13153361, study PRJNA577476) | soil metagenome | isolation source: 115 cm soil or saprolite under grassland replicate 1 | place: USA:California | collected 2016-06-15 | reverse complement strand
CTGTAACAACTTTGTTGCGTGTGTAACTTCGCGCGCAGATTCCCCTCTCCCGTTTTGTCCTAAGCGAAATCAGTGACGTCAGTGAGAACTTCATATGGGATTTCAAAGATAAGCAGGATGATCTAAAGGTGGAACTATATCACGGCTCATATATTAGAGCAGCATATACTCACTACAGATATATTCGCAAAGGCATGCATCCTGAAAAATCAGATATTGGAGACATCCATCAAATTTTTTATGTGCCGTATTGTGATGAAGTTATTGTAGAAAAATCCGTGGCTGGCTTCTTACATCAACTTCAAAAAGATAAGCGCCTGTTAGATCAAATTAGTATCAAGTCAATTCGCTTTGTGCGTGAACTCTCCATTCATTTGACCTAGAAGTGCAGGGCATAAGATGAGATAATGCCTTTCGAAACACGATCAACCTCCGCCGCGTGTGAAGCAATTCCCGAGTTTCTAATCTCCAATCTCTCCCGTTATAATACCCCATATGTTCCAATTTACCATCACAGCCAAAAACAATCGCGCCCGCGCGGGTATCTTCACTACGCCACACGGCGACCTGCTCACACCTGTCTTCGCGCCCGTTGGCACGCAGGCAACCGTCAAGACGCTCACGCCCGAACATCTCAAGGATGTCAATGCCACGCTCGTGTTGAGTAACACCTATCACTTATATTTGCGTCCTGGTGATGAACTCGTGCGCGAAATGGGTGGCTTGCACAAGTTCATGCAGTGGCCTCGTCCCACGCTCACCGACTCGGGTGGCTTTCAGGTCTTTTCGCTGGCGCAGACTCGCAAGATCGATGATGATGGCGTGACCTTCAAGAGTCACATTGACGGCTCGACGCATCGTTTTACGCCCGAGAAGTCTATTGCGATTCAGGAAAATCTCGGCGCGGATATCATCATGACCTTCGACGAATGTTCCGATCCCAACGATCATACCTATAGCAGACTTGCGATGGAGCGGACTCATCGCTGGGCAGAACGATCTGTCAGAGCGAAGACGCGCACCGATCAGGCCTTATTCGGGATTATTCAGGGCGGTGTCAATCCTGACTTGAGAGCTGAGTCAGCTCAGTTTATCGTTTCTCTCGATATGCCTGGCATTGCCATCGGCGGTCTCTCGGTGGGCGAGACGAAAGAGGAGATGTACAATATGTTGGATGTGGTCACGCCACTTTTGCCTGAAAATAAGCCGCGCTATCTCATGGGTGTCGGCACTCCTGAAGATTTAATTGATGGTGTGATGCGCGGCATCGATATCTTCGATTGTGTCCTACCAACTCGTCTCGCGCGTCATCATTCTGCTTTTGCGCCTGAGGGACGTCTAAACTTGATGAATGCCTCCTTTGCTCGCGATCAGCGTCCCATTGACGAAACGTGTGATTGTTATACTTGCAAGACGTTCACGCGCGCGTACATTCGTCACCTCATCGTAGCGAAGGAATTATTGGCGGGAACTCTTATTTCAATTCATAATCTAAGAGCGTTGATAAGGTTGATGGAGCAAATCCGGGTTTATATTGCAGATGGCTCGTTCGAATCGCGTGTGCCTGAGTTGCTCAGTCAATGGCGCAGGAATGCCGAACGAAAATCTAAACACGAAGTGCACGAAGACTTATCCTGAGCAACATCGAAGGAGAAACTTTTGTGACCTTAGTGCTCTTCGTGGTGAATAAAAGGAATCTATGACCCTCATCCAATCCTTCTTCCTCGGCATCATCCAGGGATTGACCGAATTTATCCCCGTCTCGTCTACTGCACATTTGCTGGTGGCTGAGCACTTCATGGGTTTGGACCCAAATGACGAAATGCTCTTCTCATTCAGCGTACTCATTCAACTTGGGACGCTGATTTCACTTTTCATCTTTTATTGGAAAGATTTGCTTGGTTTAGTTAAGGCATTCTTTGCAAGACCATTCTCTACAGCAGAGAACAGACTCGCGTGGTATATCATTATCGCTACTATTCCTGCTTTAGTCTTTGGCTTTGTATTGAAAGATACTGTCGAAGCTTTATTTAAGAATCCGTTAATTGAGGCAGCTATTCGATTATTGACTGCCGCGGTTTTGTTATTCCTTGCTGAATGGTTGACCAAGAAGAATCGGACTCTCGAATCCATGACTTGGCTCGACGCGCTCTTCATCGGCATTATGCAAGTGCTGGCTATCTTTCCTGGCGCATCTCGAAGTGGCACAACCATATCAGGTGGTATGTACCGCGGCTTTAACCGTCCTTCTGCGGCGCGATTTGCGTTTCTCATGTCCGTGCCAGTAATGCTCGCTGCCGGTGGATATCAAACACTGGACGTGATCAAATTGCCGAATGTGAGTCAGTTCTTGCCCTTAATTGCGGTGGGCTTCGTCACTGCTGCAGTCGTTGGCTGGTTTGCGATCAAATGGTTGATTGCTTATCTTAGTAAACGCTCGTTGTATGTCTTTGCCGCGTATTGCGCGCTGGCGGGCTTGATTATTTTGATAATCGGATACCTTAGCAAATTGCCGGGATAACTGATCTCATGGACATGAAATCCCTCTTGAAGCGCCTCGTTGAAAACGAATCACCTTCGAGCGAAAAAGCTGCCGTTGACCGTATCGGTGCAATTGTGACGGAAGAAGCGCGCAAACTTGGTGCAGAAGTCGAAATCATAGCGAATGAAGAAAGGGGAGATCATATCATAGCTCGCTTTTTCCCCTCTTCCGCCGGAAGCCCCACGGGGATGCTTCGCGAAGGGGCTAGGGGTGAGGGCATTCTCCTTCTCTGTCATATGGATACTGTGTTTCCAGTTGGCACGCTTGCTAAAATCCCGTATCGCGAAGTAGACGGGAAAATCTTCGGCCCTGGCATATTAGATATGAAAGCGGGGATTGTCATTTCTCTTGCAGCGGTTGAAGAAGTACAAAAATCCGGGTTAACCCGCCCGATCACTTTATTGTGCACATCAGATGAGGAAATCGGAAGCCAAACGTCAAAGGAACATATCGAGCGATTAGCGAAAGAATCTGCGATGGTGTTCGTATTGGAGCCCGCATTGTTGGATGGATCGCTCAAGACTTGGCGAAAAGGCAGTGGCGAGTTCTGGGTCAAGACAAGAGGACGCGCTGCGCACGCGGGCGGCGACCACGAGAAGGGACGCAACGCCATTGAGGAAATGGCGCACCAGGTGATTGCCATCCAAAAAATGACTGATTATTCCAAAGGGACAACGTTGAGCGTAGGTGTGATTAACGGCGGTACAGTTTCAAACGTTGTGCCTGAAGAAGCGTCCATAGAAGTAGACGTCCGCGTCTTGCAACCCGACGAATGGCCCCGCGTCGAAAGAGATATGTTGGCCCTCAGGGCGGTTCTTGATGGCACTTCGATTGAAGTCACAGGGAAATTGAATCGCGGGCCAATGCCGTTTGATCATAGGATGAAGGCGACTTTTGAAAAAGTCAAATCCATTGCCGCGAAATATGGCATGGAAACGAAAGCGGGCGGAACAGGCGGAGTCTCCGATGGCAATTTTGTCGCTGCGCTTGGGATTCCCGTTATTGATGGGATGGGTGCGGTCGGTGAAGGAGCCCACTCCGAGCGCGAGTTTATCTTTGAAGAAAGCCTTGAAGAGAGAGCAAAATTACTGGCGGCATTGATTCGGGAGTGGTAATTATGTCATTGCGGCTCCTCGCAAGCCCGCCGATAATAGGCGGGATAATGACATTCTTGTTTTTCCTTTCCTCTTGCGCGCCAACTCAAACCCAAACTACTACGATACAAATCGTGAATGTGTACTCCACCTCTACCGCACAACCGTGGCTCGCGGAGCTCTATGATTGCGCGGCAAACTCTTCGCTGACAATCAAAATGACCGACCCAGCCTCTGCTGAAATTGTCCTCCGAATTGGAGAACCAAAGAATCTAACGATCCCCGCTTATCGAATTGATATGGAAGAAATCCTGATTGTCACACATCGCGAAAGTCCTGTGCAGAATCTATCTTTGGAGGAAGTGCGTAATCTATTCGCAGGGCAGGGAAATCCACCGGTGCAGGTGTGGGTATATGATTCAGGGGAGGATCTGCAAGAGGTGTTTGATCAGCTCGTGATGGCTGGAAGAGGCGTCACATCCTCCGCGAAAATGGCGACCAGTCCTCAGCAGATGTCCGACTTATTAAACGCAGAGAAGGCCGCGGTTGGAATCCTTCCGAAGCATTGGAAGGCCGGGGGTCCGCGTGTTGTCTTCAATGCGGGCACTGTGCCTGTGCTGGCAATTTTAAAAACCGCGCCCAAAGGAGTTGAGAGAGATTTGTTGGCCTGTCTGCAGAAATAAATTATAGAATCTGAAAGATGGTTTTTCAAAAACACGGATGCAAAGCACATTCGTGTTTTTTGATTCTGATAAACCGTATTACGAAAAATTCTCGCAAGCTTCTTTGATGCAGGCATGTTTCAAGAATATTCTATAGCATCAAACATCATTATTAATTTACCTCTTGACAATCTACAGCTAGTTGGTTATCATGCAAACTAGTCTGTATTGCAAACTAAATTGCGGGAAGGATAATAACATGAAAGAAGAAACCATACAAATTGAAAAGCGTGTGAAGCGCTACTGGTACTCTGACGGAATTGGTGAATTGCTGGGCGGGGCAGCATTTCTAGTGCTGGCGTTGTATTTTTCGGCACAACAGTATTTTGGTGATCAGTCACTTATAGGTAACTTGTTGCAGGTGACTTTCGTGGTTGTCCTGATCGGCTCGATCTTTCTTATGCGTAAACTGATTAACTTTTTGAAAACGCGCGTCACTTATCCTCGCACGGGATATGTTGAATATCGCCAGAATGGCAGAAATATCGTATGGGGGCGAGTACTTTCTGTTCTTGTAGCGATGGGGGTCGCAATGGCCTCCGTTATCATTGTACGCAGGATAGATTTCATTGATTCCATGGTTGCCATTACGGGGGCGTTGGTGGCCGTCATCCTGCTCGTGAAACAGGGATGGTCTGTCGGTGTAGGACGTTTTTACTTCTTTAGCGCATTGTCGCTGGTACTTGGCAGCGCCTTATCTGTCAGTGGCTTAGCCCCTGGATATAACCTGGGCTTGTTCTACGGATTGATGGGCATCACTTTTGTGGTATCAGGCGGAATCATCTTGAGGCGATATTTGAGCGAAAATCCCGTGCCAGCGGAGACCAACAATGAGTGAAAACTTGCGCAGTCTCACAGATTTGGATCGGATGATCCATGAGCCTGCGCGTCTGTTAATCATTACCATTCTCTCCATGGTGGAAAGCGCAGACTTTCTTTTTTTGCAACGCGAGGCTGGTCTGACAAAGGGGAATCTTTCGGCTCATCTCAGTAAATTAGAAGATGCTGGTTATATCAAGATTGAAAAGACTTACAAAGGCAAGCTGCCTCTGACGATCTGTAAATTGACAACCAGCGGCCGGCGAGCATTTGAGCAATACCGTCAGCAGTTGCAACAGTTTATTGTGCAAACATCAAAATGATATTTTTATCGAGATTTAGATAATAAATTGAGAAAATTTGCACTAACTATCATATTCGGGTAAAATCGATATTGTTTGGCACGTCCATGCAACGGTTGCCTCGGCGACCGTTTTTATACGCCTGTTGCAAATTTGTCACTCTGAGCGAGGATTCTCAATTACCCAGGAGTAATCAAAATTTCTTAGACTCCTCGGGAAGAATACCCTCAGAGTGATACGTAAGAAATTATGTTCTCCCAATCATCACAACCCCTTCTCGAACTACGTGACGTGGTAAAAGTTTATTCCACTGCGGCGGGTGAGTTCAGCGCGCTGCGCCGAATTAATTTACGGGTGGGCACACACGAATTTGTTGGTATCGTTGGCAAGTCTGGCGCAGGGAAGTCTACTCTGCTTAATATGATTTCCGGTGTGGATAAGATTACATCCGGTGAAGTGATTGCGTACTCAAATGGTAGCAAAGTTTCAATCCACGATCTCAACGAAGATAAAATTGCCCTCTGGCGTGGGAAAAATCTTGGGATTGTGTATCAGTCCTTTCAACTCTTACCAATGCTGACACTTATTGAGAACATCACGCTTCCGATGGATTTGTGCGGACTGTTCAGGCCCCGTGAATCCCGCGAGCGCGCAATGGATTTGCTGCATCTGGTTGAACTCGAAGAGCACGCGAACAAACTTCCGGCCTATATTTCTGGTGGGCAGCAACAGCGCGTGGCGATCGCGCGTGCGCTTGCCAATGACCCGCCCATCCTAGTCGCAGATGAACCTACAGGCAGTCTCGACTCGGTCACAGCCGATCATATCTTCGAAGTCTTCGAACATCTCGTTACTGATCAGGGCAAGACTATTATCATGGTAACGCATGACGGCACGCTTATCCCGCGCTTTACGCGTCATCTGACGATCGCGGATGGGGAGATCGTTGAGGAGTCTCTTCGATCTGAACACAACCTCTCCTGAAAGGAGAGGGGAGTCGGAAGCAATGATCGAAATGAGCGGCATCGTCAAGACGTTCAAGAATGCGGCCGGCGAGTTCACCGCGCTCAAAGGTATTGACTTGAACATCAAGCGCGGTGAATTTGTATCAATTGTGGGCAAATCGGGAAGCGGTAAGTCTACGCTGTTGAACATGATTACAGGTATTGATCACCCAACTTCTGGCAAAGTAGTGATTGGCGGCACGGATATTTACACAGGTGTCACTGAAAGCCAACGTTCGAGGTGGCGCGGACGGAATTTGGGAATTGTCTTTCAGTTCTTTCAGTTACTGCCAATGTTGACCTTGCTTGAAAACGTGATGCTTCCCATGGACTATGCCGAATTGTACGATTTCGATGAACGTCCTGAACGCGCCATGGAAATGCTCAAGTTGGTCGGTTTGGAGAAGTTCGCGAATAAACTGCCTGTATTGGTTTCGACGGGACAACAGCAACTCGCGGCAATCGCGCGTGCCCTGGCCTGCGAACCGCCTTTACTCGTAGCAGATGAACCAACTGGTAACCTGGATTCGAAATCAGCGAACGTAATCATTGACCTATTTGAAGAATTATCCCGTCGTGGCAAAACAATTGTCATGGTGACACACGACCCATCGTTGACCTCACGCACAAAACGCAAGATTATTATTTCCGATGGTGAGTTGATTGATGAAACGATTTCGCGTGCTCTGCCGATGTTGCGACATCGGCATATGCTTGAGATTACAAAAAACGCGAAGCGCGAGACGTATCAGCCGCACGATGTAATCTTGGAATCTGAGCAACCCGTTGAAAATTTATATATGATTGTGAGTGGATCTGTTGACATAATGACAGGCAATGGCTCACATAACGAACCTCTCGCTCGCCTGGAAGCAAATGATCTATTCGGTGAAATCGAGCTGATACGTGACGGTAAATCCATTGCATGTGTGCGGGCGGGCGAAAACCCTGTAGAGGTATTAGCTTACCCGCGTACAGAGTTTTTGAGAATTCTGGAAGAGTCTCCAATTACGGCGGAGGCGTTAGGCAAGATGGTGCAGAGTCGGTTGGAAGAGCGCAAGAAAGTAATGCGCAATTCGTAAACTGCAGTCCGCTGGTCGAGTAGCCCTGAGTGCTCTTCGAAGGGCGTATCGAGACCACCGTAAGCAGAGAACTATGAAACCTCGTTGGCGTAAAGTATTTCACGATTTGATAGATAACGCAGCTCGCACACTGTTGGTGGTCTTATCCATCGCGGTGGGCGTGTTTTCGATTGGAGTCATTGCGGGGGCGTATGTAATCCTTTCAAATGATATGAGTGTCTCATATGCGGCCAACAATCCGGCAAATATCGAACTTCGCATGGCAAATTTTGGCGCTGACGTGCTCACATCCATTCGCAATGAACAGACGGTGAAAGAGGCTGAAGCACGCCGTGTGTTCAACATTCGCGTGCGTGTTCCAGGCACACAAACATGGACAACCCTGGATATGGTCGCGTTCGATGATTTTGAAGCGAATACGGTTAATTACCTTATCCCTGTGGATGGACAGGGTCTTCCGCAGAAGCGTCAAGTTGTGTTGGAGCACGATGCACTAAATCACATTAAAGATGTTCAAGTAGGCCAGCCGCTTGAGTTTCAATTACCAGATGGTTCGGTCAAGACCATGCCTGTCGTTGGCATCGTACAGGATACGGCAACTGGTGCGGGGGATTTCCTTGCCGCACCATACGCCTATATCACAAAGAGCACGTTGCAATACTTGGGACAGCCCGACGATTTCAATCGAATCTATGCAACAGTGGCCGCGAATAGTGATGATATTTTCCACGTCCGTGAAGTGGGTGCGGACTTGAAAGATAAGTTGGAAAAGAACGGCACCGTCGTCGTCCGCACACGCTTCTCATTGACACACGAACATCCTCTGGCGGATACAGTTAACGCGATTCTTGGAATTTTAATGGCACTGGGTATTTTGATTGTTTTCCTTTCGAGCTCGTTGATCGCGAACACGCTCAATGCTCTGCTTAACCAGCATTTGCGTCACATTGGTGTAATTAAACTGGTTGGTGGGCAGAGGCGGCAAGTCTTTTTGATGTATCTGGTGCTCATTTTGTCCTTTGGTGTGTTGGCATTATTCCTTGCTGTTCCCTTGGGTGGACAAGGCGCGTATGGCCTAGCTTTGTTTATATCGGGAGATTTAAATTTCAACTTGCTTGGTTATCGTATTGTGCCACTGGCATTAGCAATTCAAATCGCGGTTGGTTTATTGGTTCCGTTGGTGGCGGGACTAGTTCCTGTGATCAACGGTTCACGCATCACGGTTTTGCGCGCTCTCAGTGGCGATCTTGCTCGGGACGAGAACCAGGCGTCAGCGGGGCATGAAGCGGAGCCTGGGATCAGAATCCACTGGTTAGATTGGATGCAACTAAAGTTTGCGCGAATGCTTGCGAAACGGGGAATCCATATCCCGCGTCCGTTTGTCATTTCACTGCGAAATACATTTCGTAGAAAAGGCCGCCTAGCGTTGACGTTGTTCACGCTGACTATGGGTGGTGCGATTTTTATCGCGGTGTTCAACGTGCGAACAACTCTGCATGATTACATTGGTCAGATCGGAAAATATTTTGTAGCGGATGTTTCAATTGACTTTGACAGTCCATATCGCCTAAGAGAAATCGAGCAAAAAGTCTTACAGGTGGATGGCGTCGAGCGGGTTGAGGGTTGGCAGTTTGTGAGCGGTGAGTTGCTTGATGAAAATGGGACCGTGCTTGAAAACTTGAATATCTTCGGGCCGCCCGCCGAAAGTAGATTGGTGCAACCGATCATAGTCGCGGGTCGTTGGGTTCGACCTGATGATGAACGCAAGTTCGTGGTGAGTGAAGCCGCTCTAGGTTACTTCCCAGATCTAAAACCAGGCGATTATTTGCAGATCAAAGTGGACGGCAAAAAAGCATCTTGGCAAGTGGTGGGCATTTTCAAATTCGTCGACCGCGAAGGTGTGCTGGCGTACGCGCCGTATGAATATATCTCAAAGATGAATCACCTGGCCAATCAGGCTTATATGTTCAAACTCGTGACCGATCAGCACGACCGCTCCTATCAGGACACAAAAGCCGAAGAGTTGGATGCTATTCTCCGTGCAGAAGATTTTAAAGTTCGACGATCTGAAGCGGGAAGCGCTTCGCTGGATACGGCAGTAGAGAGCCTGGATACTCTTGTGGTCTTTCTGCTTATCATGGCCATCCTAACCGCGATTGTCGGTTCAATGGGACTCGCGGGTACGATGGGCATGAATGTGCTTGAGCGCACGCGCGAAATAGGTATCACGCGCGCCATCGGTGCAGATGACCGCGCCGTGATGCAGACCGTCATTGCCGAGGGCTTGGTGATTGGCATGATCTCATTTGGGCTGGCGGTGATTCTCTCCATCCCGTTCACGTATTTATTGTCAACGATTGTCAGTATTGCTGTGTTTGAAACGCCGATTGATGTTGTGTTTACTTATTCAGGTTATGCGATCTGGCTTGCGCTTGTGTTGGCGCTTTCAGCCGTGGCATCCATTTTGCCTGCGCGTAATGCGGCACGGCTGACGATACGGGAAGTACTAGCGTATGAGTAAAGTACACAGCGATGGCGTTTCAATTACACCACATTTCAAGCAATTTTTCGTTTGTTTGTATGGAACCATTGGTCTCGATACGGGCTGATAAGAGCATGCAGCCATACTCGACCAGCGGGTACAGAAGGATGAAGAGATAATAATGAAAAAAGCATTCTATATTAAAATTTTTTTTGCAATAATCCTTTCCATTGCGCTTTCAGCGTGCGGAAACCAGACTGCTACTCCCGCTGCGCAAGAGACTCCTATCGCCTCTTCAGCGGTGATTGCGGAGGGACGGATTGAGCCGATCCACGCGACAAATCTTTCGTTTTTAGCCAAGGGCGTGGTGCAGCAAATCAACGTGAAGATGGGCGATAAA
>WNFV01009934.1_pt1 | contig 10448 bp, 4 predicted proteins | sample 5400101 | NCBI WGS metagenome assembly WNFV01 (sample SAMN13153361, study PRJNA577476) | soil metagenome | isolation source: 115 cm soil or saprolite under grassland replicate 1 | place: USA:California | collected 2016-06-15 | reverse complement strand
GCGGGAACCGCAGCAGCTCGCCGATGTCGCCGTGCTCGAACCACAGGTTGCGCAGCGCGTCCTGCGAGGCGTTCCTGGCGATCGCCTTGGCCAGGTAGACCCCGTTGATCCCGCCGGCGGAGGTGCCCGCGACGATGTCGACGACCACCCGCGTACGCACCTGGTCGCGGTCGTTCAGCTCGCGCAGCCGGTTCCAATAGAGGTGCTGGGTGGAGCCCTCGTCGAATGGGTTCTGTTCCTGGTCCTGCCCGAACGCCTGCGAGGCGAGCAGCAGCTTGTGAACCTCCTTGGTGACCCCGTGCATGTAGATCGCCAGCGACACCCCGCCGTAGCAGACCAGGGCCAAGCGGATCTCCTTGACGGGGTGGCCGGGTTGGGTCCGGTCGGGTTCGGGCTCCCCCAGCATCACGCTGCTCCTCTTCTCGCAATCTCCGCCCCGGCCGCAGGCCGGCAGTCTACTGCTGGGGCGGTCTACCGCTGTAACGGTGAGGGATCAGGGTGGGCGGGGTGGCCCAGCGGGCTACGAACGCTCACTCTGTCACGAGGATCTACAGGAGCGGCAGGATCGAGGAGCGGATGTTAGTGCGGGGATCGGAGGCCAGCGCCCAGCGGTCCAGAGCCGCCTTGCCGCCCTCGGGCGTGCAGCGCCGTCTGGTGACTCAACTCTGAGCCTCGAGGGTGGGGAGGGCCTCGCCGGCGGTAGCGCGGCCGATGCCGGCGGCCTTGGCGAGCTCGGCGGTGGTCGCGTCTCGGTGATGGCGCACGGCGTCGAGGATCGCATCGGCTTCTGCTTGCTTGGCCCTGGTGGTGCCCGTGGTAGCCATGGCGGCTCCTCTCGATGCTGGATGGTCCGGCGTCCAGACCTACGTCAACGCTGCGCGTGCCTCAAGGTCTGGATTGCTATTCTGACCTGGGTGTTTACCGCCTGGGCGTGACATGAACCGCGCGAGGGGCCGCCTCGATCGAGATGCCTATGTCGGGAACACGCCCACGGTTGCAGCCCATTCAGAACTCATCGGGCTCCTCAACCCATTGGGCGTCGGCGGCGGCTGCCTTGTCCTGGAGGTCGGCCAAGCTGCCATCGGCGGCGGTCAAGTGGAGGGTCAGCTCGACGAGTTGCACGTCGGTGCCCGAAGTGGGATCCAAGTCGTCGGTGGCCTGCGCGAGCAGGTTGACGACCTTTCTTCGGCTCTCGGGCTGCGTCAGGCTGCGGCTGGGGAGCCTGACGGTGTAGCGGGTGTACGCGACCGCCGCCGAGCCACCCTGGCCGCCCCCACCTCCGTCGGCGCCGGCGCCGGCGGTCGTGACGCCCTCGTCGGGACGGCGCGGGCCTCCCGGCTGGTCGCCGCTCTCGTGGTCATCCCCGAAGGTCGTGCCACCTGCCGAGGTGCCGGCCGACTGGGGTGGCTCGGCCTTGGTAACGATCTGCTCGGAGGAGTTGATGGCAAGCGCATCAGGAGAGGGGATCGTGAGGGCCTCGCCGGTGCTGCCAAGGATCTGCCACGCGCGCCGCACGCTTACGGCATCGTAGAGCGCCAGGCGGATGTCAGCCTCGCTGGAGACCAGGGGAAAGGCCGGGTCTTGCCAGAACCTGCGCACGATCTCCCGCAGCGTGAAGCGGCGCTCGCTGACATCCAGCAGAGCAGTCAGGTAGGCGCCGTTGAGCGTGCCGGGCTCCGCCGCTCTACCAGCGTTCACGAGCGCCTCCCAGACCACGTTGCCCGATAGCGCGGTGCTCGTCTCGGAGTCGAAGCGGCGCCACTCGACCACGATACCGGTGCTTACCCGGGTGAGATAGGCCAGGTGCTGGAAGGCACGACGCAGGTCGCCGTCGACCTGGCTCTGCGCTTCCCGTAGCTTGTCGCGGGCCTCCTGCTGCAGCTCGTCGTCCTCATCGAGAATCTTGGTTACCCGCTGGTAGGCAAGCGCCTCGACCGCGCGGCGGCGGACCAGCTCGCGACGCTGAGCGTCGATGCAGGCGACCACCGCCGAGGCGGCGTTGTCGACCCGCAGCGCGGCCGTGCCGAGGCCCAGCATCGCAGTGATGTCCTCGCGGGTGCGGGTGTCCCTGCCGTTGCCGAGGCTCCAGCGGGCCGGGTCGAGGACGACCAGCCGGTTGCTCTTGGCCTGGTCGACCTCGCGGAATACCTCCTCCAACGGGGTCTCGGGCAGCCTGGCCTCGACGAACACGATGTCCTCGAACCGGCCCTTGGCGGCGGTCGCCTGGACCCGCTCCCACACGTAGGCGTCCCGTTCGGTGACGGCGCCGGCCACCATGCTGCGGGCCTGCCGGTAGTACATCTGCAGGGTCTGGCTGATGGTGAGCTGGTAGCGCGGGGGCGTGTTGCCGCCCGCCCCAGGGATGACCTGCAGGGACCCAAGCCCCTCTTCGATGTCCACGAGCATGTTGAACGCCTCGTCGGCGCTAGCGAAGTCCAGGCCGCCGGGATGGAACAGCGCCGCCAGCAACTCCGGCTTGGTGGCGCCCTTGCGGGCCTGAGCCCGAGGCACCAGCGAGTACAGCAGCAGCGCCGCGGCTAGCACCACCAACGGCCGGCTACCCGGCTCCACGCCCGGGTGATGATCGGCGAACTGGGCGTCCAGCTCGACCGCGCGGCCCTTGGCCCCGTCCTTGGCGATCACGTCCCCACCGGCCACCGCCCGGAAACCCTGGACCGCCTTATCGTTGCCGTGCAGCAGCCCAGACGACAGCACCGACTCGATCACCCGGTGCAACGGCAGGTCGCCTACGCCGATCAGCGCCGGGGCGTAGCGCCCAGCCTGGTGCTCGCCCACCCAATGGAAGGCGGTCGCGGCGAAGATATCGACGGTCGAGCGGACCCGCTGGAAGCCCGCGTGCCGAGACCAGTCGTCGCGGACCAGCGCCATCAGGTCCGGATGGAAGGGATAGGTGGCCTCCAGCCGCTGCTCGAACCCGAGCAGACCCCTGGTCGAGGGCAGCCGCTCGAACACGTTGGTTGTCCATGCCGGGTCGGCGGCGGCGGCCCACGCAGCCGCGACCTCGGCCACCGGCAGGGGCTGGGCCGGCTGCTCGAAGATGCGCCGGCGAATGATAGCGGCGAAGTCCTCCGCGCCCGTCACCGAGGCGGTTGTGCCATTGCGCTCCAGGCGTCTGGCCACGTAGTCGCGGAACTCCTGCGCCTCGGGCCGGTAGCCACGGTCGTCGAGCTCGGACTTGATCATGACCACCACGAACGCGACCTGCGGGACGTCGTCGACAGCGTCCATGAGGCTGTTGAGAAACGCCTGCTCACCCGGCATGGAGTCGCGGTGGGCCTTGTCCGACAGCAGCTGGGCGTAGTCCATTAGCTCGTCTAGCAGGATCAGGACCGGTCCACCCGCCGCCTCCAGCGCCGCACGCAGCGCGGCCTTGTCCTGCCCCTGCGCCACCAGCCGCTGATAGCGGTCGAAGTCGCCGGGAAACAGCGACCAGATGAACCGCTCATGCAGCGTCGTGGCCGGGCCGAACTCCGCGCTGGCCACCCCAGGTGTCATGTGATCGGCCGGCAGCACCACCACCCGCGTCCCGGTCAGGTCCACCGGACCGTTGGCGCGCTGCTCCGCCTCGGCCAGCACCAGCCGGCCAAGCTCGCACGCCAGGAACCCCGGCGGGTCGTCGGCGAGGTGGTACAGGCCAACAAGCGCATGCGACTTGCCGCCACCCATGCCCTGGTCGAGGTGGAACAGCGCCCGAGTCGAGCCAGCCGACCCCAGCCGCTGCGCGACCTGCGCCATGAAGTTGACCAGCCCGCTGGTCGGCATGGTGATATCGCCGAAGTAGCCCACATCCCGGTAGGGGACGTCGGCGGTCCGGGAGACCACGCTGTACAGCGACATCTGCAGGTTGGCGACCTGCCCGCTGGCGTCGGTCACCTCCTGGCGAAGGGTGAGCACATCGGCCCAGTGCGGCGGCTGCCCCATCAGCTGTCACCACTTCCCGACGACTCGTCAAACGGCAATTGCAGCGGTTCCCCGTCGATTACCTGAATGCCTCGGACCTGCCGCTGGATCGAGACGGCCATGCGCTGAATGCCCGCCAACGCCACCGCGTCCCGGTCGCTGGGCGGCAACTGGTGCGACAACTCGTGCACGACCGCCCACACCTGCTCATCCCCCGGCGACCGCTCCACGGCTGCAAGCACCTCGGCGACTCCCTCCCCACCGCCGGCACGCCAGGCAGCCACCATCGCCCGCACCACGTCGAATACCTTCGAGGTGGAATCGACGCGCTGCGGAGGTTGCAAAGTCAGCCGGAACCCGGCCTTGGATTCCTCCAGCAGCCCGTCCCGGACCCTCCCCAAGTCGACACCGTCGGCCTGGGCGAGAAAGACCGCCTCGCTCTTCGGCACGGTGCCTCGCTGATACAGCCGCATCCAAAAGAGAGCAAAGCGTGTCAGGTCATCGAAGTTCTCCAGCGGAATCTCGTCGATCCGAAGCGCGGCAGCCTCGCGCACCGCGGTCCGAGCCAGCAGGAGGTACCGGTCGATCAGGGCGGCATGACCATCCGTCTGCAGGACGCTCTCGTACCTACCCCAGACCTCCATCGCTGGCCCGTAGGCCGCCATGAGCTGGTCCGGCAGGGCCAGCCCTTCCCTTTGCCAGTGCCGCGCTCTGGCCTTCACCGCGTCGGCGACCTCCCGGTCGACTTGCGCGACGGTCGCCAGCGGCCGCCCTGCCTTCGCCACCCGGCAGCCGATCGTGATAGTCACCTTGATCGAGGCGACCCCGGTGTTGGCCGACTCGGTCCGCGACGGCCATGCCGCAGTCACCACGAAGCCCGCGTCGTGCAGCGCGCCAAGCAGGCCCCGCCAGGCGTTCAGCTCGGAGTGGCCGAACACCACCACCAAGACGCCGTCGGGCCGCAGCACTCGCTTGGCCTCCTGGAATGCCCTGCCAAGCGACTTCTCGTAGAACTCCCTCGTGCGGTGCTCTCCGGGCGCATTGCCGCGCTTGACGATGATCTCCTCGGTCTTGTCCTGCAGGTCCCCGCCGTCGCCGAAGAGGTCCGGCATGACGTCGAACAGGGCTCGCTTGCACCAGACGTAGAACAGATCCGAGGCGTCCGTATAGTCGATCATGTTGTAGTAGGGCGGGTCGGTGATGATCGCATCCACCGTCCCATCCCGATAGGGCAAGGCCATCGCCGACGCGCACCGGAACCGCCCCGATTTGCCCCTCAAGCCTTTCGCATGCTTCGCAAGCACCTCGATTCCAGTCTCCGAGATTGACCGCCAAGTGCCGGGGCCATCTCCCGGGCCGGTCTCGAAGTAGTCATGATTGAACGATACCTTGCTCTCATCGGAGAAAACGTCATGCGTCTGAACTCGGTTCTGGCCAGAACCCTGCTCATTGCCGTGTGAAAGCAATTTCGCGCCGCGTGTCGACCGTCGAAGCCGTCGAACAATATTGCCCGTCGCGTATGCGCTGAGTGCCTGGACGTATTCCGCGCTGAGTCCGATCCCACGTAGCTCCTGGCAGCATGTCCGAATGGCCTGTACGGTGTGGACAAACTGCAATGCCTGTCGGTTGTTCATGAGCGAGCCGTAAGTCCGGTACCCGTACCCGCTCGCTCGAACTGTGTCGTTGTTGCCCGGTGGTATGTTCTCATCGGGCATTGCGGAGAGCCCTCCAGGCTGAGGCCATTGTGCTGGTTCGACGCGCTCAATCGCGTCCAACTCATCCGAACGCAGCGGACGGAAAGTCTTCTTAGACCCAACGATGTCGGCTGCGACAAGTGGGGCGTCTCGATACTCGCCTGAGAAGCCCTTCTGCTTGACAGTCTCGGTGCTGTGAAAATGTTGACAGAAGGGGCAACGGGCGCTTTTACCCGTCCGCCCTGGTGGTGCGCTAAAGGTCGGTGTCTGGTCAGGCGTGCCATCGTAGACCTCCACGCGCCACTCATCGTGGTAGGTGACCAAGCGCAACGACCGGCCGGGGTCATCTGTGCGGCGGTAGGGGTGACGCAGGGTGAGCGAGCCGATCAGTGGGAACCGCCGTTTGCACCCATCGCAGGGGATGGTGATCGCCCAGAGGTAACCCCACGGAACGGTTCCGTCCGGGTTGCGTGGATAGTAGGGTGCGACGGCTTTCGCCACTCGCCGGCCGATCTCCGCCAGCAGGGCACGGACGTCGCGGACCAGGCGCGGGTCTGAACTCCGAAGCGACCCATCCTCGGGGTCCGCGAACGGGATCGGCGGCTCGTTGCTCCAGTCGCGCAGCGGGTAGTCGGCCAGCAGCCGTCCCGCCAATGTGGCGACCGGGCTGTAGTCGATCCCGACAGTCGTCAAGCCGAGCCGTGCTGCCTCCAGCGGGATGATGCCGCGGCCGGAGAACACGTCGAGCACCACCGGCGTCCGGCCGCCGTGCTCGGCGACGATCCGCTGCGCGAGGCGGTCGAGGGTGGGGCGGTCGCCGCTGGCGATGGCCAGCTTCACAAGCGGCCGAAGCTCGGGGTCTTCGGGCAGCATGGCGGTTAGGACCGCCGCCCTGGCCTGGGCGATGGGTCGGGACGCGAACCAGGTGAAGATCGCCTTCTCGCTTCGCCCTGAACCGGCTGGCGTGCCGACGGCCTGGTCCACGGCGGCGACCGGGAACCAGCGCTCGATCATCCGTGGAGGTCGCTCGGCTGGTGCTGCGTGCTCGCTCATTGGGTGATGGCTGCCCTCCGAAGCTCCGACAAGGGGATCTGGAACCGCTGGATGATCTTGGGGCCGGCGAAGAAGCCGGCGGGGTCGCGCACCCGCACCGCGATGCTGGGTGATGTGGCGCAGGCGGTGACCACGTACAGCCAGTAGACCGACCCGCGCTGCTGCGCCTGCGCCCACTCCTGCTGCTCCAGCATGACCGCGCCGAGCTCGCCGGCCTGCCCCTTCACCTCGACCAGGCGGTGCTCGCCGCTGACCCGGTGCCGTGCCAGCAGGTCGTAGCCGACGCCGGTGCTCTGTCGATCGTCGACCTTGAATCCACGCGCGACAAGCTCGTCCCAGACGACACTGACCGCGGTCCGTTCGCTGTCCGGGTCGGTGCCGAACTCGGCCGGCGATCCTGTCGCGCGAACCTCGACCCAGCCGACCAGCCGGGCCGGCGTTGCGGTCACCTGGCTCATCTGGTCCAGCTGCGCCAACCGCCGCGCCTTCTGCTCGGCGAACGCCGCCCGCAGGCTGGACCGCTGGACGTCCGGGTAGGCCCGGATCTGCCGCTGGTAGCGAGCCTGGATGTCATCCAGGTCCTCACGGGCCTTGGCGACCCAGCCGTCTCGCTCGTCCCGCAGCAGCCCATAGTCGTGTTCGATCGCCAACCTGCCTGCCTCGCTGGCGACCTGGCGGGCCGCCGGTGCCGGAAGAGACGCCGGTGGGGTGCCAGGCCGTAGGCGAAGCACTGCCTCCCACGCCAATGGGAACCCCTCGTCCGCCGAGACGCGGACAAGGCTCAGCAGCGGCCGGCGCTCGGGACGAACACCGTCGTGCAGCTCGGCCTCTGCCGAGAAGGCGAACAGCTGATAGCTGCTGAGCGCTCCAGGATCCACGGTCGTCGCGCCCTGGCGAAGCTCCCCCTCGAAGCGCACGGCCTGGCTCACCATGGCGCCAAAGGCGGGCTCGGTCGGCCCCAAGGTGATCACCGCACGCGTGTCGACGCCGCTCTCATAGGCGCGGCGGACCGCCTGGCCATCGGCCGAGACCAGCGCGCTCGACCCCCCGCCAAGCTCTCCAGGCAGACCGCCAGCGGCGCGGACCAGCAGCAGCCCGTCAGCCGGGCCATGGTCGACCTGCCAGCCTTCCGCCGCGGCCAACTGGCGCAGGAACCCTTCGACGATGATTGGGTTGATCGCCTCCACCTGGTCGGCGGCGAACCGCTGGCGGACCTCGTCTTGGTTGACGGGGCTGCGGAGGCGGTCATTTTCGGCCTCCAGCTCCTCGGCTCTGGCGACCAAGACCTCTGGGCTTGGCACGCCCGCCTCGGCTGCGGTGGCTGCCGCCCGGGACGCCTGCGCATTGGCCAGCAGCCGGGCGAAGCTCAGCCCCGCCCTGGCGGCGGTCGCATCGAGGATGTCGTAGACCCGCCCGCGCAGCGCCCGCGCGGCGGTGGTGAGGTTCTCAAGCACGCGCTCCTGCACGCGGCCCTCACGGGTGCCAAGCGCCACCAGGTGGTAGATGTGGACGGGCTTGGTCTGCCCGATACGGTGCAGCCGTCCCATGCGCTGCTCCAGCCGCACCAGCGACCAGGGGATGTCCCAGTTGACCATCACGTTGGCCGACTGCAGGTCGATCCCCTCGCCGCCGGCGTCGGTGGAGATGAGGACCTGGAAGCCGCCCGCCAGGAACCGCTGCTGCAACCGGTCCCGCTCATCTGCCGGCGTCCCACCCTCCAGCACCTCAGTTGAGAAGCCGGCGTCGGCGAAGAGGCCAGCAAGCCAGCGGGCAGTGTCCACGAACTCGCTGAACACCAGCAGTTGCCCGTCGCCGGGCCGAAGCTCGTGCGCCTCCAGCAGGCCTTGCATCGCCGCCCACTTGGCTGGCCGCCGCTCGTCCGCAAGCACCGGGCGCAGCCGTTCCAGCAGCGCCTCGACGGCCTGCAGCTCAGCCTTGCGGTCGCGGCTCTTGGCCTGCACGATCGCGCGCTCAGCGTCCTCCCACGCCTCGTCGTCCTCCAGCGCCGCCTCGGCAAACCCCTCAGCTTCGAAGCCGCGAGGCGCCACCGGCTCAACCCTGCCCGCCTGCGACGTCGACAGCGCCTCCTGCCGGCGGCGTAGGGTCTCGCAAACCGCCGTCAGCGATGAGGCCGCGCGCTTGCCATAGATCGAGCGGGCCAGCATCCCTTGCCTGCCGTACCAGGCGTCCACGTAAGTCATGACCGCGTCGTAGGTGTCCTGCTCGACGCCGGACAACCGAACGGTGCGCACCTCCGCATGGCGCGGCGGGAACAGCGGCTCGTCGTCGAAGCCGTGCAGGTCCTCCTTCATCCGCCGGAGAAAGTGCAGCTCACTGGGCTGCAACGCGGTGCCGCCGTAGTCGGTGTCCTCCGGCGCCCACGGATACAGCGCCGGCTCCAGCAGATTGGCCAGCGCCCGGAAGAAATGCTCATTGCCTCGATGCGGCGTCGCCGTCAACAGCAGAAGGTGATGGCCTACTGCGGCGACCTGACGGGCGGCATCCAGGTACTTCGAGGTCGGCGTCAGCCGGTGCGCCTCGTCGACCACCATCAGCGACCACGAGGCGTCCCTGCCGGCCACCTTACGGCGAACGTCACTGTTGTAGGTGAACAGGTCAAGTGACACCACCCAGACGTCCACGTCTGGACGCAGGTCCTCCGGCTCGCGGCCGATCTCGGTGGTGATCCGCTTGGCCTCGACACCGAACAGGCGGCGGAGGTCCCTGATCCACTTGGAGACAAGATGGGCAGGCACCACGATGATCGTCTTGCCCGGGATCAGCCCGCGGCGACGCCCCTCGACGAGGTACATCCCGGTCATGATCGTCTTGCCGGTCCCTGGCTCGTCCGCGAGCAGAAACCGCAGCCTGGGCTGCTTTAGCATCACGCCGAAGACCGCCGCGTCCTGGTGGGCATAGGGGCGCAGTGGCCGGGTCGCCAGGACCGCCGAGCGGATGCGGGGAACCGCCCATTCCATCCACTTGCCCCACAGTGCGGCCAGCGCCCGTTGCGGATCCCCCCTGCCGTCGTTGGCGGGAGCGAGCGCAGCCGCCGCCTCCTCAGACGTGAGCCACTTGCGACGAAGCTCCCCGCCGGGAAGCTCCACGACGTACCACGCCCCGCCCTCGTCGGTTGAGAGCACCGAGACGACCGTCACCAACTGGCCGTCCAGCCAAACTTTGGCCTCTGGCTCCAGCGTCCGAGACGAGAGCGTCATCCCCTTCCTCCGTCGCAAGTGACCGTTACAGGCCCGAACCTCTCATAGAAGTCGGTGCCCCCACCAACCCTGCTCGATCATCACCGGTGGCCGGAGAATACCCGACCCTCACGACCAGCCAGCGTCGGACGGCTAGGATCATGCCGGTCAGCTGTGATTCGTCAGCGACGACTTGGATGGACCAGGCTTGCGGCGACGAAGCTTTACTTGATCCGTCACAACGGCAGCGCCTCCAAGACCCGCTCCCAGCTCGCCATCCACACTGGCGGTGGTGCTGAGCGCTCGTAGAGCACTTGGACCCCCCACTCGCGGAGCTGCCGGACACTGCGCTGGAAGGCGGGATGGCGGGCCAGGGCCGGGTTGACGTTTGGCGCGACCACGATTGGCAGGTCGATGCCCATGCACTCGAACAAGATGCTGAGTGCCAGGTTGTCGGCGATGCCGGCTGCCCACTTGCACACCATGTTGATCGTGGCCGGCGCGACCACGATGGCGTCGGCGAGCGGCCAGGCGGGCTCGGGGTCGCCGGGCTTGCGGAACTCGGTCCGGACCGGGTACCCGG
>WNFV01009933.1_pt1 | contig 10449 bp, 7 predicted proteins | sample 5400101 | NCBI WGS metagenome assembly WNFV01 (sample SAMN13153361, study PRJNA577476) | soil metagenome | isolation source: 115 cm soil or saprolite under grassland replicate 1 | place: USA:California | collected 2016-06-15 | reverse complement strand
CGTTCCAATCGACCCGGTCCAGGGTGCTCGACACGACGTACTTCTTTGCCGCGTCGATCGTCCGGGCGAAGGGTTCCATCCAATCAGGCCTCGCTCCCGTCCGCGCCGGCGGCCGCCACGCTGCCTCCATCATTTCGTAAGTCACCCGGCCAAAGAGGAGGGCATCGGCCTGGTCGAGGTTCTCGACCACGTGACGAAACAAGTCTTCGTCCGCGAACATTGCACGATGATCGCAGCACCCGTCCAATGTGACGTTGATGGAATACCGAAGGGGTCGCATTACGTAAGAGTACCGATCGCCATAGGGCGGCCTAACGAGAAAGAGATAAGCCGCGGCAGGGTGTCGTAGCAAACACACTAAACTTATTTCCGAATGGGGCCGTTGGCTTCATCGATTGGTTAGGCCGCAAAACGTGGAGCAATCGCAGAGGTGGCCGGCAGAAAAAGTGTGAGACGGTGCGTCTAATGAGGTTGGCGCTCCTGAAAACAGGATTCATGGCCGGAGCCATACTCTGACGCCCTGGAACAAAGACCTCGAATCCAGTACATGAGTGGAGACTGCACCGCTCACAGAGGAAAGATAACGGCGCAAGCTCGCGGGCGGAAGCACAAAATATGACGTGATCCGGCGGCGCATTTTGCGGTCTAACTATGATTAGACAAAGGTTCGTATTTAAAGACGAATATTTCTTCGTCTAAAAGCATAAAGGTGATGGATCCCTGGCTCACGCTCGAAATGACAAAGCACCGTCTTTTGCATCGACTTGCACGGTTTGACCTTCGCGGACTTTGCCTTCGAGATCGACATATGTCGAATGTTTTATGTGCTTTTCGGTCTGATCTCGCCAGCCAAAAGTTTGCTCAGTTTTTCACTAACGCCCAGTTCCGTGGCCCATTTTTGGAGGTAAGCGCGATCAAGAGAATCCGACTGAACTGCAACGACACCTGCGGCATCACTAATCTGCCGCTCGGACGGTGTGATCGAATCCCAATAGAGTTTGTGCAAGATCACGTCTTCGGCCGTAGCGAGCCAGGCACGTTCGCCTAACAAATCAACACTGAGGCGGCGTTGAACCATCGCGATCTCAAAGGGATCGGGCTGCAAGGTCCAGAAATCAATCTTTAGAGCTGACCGCTGATCGACCGCATTAAATTGATACGGCGGCGCCAAGGCAGCTCGCACGACTTGCTCGTCGAGATAAAAATCATCATGAAACTCGCGAAGCAGATTCGGAATTGCGTGAATGGGAAGTTGCACGACGAAATCAAGAGCGTGAGTGGTGCGCGGAATGCCACAGTAGTTGCTTGCCATTGCACCGGTCAGAAAATAGGCGACGCCAGAACGATTTAGTCGCTGAATCGCATCAATGGCTAGCTCTTGTTCGGTCACAACCTTTGCGCAAGCGCGATCCGCTCGCGCAAAAGACGCTCTACTTCATCTGGGTTTGCCCCCGGATGTTGACGGCGAATGCCCTCACGCGCGATTTCGCACGAAAGCTCATGCAGATCCAGTGCCAGCTTCAATCGTTCTTCGCCGGTCATATTCCGGTATTTCTCGATCTGTTTTTGAACGGCAGCTTGGGGAGTCATAACAGGCCCGTTGTTATTTGAATTCCAACGCACCGTCTTTTGCATGGACTTGCACCGTCTGGCCTTCGCGAACTTTGCCTTCGAGGATGTCGATGCTGAGCGGGTCGAGGATCTCTTTTTGAATGGTACGGCGCAGCGGTCGCGCGCCGTAAACCGGATCGTATCCTTCGCGCGCAAGCAGTTCCTTCGCTGAATCGGACAACTTGAGTGTGATCTTTTGTTGCTCGAGACGTTTCGCCAAGCGGCCAAGTTGGATCTCAACTATCTTTTTGAGGTCGTCCTCGCTTAACCGGTCGAAAATGATGATCTCATCTACGCGATTGAGAAACTCCGGTCGGAAATGCGCGCGCAACGCATCCGTCACCAGTCGCCGGCGCGCTTCTTTCGATTCTTCCTCGCTAATGTATTGCGAACCGATGTTTGAGGTCATGATGATGACCGTGTTCTTGAAATCGACGGTCCTCCCCTGCCCGTCTGTGATCCGGCCGTCGTCGAGCACTTGCAGCAGCACGTTGAACACGTCCGGATGCGCTTTTTCAATTTCGTCGAAGAGCACTACAGAGTACGGTCTGCGTCGAACAGCTTCGGAAAGCTGACCGCCTTCTTCGTAACCAACGTAACCCGGCGGCGCGCCGATCAATCGTGCGACGGTGTGTTTCTCCATGTATTCGCTCATGTCGACCCGGATCATGGCGTTCTCGTCATCGAACAAAAATTCCGCGAGCGCGCGGGATAACTCCGTTTTGCCGACACCAGTGGGTCCAAGAAAAATGAATGATCCAAGGGGACGGTTTGGGTCCTGCAAACCAGCCCGGGCACGACGCACGGCGTTGGAGACGGCTTTGATTGCTTCCTCCTGGCCAACAACGCGCAAATGCAAATGCTCTTCCAGTTTGACTAGCTTTTCCCGTTCACCTTCCTGTAATCGCGAGACGGGAATGTGCGTCCAATTGGAAACAACTTCGGCGATGTCTTCCTCTGTTACTTCTTCACGAAGGAGCGATTTCTTGGCCTTCGCACTTTTTGCCGTCGCGTCGGCCAATTTCTTTTCAAGCTCAGGAATGCGTCCGTATTGGATCTCGCTTGCCTTGGCCAGCTCGCCCCGACGCTGCGCGCGCTCTAGCTCTGTGCGGAGTTGATCGAGCTCTTCTTTCCATTTCCGCTGCTCTTCAAGGACAGCTTTCTCTTTCTGCCATTCGGCTTTGAGCGCGGAAGACTTTTCTTTCAATCCCGCCAATTCTTTCTCGAGCTTCTTCAAACGTTCCTTGCTCGCGGAATCTTTCTCTTTCTTGAGCGCCTGCCGCTCCATTTCATGCTGCATGATCTCGCGTTCGATTACGTCGATCTCAGTCGGCATAGAATCGAGCTCGATCTTCAGACGCGACGCCGCTTCATCGACCAGATCGATCGCCTTATCGGGCAAAAACCGATCCGTAATATAACGCTGCGACAACATCGCTGCGGCGACTAGCGCGCTATCAGTAATGCGCACGCCATGGTGCACTTCGTAACGTTCTTTTAGTCCGCGCAGAATTGCGATCGTATCTTCCACCGTCGGCTCATTTACTAGCACCGGCTGGAAGCGACGCTCCAACGCAGCGTCTTTCTCGATGTATTTACGGTACTCATCGATCGTGGTTGCGCCGACCGCGCGCAGTTCGCCGCGCGCCAGCATCGGTTTGAGCATGTTCGATGCATCGACAGAACCTTCCGCGGCGCCTGCGCCGACGATGGTGTGCAGTTCGTCGATGAACAAAATGATCTGGCCTTGCGAATCGGTTACCTCTTTCAAGAACGCTTTCAGCCGATCTTCGAATTCGCCACGGAACTTTGCACCTGCCACCATCGCGCCAATGTCCATGGCAATAACGCGTTTTTGTTTGAGTGAATCGGGGACGTCGCCGCTGATAATTCGCCGTGCGAGTCCTTCCACGATTGCTGTTTTACCGACGCCCGGATCGCCGATGAGTACGGGATTATTTTTCGTGCGGCGCGACAACACCTGCATTATTCGTCGAATTTCGTTGTCGCGTCCGATCACCGGATCGATCTTTCCGCGTCGCGCCTGTTCGGTCAGGTCGCGCCCATATTTTTCCAGCGTCTGATATTTACCTTCGGGATTTTGATCGGTCACCCGCTGTGAGCCGCGTACCTGCTGAAGACCCTGCATCAGCTTGTCGCGCGTGACGCCGAGTTCTTTCAGCAATTTGGCCGCGGGAACATTCCCGCCGGCCAATGCGAGTAAATAATGCTCTGCACTGGTAAACTCGTCCTTCAGTTTCGACATTTCCTTCTCCGCCGAATCCAAAACGCTGCGGAGTTCGTTCGAGAAGCGCTGATCAGCAGCAACCCCGTGGATTTTCGGGCGGCGCTCCAACTCCGAACGCAGACGTTCGCGCAGTTGTTCTACGTTCGCTCCAATCTTTTCGAGGAGCGGCCGGGTTATCCCCTCGCCCTGGTCCAGAAGAGCAGATAGAAAATGCTCGTTCGTAATTTCCGGATGATTACTTTGGGAAGCCAGGTCCTGCGCTCCCTGCAGCGCTTCCTGCATCTTCTGCGTGTATTTGTCGATACGCATTTCCCAAAAGATAGTGAACACGCGTCGCAGAGGCAATGCGCCAATCAATGAGGCACCCTTTAATAGGCCGAATCGAAGGTCAGGCGTTTGACACAAACGCCTCTACAACGATGAGTGTTTGCGATGGACGGGAAGGAAAAATGGATTGGATACAAATCGCTGGCGCTTTTACGTCAAGGGCCGTTCCGCCGTTACATCATCGGCTCGCTTATTTCGGACAGCGGTACTTGGATGCAGATGATGGCGCAAAGCTGGGTGATGAGTGCCCTGACGAACAAGGCGATCCTGCTTGGCCTTGTGAATTTCGCCGCAGGTTTGCCTGCGCTGGTGCTGGCGCCGATGGCCGGTTCCCTTGCGGACCGCTTCGACAAACGCAAGATCCTGGTCGCAACCCAAATTGTGCAGATCATTTTCGCGATTGCTTTGGGATTTTTGGTAATGAGCGGGCACATTCAGATTTGGCACATTATCTTTTTTGCGTTTCTGCTGGGCGTTGCGTTCTCGTACGAAATGCCGGCGATTTCCGCGCTCGTGCCGGAGCTGGTAAAACACGACGAGATCGCCCCCGCCATAGCGCTTGATCGCTCGGTATTTCACGGCTCACGTCTAATCGGACCGTCCTTGGCGGGTTTTTTCGTGGCGTGGTGGGGCGCTGCTTCTGCATTCTTCACAAACGCATTTTCCTTTGTGGCGCTGATTGTTGCGCTCATCTCGCTGCCCAAACGGCCGACTGGGACAGCAGAGGAAGAAGAGCAACGCCGCAGCGGAATCAAGGAAGGCTTTCGCTATGTCCTCTCGAATCGCATCATTCTCGCACTGATCGCCCTTATCGCCTGCAATACGGTTTTTGTTTTCCCGGCCATCTCGGTAATGCTGCCGCTTTACGTGCGCAATGTTCTTCACCTGGGCGCGGAAAGCATGGGAGGATTGATGGCGGTGTCTGGCAGTGGCGCGTTCCTTGGCTCGATTGGTCTGCTCGGCGTCGCGCGCGAAAACCGTTTGAAATTCATGAGCGGGAATGTCGTGGCTATCGCTTTGGGAGTTTTTCTCATGGCGCGCTCCAGCAGTTTTTTGCTGACCGCCTGTGCCATGGGAGTGATCGCTATCGCGCTCTCGATGAACTTCGGCCTCTCCAACACCATTGTGCAGGAACACGCACCGGCGCATTTGCGCGGCCGTGTGTCGGCTGTCTTCGGAATGAGCTTTTTCGGCCTAATGCCAATTGCCGGTCTCATCACGCCCGGTTTTTCCGATCTGATCGGAATGCGAACCACTCTTACTGTCGCGTCCATAGTGTACGGAATCGCCGCCGTCGCGATTTTAAGCGTCGCCGGACGTCACGTGTGCGACCGGGCCATTTCACCGGCGCCCGAAGCGCAGCCTGAGATTGAGCCGGTCTGCTGAGCATGGAGGACGGCGTTTACAGTACGCATTTAGCGCCAATGGCGCGACGCTCAGCGCCAGCCTGGGGCAGACGCCCCAGGCATTCATCGCCCCCAAGAACATCAGCGCTGAAAGCGCGATTCCTTTCCGGCGCCGTTGAAACGCGCTTTCAGCGCTCGTTTATCCGAGGATTTGAATTCCTGGGGCGATGCCCCAGGCTAGCATCGGACAAGCGCCTTTGGCGCTAAACCGATACAGGACGCACTCTACAGTTCGTTAGGCCGATGATTTCGTTTTCCACTTGTTGGAATTCTGGACGCCATACCGGGGGCGACGCGATGCTGGGCGAAATCAAAACCAAACTTGGGTTTGATTTGATTGAGCTCGGTCAAGCTATCCGCATGCAGTTGGTACCGGGAATTCAAAAAATGTTCGATGCCGGAGAAATTCGCGTCAGTAGCCTGCATAATTTCTGTCCATTGCCTGCCGAAGGCGCGCCGGCTTCGCCCGACCGTTACAAATTTTCAGCCGCATCACTCGTGGAACGTGAGACAGCCGTCACGCAAACGTTGAGGACGATTGATTTTGCCGAGCGATTAAACGCTCCGTTTGTTGTATTGCATCTGGGAGAGGTGAACATGTCGCCGATAACCGAGCGGTTGATTGCGATGGCGAAAGCCGGGAGATACCTCTCGCGCGAATACGTGAGAATTAAAATCAGTGCAGTGCAAGAACGGGAGAAAATGGCGCCTGCATCGCTACAGCGCGTGAAAGACTGCCTGCGCCGCATCATCGAGTATGCTGCTTCGAAAAATGTTAGGATTGGTTTGGAAGCGCGGCGCGATTATGAACAAATTCCAACTGAGCGCGAATTGATGGAGCTGCTTGAGGAAACGAACTCCCCGCAGCTGGGTTACTGGCATGATTTCGGTCACTCTCAAATCAAAGAGAACCTGGGATTCATTGATCACGCCGAGTGGCTGCACGCAATTGGCCCCCGCGCGTTTGGCTGCCATGTTCAAGACTGCATCTGGCCTGCGCGAGATCATCAACCGCCCTTTACCGGAGCTATCGATTTTGAGAAACTTGTTCCGCTTCTTCCCACAAACTGCTTATTTGTCTGGGAAATGAACGCGAATAGGACAGCCGATGCAATTCGTCAGTCAGTCCAAATGTGGAAGGAACGCTTCGGCGAATGAAAAAAATCCTGATCACCCTTTTCCAGCTTAGCGTCACCTTCGCGGTGCTTTACTGGGTTTATCACGATCCCAACAGGCGCGCGCAGATGGTTGAGGCGATCCGGAACGCTCAATATCGCTGGGTTGCGCTGGGGATCCTGGCATACATGGTCGTGGAAATTGCCGCCGCTTTTCGCTGGCATGTTTTACTGAAGGTCCAAAAGATCCATCTGAGCCTTCCACGTCTCTCGGGTTTGTTCTTTATCGGCATGTTTTACAATCAGTTTCTGCCCGGAGGCACGGGCGGCGATATCATAAAAAGCTATTATCTGCTCAAGGAAACCCCGGACAAAAAAGCAGGCGCATTGCTCGCCGTCGTGTTTGATCGTTTCATTGGCCTTGTTGCTTTGGTCGCCATTACCGTCACGCTCATCGGGCTGCGCTATGATTTTCTCGCGCAAACTACCGAGACGCGAAATTTGCTTTGGCTTCTGCTTTTTCTCCTGGGGGTATCGGTCCTGACTTTGGTGTCCACCTTTGTGATTAGCGGATTTAACCTGTTCCATTCGTTGCCGGAGAAGTTCCCTGGCCGTGACAAACTGATTGAGATTTCCGCTGCCTATCATCTGTACGCGCATCATTGGCGCGCAACGCTCGTTGCGTTTGGAGCATCTCTCGTAGCGCACCTGGCCACGTTCGCCACTTTTCTCTGTGCCGCTTACGCGCTGGGAGCACCGGTTCCCGTAGTCAACTTCTTCGCCGTGATGCCGGTGGAACGCACCATCTCCGCACTGCCGATCAGTTTCGCGGGAATCGGCCTCCGGGAAAAGGTCTTGCAGATCATGCTCAGCGGGCTTTGTGGAGTGCCCGAAGCGAAGGCTATTCTTATCGGCTCTCTTAGCTTCCTCATCATTCTTGTCTGCTGCCTACCGGGCGCACTCGTCTATCTGTTTTACAAACCGAGTGGTGCAGTCGCGCGCGTGAAAATGCGGGAGATGGAACACGAAGTCATCGCGCTGGAACATGAGATAGGCGAAGCGGAATAATGAGTCATTTCAACATCCAACGCTCAACTTCCAACGCCGAACGCTCAATTCAGACAGTTGGACGTTGGACGTTGGGCGTTGAGCGTTGGGCGTTTCTCTCCTGATAATGCGCAAGCGTCAACGCCCGCTTGTCGTCGCCACCTTCGCCATGACTGTCGATGGCAAGGTTACCACGAAGAATTTGTCGCCGGTAGATTTCACTTCACGTGACGACAAGTTGCACTTGTTTCGGCAGCGCGCTTCGGCTGATGCGGTGCTAATCGGCCACACCAGTTTAAAACGCGACAATGTCCGGCTCGGCCTGCCAGGTGATATGCAGGAGAGCAGAGTGAAGCACGGTCAAAGCCGCTGCCCCTTACGCGTGATTGTTTCCAACGAAGGGAAGGTCGACCATCGTCTGAAAATTTTTCAGTCGAATGTTTCGCCTATCATCATTTTTTCCACGAAACGGATGCCAGGGAAATATCAGCGAGCCCTGGAGAAGAAGGCGACCCTCCATCTTAGCAATTCAAAGCATATCGATCTTACCGGCATGCTGCAAACATTGCGCAAGAAATACAAAGTCCGCACAGTTGCATGCGAAGGCGGGCCAACGCTCTTTCGGTCGTTATTAGAACAAGGCCTTATCGATCGGCTCAATCTAACTATTGCGCCTTATATGTTCGGTGGAGCAAAGGCTCCGACGCTGACAGGCCTGAGCACGAAATTCCTGCCTGCCAGTGTGCATTGTTCGTTGAGCGATATGCGCACCATTGGCGACGAGTGCTTTCTCACCTATCGAATCAAGCATCGGCGGCGGCGCCGGAACTAGGCTCCTCCTTGCGACGCGGTCGCCGCACAAGTTCGCCTTCACAGTTCGGACAAACGAAGTTCAATTGCCCGGCACAGTTGGCGCAATAGGTGCACTCGTAACTGCAAATGTATGCGACTCCGCTCGGTGCAAGCGTAGCTCCGCATTTTTCGCACACGCTCTTCAGTTCTAGCCCCATTTTCTATTTTCTATTCTCTAACAGCGCCACAAATCGTTCAACGACGAAAAGCGTAGTCTGGATTGCTCGGTTTTTAGCGTATGATGACTAACCACTTTGTGTACGCTCGCGGTGTATCTCGGAGGAACTGGTATGATCAAACTAGCAAAATGCTTCATTGCAATCGCGGTTGTCGTCACATCGCAAACAACCCGATCCATTGCTGCCGATGCGGAATGGGATCGAACTGTGCTGCCGCGTCCACTTCAGCCGTTCCAAGGCGTGACCAAGCGTACGTTGGAAGGGTCTGTCGCGGCCTTTACCCCGCCGGTGAAGGCTCCACCCAATGCGCCGAACATCCTGCTTGTGCTGATTGATGATGCGGGATTCGGCAATTCGTCGACGTTCGGTGGGCCCGTCGCGACGCCCACGTACGACAAACTAGCGGTCGAGGGACTTCGTTACAACCGATTCCACGTCACCGCCCTTTGTTCGCCGACGCGCGCGGCGTTGTTATCGGGGCGAAACCATCACGCGGTAGGATTTGGTTCGATCTGCGAACTTATCGGTGGTTGGCCCGGCTACAGCACCAACTGGCCAACGAGCGCGGCGTCCATCGCGCAAATTCTGCAGGGCAATGGCTATAACACGGCCGCGATCGGCAAGTGGCATCTGACGCCTGACGCGCAACAGGGGCCAGCCGGTCCCTTTGATCGTTGGGCCAATGCGCTTGGGTTCGATTATTTCTGGGGATTTCTGGGAGGAGAAAGCGGCCAGTTCGACCCCGTGCTTGCAGAGAATAACAGCGTCATTGGCGTGCCAAAGGACAAGAACTTCTATCTGAACGACGCGATGGTAGAACACGCGACGACCTGGATTCGTGATCAAAAAGCGCAGGCACCGGACAAACCTTTCTTCCTCTACTTCTCAACCGGGGCAACTCACGCGCCGCACCAGGTACCGAAGGAATGGAGCGACAAATACAAAAGCAAGTTTGACCAGGGCTGGGACAAATTGCGCGAGGAGACGTTCGCGCGACAGAAGCAGCGCGGCGTGATTGCGGCCACCGCCAAGCTCACTCCTCGTGATCCAGTGTTCCCAGCCTGGGATAGTGTATCACCGGAAGTAAAGAAATTGTATGCGCATCAGATGGAAGTTTATGCCGGATATCAAGAGAACGCCGATCATGCCGTTGGGCGCGTCGTGCAAGCGATTGAGGAGATGGGCCTCGCCGACAATACCCTAATTATTTACATCTTTGGTGATAACGGCGCGAGCATGGAAGGAACGGAGAGTGGGACATTCAACGAAATGACTACCTTGAACGGCGTTCCGCTCACGAACGAACAGCAACTAAAAGCGATCAAGGCTTATGGCGGCCTGGACAAATGGGGCGGCTCCGATATGGCTCCGCATTACGCGGCAGCGTGGGCGTGGGCTGGTAACACGCCGTTTAAGTGGGGCAAGCAGGTAGCCTCACATCTCGGCGGTATTCGTAACCCAATGGTCATTACGTGGCCAAAACGCATCAAGAACAAAGGCAGTCTGCGAAATCAGTTCACTCATTGTACCGATATCGCACCGACGATCCTGGAAGCTGCTGGACTGCCGGAGCCAAAGGAAGTCAACGGCGTCGCGCAGATGCCGATGCACGGCGTCAGTTTTCTCTCCACGTTCGATAATGCCAATGCGCCCTCGCGACATAC
>WNFV01009932.1_pt1 | contig 10450 bp, 10 predicted proteins | sample 5400101 | NCBI WGS metagenome assembly WNFV01 (sample SAMN13153361, study PRJNA577476) | soil metagenome | isolation source: 115 cm soil or saprolite under grassland replicate 1 | place: USA:California | collected 2016-06-15 | reverse complement strand
GGGGCCGCCCTCTTTATAACGGAGCGGCCGCACCATCTCCTAACCGACACACGGCGATCTGGTGTACCTGTGATGAACCGCACCAAGGACTGGCATGCTTGCGCGGGTGAGTCCGAAGTCACTGGCCGACCTGACCGCACCCGACTGGGCCGAGGCACTCGCGCCCGTCGAGGACACCGTGCACCGGATGGGTGAGTTCCTGCGCGGCGAGATCGCCGCCGGACGCGCGTACCTGCCGGCGGGTGAGAACGTGCTGCGCGCGTTCAGCCGGCCGATGAGCGACGTGCGGGTGCTGATCGTCGGGCAGGATCCGTACCCGACACCGGGACATCCGGTCGGGCTGAGCTTCTCGGTGGCTCCCGACGTACGGCCGATCCCGCGCAGCCTGGCGAACATCTACCGCGAGCTGATGGCCGACGTCGGCGTGCCGGCCCCGTCGAACGGTGACCTGTCGCCGTGGGCGGACCGCGGCGTGCTGCTGCTGAACAGGGTCCTGACGGTGCAGCCCGGCAAGTCCGGCAGCCACCGCAACAAGGGCTGGGAGGCGGTCACCGAGCAGGCGATCCGCGCCCTGGTCGCGCGCGGCGGACCGCTGGTGGCGATCCTCTGGGGCCGGGACGCGCAGACGTTGAAGCCGATGCTCGGCCGGACGCCGTACATCGAGTCCGCGCACCCGAGCCCGATGTCCGCCGACCGCGGCTTCTTCGGCTCCCGCCCCTTCTCCCGCGTCAACGCCCTGCTGGCCGAGCACGGCGCGCCCGCCATCGACTGGAAGCTCCCCTGAGCCACCGACTTGGGCGGCGTGTAATCATGATTACATGAGTACAGAGGAGAGTTCGGAGCGGGTGCGCGGCTGGTTGTCCGGCCGGCTGCCCGCCGAGTGGTTCGAGGGTGAGCCCGAGGTCAGCACCGACCGGGACGAGATCGTCATCGTGGGCCGGATCCCGGCCCCGGAGTACGCCGAGGACGCGTCCGACGCCGCGAAGGCCGCGGCCGACGAGGGGCGGATCAAGAGGTTCCGCGAGGACACCCGGGAGAAGCGGATCGAGATCGCCCGCGAGCTCGAGCACGCCACCCGCCGCAAGGTGGCCTGGGGTGTCGAGTGCGGCGAGACCCGCACGATCTTCACGTCGCTGTCGGCACCGGTGATGACCCGGCTGCGGCAGCCCGAGCGGCAGGTGCTGGACACCCTCGTCGACGCGGGTGTCGCCCGGTCGCGCAGCGACGCGCTCGGCTGGTGCGTGCGGCTGGTGGCGCAGCACAGCGACACCTGGCTGCAGGATCTGCGGGACGCGATGCGCAAGGTCGAGGACGTCCGCCAGGCCGGCCCGGACCGCGGCTAGTCGCCTCGATCAGGTCTCGAGTCCCCCGAGGCCTCCGGTCAGAACGTCCCGCGCCGCGACGACAGGTCGCGCTCCGACGGCGCCGGCGGCGGCATCGGGGTACGGCCGTTGCTGGGCACGCCCTGCGCCTGGGTCGGCTGGGTCGGCTGGGTCGGCTGGGACATCGCGCCGTCCCGGCCGAACATCCGCTCCAGCGTCCCGGCGGCCATGTCCCGGCCACCCAGTCCGAACGCCAGACCGGCCGCCAGACCCGCGGCGCCGAGCACGATCAGCAGCGTGTTGCCGGTGAGGTGCGTCGCGATGCCGAGCTGGGTCAGCGCGGCGAAGGCGGCGTACACCAGGATCGCGATCCGGCCGATCTTGGCCACCGTCTCGTTGCCGGTGGCGCCGCGGATGACCGCCGCGATGAAGTTCGCGAACAGCGCCGCCAGGCACAGGATCACGATGGCTGCGAAGATCTTCGGCACGTAGCTCAGCATCGAGCTCATGAAGTCCGAGATCTCCGGCACGCCGAGTGCCGAGGCGAACATCGTGAACGTGATCAGGAAGACGAACCAGAAGACGACCTTGCCGAGCAGATCGACCGCCGTGAGACCGGTACCCGATCTCTGGAGCACACCGGAGACCCCGGCGCGATCCATCCACTGGTTGAACCCGACTCGGTTGAGAAGCTTGCAGACCAGCTTGCCGATCGCCTTGGCCACGAAGTAGCCGACCAGCAGGATGACCAACGCACCGACCAGCCGCGGGATGAACGTCATCAGACTGCTGAACGCATCCTCGAACGGCTGGGTGAAATCGATCTCGTACGGCACGGACATCTCGAGTTCCTCTCGAAGACTTCCGCCCGCTCAGTAGCCGTGCACCCCCCACGTGTCCGCACAACCCCGAGTCTGGCGGATCCAGTGGTGCATTGCCTACGTAGGCACGTTCCCCGCTGCGCAGCGGCAACACGTGCCCCTATCACGCTCGATCGTAGCGGCTCCAGCACACTGCGTCACTGCGGCACGCCTCACGCCGTACCAGCGGGCTTTCGAGGAGATCGCGGCGGATCCGTCGGAGCAGCTGACCTCGGACAAGTCGCGTACGGAGGCGCACCGGTTCTACGAGCGACTCGGGTTCAGCGCGACCCACGAGGGGTTCAAGCTCAAGTTCGCGTGAACCTCAGGAGACCTTCGACGCCGGTGCGGTGAAGGTGTTGCAGGACTTGGGATCCGGGGTCGTGAACCCCCGTACGCTCCAGGCCGCGACGTTCTTGCGGGAGCCGTGGTCGCGGACCTTCTCCTCGTTGTACTCGTCGCCGTGGTGCTTGGCGCGCCACAGCCACTTGTCGTACAACCGTCCGTGCATCGGGAACCAGTCCGCGTCGGCGCCGAGGTAGACCGCCGACAGGCACTCGGCCTGCAGCTCCAGCCGCCGGCTCTCCAGCAGTGAGCCCTCCCGCGTCGGCGCGCCGTCCTCGCGCTGCTGCGACGCGTCGAGGATGCCGGTCAGCTGCTGCACGTGGTGGCCGTACTCGTGCGCGATCGTGGCCGCCATGTCGATCCGCGCCCAGGTCCGGTCGGCGTCGCGGTACTCCTCGATCTCCACCGGCCACGGCAGGTAGATGGTCTCGTTCGTGCCGCAGTAGAAGGCGTCCTGGCTCGTGCCGACGCAGGGCGCGTTCGCGGTGCCCTTGAACATCACCAGCCTCGGCGACCGGAACTCGTGACCGGACTTGCGCACCGTCGGCGCCCAGGACGCGTTGAGACACGGCAGCAGCGCCTGGAAGTACGCGGTCACCTGCTGTTTGGAGGTGGGCCGGTATCGCGGCTCGTGGCACTTCGACGGCTTGAGGTGCCCGGTCGTGTAGAAGTCGTTCCGCTTCACCACCATCGCGTCCGGCTCCGGCGTCGCGGTGACCGTGACGGTGACCTCGGGAGACGTCCCCGCCGACGGCGTCGCGGTCGGCGGCACCGTCGGGGCGACGAGCGGCTTCGACACCAGACCGTCCCACGGCTTGAGCAGCTGGGCCACACCCGCGACACCGCCCGCGCCCACCACGAGCGCCGCGATGCACAGTCCGGCGATGGCGGGCTTGGAGAGCCGGCGACGTTCGTACGGCGGTCGCGACGGCGCGGCGTGCCGAGCGGCGGACTGCGAGGTCCAGCCGTATGAGCGCTGCTGAAGATGGCCGGCGCCGGTGTCGACGGGCGGTCGTTCGGGCGGGCGGACGGGCTGCGGTCCCGGATCGCCGGTGCCGTCACCCGCTCCGCCCGGCAGGTAGTGCCCGGGCTTGGGCGCCGTACCGTCGTCCGTCATCAGGATCTTCCGCCGAGGTTTCGTGATCTGGGGGTGGCGTGACGCCTACCCACGGCCCACAAGTATGCGCGAGCCGTCCTTCTTCGGATCCTCCGGATCGGAGTACGCCCGGCGCTTCCAGTTGTCGAGGAGGGATCCGCGCAGCGGGTACGAGGCCTTGTTGGCACTGACGTACACGCCGGCGAAGCACTCCCCCTGCAGGCTGTACCGCCGCTCGACCTCGTCCGAGGCCGCGTCGTTCGGCGCGGAGTCGGCGAGGTGCCCCGGCTTCGGTCCCTCACCCTCGTCGGCCATGAGTCCCCCCTTCCGTCAAGCCAACCGGCACCGCATGCTCTCATCCCACCCCCACCCCGATCCAGGCCCTTTCCTTCGTCCGCCGATCCGCACATACGCAGCGTTGTATGACAACCACCTGTATGTACGAATACCCGCGCGGCTCCGTCAGGTAGTGCGTCCGGACCACTCGCTTGCATTGGCCCAGGTCCCACCTAGGGAGCGACCGCCGCCGGTGGTCGGGTGTCGAATGCTGCTCGGAGCCGCTTCTGGGCGTCCGCCCTGGCGCCCGTGCGGTCGAGTCCGAGCAGCGCCGCGCCGACCACCGGCGGGGTCGTCACCAGGTGGGGCTCGGCGTACGGCGCGGCCGCCGCCAGCCGGGCGAGCACCGCGTCCAGCAGCAACGACTGCCGGGCGCTGAGCAGGCCGCCGCCGAGCACCACCGGGGCTGGAACGTCCAGCAGGTCCAACCGCTGCAGCGCGACCCGCGCGAGCAGCACGATCTCCTCCGCCTGGCGGTTCACCAATGAGCGCGCGACGGCGTCACCGGACTCCGCCACCTCGAACAGCACCGGGATCACCTCGTGCTGCCGAGTTCTCGGCAGCGTCCCGAGGTGCAGAGCCTCGATCAGGTCATCCATCGAGGCAACGCTGTAGTGCGCGGGCAGTGCCTTCGCGAGCGCGGTCTCCGGGCCGCGACCATCCGCCGCCCGGGCCGCGTGCCAGAGCGCCTCCTCGGACAGGAACATCCCGCCGCCCCAGTCGCCGGAGATCCGCCCCACCGAGGCGAACCGGGCGGTCCGGCCGTCGGGCAGCAGCCCGGCGCAGTTGATCCCGGCGCCGCACACCACCGCGACCCCGCGCGGCTCGTCGACGCCGGCCCGCAGCAGCGCGAAGGTGTCGTTCGCGACGGCAGTGCTGCGGCCCCACCCGCGCTCGTCGATCGCCTCCTGAAGCCGGAGTTCCTCGACCGGCAGGTCCGCGTTCGCCAGGCAGGCCGAGACGTGCTCCACCAGCGGCGCTCCCGACCGTAACCGCCCGCCGGCCACGGCCGACACCAGCGGCGCGAGAGCGGCGACAGCCTCGGCCGCGCCCACGCGGTGCGGTTCGAACCCGCTGCCGCGGGCGGTGCCGAGCACGCTGCCGTCGGCGGCGACGAGCGCGACGTCGGTCTTGCTGTTGCCCGCGTCGATCGCGAGCACCCCGCCCGGAATCGCCAGGGCGCTCAGCTCCATCGCAGGTACTCGCGGTTGTGCGTGAGAAGCCGGTCGGTCAGCGCGTCGGCGTACTCGATCTGGCCGACCAGCGGGTGCGCGAGCAGCGCGTTGAAGACCCGGTCCGCGCCGCCGCGCAGCGCCGCCTCCAGAGCAAGCTGCTCGTACGACGTGACAGCCGCGACGAGTCCGGCGTACAGCGGCTCCATCGTTGCCATCGGCAACGGTGTGGCGCCGGACGCGTCCACCGTCGCCGGTACCTCGATCACCGCGTCGTCCGGCAGGAACGGCAGCGTGCCGCGGTTGAGCGTGTTCACCACCTGGACGTCGCCGGTGTCGTTGAGCAGCGACGACGCCAGCGCCACCGCGGCCTCCGAGTAGTACGCGCCGCCGCGTTGCTCGAGCAGCGCGGGCCTCTCGTCGAGCCCCGGATCGGCATACATCTCCAGCAGCCGCCGCTCCAGCGCCGCCACCTCGGCGGCCCGCGACGGCTTGTCGAGTAGCTCGCGGACCACCTCGTCGTGCGCGTAGAAGTAGCGCAGGTAGTACGACGGCACCACGCCGAGCTGCTCCAGCAGGTGCGCCGGCAGCCGGAGCTCGCCGGCGATCTCCGCGACGTGCTCCGCGAGCAGTTTCGGTAGCCTGTTCTCGCCGTCCACCCAGACCGCGCGCTCCCAGGTCAGGTGGTTCAGCCCGACGTGGTCGAGCCGCACCCGCTCCGGCGCGACCCCGAGCAGCGCGGCGAAGCGACGCTGGAAGCCGATCGCCACGTTGCACAGCCCGACGGCGCGATGGCCGTCCTTCAGGAGCGCGCGGGTGACGATCCCGACCGGGTTGGTGAAGTCGATGATCCACGCGCCGGGGCTGAGACGTCGTACCCGTTCGGCGATGTCGAGGACCACCGGCACCGTCCGCAGTGCCTTCGCCAGGCCGCCCGCGCCGGTGGTCTCCTGGCCGACGCAGCCGCACTCCAGCGGCCAGGTCTCGTCCTGGTTACGCGCCGCCTGGCCGCCGACCCGCAGCTGCAGCAGCACCGCGTCGGCGCCGTCGACCGCCGCGTCCAGGTCGGACGTGGTCGTGACGACACCCGGATGGCCGAGGCGGGCGAAGATCCGCCGCGCCAGCCCGCCGACCAGCTCGAGCCGGTCGGCAGCGGGGTCGACGAGCACCAGCTCGGACACCGGCAGCGTATCCCGCAACCGGGCGAACCCGTCGACCAGCTCCGGGGTGTACGTCGAACCACCGCCGACGACTGCGAGCTTCATCCCTTGACTCCCGTGAGTGTGACGCCCTCGATGAAGGCCTTCTGTGCGAAGAAGAACAGGACGATCACCGGCGCCATCACCAGCATGGTGGCGGCCATCGTCAGGTTCCAGTTGGTGTGGTGCGCGCGCTTGAACGACTCCAGGCCGTAGCTGAGCGTCCAGGCGGCCGGGTTCTCGCTGGCGTAGATCTGCGGCCCGAAGTAGTCGTTCCAGCAGTAGAAGAACTGGAACAGCGAGACCGCCGCGATCGCCGGCTTGGCCATCGGCAGCACCACCCGGACCAGGGCTTTCAGATCGCCGCAGCCGTCCACCTTCGCGGCGTCGACGTACTCCTTCGGGATCGTCAGCAGGAACTGCCGGAGCAGGAAGATCGTGAACGCGTCGGTGAACGCGAGCGGGATGATCAGCGGCCACAACGTCCCGGACAGGTGCCACTGCTTCGCCCAGAACAGGTACATCGGCACGATCACGACCTGTGGCGGCAGCATCATCGTCGAGATCACCGTCATCAGCGCGAGGTTCCGCCCGCGGAACCGGAACCGCGCCAGCGCGTACGCCACCGGCGTGCTCGACACCACCGTCAGCACGGTGCCGAGCCCGGCGTAGATCAGCGTGTTCTTCCACCAGGTGAGGAATCCCGGCGTCTCCCAGACGGTGCGCAGGTTCTCCCAGTGCCAGGTCTCCGGCCAGAGGTTGCGGGTCAGCGCCTGCTGGTCGCTCATCAGCGCGGTCAGCAGCACGAACACGAACGGCAGCACGAAGAACAGCGCCGCCGCGATCGCCAGCGAGTGCACGCCGATCCACTGCAACCGGGCGGACCGCCGCGCCGCCCGGGCAGCAGCGGTACGACGAGCCCGTGGCGCGGCGGATCCGGATTCCGCGGGCCTGGTCAGGGTGCTGGTCATCTCAGTCCTCCACCAGGAATCCGCTGCGACGCCGCATCAGCAACGCCGTGAACGCCATCGCGATCACGAACAGCACCAGCGCCACCACACAGGCCGCGCCGGTGTCGAACCGCTGGAAGCCGAGGTTGTAGACCAGCTGCGGCAACGTCAGCGTGGACTTCTCCGGGTACCCCGGCTCGAACTGCTGCCCGGATCCGCCGATGATGCCGGAGGCAACTTTCCCGGCGACCAGCGGCTGGGTGTAGTACTGCATGGTCTGGATCACGCCGGTGACGACCGCGAACAGCACGATCGGCGAGATGTTCGGCAGCGTGACGAATCGGAACCGCTGCACGGGACCGGCGCCGTCCAGCTCGGCGGCCTCGTACTGGTCGTTCGGCACGTCGAGCAGCGCGGCCATGAAGATCACCATCAGGTCGCCGATCCCCCACAGCGCCAGGATCGTCAGCGCCGGCTTCGACCAGCTCGGGTCGTTGAACCAGCCCGGCTGTGGCAGGCCGAGCGTGCCGAGGATGTTGTTCACCGGTCCGGTGCCGGGGTTCAGCAGGAAGGCGAAGGCCATCGTCGCGGCCACCGGCGGCGCCAGGTACGGCAGGTAGAACGCCGTGCGGAACAACCCGGCCCCGGACTTCACCTTGGTGATCAGCAGCCCGATCCCGAGGCCGAAGATCACCCGCAGCGTGACCATCACCAGCACCAGCCAGAGCGTGTTCCGCAGTGCCGGCCAGAAGAACGGGTAGTCGGTGAACACGTAGCTCCAGTTGCGCAGTCCGGTCCACCTCGGCGCGGTGAAACCGTCGTACCGCATGAAGGAGAAGTAGACGGTCGAGACCAGCGGGTAGAGGAAGAACACGCTGGTCCCGACCAGCCAGGGTGAGAGGAAGGCGAGGTTGCGCAGCGCCTCCCGCCGGCGCTTCGCGCGCAGCCCGCTTCCGGGCATCGTTGCCAAGGTCATCGATCGTCACTTCGCCTGAACGATGTCCTTGTCGATCTGCTGATCGGTTTTCGCCAGCCCGCCGGCCAGGTCGGTCTGCTTGCCGGCCTCGTACGCGTAGCCGAAGTCCTGCAGGGTCACCTGGTAGGCGCCGCCGTTGACGCTCGCCGGAGTGGTGTTGCTCTTGGGGTTCTGCGAGATGTCGAGGAAGGTCTTGAAGTTCGGGTCGCTGTCCAGCTTCGGGGACTTCAGCGCGTCGAAGGTCGACGGCACGTTCTTGATCGCGTTCGCGAAGCTCACCACGGCGTCGGTGTCGGTGGTCAGGTACTTGACCAGCTCCCAGGCGGCGTTCTGCTTGGCGCTGGTGCTCGCGATCCCGATCACGGTGCCGGACAGGTAGCCCTTGCCGTAGCTGTCGGCCTGGTCGTCGGGCACCGGGAACGGCGCGACGCCGTAGTCGAGGTTCACCCCGGCGTCCTTGATCATGGCGATCCGCCACTCGCCGTCGAGCGCCATCGCGACCTGCCCGGTGTGGAACGGGTGCTTCGCGCCGAACTCGTCGCCGAACGTGGTGCGGTACTTCTCCAGCTTGGCGAAGCCGCCGAGCTCGGCGACGAGCTTCTTCTGCCAGCTGAGCATCGCCGCGAACGCCGGGTCCTTGGCGAGGTTCGACTTGCCGTCGGAGGTGAAGTACGCCGGGCTCCACTGCGCGGCGAAGTGCGTCGTGGTCGACTCGTAGCCGTGGAAGTTCGGCATGAAGCCGAGCTGCGAGTACGTGTCGCCCTTGGTCTTGGTGAGCTTCTTCGCGTCCGCGTCGAACTCCGACAGCGTCTTCGGCGGTTCCGTGATGCCCGCGGCGGCGAAGGCCTTCTTGTTGTAGTACAGGCCGTACGCGTCGTTGAGCAGCGGCAGCGTGCAGCGCGTGCCCTTGAACTGGGTGTAGTCCAGCAACGCGGCCGGGAAGGTCTTCTCCAGGTCGACGCCGGACCCGTCGAGGAACGGTTTCAGGTCGGCGAACACGTGCGACGAGCAGAACGTGCCGACGTTGTCGGTGGTGAACGACGACACCACATCCGGCGCCTTCGGCCCGCCGGCCCGCAACGCCTGCTTGATCTTGTCGTCGTCGACGTTCGGCACCACCTTCACCGTGATGTTCGGGAACTTCGCGTGGAACGCGGCGAGGTTGGCGTTGATCGCCTTCACCTCGCTCGGCGCGCTCCAGCCGTGCCAGAACGTGATGGTGACCGGCTTGGCCGCGTCGTCGGTCGCAGCGGGAGTGTTGCTCCCGGTGCAGGCGCTGCCGAACAACGCCATCGCGCCGGCCACCGCTACCGCGGCGGCCGCCCTGTGAGCTCGGGGCATCTCGATCTCCTGATCGTTCGAGGGTTTATCAGGTGTTCCCCGTGTTGAAGACTTCGTCGCGGGTGGTCGCGAGGGCGCTCTGCAGCGCCCCGCAGACCACCGGGCTGTCCGGTACGCCGGTCAGCAGCAGCGCCGGCCGGGGCACGGCCAGCTCGGCGAGCTCGTTCTGCACCAGCTCGCGCAATCGTTCGCCACCGCTGGTGATCACCCCGCCTGACAGCACGATCAGCTCGGGGTCGACGACCGACACGATCGCGGCCAGCCCGACCGCCAGCCGGTGCGCCAGCTCGGCCAGCACCGCCTCGCCCTGCGGCGCTGTGAGGGCCGCGCGGACCGCGTCCTCCGCCGTCCGGCGGCGGATCCCGTGCGCACGCGCGAGCGCCAGCACCGCCGGCGCCCCGGCGAGCTCCTGGAACCCGCCGGCGTTGCTGCGCCCGACATTCCGCACCAGCGGCGTACCGGGCAGCGGCAGGAAGCCGACCTCACCCGCGCCGCCGGTCGCGCCGTGGTGCAGCCGCCCGCCGATCACGATCGCCGCGCCGATGCCCTCCTCGCCCCACAGCAGCACGAAGTCGCGCGCGTCCCGGGCATGACCGACGCGCTGCTCGGCGACCGCCGCCAGGTTCACGTCGTTGTCCACTTCCAGCGGTACGCCGATGGCGGCGGCGAGATCGTCCAGCAGGTGTGGTGCGTGCCAGCCCGGCAGGTGCATCGCGTACCGCAGCCGCCCGGTGCTCGGGTCGAAGGCGCCCGGCGTGCCGATCACGACGCGGCGCAGCTTGTCGCGTTCCAGCCCGGCCTCGCCGAGCGCGCCGTCGATCGCCTTCAGCACCCGCTCGACCGTCCCGTGCGC
>WNFV01009929.1_pt1 | contig 10451 bp, 10 predicted proteins | sample 5400101 | NCBI WGS metagenome assembly WNFV01 (sample SAMN13153361, study PRJNA577476) | soil metagenome | isolation source: 115 cm soil or saprolite under grassland replicate 1 | place: USA:California | collected 2016-06-15 | reverse complement strand
GAAGCCCTAACAGAGGGGCTTCTGAGGATCCAGGACAAAATCATGCATGAGAGGTGGCTAGTTAAGGATAGCGAGCGTGGGCCGGTGTCGGCAGCCTAGGCAAACGGAGGATATCCAGTATGGTCGGAGAGATTACCATGATCGATCGCGCCGCGGAAAAAATCCGGGCGCTTCTCGCAGGGGCAAAAGAGAGTAGCTCTGTAAACTGGACAGTTTCGCGCTTATCGCGGCTGCGCATCGCCCAAATGGCACAGAAAGCCGGACCACGAGAGTCGGTAAAGAAATTCCTCGCCGATCTGCGAACTAATTACCAAGCAAGAAAAAAAAACAAGCTGCCGATGGAAAAGAAACAGCGACGGTTTTCCATCGGATACTTCATCTTGGCATTTTTCACTATCCTGATGATCCACAATTACTATGGCAGCGCCCATGTCGAGATCATCAGTTACAGCCAATTTAAGTCTTTACTCAACAAGGGCCTGATCAACGATCTGGCAATTCGCGAGACGGCCATTGAAGGCAATTTGAAGGGCGAGGCGGTTAAGGAAATTTTCACGCCGGAGAAAGTAAAAAAGATTTCCCAGGAAATCGTTGAAGGCAAAAAAACTTTCCCTTTTGAAACCGTACGAGTGGAGGATCCCGGTCTGACGGCGGAGCTTGAAAAGGCAAGAGTACCGTTCCGCGGGCAGGTAAGTAGTACTTGGCTCCCGGCCATTTTATCCTGGGTGGTTCCAGTTGCCCTGTTTTTTTTGCTGTGGACCTATATCGGCAAGAAGATGGGGTCAGGAAGCGGCGGCTTAATGCAGATCGGTAAAAGCAAGGCGAAGGTCTATATTGAAAAGGCGACGGGAGTCACATTCGCCGATGTCGCGGGAATCGACGAGGCCGAAGAGGAAGTCGCTGAAGTTGTCGGGTTTCTGAAAGATCCCGATAAGTATCAAAGATTGGGCGGGCGTATTCCCAAAGGTGTTTTGATCGTGGGGCCGCCGGGTACCGGAAAAACCCTGCTCGCTCGCGCAGTCGCGGGCGAGGCAGGCGTTCCCTTCTTCAGTCTGTCCGGTTCTGACTTTGTCGAAATGTTTGTCGGAGTCGGGGCGGCGCGGGTACGAGATCTCTTTATGCAAGCCGTGAAGAATGCCCCGAGTATCATATTCATCGATGAGCTCGATGCCGTAGGCAAAGCCCGGGGGGTTAACATGCTTTCAGGCAACGACGAGCGCGAGCAAACCCTCAATCAGCTCTTAGCCGAGATGGATGGGTTCGATCCGAACCAAGGGGTCATCATCATGGCCGCCACCAACCGGCCGGAAATCTTGGACGCCGCACTGTTGCGCCCTGGCCGATTCGATCGGCAAATCCTGGTGGATCGTCCCGATATCAAGGGACGCACGAAAATCCTCCAACTGCACGCGAAGAAAGTGAAACTCTCTCCTGATCTGGATCTCGCCACAGTGGCAGCAAAAACTCCAGGCTTCGTCGGCGCGGATCTCGCCAATATCGTCAACGAAGCTGCGTTGCTGGCGGCACGTCAGGACAAGGAGTCCATAGAGATGGCGGAATTTGACGAGGCGATCGAACGAGTAGTCGCGGGACTGCAAAAGAAGAGCCATGTCATCAATCCCAAGGAGAAAAAGATCGTCGCCCACCACGAGGCGGGTCACGCGCTGGTGGCTGAGCTAGTACCTGGCGCTGATCCCGTTTCCAAGATCTCCATTATCCCGAGGGGCATCGCTGCCCTCGGTTACACAACCCAACTGCCGACGGAAGATCGCTATCTCATGACACGTTCCGAATTGCTCGCGCGCATCTATGTCCTTTTAGGCGGGAGGGTCGCGGAGGAGATCATCTTCGGCGACATATCAACGGGAGCACAGAACGATCTGCAGCGAGCCACCGAAATTGCCCGGACGATGATCACCCAATTCGGCATGAGTGAAAAGCTTGGTCTAGCATCACTTGAAGGACCGAGACATTCCACGTTTCTGATGGTGCCCACTCAGAGTCCCAGGGAGTACAGCGAGGAAACCGCTCGGCTCGTCGACGCAGAGGTAAAGCAAATATTGTCGGAAGCGCACGTTAAAGCTCGGGACATCCTGCTCGCGCACCGCTCGGCGCTGGAGGAATTGGCAAATCTGCTGCTGGAAAAAGAAGTTGTCGACCGCCCGGCATTGCAAGCGATTCTAAAAGTGAGAAGCATCGACAGCCTCAAGGACAAAAAGAAGTCGGCGGACACACAGGGAAGTGAAAACAAACAGGGGAACGTCGAGCATACTCAGCCAAAGGTATAAACGGCTGATCGTGCGTTCAGCTACGCAAGCTCTACAAAATCGGAGATAAAATCATGAAGATCGAAAAGGATCTCTTTGGCGAAACTGTAAAGTTTGACGAGCGAGCCAATGAAGATAACTATTTTGCTGCGAAAGAATACGAGCTGATGGAGGGGATGAAGGCCGAGTTTCAAAAGGTTGAAGCGGCCGGGCGGGAAGGGCAGATCGTGAACTGTCCAAAGTGTCCAGGCAGGCTCGAGAGGTGCAGCTTTATGGGATTCATTTTAGATCGCTGCGAAAGCTGCGAAGGGATTTGGCTGGAGAAAGGCGAGCTGAAAGGGATTTTGAGAAAGGCGGCGCGCGGTCCGCTCGGTGCGTTCCTCGATCGGTGCTTTGCCAAAGATGAAACGGGAAAGAGGAGTGAGACCGCGCCTGACCAGTTAACGAAAAGAACGTGGAGGTAACATGAAGGTCGATTTTTTGGAAAAGCAATTGCTCCCGATTGGACTCCTGGCGCAAGATTCCTTCAACGGAGTTGCAGCGCTGGTGAAAGAGGTTTTCGCGCGTACACGTGTTTATGGAGACAAAGAGGGCAAGCTCAGCTACTGGCAGCTCGTATTCTCCCAAAGTAAGACAAATGGCTGCTGTTATCGCGGCGAGGATCTCCCTCATGTGAAGTGGCGATGGCCGAGAGATACATGGTTCCAGGAACATCTGAGTGACCATCTCAAAGCACTCGAATGTGCCGTACCCCAAGCGGGGAACTGAAGGCGTCTGCGATAAGTATACCTCGCGAGCGGTAGCGCTCGCGGCCTCCGTAATCCTTCTTGAATTATCGCTACTTGGATTAACCGGCCTAGGTCGCTTAGGGTGGCGATGCTCGTCTTGTGTCCTTGCTATAACTTTTTTCAAAATTGTCCAATATTAGACAGAACTCCGCGTGCAAGAGCGTATCATCCAATGTGAAAAACTGTGTTTAACAAAGCTTGAGAATAAAGCTCATTTCCGTCGACGTATGATTAAGACGCCACGCAGAAATATTAATCATCGAGTTACGTTCCTCTCGTTAAGCAGCGTAGCGGCGAGGAAGGGGTCCTGCAATGGACGATAACGACAAAGCCATTAGGAATAACGGGGAGCAAGAGAAGTTGAAGGCCTCCGAAGTTCGCTACCAGGAGCAGCGCGATCTCTTGGCCGAGAATGAAGTGGAGCAAAAGAAGTTGCACACTTCCGAAGTTCGCTACCGGCGACTCTTCGAGACGGCCAAGGATGGCATACTTCTCCTGGATGCGGACAGGGGACGGATCACCGACGTTAACCCATTCCTGGAAGACATGCTGGGTTATTCTCACACCGAGTTGATTGGCAAGGCGCTCTGGGAGATCGGCCCGGTCAAAGATATTACCGCGAGCCAGGATGCCATGCGGCGCTTGCAGAACAACGAATACATCCGTTACGAGAATCTACCGTTACAAACCAAAGGCGGACAGCAAATCCAGGTGGAGTTCGTCAGCAATGTCTACCTGGTCGATGGCTGGCGCGTGATCCAATGCAATGTCCGCGATATCACTGCCCGCAAACGGGCCGAGGAGGGTATGCGGACGGCCAATGACGAGTTGAGGGCTTCGGTGGCTGAACTGCAAAGGCGTGACGAAGAAATGAAGTCCCTCATTCGCCTAAACGATCTGCTTCAATCCTGCACAACCCAGGCCGAGGCCTACCAGGTGGTTGGCCTGATGGCGAATGAGTTATTCGCAGGGGACAGTGGTGGGTTGGCCATTTCGCATGGACGCGATCAACACTCGGAGACGGTTGTCCGTTGGGGCAACGAAGCGGCCCTAAAGTCGCGCTTTTCATTGGAAGACTGTTGGGCAATACGGCGCGGTCAATTGCATGAAGTCATCGATCCACAGGTGGATTTGCTATGCCATCATTTTGTCCATCAGCCGCAAACGGGTTACTTGTGCGTGCCTTTAATGGTCCAAGGCGAAATAACTGGGCTATTGTGTCTCCTGCTGGCCGCCGCGGGCAGCGATAAACATCGGGTCAGCCAGCAACAACTGGCCGTAACGGTGGGCGAAACGATCAAGTTGTCTTTGTCTAATTTGAGACTGCGAGAGAAACTGCGTGAGGAGGCTATCCACGATCCGCTGACCGGGCTGTGCAATCGGCGCTATTTGGAAGAGAATCTGGCGCGCGAGCTGCATCGTGCGCGGCGCCGGAATTCCCCACTGTGCGTCGCGATGCTCGACCTCGATCAGTTCAAGCATCTAAACGATACTTTTGGGCACGATGCCGGCGATTCGCTGTTATGCCAGCTAGGGCAGATGCTGAGCGAGAAGCTGCGCAAGAGCGATATCGCGTGCCGCTATGGCGGCGATGAGTTTGTCCTCGTTCTCCCCGATTCATCGCTGTCAGATGCCCAGCGACGCGTGGAACAAATCCGCGTTCTGGTCAAAGAACTGCAGATTCGGCGCGGCGGCCCACCGCTAGACACGATAACAGTATCGGCCGGTGTTGCGGGTGCGCCTGAACACGGTTCCACGGCTGCTGAATTACTCCAAGCGGCTGACAATGCCATGTACACCAGCAAGCAGGCGGGGCGAGACCGCGTCGTCGTCTACCAGGCGAAGGAGTCACAGCTCGAAAACAGCTGGAAGGCTTCGCTTGACATCCGGGCGGCTCCAATAGGCTGAGGTATTTAGTTCTACTCGGATGGCCTTCGGCGTGCAGTAGGGTCTGCGGACCAAGGCGATAATTTCTCTCTGAAAAGAAGCGCTTCGTCCAAAATTTTTCCTGCCTCCAGCCGACTGTGTCATTCTCTCCTCACCGAGGGGCGTGCACTCTTCGTACAGGGTGTTTACTCTCGATGCAGCATTGTTGATATCTCGTCTTTCTGGATCCTCGAGCAAGTCATCAATATCGATCTGTTTTTAGGGAGATCATTAACTATTATCTGTTAACCAATTGAAAAATCTACTTGACAACCAGAGTTTAGTGACTACGGTTAAACAAGCTAGGCATAGGGTTTCCTTCCTCGGTTACCTGAAATTCTTCAAGTAAGCCCGACAATTCTCAACCCTCTAACCAGTCCAACCAGGGAGGTTGAAATGTATACGCGCAACGTCAGTTTGAAGCTCAAGGCCAATAGTGCGCCTGATTTTACCCGCACTCTTGAGAACGAGGTTATTCCCGTGATGCGGAAACAAAAGGGATTTAGGGATGAGATCACTCTCGTCGCCCCAGAACGGAATGACGCCGTAGCCATTAGTTTCTGGGATAGGAAAGAGGACGCGGAGGCTTACAACCGCGAGAAGTATCCTGAGATCTTGAAGACCCTGTCAAAGGTGGTCGAAGGTACTCCCAGAGTGGAGTTGTTTGAGGTCGCGAACTCGACTTCGCACCAGATCGCCGCTAAAGCGGCCTAACCAGACCTGCCGGTTCGGGGAGGGGGTTTTATCCCTTCCCCGGACCGCAATGGTAAATAGCGAGAGGTTTTTATGAGCGGAATATTTTGGATTTTAGTAGGCGGAATGACCGGTTGGCTGACAGGAACATTTATGGGGGAACAGGGGTACGGAAAAAGATTACTAGGCGGTCATGCTAGAAGCTTAGATATCGTGTTGGGCATCGTTGGTGCCTCTTTTGGAGGTTATCTATTTTTCTGGGCTGTCATCGGGGACGGCAGCTCGTTTAGCAGATATGCCACCGCGATCCTCGGCTCTGTGACTCTCGTGGGAGTTGTTCGGCTGATTTCCGCAAGAAACTTAGCTCGGGTGAGAAATAATAGATTCATTTCGTTTTGAAAGAATTGCATATTCGCTCTAGAGATTTCCGCTGCACCTACTGTACGCCCTGGGCATCGATATAGGAGACATGATGACGATTCAATAGACTCCTCCAGCCGACGAGTTCAAATAGTAACTCCGCGATCGTTAATGCGCGAGACCATAAATTTTCGCGCCGTCAAGATCGCGCGACGTGGGATTGAAACGCCGCGCACAAATATTAATCATCGAGTTTATTTAGCTCTCAGATCGCCGAGACCGGCGCCTGTGCGTGTGTCAGCCTCACAATCTTTCTTAAAATGGTTCAATTTTAGACTGAAATTACCTCAGAGTCAGCGTAAGTTTTCACACAAAAAAGGCAGACTCCAACCTCATCATCACGATGGGTAGGGCCTTGTTAGGAGGAGAGCTGTTGATGTCAAGGAAGATATTGATTGTGGAAGACTCTTGTGAGCTGCGCGAGATGCTCGGAACGGTTCTCGCCGCACGCGGATGGAACCCAATCCTTGCTGAGAGTGGCCGGAAAGCGCTGGACGAACTCGAGCGCGAAACACCGGGAATCATTCTCATGGACATGCGGATGCCGGATATGAACGGCTTCGAGCTCGCGACGATTTTAAAAAAGCATCGTGTCTACAGGAGCATACCCATACTTGCGGCGACCGCGTTTCCCGACCATATCGCCCGGCAGCGATGCCTTTCGGCAGGCTGCGATGATTTCATTTCCAAGCCTTTCTCGTTTGCCGCGCTCCAAACGAGTCTCACAAATCTAGTGTCCGGAGAAAGATTAAAGCAATAACGGCAACGGCCCTATGAATCTGGCAGCTAATCGGCGGCGGAAACGACGTTCGAGGGGTGCCGGCCGAAAAAAGACCACGGGGGCAAGCACGACAGAGAGTGTGTTCATGCCGATGCCTTCCCCTTTTGAGTTAGGTCATGGGTGAGTTTGGCGGCGCTTGAAAAGCTACCGGTCTAGTCCCGCCAATGATGATACCCACGCCAATTATTATAGCTGGCAGGGGACTCGATCGTGAAGGGAGAATCCTTAACTGGACTTAACCCTTCAAAATTTTGACTGGCTTATGACGCTAGCTGGCGGCACAGAGAAAAGTTTTTCAATCATCTCTCTGCCGCCTGGCAATGAACAGCAGATCTGAAGCCCGAAAGCAGATGACACCGTGATTTATTCTTCATCGCCTTTTTCCCGCTTTGCCAAGTGGACAGCGCGAGCCACCGGCCATCCGGCTGCATTCATCATCGCCGCTTTGATCATCATAGTCTGGGGCGTCACAGGCCCGATATTCAAGTTCAGCGACACGTGGCAATTGGTCATCAACACAGGTACGACGATCGTCACATTCCTGATGGTATTTCTGATTCAGAATACCCAGAATCGCGATAGCCACGCCGTCCAACTCAAACTCGACGAGCTGATTCGCGCGGTGAGCGGCGCGCACAATGCCTTACTCGACCTCGAAGGCCTTGAAGAAGCAGACCTCGAGCGGTTTCGCGTGCGGTAAGCTCGCGCGCACTGCACGCGAAGCGTTGCGTCGTGGGGAATTGGATACCGGCACCCCGGAAGTCAGGCCGGATTAGATCACACGAGTTCCTCAACGGGGAGATGTTGGATTAACCAGCCGAGATCGCTCAGGGCAGTTGTGCGCATCCCTCTCCTAGTTTGGCGACGATTCTTTTCGAAATCGTCCAGTATTAGACAGCAATCCCTTCCGAGTCAGCATAAGTTAAACCGAATACGGAGGTAACTTCCTGTGGGCCTAATATTGTTGATTATCCTAATTCTGCTCCTGTTTGGGGGGCTGCCCCGCTGGAGCTATCACTCGTATGGTTACGGTCCCTCCGGCATCGTCGGGACGATATTAATTATCGTCCTGATTCTGTTCCTGTTGGGCCGAATCTAAGGGCGTTGAGCCTCGTACGGCCATCCGGTTGTTGCGACACGCGTAATCATGTCATGTGGTAACGGACTCACGAAGGGCTAAGAGCATACCATGATCAATCGGACCATAAGAAGATAAGCTAGGGACATGTCTTGACCCACTCCAAGGCGGGATAGACGTTTTAGAGTTAAATCATATCGTAGAAGGACAGTAAAAAACCAAGGAGAGAAATCATCCACAGAAAATTCTGGATAACGAATAGCGTGCTCGTCGTGCTGCTGGGTGCTGCCCTGGCCGCGCCGGTCTGGGCCGCTACGCCGGACGCTTGGATCACCACCAAGACCAAGCTGAGCCTTCTAACCACGGAGGGTGTCAGCGGGACGGCCATCCATGTGGACACCATCCTCGGCAAGGTTACCTTGCACGGCAAGGTGCGTACCGCTGAGGAGAAAGCGAAAGCGGAGAGCATCGCTAAAAAGATCGATGGCGTGCTGGAGGTGCGCAACCTTTTGCAGATCATTACTCCACAGCGCGAGAAGGCAGTGCAGCTCTCCGATGACGCCCTTAAGCAGCGGATCGAGAAGGAGTTGAAGGCCGATTCTTCTCTAAAAGACAGCAGTATCTCGGTAAAGTCCGTCAACAAGGGCGTGGTGCTGCTGGCCGGCACGGCGAAAACCTTGAGTGCTCACCTGCGAGCCGTCGAGACGGTGGCCTGGGTGCCGGGCGTAGAGCGGGTCGCCAGTGAGATCAAGAGTCCCGACACGTTGGCCGATGCGGAGATCTGGCGCGAGCCCACGGCGCGAGGAGAGTCCAGTAAGGATTCCGGAATCCGGAATACTGCCAGCGATATATGGATCACCTCGGCAACCAAGATGCGCTTGCTCACCGACAGCCGGACGCCGGCGCTCGACATCAATGTGGAAACGCACGCGGGGGTCGTAACGCTCTTTGGGATCGTCCCCTCTCAGGATGCCAAGAGCGCTGCTGAAGCCGATGCTCGCAAGGTGAGCGGAGTAAAGCGTGTCGTCAACGAACTGCAGGTGGTCGCAAGCGCCAAGCAGGCAGAGGTGAAGGCGCGCGACGAGGATATCGAGAGCGAAGTGAAGAAGGCCCTTGAGAAGTCTGACTTCAAGGACATCAGTGTAGAGGTGAAGAACGGCGTTGTGAGTCTGAAGGGGACGGTGCCCACCGGATCGCGGCGACTGGACGCAGCAGTGCTGGCGCGCTCAGTCAAGGGTGTGCGCGCGGTAAAGGACGATCTGCGCCTCGCGACAGCCAAGCGGTAGCAGCCTTGCTCGCAACGCTCGAATAAGGGATGGGCAATCCCGGGTGAGACAGAAATCTATAGCTCATAGTTGACGGTCCCTTGGGGACCACCTCAGCGAACGCTGGTATTCCACGCGCAGGGATTTGACCAGCCACGAAGAATGTTTGCCTCGGGGTTTGACTCGATCGCTGCTAGTATTGTGGCAGCTATGCGGCGGCACAGGTTGGCGGAAATCGAAACAGTGCGCGCTCATGACTCAATTCGGTAGTGGTTCATTTTCAATCCACCATAACTCTTAAAAATCGAGAAAGATTCCTCGCTTTGCTCGGAATGACAACTACATAAGCCATGTGTCATCTCGAACAAAGTGAGAGATCTTTCCCCAAACTGAACCACTCCCCTAAATTCGTTGCAGCACGGAGAGCCTAAATTCAAGTAGGTTCATGATTGCAATGAATTAGTCGGTTCCAACGCGTCCTTCCGGAATCTCAGCCGACCCTTTGGTCGAGAGTTTCGACGCTTTTGACGATTCGTTTCTTCGTTTCCTTCTGACAGCCTCGAGAAGCTATCGGAAACACAGGCCTTTCCTCATCGCAACGTCCGGCACAAATAGTGCTCTGCATAATTGGTGTTAAAATTAAATCCAAAAATAGGAGATGCACTATGCGCTCGATAATCTTTGCAACACTGATGTTGGTCCTGTTAGGCACGAACGTGGCTTGCAACACGGTTCACGGGTTTGGCCAAGACGTTGAGCGGGCGGGCGAAAAGACTCAGGACGCGGCGGACGCCGTGAAGAAGAAGTTGTAAGGCGGGTCAAAGGAATGAAACGCACGGAGCATTTAACTCGAGCCGGCTGGACCCTTCATCGCATGAATGCGGGCCTCGCGATATTTCTTTGCAAAATCGTCCAAAATTAGACAGCAGTCCCTGACTCGTCAGTGTATCGTTAAAGATGTTTAAGGCGTGGGGTTTCACCCTGAGGTTACTTGAAATTTTTCCAGTAAGCCTGACTTGACCCTGCTAATCAGCACAACCGAGGAGGTTGAAATGAAAAAAGTAATGTTGGCGTTAGCGTTCTTGATGGTTCTCGGTCAAAGCGGTTGCGCGTTCTTGGGCGGAGCAGCAGTAGGAGCCCTCGGGACCAGCGGCGCTTACGAATATAACGCCCATAGCAAGATGAACCAGCTGGAGAATGATTACAAAGCCGAGAGAATATCCCGCAAAGAAT
>WNFV01026323.1_pt1 | contig 10453 bp, 11 predicted proteins | sample 5400101 | NCBI WGS metagenome assembly WNFV01 (sample SAMN13153361, study PRJNA577476) | soil metagenome | isolation source: 115 cm soil or saprolite under grassland replicate 1 | place: USA:California | collected 2016-06-15 | reverse complement strand
AGCCGGCGCGCCGGTCACCCCCCGTTTAAACGTCCCGACCGCAAGCATGAGAATTACCCTGCGGCCGTCCGGTAGAATCGTGTTGGCCTCTACGCAGGCTCGTATTTCCCCGGTCGCCGGCGACGGGGCGTCTCTGCATTCACTTAGTTGCCAGACGATCCCGGCTCCCGGCCCGGCGAGTTGCTTGAACCAAGTTGCGAACGGCAACCTAGGCAGTTCAGGGTCCAAGTCCTGGGCGAGAATCTGTTGTGTGTCGGCCACCGCCCTTTTTCCCATTTCCGGTGATGACTGCCGTCCTGCGAATGAGGCCTGCGCGGGATTGTGCAAGTGCAAGCGGGATTCCCAGCTAACGCACTGCGAATAGGGAGTTTAGCCGCGTTTTCAGGTGATCCGCCGTCCGCCACAAAATATGGCATAAATCTCTGCGAATGCAGGTTTTAGCTCATTCTGCCGTTAGACAGGTGGGACACACCAGATAAAGATCGTGGGATGACTACTTGCGCCTCGCGATGTAACAGACGTAAAAAATAGACAGCCATTGTCATCGCGCAGCGACGTGCAGGGACTGCTCGGTGGCGCTTTACGACTCGCGCCGCCCAACTAGCTGAATTGCAGCGGCTGCCTGGATGTAATCCGATTGCTTGTTGCCTGCTCTCGGCTGGCGCCGAGACTTCCGTTTCTAGTCTTCGCGGGCTATTCTTGCGGATTCCATGCCGCTTCGATACAGTCGCGCCAACGCTTTCTCTCGCAGGACGATCGCCAGCGTCGCGACGCATTCATCGCAAGAGAGGCAATGAGTCTCGAACTCGATTCTCTCCGCTTTAGAGCACGACCCGGTCGCGTAAGAAACCATCAGATCCCTAGCGACCCCGTCGTCCGCGTGTTTACAGGGGCCAGGCAGTTCCAATATATTTCTCGCTTTCCTCCGCGATTGCGGGGTCTGTTGACGTCATCAGCTATGACACTAAGGTCGGAATTGAAACGGTCGTTCGCTAGGGGGGCTTTAGCGCGCGGGCAACTATAGCCCCATATGGGGCTATACGCAAGCGAGAAATTGATCATTCCTTGCGCCAATGGTAATTTCAGCGGCTCGGTGGAGACTTATCTGCGTTTGAGTGTTTCCGCCGGCGTATGAGAACAAAAAGCAGGCTCACGTTTCTTTAGGCTGCAAGCAAGGTAAGTAACATCCCGCAGCCCGTGGAAACATGAGCCGAAGAATTACGGTAATATTGTGATACAGGATACTATAGCCCCATATGGGGCTATACGCAAGAGTAACCTCGCTCATTATACGAGCCGGTCATTGACGGGGACGGGAGAGGTCGTCTGATGGGAACGGGTGCGCGGCGCAGGCCGGAACATCTGGCGGCCAAGTTGCGAGAGATACGCGAGGGCCTCGGCCTGTCGCAAGGTGAGTTAGTCAAGCGTCTCGGGCTGAGCGAGCACCTGCGTCGGGGGAAGATCTCGGAATTCGAGCGCGGCGAGAGGGAGCCGGACCTGCTCACTCTACTAGCATACGCCGATGCGGCTGGGGTTTGCACAGACGTGTTAATCGACGATCGGAAGCTACTCCCCTCGAAGCTCCCCGCCACGCCGAGGCATAAGCCCTGAGTCGCCCCCGCCACTTTGATTATGGGTTCCCGAATCAAAGTAGACTCAATCCTCTCACGCGGTAATCTGTGGCGCTTCCCTGCCCTCGTCTGCGCCTTCATTTGGCATTGATAAACTTCTTCCCCGCCTCGGTCGCTGAGAACGGCGCCGAATAGCCGTATGTCGCAAACTTGCACGGCCTGATTTGATGGCCTTCAATGTAAAAACGATCCTCAAGCCACGTGAGCGCCTCGTAAATCTGACGCCACGCTATTCCGTCGCCGCGCGCCGCGTGAACCTCGCCGATCGTCGGCGGCTCGCCTTCCCAATCCGCGAGCCAGGTCAAAAGCGGAAGCCTACGGGCTGTCCGTTCAAGCCCTGGCTGAAAAGGTCGCGGAAATCGACCGCCAGCTCGCCGAGAGGCTGGCGGCGGCATCAACAGAGGTGAAGCAATAACGAATACCGGCGCCAATGCGACTGCGACAATCGCCCTGCTCGGCTCGTCCGTTTGCGAATGGGCGCGTAAATGGGTCGGTCGGACTGGTTCCGTCCGAATTACGTCAAACACAGTGAGGTCCTGGCATATCGGTATGAGCCCGGCTGTCCGGGCTTTTCCAGCCCGTACATGACGTTCCTCGGCAGCTTTCCGGCCTATGACGAGAATGAGGCGATAGCGCTGGCGCGCGCAGGATCATCTTCAGATCGGGGGAGCGCATGATCGTGATCATCTCTTGTGGCGCGAAGAAGCTGAATCGTCCGGCCCGCGCCCGTGACCTCTACATCGGCCCTTACTTCAAGCACATGCTGGCCTATGCGCTCACGCTCGCGCCGGCGAAGAACGTATATGTTCTGTCGGCCAAGTACGGCCTGGTATCGCTCAATGATCGGCTGAAGCCTTATGACCTGAAGATGGGCCGGCCTGGTAGCGCTGGACCGAAAACGGTCTCCCGCCAGGCCGATCGAATGGGCATAGGGACAGAGTTTGTGATCGCCCTCGGCGGTAAGGCTTACACCCGCGTCATTCGCAAGGTCTGGTTATCAGTGGAAACGCCGCTCGAAGGCAAAGGTGGTCTTGGCGAGCAAATCGCCTGGATGAAGCGACAAACGGAGGCGCGCGATCGCGGTTGAGCGAGAACGTCAAGAATCGGAAGGCCTACGCCGGCGCGAAAGGCGTGGCCACGCGGCGCATTAAGATCGAGTTCCACGTGGCCAACACAGAGAATGATACGGAATGGGTCATGGTGTTCGGCGAAGGGCGGAACGGGCGCACAAACCCATTCCACCCGATTGAGGAACGGCAAAAGTCGGAAGCTTTCGGGCGCGCTCGCCGATTCGCGATCGAGGTCTTCGATGCGGCGCACAACGTCACTCGACCGCCACGACTGATGTCCGTCCCTCAGCCTCAATCCACTATGTGGGGGAGCCGCGGCCCTCGGCGTCCCATCAAAGAGCTTGACGCCGAGGTGATCACGGATGACTGAAACGTGTCGGCCTCGACTCGATCATGAATCAGCCCATGATACCGAACTTCATCTCACGCGGAACTCACAAAGCCTCCCGGATCCTAATCAACGCACGAGCGTCCCCCAGGAAATAAATGCGGTTGGCTGGTATTACTCGCCGGCACGCAATTGCCGTCGGGCCCCCTCGCCGATTATATTGCGGAATCTCACGCCCGACGGCTCCCACCCAGAGGCGGGGAGCCCACGCAATCAGACAGCAGGGAGCGATTAAAGTTGAATGGGGGCTAAAACCAAAAAGGCCGCGAAGCCAAAGACGAAGAAAACAAATACGAGAGACGCCCCGACACCCAGAAAGATACGGGTTTGGAGAACAGACGTGCTGGAAGCCGCGCGCAACGCGCTGGGGTACTCGATAAAAGACATCGTCGAAAAATCCCGCGTCAACCGGAAAGTCGTAGAGCGCGTCATGCAAGGCGATCACAAAACGCGCTACGAATCGTTGGAGTCCGTGGTCTCCTCCCTCTTCCTTAAGATGGAGGAGGTCTACAACCCGAAAGCCACAATCGCGGAACTTACAAAAGAGGTAAATAAGCGGGCCAAGGTGAACAGGAGGGTCCGCGAACTCGAGGGCGTAGTGATCGCCCTCAAGCCAGACGGCGCGGTTATACAGATTTGGAGAACGGACGTGCTGGAAGCCGCGCGCAACGCGCTGGAGTATACGGCAAAAGACGTCATCGAGAAATCCCGCGTTAACCAGAGAGTTGTTGAGCGCGTCATGCGAGGCGACTACAAAGTAAACTACGAATCGCTGGAGTCCGTGGTCTCCTCCCTCTTCACCACAATCGCGGAGCTGACAAAAGAGATATACCAACGGGCCAAGTTGAACAGGCGAATCCGCGAAGTCGAGGGCGCGGTGATCGCCCTCAAGCCAGACGGCACAGTTGTACCCGTTTGGTGATGACGTATCCGCCCTCGCCTCGCGTATCGATATTTTCATTCGACCCGGACAGAAGCCAGGCGCTGATCAAACTAGGTGAAGATCTCAGTTTCTGGAGCCGAGAAGTTAACGGGACAAGCAAGCCGACAAGTCACTTGGCGTCATCGATGAAAAAAGTAATTTTGGGATAAATACCTGTGTCTGATAACGTACAAACAACACACTAGCACACAGGAACAAGACCACAACAGAAACAAAGACAGAGCACCGGCGAAGGAAATATACTCTAAGCCATAGATAGCCCCTGCCCTTCACCCAAATCTCCAACGACACCTAACAACTAATAGGTTATCAGACGCAAGTAAAACAAAAAAAATCCGCCCGCTCTATGGATCTAAAGCGCGGCTCAGAGCATAGTTTGTAGTTCCGCTTTTAGCCTGTTTCACCAAAATTGGCCTAAAATGCGTCCTTGCAGAAGCTTACCGATTGGACGCCATAATCTCAATGGCCCCGGCGATGGTCAAACCCGACCGCCCGCTTCCCTGCCCTATTCGCCGCTGTGTAATGTCATCTCGGCCGCCTGATTAGGAGACCCGGCCATATACTTGCCTGATCGCCGTTGCATCCGCCATCGCTCTTTCGTTACTCCGCCTTTTGGGCAACGACAATAATAGAGTATGACCCATCCACATCTTCCGCCGTGGGATAGCCGAGGAGGTTGGTAAACATCCTGATCATCTCCGGCGTGTGCAACTCACGCCTGTCCCCAGTCTTCAATTGCAAGACCTGCTTCTGAACAAGCTCGGATTCCCGCTTGTAGAGAATATTCGTCCATGATTGACCGACACGATAATTGATCTTAAAGCCGTGCCGATTGAGCAATCTTGAAAAAGAATTGAAATTGAAAAGTTGTAAATGGCATTTGTTGGCCGGCAGTCCTGCGGCCCCCATCCGATCTGGCCACAGCGGCTCAAAAATTACATTTGGGACAGAACAAATCAAATAGCCACCCGGGCTGATGATCTGAGAAAACTGTTCGACCGCCGCACTCGGGTTCAACAGATGTTCTAAAGTTTCAAAGCTCACGACGGCGTCCACCGACGACGCCCCGACCTCCGACACAATCACATCCTGATCGATATCTTGCCGGAGGAACGTGACTCCGGCGCCGCCGTATCTTGCGCTCGCCAGTTTGAGCGCCTCCGAACTGCTGTCAATCGCCACGATCGAGTCCGACGCCCTCTTGAGCTCGGGGATGCCGTAGCCGACTCCGACCGCAATGTCCGCAATCGCCTTTGGTCGGAACTGGGCCAGAAAATCAGCCGCGAATAGATATCGCCCTAAATGCTCCAGCTTCACCCAGAACTTGTCATCTTCCGCGTTATACGGGTCGACCTGATCCCACTCCTCTTTTGTATTCTTCATATCAGTCTAAATGTTTCCGTGACCAGTAGTGTCCAGACTCCTCAATTAAACTCTTGGCGATCTCCGTGTGACTTCTCGCCTCGATCATCAATCCGCGAATGGCCGAGATCTTAGCATGCGCGAGGTGCGCCTGGATTTCCTGGACCAACCACCCGCCCGGAGCCGCTATCTTCAACGCGCCGTTCGCCTGCCTGCCCGCCTCTTCATAATCGCCGTTTTCAATCGCCAGGTGAGCTAGCCCGATCCTCGTCTCCGCCTCCAACCACAGATATCCGGTATCACCGGCGATAGTCAGCGCGGCGCCGTAATTTTCCGCCGACCGGGAGAGGTCGTTTTGAAGTCTATACACGTCGCCCAGGCCCCGGAGCACGTGCCCTTCGTAGTCTTTGAACCGGTGGTTGAGAGCGATTTCGAGCGCCCGTGAATAATCTCCGAAGGCGTCATCCTTACGGCCCACCTGTGTGTGAAGGTCGCCCCGCACCCTCAAAAACAGACACAGGTAACTCGGATCCTCATCCTCAGACGCCTCTATCGCCTGTGACAGCTGACGGTCGGCGGCTTCGACATCGCCGACCGCCGCACTGATGTACCCCCGCCGGCCGATTGTCCGGTAGGACTCTTTCAGCCCGGCCCGTTCTTCCAACATTCGCGCCCGTTCCAGGGCTTCAAACGCCTCAAAAAACCTCCCGGACTCGGCCTCGACTTCACTGAGATAGCCCGCCGGAATGAACGACCGATCAGGCTCTGACGTGTCAGTCGCCTTTTGAAATAGGACGGCGGCCTGCTTAGTATTACAGGATTTGGCGCCGATCATCCCCGCGAGCGTGTACAGGAGCGACAGCGGCCCCGAGGCGGCCTGCCAACGTCTGTTCTGATACGCCTGAATCAAAGGGTCCAAGAGCTCGTCGGCCAGCGAATAATGCCCACGCCAAAAGAGGGATTCGCCCAGCTGACGTTCGAGAAACATCTGGCAGGCTTCATCGTAGCACCCGGCCTTGAGGGCGTAACAGTAGGCCTCGAGTAATGATTTCAGATGGGCGGGCAAAACGAGAGGGCTCAGTTCATTTTCCGACCCCGCCCGGCCGAGATCAGGCTCGGGCCGGAGAACGCCGGCGAGTTGAAGAGAGAGTCGTTCCCTCCTGACGTCCGCGATGAACCGGTAGCCGATCCGCGGCCTTGTCTCGATGATCCACGGGTTACTCTTGTCGTCGCCCAGTTTTGACCGGATCTCATGGACGCACCCCTTGATTACGTCATTGTCCCCGCCCTCCGGCCAGACCTCACCGCTCAACTCGTCTTTGGTCACCGTCTGTCCCGGGCGCTCCGCCAGGTATTGAAGGACGGCGTAGGCCTTCGGGCGCAGGTGGATTTTCTCGCCGTCACGAAATAACTCCCGGTCGACGGTGTCGAGATGAAAGGGGCCGAAATATATTTGCCCGCTCCGCTTCATATCCATAACAGCGCACAAACTTTCACCGAACTTTCACCGGAATTCCACCTCTCCGAGCGGTCGGCTTAAGTATTATTATACTACATGCTAGTATTATTGTACCAAGTGGCGGGACGAATTGGCAGGCCCGGATCGCCGGGGGTTGGAAATCAGTTGAACCTCGGCGGCTTATGCCCCTGTTCTGAGGGCGTCGGCGCGGCCGTAAGGATTCCGGGCCATGATCGACGCGCCTTGAGGCGTCAGGCGTAAGACTTATACTACTATTAGGTAGTATTTTTCTACCATAGGCGCTATAAATGGCCTCCCGCCGGCCCGCCGGGCGCGAGAAGGCGGCGACGCGCCGGACTCGCCGGACTCGCCGAATATCAGACATCAACGAGACGAGTCCTGGCGAGCGGCATGGACGGAGGCCCCGGCGGCCCAACCACGATCGGAGGCGCGGCGCCAGGATCACGGATCGGTGCCGCGCGATCGCCGCAACGCCCACGAAAGACGCGGAGGTCGGAAACACACGGCATGTGCGCCCGGGCCGGGCGGACGCGGGCGGAAATGTGACTTCCGCTCCCAACCTCTTCGGACGTGGGGTAAAGCAAAAGCAGCGGGCCCGCCGGCGTTCGCGCGCCGGCGGGCCTAAACAGCAACCACGCGGAAGCGTAGATCACTGCACTGTCTCAGGGATTCTATCGCTTCCCTTCACTCGAAAGGAAGCATACATGCCTACTCTCAACCAGTACCAAAGAGAGATGCAGGAGATCGCGAAGGAGGCGGGCCGCGACAAAGGAGTCATCGGCGGCGGCGCGGTGGCCTGGCTGATGATGGTCATCGGGGTCATCGTGACAGGCGCCATGACATACAGCCTGACGCACAAAGGGATGAGGTCGAACGCCCTGTGGAAAGGGTGGGTGGACTTCGCCGCGCTCCTGCCCGTCGCCCTGCTCGAGGGGTCAGCCCTGGCGCTCGTCTACGGCCGCCATCACTGGTTCCGTTCCGAAGAGCAGAGGAAAGTCGCAAACACCGCGTCATGGGTGATCTGGGTTCTGCTCGGGGCCACGTCCGTCACGCATTTTGCTTTCGGCAACGTGCGAGACAGGACGATGGAATGGCTGATGGGCGTTTACGCGTCTTACATCCTCCCCCTCGCCATCGTCGCCGTGCCGATGCTCTGGAAGAAGCTTTATGACTCGGCGCCGGAGTCGGCGATGCGAGTGGCTGTTTTGGAGGCCGAGGCGAGCATGCGCTCTCAGCTCGTTGAAATACATAGACAGCAAAATGATCTGCTGCTCGACAGCTACCGCGAAGCGCTGGATACGCCCCGCGTGGCCGCCGCGCGCCGGGCGTTACTCGAGCAGGCCAGCGTCGAGCACGCGCGAACCATCTCGGGCCTGATCCAGGGGGCGGAAGATCAAGGACAACCAGATCACGGGCAAGCGGCGAGCCCCGGCGCCCGCCACAGTCCCCCGGACCATGCGTACGCGGAGAACGGAGTGTCTGCCAGCCGCCACCCCTACTAGCGCCGACGTCCCCCAAGGGAGGCGGCGAGTTGACGGAGACCGCCACCGCGGCTCGGTCTGTGTCAGCTTCGACGTCGGCGCCGTCTACGCCGGCAGTTCACTCCGGGATGTCGAATATTCAGTCGCAGGAAGACGCGCCGCCGGCGGTTGAATATTCAGTCCCGTCTGCGCCGTCTTCGGCGGAATCGAATATTCGATCGCCGGGAAGGCCGACAGGAAGACACCGCGCTCACTCAGCGGAACCTACTGGCAGGGGCGGATCCGACTTCGCCGCAACTACTGTTTCGGAACCATCGAATGTTCACCGCCTGTCGCCCGCCGGCGCGGCGCCAAACATTCAGTCGGGAAACACCCCCGAGAGACTGAATATTCAATCCGCTCCAGGCCGCCTTTATGATCTGGACGCGTTCAGGCCGAAATCGAATATTCAGGAAACGACTTACGACAAGAAGTTGTGGAAGCGGTCGCATCAGCGGCCGGGGCGCCTTATCAGGAGGATCAAAGGGTACGACATAGTTGAAAACGGTTCGTACGGCGTCAGTTACGTAAAGGTCCTCAATCGAAAAGCGGGGCCGGGCAGTCAGAAGACATCATCCGACTCCAGGCTGCATGAACACGCCGGCTTTTTCACTTGGTCGGCTCTAGAGCGCATGGGGCGCGTCGTAAAGGAGAAGCAATATGGACGATCTAAGACCGTTTCAAGAACAGGCGGTTTGTCATGACGGCGAACTGACCTCGTCTCAAGAAACAGCGCTGTGTCATCTTGAGATGCTCGCGCAGATGGTGACAGGGGAATTCGTAAATTACGGCGGCAGGCATTGCAGGGCGACGGATCCATGCCAAGCTCGGAAGGGTCCCCCCCTGAAATGACCGCTTGATCTCCGACACCTCAATTCCCTGCCCCGCCGGGTGGCTCATAGTCTTTCGGCGACTATCTTTCCCAACCGAATACTGAATATTCAGTCCAACATGTTTGCGCGACAAATAATGGGGGACTGAATATTCAGCCTGACGCGCCAACCAGCGGCTCTGATCCGACCGGCCAAAAGACACCGAATATTCAGTCCGCCAAGAGCCGACAGAACGCACGCCCCGCCCAAGAAGCCGGCCCTATACCCAAAATCAAGCCGCATGGGGACGTCAGGGCCGAATAAGCGAAACCGAATATTCAATTCCCGCAGGCGCCGTTAAACCTCGAGTATTGATTGTTCAGTCCGACCACACCCAGCTCAACAGAACCCGGTCGCGCGGCCAATTCCATAACCCAGCCAGGCCTCGACTGGCCCCCGAGACCCGCCAAGCCAAACTGAATATTCAATGCCTGGCGGTACCCTGGAAAAAAATCGAATATTCGATCGGGTCAGAGAATCCTCAGCAAGTTCTACATGTAAAACAGGCCCAATCGAGGGATGCCATGTCGCTCGCGGAGCCGGTTATCAACATGCCGCCGGAGGGTATCCCTATAGACTTCCGGTCGCATGGTTCCCTCATACCTCCTGAGCTCGATCCTCGCGGATTCAAACATCGCCTCGATCTCCTCAGAACCCGTCGATCGCCACAGGGCCTCCATGATGCCATCCTCAGCGGCCTTCAGCCGACTCTCGAGATCATCGAGGTCTGTCGGCAAACGCCTTTCACCCGCCGCCGCGCGATCGCGCAGACAGTCGAGTTCCCCCACAGCCGCCCTGCATGCGCCCAGCAGAACAGGATTGCACGAAACCTGGTCACTGGCCGCCACCTGGCGGATCGCCTCGCCAGCTTCTCCCAGGGAGGCCACGATGCTCATTCTCACACTCTCCGTCGCGTTCGCTTCGTCCGAGGAGGCCGTGGAGTTACGGCCGACATTGGTGCCGTTCGGCGGCTTTTTCGCGATCACTCCGTAGGATCGCAAAAGGTCGAAGGCCTCGCGCATGGCGACTCTGACGGCCTTGGGGAGTGCGGCCTCCTCGAGCCACCCCCGGTTCAGCGCAGCGTCCTTTCGCAAGGCGGAGGAAATGGCGGCGCCGCAAGTGGACGTGATGCCCGGTTCCAGCTCGCGTTTGACCGCGCCTACGACCTGACTGAGGTCGAGAGGGGC
>WNFV01025824.1_pt1 | contig 10453 bp, 10 predicted proteins | sample 5400101 | NCBI WGS metagenome assembly WNFV01 (sample SAMN13153361, study PRJNA577476) | soil metagenome | isolation source: 115 cm soil or saprolite under grassland replicate 1 | place: USA:California | collected 2016-06-15 | reverse complement strand
ATCAACAAGAACAAGCGGATCATCGATTACGCTGGCGAGCTCATCTCCAACAAACAGAGCGAGGGGCGCGAGGACCGCTACCTGCGCAAGGGGTGTATCTGGGTGTTCCGCGTAAACCGCAACTGGAGCCGTGACGCCAATGTCAACGGCAACATCGCGCGCTTCATCAACCACTCGTGCAAGCCGAATTGCTGGGTCGAGGTGGTCGACAAGACCATCTGGATCCGCGCCGCGCGCAACATCAAGCCCGGCGAAGAGCTCACCTACGACTACAACACCGAGGGCGATAAAACGATCCCGTGTCGCTGTCGCCCTGGATGCAAGACGCGCCTGTGATCATTGCTCGTGTTATCTGGATCGCGGTCTTCGCCTTCAGCGCGTCGGTCCTGATTGCAGCGATCGGTGAACGTTCACAACCTGAAGCGCGGGTCGGCGGACCCGCGGCGATTCAGAACGGGCTCAGGCGTCCGCCGGTACAAGACCGCGTTATGGGACCTTCGCTGTCTCAAGCGAGTGAGAACGTTCTTCGCATCGGCGCGACAACGGGCGAAGGGCGCACGCGAATTGAATCGATCCAGCTCGAGGACTACGTCGCACGCGTCATCGCGGGCGAAGGGCAGCCGCGCGCTCCGGATGCCGCACAGGAGGCGCTTGCGATTGCCGTTCGCACCTTCGCGCTGGCGAATCTCCACCGGCATCGACGTGAAGGATTCGACTTGTGTGACACGACACACTGCCAGGTGCTCGGTTCCGCCACGGCCGCCGCGGCGCGCGCAGCGCAGGCAACGGCGGGTCGTGTGCTCGTCTATCACAGCCAACCGGCGGCGATCTTTTACTCCGCGAGAGCGCGTTGCGAGTGGCTGGATTGAAAGGGACTCGCCTTCGCGAGCTTCGCGTGCTGTCGCGGAATTCATCGGGACGCGTGTCCGAACTGCGCGCCGACGGGTTTTCGCCGTCGGAAATCTCCGGCGACGATTTTCGCCTCGCGATTGCACGCATCGTTGGACCGCGTCAGCTCAAGAGCACGCTGTTCCAGTTGCAGCGCGCCCCGGCAGGGTATCTCTTCACCGGGCGGGGGTTCGGACACGGCGTGGGGCTCTGCGTCATCGGCGCCGGACGTCGTGCGGCGAAAGGCGCGACCGCCGATCAGATACTCGGGTTCTACTATCCCGGGTTGCAGATCGAAACCTACTCGAGCCTGTCGACAGCAGTGGCGGCACGGTCGCCCGCGCCGGCGGCGCCACGCCCAACACCGTCGGCGCCGCGCGTGACCGACGTGCTCCTCACGCTGAGCGGTCCTGACGAAAGCGAACGCGGCACTGTGCTCCAGCTCGTTCGCCGCGCACGTGACCAGCTTGCGAGCGCAATCGATGTGACGGCGCCGCGTGAGATAAACGTGACGGTGCACCCAAGCGTCGAGAGCTTTGCACGCGCGACGGGGCAGCCGTGGTGGGTGTCCGGCGCGTCCGACGACAACTCGATCGATCTCGTGCCGGTGTCGCTGCTGCGCCAGCGAGGACAGCTCGAACGTGCGATCCGGCTCGAAGTCGCGCATGTGCTGCTCGACGGTCGGCTCAGCACTCGTCCGATTTGGGTTCGCGAAGGCGCCGCGTCGTACTTTGCAGGTCCATCGGGCGCGGAGCGTCCTGCGAAAACGATCTGTCCCTCCGACGGTGAGTTTCTGAGGCCGCTCTCTGCCGGTGCGCACCGCGACGCGTTCGCGCGGGCGGATGCTTGCTTCCGGCGGCAGATTTCTTCGGGGCGACGCTGGCAGGACGTGAAGTGAGCCGCAGATGTCCGCAGATGGGCCGCAGATGTCCGCAGATGGGCCGCAGATGTCCGCAGATAGGCCGCAGATGTCCGCAGATGTCCGCAGATAGCCGCAGATAGAGTCGCAGATGAGCGCAGATGAAACGCAGCTACCCGACGAGATGTCGCGTGTCCTGTCGCTGCTCTCGCATGAGATGCGCGGTCCTCTCGGAGTGATACGCGGATATCTTCGCTTCATCGAACAATCCGACGAGCCGCTGTCGGAGCGGACGGAAAACGCCATTGCCGCCGCTTTGCGCGCCAGCGCTCGCCTCGCAGACTTGCTCGACGAGGCGAGCTTGGTGGCGCACCTGCGTCTCGGCGACGTGCCGATTGACCGGGCACGCATGGCGCTCGCGGCGCTCGTCGAATCTGGCGTAACACGGGCATCACTGCCGAAAGAAACAGTCGCGTTCGACGCTGCGTCGCTGCCCGACGTATGCGTGGAGGTTGATCACGAGCGGATGTCGGCGGCAGTCGCGACCCTCATCGAGGTGACGGCTCGATCGCAAAGTGATCGGGCCGTTGTGCGGATCGAAGGTGAACAGCTTGTGATCGGAGACGAGCCCACGGTTCGATTGCGGATCATCGCGCCCGTCGCACACGACTTGGCGATATCAGAGATGGAGCTGAACGTCGTGCGCGGCGGATTCGGGCTGGCTGTTCTGCTGGCGGCGATGGTCGTCACGGCACATTGGGGCAGCGTGCGCGAGCTCTATGCCGGCGATCGCCGAATCGGAGTCCTCCTGGCATTGCCGATCATGTAGCGTCGGCCGCCATGCTCGTCTCAATCATTATCCCCGCACGTCCGGGCGAGCCGGCATTGCCCGTCTCGTCGCGCAGCTCGTTCCGCGACGAGGTCGAAGTGATCGTCGCGTTCAAGGGACCGTTGGATGCCGATGCGAGCAAGGTCCGGGACGCTCGTCCCGACATCCGGTGGCTTCACGGCACTCGCGCCCGCGGCTTTCAATTGAATCAGGGCGCTGCGTGTGCGAGTGGCCGGTGGCTGTGGTTCGTCCACGCCGACAGCGTGCTGCCGTTGGACTGGTACGCCGCGTTTCGCGAAGTCGACGCGATCGATCGAGTGGTCGGCGGCAGCTTCGCGTTTCGTCTGGACTCGGCCGCATGGCAGGCGAGGGTCCTCGAGCGCGGCGTCCGCTGGCGTGTCCGTTGGCTGGGTTTGCCGTATGGCGATCAGGGCCTCTTCGTGCGCCGCTCCGTGTTCGACGAAATGGGCGGGTTTGCCGACCTTCCGCTCATGGAAGATGTCGATTTCGTTCGGCGACTGAAGCCCTACGGCGTCCTTCGGCATCTAACGGTTGGATTGACCACGTCGGCGCGCAGATGGGAGCGGGAGGGCTGGTGGACGCGCAGCGCGCGAAACCTGCTGTTGTTGGGTCTTTACGAGCTTGGCGCGCCGCCCGGCTGGCTCGCCAGGCGCTATTATCGTACGTAGCGGTTGCCGTCGCACGTAGGGTTGGACCTTTAAGAGGTCCGCGACGTGGGCTGGAATCCTACGTAGCCGCATCCGTACGCAACGCGGACGTTGGCCCAACGCGGCAGCCGCCCGGGGGCTTGAACCCGCGAAAGGCTTTGCACATGCTCATCAAGAAGTCTCCTGATATCCGCGAATCCGAAGTGACACCGCGCGATGTCTACGTACGCCGGCGCGAGTTTCTCAAGGTCGCCGGCAGCACCGCGCTGGCTGTGACCGCGGCCGGCGCCATTGGCGGCGTCCTGACCGGTTCAACCGATGCGGACGCGCAGAATCCCAATGCGCAGAAGCTGACGAACTTGAAAAAGAGCCCGTTCAGCACGAACGAGAAGCTGAACTCGTACAAGGACGCGACGACCTACAACAACTTCTACGAGTTCGGTCTCGACAAGGGCGATCCCGCGCGATATGCGGGTTCGCTTCGACCGCGGCCATGGTCCGTTGTTGTCGAAGGGCAGTGCGCGAAACCCGGTACGTACAACGTCGAAGACATCATGAAGTGGTTCCCGCTCGAGGAGCGCATCTATCGTTTGCGCTGTGTCGAAGCATGGTCGATGGTGATTCCCTGGATCGGCTTTCCGCTGAGCGACTTCATCAAGCGTTTCGAGCCGTCGTCGAAAGCGACATACGTGAAGTTCACGACGCTGCTCGATATGAAACAGATGCCGGGACAAACCGAGCCGGTGCTGCGATGGCCGTACGTCGAAGGCTTGCGGATGGACGAGGCGATGCACCCACTTGCGCTTCTCGCGGTCGGTCTGTACGGCGAGGTCCTGCCCAACCAGAACGGCGCGCCTATTCGGCTGATCGTTCCGTGGAAGTACGGCTTCAAGGGCATCAAATCCATCGTTCGTGTGAGCTTCGTCGAGCAGCAGCCGCTCAATACGTGGCAGCAGACGATACCCAGGGAGTACGGGTTCTTCGCAAACGTCAATCCGGACGTCGATCATCCGCGCTGGACGCAGAAAACGGAACGCAGGCTCGGTGAGTTGTTCCGCAGAAAGACGTTGCCGTTCAATGGCTACGCCGATCAGGTGGCCTCGCTCTACAGCGGAATGGACCTGCGCAAGTTCTACTGATGACACACAACGAATGGGCACGGCGGGTCGTGAAACCCGCTGTGTTCCTCGCCTGTCTCATCCCGTTCGCCCAACTCGTCTACGGCGCGTTCTTGGGCGATCTCGGCGCCAACCCTGTCGAGACGATCACGAACACGACCGGTATCTGGACGCTGCGGCTCGTCGTCACGACGGTTGCCATTACTCCGGCGCGCTGGTTGACGAAGTGGAACGTTCTCATCCGGTTTCGCCGGATGCTCGGCCTGTTTGCGTTCTTTTACGGATCGATGCACTTCCTCACGTACTTCGTCCTCGATCAGTCGCTGCAGTTTGGCGGCCTGTGGGAAGACGTGATGAAGCGGCCGTACATCACGATGGGATTCACCGCGTTCGTGCTGCTGATTCCGCTTGCCCTCACGTCGACGCAGGCTTCGATTCGATGGCTTGGCGGACGCCGGTGGAACCTGCTCCATCGACTGGTGTACATCACAGCGATGTGCGCCGTGGTCCACTACTGGTGGAAGGTGAAAGTGGACACCACGTATCCGATGTACTACGCGCTGACCGTCGCGACGCTTCTCGGCGTGCGCGTCTGGCGTGCGGTCGCAAAACGCCAGACGATCGCAGCGTCGCATCTGCGTTCACCTGCGGCTTATCTGCGTTCATCTGCGGCTATCTGCGTCCATCTGCGGCTTATCTGCGTCCATCTGCGGCTTATCTGCGTCCATCTGCGGCCCGTCTCCGGCACGGTCAGAAGCGCGACGCTCGAATCCACGTATCCGATCGCGACCAACTGGCCGCCAGATCCGCGTCCACCTCCTTGGTCGGCTTGCCCTGCGCCTTCAGCGCCTGCTGAAGACCGAGCAACGACCAGCCGTTGTGCGGATGTTGTTTCAGGTCCTCGCGATACACGCGCTCGGCGTCCCCGTACTGCGTCGACTCCAGGAGCGCCGCGCCAAGCCAGTGACGGGCGGGGAAGGGCAGGGGCTCCGGCTCGTCGTATTCGAGCGCGTCGTCTGACGCGACAGCCTGCTCGAACGCGGCAATCGCGGCCGGCAAATCCTTCGCGTCGCGGGCGATCTCTCCCTGCAGAATGCCTGCAAGCACGCCAAGCAGCCGCTTCGGAGGATGATTGCGAAATTCAGATGTGGACGTCTCCGCGGTCTTCTCGATCCTCGCAAGATAGACCTTGGCGAAATCTGCTTGGCCGGTGCGAAGGTACGCATAACCTTGCGCAAAGTCCCAAGCCGCGGCGGGCACAGGACGTTCCGGACGCTTGGTGACGTCGAGCACCTCGTCGAACCGTCCGAATCGAATAAACGTGAGCACCTGGTACATCGTGTCGTTGGTCCGCTTGGCGTAGTCTCTCGCGGCTTGCATCGCAATCGCGCCTTGTCCGTCCATCGAGGCGGCGTAGAGCAGCATGTGCAGGTTGTGATCGGGATAAATCGCGAAGCCTTCGCCGAGATCTGCTTTTTGATCCGAATGCCACGCGTCGAGATTGGCGCGCACGGAGTCACCCCAGCGGCCCACCTCGTTGAAGGTGTGCGACGGCATATGGTTGATGTGACTGGCGCCCGGGATGGTGCTGCCAAGGAACTGCGCGCACGCTTCGGCCTTCTCGGGCTTCACCGTGGATTCGGTCGCATGCACGTACAGATGACAGGCGCCGGGATGCCTCGGATCTTTTGCGAGCACGCCTTCGAGCACCGCGTGCAGCCGTTTGATGTTCGGCGCGTTCACGTCGCGCGTGCCGCGGCGCGGCTCGAGCAGAAACAGCGCATCGGCGTACAGCGTGCCGGCGTCAAGATCGTCTGGATATGCCTCGTATACTTTCCGCATTGCTTCCGCATATGCACGATCCTGATCGACGCGCGTCTTCACGTCGAAATCTTTGACGTAGCGGACCGCGAGCGCGTCAATGAACACGCGCTCCTTTGGCGTTGCCTTGTCTTTGAGCGCGAGAGCTTTCTGCGTTGCCGCGTACGCGAACGGCGATTGTTCGGCCGACATCGGCCCGTTCAAATAGGACCCCCACGCCCATCCTTCGCCCCAGTAGCAGATCGCACACTCCGGGTCGCGCTTCCATGCCTCTCGAAACGACCGCACCGCATCGAGCTTGGCAAAGGCATGCATCATCTGAAAGCCTTGATCGAAAAACGCTTGTGCCTCGCGATTTGACGAGGAGATCTTCCGCGTGAAGGGTCCAAGTCCCGTCTTGTAAAGCGAGATCGGCTCGCTTACGTACTTGGGCAACGGACCTGGATTTGGCCCTGTGGATTGCGCGCGGGCGATTGGGGGCGAAAGAACAACAGCGCAGAAAACGACGAGAGAAAAGCGGCGGACAAGACACTTCATGTCGAAGATAATACTCGCGCGGAGGTGAAGACGATGTGTAACCTGCAGCATGACGATCCCCAGTACGGCTTCATTGTCGACACGCCGGAAGTCCATGCATTGATCGACGAAACCGAGCGCCTGATGACCCTTGTCGCCGACGATCGTGCGCGTCTCGAGCGCCTGCGTCCCGCGTTTGCGAGGCTCCTCGCGGCTGACGGCTGGCTGCCCGATGCGTATGCGCAGCCTGATTTCAAGAGCAGGATGGGTGGAGGCATCGGGCAGTACGCCTTGTATCGAGCTGAAGACGGATCGCTCTGTCTTTTTGCTCTCGTGGTCCCGCCAGGTGCGCGCACGCCGGTTCACGATCACCTGGCGTGGGGCCTCGTTGGCATCTACCGCGGCCGGCAGGACGAGACGATCTATCGCCGCACCGACGATGGCACTGACGAAAGTCGTGCTGATCTCGAGGTGAAGCAGCGGCAGACGCTTGACGCGGGCGAGTTTTACGCGTTGTTGCCGCCGGAGGACGACATCCACTATGTGGAAACGGTGTCGGAGGTGCCGTCCATCTCGATTCACCTGCTGGCAAATGACACCGCGTGTGTCTGGCGTCATCGCTTCGAACCCGAAGCGCACAAAGTGACGGCGTTCCGCTCCGGCTACAGCAACGCGCCGTGTCCGGAATAGAGGCGCTTCGCGGTTGGCCCTTGGTGGGCCGCTGCGCGGCGGGCCGTGAGTGGGCCGCTTCGCGGTGGGCGGGTAGGGCGGCTTCGCCGTGGGCGTTCGCGTAGGGCGGTGCGCGGTAGGCGGCGGTTGACGTTGTCAGAGGCGCTCAGACCCGCGACTGATCTTCGAACAACGCAGCGTGGGCAAACAGCGCCGGCGCTCCACCGGTGTGGAGAAACACGACGGTCGAAGACGGATCGAGCTCACCGGCGCGCGCGTGTTGGATCAAACACGCCATCGCCTTCGCCGTGTATACCGGATCGAGCAGAATTCCTTCACAGCGTGCGACGAGCCCGATCGCTTCGATGCATTCAGGCGTCGCCATCCCGTATCCCTGTCCGATGTGTTCCTGATTCGTGAACAGATCGTCTTCGGTCACTCGCGTCGAGATGTCTGCGAGTCTCGCCGCTTCGTTTCCTATGCGCAGCACGCGCTCACGCTTCCACGGTTCGCCGCCGCTCACCGCGACGCCGTAAACTTCGTACGGCACGCCGTACCATTTCGCGCCGAGCGTCAAACCCGCCTGCGTCCCACGCGAGCCGCTGGCGAAATACAGCCGTCGCGGCCGCTCGTTCTGCGCTGAAAGCTGCGACATGAGCTCCGCGGTTCCAGAGAGGTATCCGAAGACGCCAATAGGACTCGACCCGCCGATCGGGATCACGTACGGCCGCTCACCGCGCGAGCGAAGATCTTCGACGACTTCGGCAACCTTCGCTTCTTCCTCTTCGTTGGTCGCGAGTGCGGGATCCTTCGGCGGCGGAATGTAGTGGACCGTTGCGCCCAACAGGCGATCGAGCAGGAGATTTCCCTGGAGCGACGGGTGGTCCGTTTCAGCGGTGAGTACCAGCTCCACGCCGAGCCCGGCGGCACAGGCCGCCGCCGCCGTCATGCGCGCATGGTTCGATTGCACGGCGCCAGTGGTGACAACGACGGTCGCGCGCTGGTCGAGCGCGTCTGCGATCAGAAACTCCAGCTTGCGCGCTTTGTTTCCGCCGAGGGCGAGGCCTGTGAGATCGTCGCGCTTAATCAGAATCTTCGGACACTACTTCGGCCCGCCGAGCGCGTCCCGCAGACGCGGCGCGTCGTGCAATGGTGTCGGGAGCGTCGCCAGTGGGAAACGTGGACAATCGGCAAGTCGCTCAGGCATCGCCTCTGCGCGCAAGCTTACCCGCATCCGCGAGAGGGTGCTTTCCCGTGTGTTAAACTTGGGGTCTTGCCGGGCGGGCGAAAAACCCGCCATCACTCTGACGCGGGGTGGAGCAGTCCGGTAGCTCGTTGGGCTCATAACCCAAAGGTCGGGGGTTCAAATCCCCCCCCCGCAACCACTTTTCAAGCCTTCTGGGACCGCGTTGTGACCGATTTGTGACCGACGCGCATGCCGAGAACATTCCAGACATAAGCCGATCGCCTCAGGCTCCCGATGCGAGTCGAAGCGGTCGGCGTTTGTTGTTCCAGCTCACCTCCAGTCCTCTCCGCAGTTCCTCATCCGTGACGTTCAGGTAGCGTTGCGTTTGCTGAATGCTCGCGTGGCCGAGCATGAGTTGGATGATGCGAATGTCGACGCAGTCTGCGAGGAGTCGACACGCGCCTTCGTGCCTGAGATCGTGCCAACGGAGATCAATCCGTTCGAGCTGTTCACGGTTCCAGGCCGCACCGGTCCGCGTGGATCGTGGCTCGACGCCGTGCGCCAACAGCCGAAGCGTCTCCCAGGCGGTTTGAAGCTCGGACTGGTATTCGCCCGTCGCCGACCCAAACACGTACGCCTGAGGACCGAGTTTGGCCCGGCGTTCAAGGATCGCGGCGAGGCGACCCTCTGGGTTGAACGGGATTCGCCGGTTCTCCTTGTCCTTGGCGGTCGCGCCAGGAATCCCGATCTGGTACGTCTCCCAGTTCACGCGCTTGTTTTGGATTAGCAGCATCTCGCCGCGCCGGCAGCACAACTCCAGCGCGCCGACGATGCGATCGTGGAGCAGTGGTCCGACGAACTGATGCTCCGGCGTGTTCATCTTCTGCAGTGCCGCGTCGAGCAGCTTCTTCTCCTCGTCTCGGGTAAGCCGTCGATCGCGCGACGTTTCGGCCTTCTTGTTCATGCGAACGCCGAATCGGTGAAACGGCGACTTCTTGAAGAGCGGCGGTGTTTGCGCCATGCCCCAGTTCATCGCCGCGCGGAGCGTTTCGAGCGTCCGATGAATCGTCGCCAGCTCGACGCGCTTGGCGTAGGCCGATTGAGACTTGAAACGATTGATTTCGCCTGGCTCCTCAAGAGCCTCAAGCGGCAGGTCGCCCAAGTGCTCCTTGAGCACCGCGATGCGGCTACCGATCGAGTTCATACTCTTCAGGGCAGCTGGTCTTACGCACCGCTCGACATACGCGTCCAGAAAGTGGGCGATGTCTTTCGGTACGGCGTCCGATGACTTCTGCACCGGCCTTGGGCGACGAGGATCGCGCCCCGCTTTAATCTCGCCGATGAAGACGCGCTCCCAATCGCGTGCTTCCTCGAGCGATTGGATCGGGCGCTGCTTGACCGGATCCATGCGCGGGATCGCGAACTCGTTGGCGGCGACGCGAATTCGCGTCCCGCGATACGTCACGTCGAACCATAGATGCTCAAGGCAGCGTCGAGGGTTCGCGCACGTTCGTCTGCTACATCTTCGCCAGATAGCCATACGACCTCCTTCATGTGACTCCTTTGGTTCAGTGTTTACGAAACTCTGGTTGGCGCGCCGCGCCGAATCCAGTCCATCACGTCGGCCGGATGAAACCTCCTTCCTCTGACGCCGAATCGCTGCGAGGTTAACAGACCGCGCAAGTACGCGCGGCGCACGGTCTCTTCGTGGCAGCCGACGAACTCAGCGACTTCGAATGCGGTGAGCAGCCGATTGGGTAGGTCGCGGTACGTTGCTGGCGCCTGCGCCGCCGACTGCTGATCGGTCTGATTCTGAAAGGGCTCGGTGTGGTCGCTCCGCTTCATGGTTCCCTCCAGACGAAACAGGTTGACTGCGAATGGCGAGTTGGCGGTCGGTGC
>WNFV01010303.1_pt1 | contig 10454 bp, 7 predicted proteins | sample 5400101 | NCBI WGS metagenome assembly WNFV01 (sample SAMN13153361, study PRJNA577476) | soil metagenome | isolation source: 115 cm soil or saprolite under grassland replicate 1 | place: USA:California | collected 2016-06-15 | reverse complement strand
TGCCTCCTACGCCGTTCTGGGGCTCGTCGTGCTCGCCGCTGCACTCGCGCCTCGAGCACGCGAGGCAGCGAGCGAAGCGACGAACTCGATCCCCTGAGAGCGGATCCCGCGGCTCACCGGGCCGTGACGGTCACGATTGCCGAGAGCGCGACGTTCCCTTTCGTGTCGTAGACCTTCGCCTGGAGCTGATAGCTCTTGACGCTCCCTCTCGCCGGAACCTGCCAGTTGCAGCCGTACGGGCTCGTCGCATCGGAGCAAGCCACACTCGAGTTGGCGAGGAAGTCCACACGGCTGACCGCGTAGCTCCCGGGCGTGACCGAGGCGGTCATCGAGACGGTCGACTTGCGCTGCACGGTGGTCCCATTTGCGGGGCTCTCGATCGAGACCTGCGGGAGCGTGGGCGCATCGACCGCGATCGGCACCGTTGCCGAGGTGCCCGTGTTCCCCGCGGCATCCCTCGCCGTCGCGGAGAGAGAGTGCGAGCCGGGTGCCGTCGTCCCGGAGTCCCAGGTGATCGTGTAAGGCGCGGATGCCGCCGAACCGATCGGTGTCGTCCCCGAGTCGAGGAAGAAGTCCACGCGCGTGACGCCGAAGTTGTCGGATGCATTGGCGGTCAACGAGACGTCTCCCGAGACGTGTGAGCCGGAGCTCGGGCTCGCGATCGAGACCGTGGGATTCTCGGTGTCCGGTCCGCCCGGGACCGGCGTCGCCACGACGTAGGCCGACACGAGGTCCATGTTGCCGCTGTTGTCCTGGACCTGGAGCATGAGCCAGTACACGCCGGGCGTGTCGTACTGGCAGCTTCCGAACGGGCTCTGCGACCCGGAGGTGTAGCCACTGTCTCCGCAGCTCCTGAAGTACCACTGAATGGCTCCGTCGGGATCGCTGCTCGCGCTCATGTCGATGTTGACAGTCAGGGGAACCGGGCCGCTCAACCGGTCGAGATTCGCACCGGCGATCGGCGGCTCGCCGGTGGCGCCCCCGAGGCGGACCACCGCACTCGGCCTCGTCGAGAGGTTGAGCTCCGGGTCGATGGCCATCGTCGAAAAGCGATAGACGCCGGCACTGTCGAGCTGGACGCTCGCCGTCGGGCCCGTGTAGCAGCAGCCGCCGCTCGCGCCGTTCCTCTGACCGATCCAGAGGTCTTTGCCAACCTGACCCCCTTCCGGGTCCGTCGCGGGAAAGCTCACGAAAGCCGTGACCGGAAAGATCGAAGGATCCGTGGTCGTGACCGTCAGCGCCACCGAGGGCGGAAGACCAGGACTCGGAGCCGGTGAAACCGTCACGTAGTCGCGGCCGTGGGCTCCCCCGCCCCGGCCGTCCGCCACCGAAGCGTCGTAGGAGACGATCGCCGCTCGCGCGGGAGAGGGCGCGATGAAGGCGACGGTGCTCCCGCTCGCGTTCGGGAAGAGTTGACTCGACATCCAGCCGAAGAGCCACTGCGATCCGGTGTCACCGGATCTGGCCCAGGCCGTCCGGAGCGGATCGTTGTCCGGATCGGAGACGTCCGCCGTGAGGTTGACCGGGCTTCCGGCGGGGGCGAACACGTCCGGCCCGATCGTCAGGGTCGGGAAGCCGTTCAGCACGATGGGGTTGGAGAGACGCGGATTCGCGAGGGTCTTCGGAAAATTCAAGCGTCCCCCGGTCGAAGTCGTCTCGGCGCGCGGATCGCTCAACGCGTCGAGGCTTCCCGGGTCGAGGACGATGTCGCGCGCTTCGTAAGCGGTGAGCGCCGGTTTCTGGTGCGCGAGAGCCGCGATCACGCCGGAGACGTGCGGCGTGGCCATCGAGGTTCCGGAGAGGAGCTTGTAACCGCTCGCATCGCAGATCGGAATCGGCGGGGCCGGCGGCAAGCTGCAGAGGGGGACGGACGAGAGAGTGCCGACGCCTGGAGCCGCGATGTCGACGTTGAAGAGTCCATAGTTCGTGAAGCCCGCGCCGAGATCGTTCTGGTCGTAGGCGAGCACGGAAATGATTCCGCGGTTTTCGTACCCGGCTGGATACATCGGAGAGACGTCCGCATTCCGCCCGCTGTTTCCCGCGGCACAGACGTTCACGACGCCCAACGCCTCGACATCCGCCATCGAGTTCTTGAGTTCCTGGCTGAAGCCGTCGCCGCCCCAGGAATTGCTGGTGAGGCGGACGTTGACGCCTGCCTGTTTCAAGGCCTTGACGTTTTGGAAGCAGAGGACGGCGTCCGAAGTGTAGCCGCTCCCGTTCGGGCCCAGGAACTTGCACGAAATGAGCTTGACCTGCCAGTTGAGCCCGGCGATTCCGACCCCGTTGTTGGCGACTGCGCCGATGGTTCCCGCGCAGTGGGTGCCGTGCCCATAGTCGTCCGCTCCCCCGGGCGAGCAACTGCTGTTCATGCAGGTCAGGCTGTCCGCGCTGTCCAGGTTGCCCTGGAGGTCCAGGTGCGTGAAATCGATCCCGGTATCGATCACGACGACGTACACGTCACTGGAGTCGGTCTGAGTGTCCCAGGCCGTTGGAGCGGCGATCTTCGCCATGTCCCACTGCTGGCTCCAGAGCGGGTCGGTCGGAACGGCGACGGCCTGCCGGACGTAGTCGGGCTCGGCGTTGACGACGTTCGGATTCCCGCGGTAGCGCCGCACGACCTCCGCGACCGAGAGCCCCGGCGGGTTCGGGACGAGGAAGAGACGGGAATCTCCCGGGAAGGCACGGGCCGGACCGGAGCCCGGGAGAAAACCGACCGGTGCTCCATTGCGGAAGCGAACCAGAACACGCGATGGATGATGAGCGGGAGCACTGAGACCCGTTGTGGTGACCGTTGCGCCCCCCCGGTCGTCCCGGGAGACCGAAGTGGACACCGCAAAGGGTGCCTGCGCCTGAGCCGGAACCGTTAGAGCGGTAACGAGCGCGAGCGGAAGAAGAGCAACTGGAAAACGGGGACGGATTCTCCGCTCGGAGGCTCGCGAAGGGTGGGACATCATGCGCCTCCTTTCGCTGTTGTGGGTCGGGCCGTGTGGTCGACTTTAGTCTAATAGACTTTAGTCGGGCAGAGCCAAATAAATGGCTCTGAGCTCGGTATTTACGGAGAGGGCGGCCGGTACCCATTCCGGGCAGTCGCCTTTTTACCGCCGTCGAGCTGGCGGGGGCGGGAGTGCCTGCCGCCCCGGCCCGGCGGCCTGCTAAGCCCCGGGCGGCAGAGCCGAGCGGATTCTTCGGCTGAACCGAGTCACCCGGTTTCGGATCTCCTCCGTGTCGAGGGTCCGTAACCGGCGGCGATCCATCAAGACTGCGCCGTCCACGATGACGGTCTCGACCGAATCGCCGCGCGCGGAATAGACGACGTGCGAGCTCGGATCGAAGAGCGGCAGCGCGTTTGGAGCCGAGACGTCGAGCACGATCAGATCTGCGCGCTTCCCGGCTTCGAGCGAACCGACCCGATCCCCCATGTGCAAGGCCTCCGCGCCGCCCTGCGTCGCCATTCGAAGCACTGCCCGCGCCGGCGCGGCCGTGGGATCGAGCGCCGCGACCTTGTGCAACCGCGCCGCCGACCCCATCTCCCCGACCATGTCGAGGTCGTTGTTACTCGCCGCGCCGTCCGTGCCGAGACCGACACGAACTCCCGCCGCGAGCATCTTTCCGACGGGCGCCACGCCGCTCCCGAGCTTCATGTTGCTCTCCGGGCAATGGACGGCTCCGACGCCGCTCGCCGCGAGGAGACCGATCTCCTCGTCGTCGACACGGACGCAGTGGGCGGCAGTGAGTGTGGAGCGCAGGCACCCGAGCCCCGCGAGGTGCCGGACCGGAGTCGTGCCGTAGCTCGCGCGTACCATCGCGAGCTCACCGTCTGATTCCGAGAGGTGGGTCAGGACCGGCGCCTCGAACCGGGCACCCAGGTCGATCGCCTTCCGGAAAGTCTCGGGACCGACCGTGTAGCACGCATGCGGAAAGAGCGCCGGAGTGATCCGCGGATGGCCCGTCCAGTCGGAGAGGAGCTTCTCCGCTCGCGCGAGGCTTTCCGTGGCGTTCTTCGCGTCGGGCGTCGGGACGTCGAAGATCCCTTCGCCGGCGACGACTCGAAGGCCGGCTTCGTCGGCGGCGCGCGCGACCTCCTCTTCGAAGAAGTAGCCGTCCGCGAAAGTCGTCGTTCCCGAAACGATCATTTCCCAGCAGGCCAGCCGCGCTCCCCAACGCACGAACTCCGCAGTGACGAAGCGCCTCTCCAGCGGAAACATGTACTTCTCGAGCCACGTCATCAGGTCGACGTCGTCCCGCACCCCGCGCAGGAGCGTCATCGCGGCGTGCGTGTGAGCGTTGACGAGACCGGGAAGAACGAGACGGTCGCGCGCGTCGATCGAGCGCCGCGCTCGGAAACGCCGCTCGAGCCGGGAGCGCGGACCGACTTCCACGATTGCGCCGCCGCGGATCGCCACCGCGCCCTCGGAGATGACCGTGTCCTGCGCGTCGACCGTCAGGACCGTGCCGCCGAGAACGAGGAGGTCGGCACGCTCGTGGCGCTCTGCCGCTTTCCGGTCGCGGGGCACGCCGGGTGTCAGAGCGCGAGAGCGACCCGCAAGGCGCTCTCGACCCGGTTCAACTCCTCCGATGGAAGCCTTCCAAGAACTCTTCCGATGAGGTTCTTGTCGATCGCGAGCATTCTCGAGATCCGGACGGTGCTCGGATACCGCAGCCCGGCCGCCTTCCAGGATCGCAGCGGCAGGTCGCCCGCACCGGGGTGTTCGAAGTATCGCGGCCGACTGCTGATGGGACAAACGATCACATCGGGAAGCGTTCGGTGAAAGCCGTCCGCGCTCACGATGATCGCCGGCCGCTTCTTCGTCCCGGAATGGTCGGTGAACGGAACATTGACGACGACGACCCCGCCCCTCCTACAGGTAGTCGTAGAGCGCATCGTCCTCGTCTTCCCATGCGCGTTCGAGCTGATGCCTCGCGAGCTCGCCCCACGCGAGCTCTTCGAGCGCTTCTTCATCGAGCGCCTGGATGAGGGCATAGGGCCTTCCATAGTGAGTCACGACGATGGGCTCCCTCTCCCGCCGAGCCCGGCGCAGGTAGCGGGAGAGCTGGTCTTTCACTTCGGCAATCGTCGCAAAGCGCATCGCATCCCGATCCGTTCTAGCCATAACTATAGCTAGATTCTCGCGAGCGCGGGGAAGCGAAGACCGGCCGCCCTTTCCTCCGCACGGGTGCAGCTGGCCGCGGATCGCGCCGCCCGGAAACTTCCGGCTGTGCAGCTTGACGTAGTACCGCGACGGGTTCGCGAGGACGGCTCGCGCGAGCTCCGCCGAGACGACCGTCGTTCCTTCGAACGTCTCGCCGACGAACCCGGGGTTCAGCTCGTGCGCCATCGGGCCGTTCACGCCCGCAGGGCCGATGTGCAGGTGGGTCGCCACGACCTTTCCCAGGTTCGTGGCTCGGATCTGAAAGCGGATCGTCGCTCCGTCGAGCTCGAGCCGTGCGGAGCCGGTGGCCTCGGGATCGAGCGCGTCGGAGCCGGGTCCCGCGCCGCGGAGCTCCGCGCAATAGGCCGGAGTCTCCCGCGAGCTCGCGCAAGCGGCGCTTGCCGCGATCGCGAAACCGAGCAGCAGAACGGCTGCCCGCCGCCGCGCTCTCACTTCCACTGCCGCCGCATCTCCTCTTGTTCGGCAGTCAGCGAATCGATCGCGATGCCCAGCGTTTCGAGCTTGATCGCCGCGATCTCGCGGTCGATCTCCGGCGGCAGCGGATGCACGCCCGCCGGCAGCTCTCGATGGTGACGCGCGAGGTAGTGGATCGCGAGGGCCTGCACCGTGAACGAGAGATCCATGATCTCGACCGGGTGTCCGTCTCCCCCGGCGATGTTGACGAGCCGCCCTTCGGCGAGCAAGTGGAGTCGACGGCCGTCGGAAAGGCGGTATTCGGTGATCTGGCGGCGCACCTCGCGCTTCTCCACCGCCATCTCCTCCAGCGCCGGGACGTCGATCTCCGTGTCGAGCCCGCCCGCGTTCGCGAGCACGGCGCCATCCTTCATGCGCGTGAAGTGCTCGCGCCCGTAGACGGCATGGGTTCCAGTCGACGTCACGAAGAAGTCTCCAACCTCCGCCGCTTTTTCGAGCGGCAGAACCGCGAAGCCGTCCGCGACCGCCTCGAGAGCGCGCACCGGATCGACTTCGCACACGACCACGCGCGCTTGAAGTCCCGCGGCGCGCCGCGCCAGCCCCTTTCCGCACCAGCCGTATCCGGCGATGACGACGGTCTTGCCTCCCAGGTAGAGGTTGGTCAAAGCGAGGATGGCGGTGAATACGGACTGCCCGGTGCCGTAGCGATTGTCGAAGAGGTGCTTGCACATCGCGTCGTTTCCCGCGATGACGGGAAAGCGCAGGATCCCCGCCCGCTGCATGTTCCGGAGCTTCGTCACCCCCGACGTGGTCTGCTCGGTTGCGCCCCAGACGCGGGCGACGCGCCCGGTCTCCTTCGTCGAAAGGATGCGGGTCAGCTCCGCCCGGTCGTCGACGAGGAGCGCGGGATTCGTCCCGACGACGCCGATCAGGTGCTCTTCGAACTCCTCGGCCGAGGCGTCCGCGATCGCGAACACGGTGACGCCTTCCTCCGCGATCGCCGCGGCGACGTCGTCCTGAACGTAGCCGGGTGCGGTGCCCGCGAGCGCGACGTTCGCGCCCGCACGCTTCAAGAGCAGGGTCAAATAAGCCGTCTTCGCCTCGAGGGGCACGCAGACTGCGACGTTGACTCCGCGCAGAGATCCGTCGCCCAGATGCCTCTCGAAGGCGGCGTTTAAGACCGGCGCGTGCTGGGCGACCCAGCGGATCTTCTTCGCGCCTTCCGGCGCAAGCCGGAAGTCGGCGACGATCGAGGACGACGACGCGCTCACCGCCAGCTCCGCGCGTACTCCTGCTGCTCCGCGGTCGGCACCTCGAGGCGCATCCCGAGAAGATCGAGGCGCGCGCGCGCGATTGCTTCGTCCAACTCGGATGGGAGCGCGTGAACTCCGGGCGCGAGCTCGGCCGCGTTGTTCGCGAGGTGGTGTATCGAGAGAGCCTGGACCGAGAAGGAGAGGTCCATGATTTCGACTGGATGTCCGTCGGACGCCGCGATGTTGACGAGCGCTCCCTGCGCGAGCAGGTGGATCCGCCGGCCGTCCGCCAGCACGTATTCGGTGACGTGGCGGCGTGCGTCGCGCTCTTCGACGGCGAGCTTCGAGAGCGCGGCGACGTCGATCTCGTGCGCATAGTTGCCCGAGTTGGCGAGGAGGGCGCCGTCCTTCATGATCTCGAAGTGCTCGCGCCGCAAGATTCCGATCGAGCCCGTGCCCGTCAGGAAAACGTCTCCGACCGCGGCTGCCTCCGCCATCGGACGCACCTCGAAGCCGTTCGACGCCGCTTCGAGGCCCTTGAACGGGTCCGTCTCGACGACCACCACGCGGGCCCCGAACCCCCGGCAGTAGAGCGCGAGGCCCTGGCCGACCCAGCCGTAGCCCGCCACGACGACGGTCTTTCCCGCGAGCAGCAGGTTCGTCGCGGCCAGGATCGCGGTGAGCGTGGACTGACCGGTGCCGTAGCGGTTGTCGAAGAGGTGTTTGCAGCGGGCGTCGTTCGCGGCGATGACGGGGATCTCGAGAGCGCCCTCCCGCTCCATCGCGCGCAGGCGGAGGACTCCGCTCGTCGTCTCCTCGGACGCGCCGCGGACCGCGGGGAGTCGGTCGCGGCGGAACTGGTGGAGGCGGGTGACGAGCTCCGCGCCGTCGTCCACGATCAGGTCGGGTCCGAAGTCGAGCGTCGCGAGCAGGTGCTCGTCGAACGTCTTCGCGTCCGCGCCGTGGATCGCGTGGACGGTCAACCCGCGGCGGACGAGCGCGGCGCAGACGTCGTCCTGGGTCGAAAACGGGTTGCTGCCGGTCACCGCGACCTCGGCGCCGGCCTCGCGAAAGAGCCACGCGAGGTAGGCGGTCTTCGCCTCGAGATGAACGGCAATCGCAATCCGCCGGCCTTGGAGCGAGCCGTCCGAGAGGCGGCTCCGCGCGAAGGAGTTCAGGGTGTGCGCGTGCTGCGCGACCCACTCGATCTTGCGCTCACCGTCGGTGGCGAGAGAGACGTCGCGGATCGTCGAATGTACGGGCATTCGAAGGCGGCGATCGTAACAGGGTCGCTGCGAACCGACGCCGGTGCGATGTGGCAAGTGGAGACCTGACCCCGGATACACTCCCGCCTCCGGAGGACAGATCTTGCGGAGATTTCACTGGGTGATCGCGGCGGTCGCGCTCCTCGTGGTGATCGACTGGAAGGCTTCCCCACAACCGCGCCGCCGGCGTCTTCAGGAGTCACAGATGACTCTCGAAAAAGAGCTCCTCGGCAAGTACGGCGAGGGACAGAGGGAGCGGCTCGCACGCGGGATGAAGCAGGTCGCTCAATTCTGGAGGGCCGGGGACGGCGACGCGAAAGCGTTCGAGGAATTCGTTCGGGCGAACTTCGCCGGCGATTCGACGACGCTCGACGCGCTGTTCGAACGGATGGAGCTCGCGATGGAGTCCTTCGACGGCCACATGGTCGAGATCAACCGCGACTTTCGGATGCAGTCGGACCTCGATCGGGGGCCGATCTATCCATTCGATGAGACGCTTGCCGGCTACGATCCCTCGGCGCACGTCAACGACGACTTCTTCGCCAACAAGCTCGCCTTCGTCGTCCTGCTGAACTTTCCTCTGACGACGCTCGAGCAGCGCCTTGCGGAGGGGGAGGGCTGGTCGCGCCGCCAGTGGGCGGAGGCGCGGCTCGCGCAGCGCTTCTCCAAGCGCATCCCGGCCGACGTCAACCTCGCGATCGCGAAAGCCGGCTCGGAGTCGGCGCAGTACATCGCGCAGTACAACGTCTGGATGCACCATCTCGTCGACGAACGGGGAAACCGCCTGTTTCCGCCGAAGATGCGACTGCTCTCGCACTGGAACCTGCGCGACGAGATCAAGGCCGATTACGGCGACGCTGCCAACGGCCTCGCGAAGCAGCGGGCGATTGAAAAAGTGATGGAGCGGATCGTCACGCAGAAAATTCCGAAGGCGGTCATCGACAATCCGTACGTGGACTGGAACCCCTTCACGAACGAGGTCCGTCCGGCGGCAGAGAAGGATTCCGACGCGCCACCGCCGGCGAGTGCCGCCGTCGCGGCGAAGCCGCCGAATGCGCCGGAGCCCGATACCCGTTACGCGATGCTTCTCGCGGACTTCCAGGCTTCGCGCAAGGCCGACCCCTACTCGCCGACCGCTCCGACCCTGATCGCGCGCCGCTTCGACGAGAACCGCGAGCTGCCCGAGCCTCGGGTCCGGAAGATGTTCGAGGCCGTCCTCACTTCCCCGCTCGTCCCCCGCGTTGCAAAGCTAATCGAGAAGCGTCTGGGACGGCCGCTCGAGCCGTTCGACGTCTGGTATTCCGGCTTCAAACAGCGGGGAAAGTACAGCGAAGCCGAGCTCGACGAGATCGTCCGGCGTGGGGTACTTCTTCCGGACGCCTACAAGAAGGACATCCCGAACCTCCTCCAGAAACTCGGCTTCTCGAAGGAGAAGGCGGAGTACGTCGCGGACAACATCGTCGTCCATCCCGCCCGCGGCTCCGGACACGCGTCCGGCGCCGGCAAGCGCGGATTCAAGGTCTATCTGCGGACGCGCGTCGAGAAGGAGGGGATGAACTACAAGGCGTACAACATCGCGGTGCACGAGATGGGTCACAACGTCGAGCAGACCTTCTCGCGGAACGACATCGACCACACGCTGCTCTCGGGCGTGCCCAACACGGCGTTCACCGAGGCGCTCGCGTTCGTCTTCCAGGGTCACGACCTGGAGCTCCTGGGGCTCGTGAAGCCGGACGCAAAGAGCCGGGCACTCGCGACGCTGAACGACTTCTGGGGAACGTACGAGATCGCAGGGGTCGGGCTCGTCGACATGGGCGTCTGGCACTGGATGTACGACCACCCGAACGCGACCCCTGCGCAGCTGAAGGAGGCGATCGACTCCTTCCTCTACCTGCCGGACTATCCGATCGGACACATGATCGCGTTCCAGATCGAGCGGCAGATGGAGAAGGCCGGCAACATCGGCTCGGAGTTCGAGCGGATGGCCAAGACCGGGAGCGTCGCCCCCGACCTGTGGATGAAGAAGGCGACCGGTGCGCCCGTCGGCCCGGAGGCGCTGCTCGCGGCGGCCGCGGAGGCGCTGCCGGAAATCGAGGCCGCGAAGGACTGACGCGGCGACAGATGAGCCCGATTTCCCGGGAAGCCTGAAGTAGCATTTCGCTCAGGACGACCCTTCCATGAAATGCGGCACCTGCTCCGCAGAGCTCCGGGAGGACGTGTGTTTCTGCTCCTCCTGCGGGTCGCCCGTGAGCTCTTTCTCTCAGATGCCGACGGGGCTCGCGACACCGTCTTCCGTCGAAGCAGTGCGGCGGCGCGTGCCCTCTTCCGATCCGGTCGCTCGCCCTGGCTCT